>Ga0334722_10000152_pt1 | contig 101569 bp, 86 predicted proteins | sample C3_bottom_MG_FD_207210 | JGI IMG/M metagenome (GOLD analysis project Ga0334722, IMG submission 207210) | Sediment microbial communities from Yellowstone Lake, YNP, Wyoming, USA - C3_bottom | ecosystem: Environmental > Aquatic > Freshwater > Lake > Sediment | place: USA: Wyoming | collected...
TTTATCTTGTGCTATCAAAGAGCGATTGCAGCGCGTTTCAGCGGCCATCCGACGTTGGAGCAGTCTCCAATGGCCGATTATACGGTTTGCAGCGTTTTATGCTGCGTGACTTCTTACGAGACCATCAGGTGTAGTAGTCGTAGGAAGTTATTTTGAGCAGTTCGCGTGAGGTGGCGTCCTCCACGAGGATCATATCAACGACCTCTGCAATGCTCTCCTTAGCTACCTGCAGGTTCTCCGCTTTCGGATCTTCGAACAGCCGTTCAACCAGGGCGAGGGAGGACTGATAGACGATCCTGGACTTTTGCTCAGGCGGCAGTTTTTTATCGCGCACTGCCTCGCGCAATTCAACGGGAACAAGTTTTTCAGGGTCCCACACCTTCGGCGGGGTGGTCAGCTCCGGATGCACATCCTGGGCGCCGTGGCTTACGGATTCTGTTTCCGAAAGGTGCAATGTATACGCAGCATCGATGACCACCGTCGGGATGCCGTATGCGAGGAATTTGTCGATCTGGCTCTGGGATTTTACGGTGAACTCATTCAGCAGGAACGGGTGATCAAACCACGACACCGGCACCCTGACGTGCATGCCGATCCTGAGTTCCTCGACATTGATCTTCTTTATCATGGAAGAATACTACCACAGGCGGGCAAATGAACTCTATAGTGAATTTACACGGTCCGATCGGTCAATCCGAGGTTTTTGCATGCGTCACGGTGTCTACGCTGTACGGTTCGACAACCTCCAGGTTGGCAACACCGTTCATGGAAAATTCCTGGATATATCTCTGTCTGATGGGCCCTTCAGCGGCACGACGATCAGTGTCAATCATGGCGATGAGCCGGTCGTATCCGATCATTCGTGACATGTCCCGTTCCGTTAATTTGCCGATCAGTTCGTCCCAGAAAACGTGCTCTGCAAATTCGTTGATCGCAACGTGGGCAAGCGTCTCTTTTTCAAAATTCTCGGCCGGGGTATAGGTGTTCGCTTGCTCGTCAAACTTTATCAGGTGGGCAAGTTCCCCGCCCCGTGCCAGCGCATACAGTTTCTTGATGAGCGCGCGATGCCCCTCGCTCCGTTTGTCTTCTTCTTTCCGATGTCCGGACAGGACAACTTCGGCGAGATGGAGGATATCCAGCAGGTCGCGGTATTCTTTTGTGGAGATATCGATGTTCATGACGTTCACCTTTCAGGTTTTCTTCCCCGGTTTACGTTCCCACCTGTTTCTTATTACAACTATAACGCGCAAATAATGAAAAGCAAGTAAGGGTAACAGGTTGAGTTATGATGCCGAAGTGAGTTATGCAAACTGTTCGATGTGCTCTCTGAAGTAGGTGAGGTAGTGGCGCAAGCAAAGTTTTTCAGCAGTTGCTGCATGAGCGATTCGGTGCGTTTGGGAAACACGCCCTACGACTTTAATAATATATCATAGGGACCGTTCCCCGAACGGTCCGCACTATTTCGTTATGTTTTTTTTATAATTACCTTGGTGCGGTACTAGAGGGTGTTTAGATATGCGATTAGGTCTTCCATCTCGTCATCCGAAAGATAGGCAAAGGACGGCATGATACCCAGGGGTTGACGAAGCTGGAACCGGATGGTTTCGGCAGTTGCCGGACGTTTGCTCTTCGGGAGTGTGGGGTTCTTTAATACCCCCTTCAGTCCGGGCCCTACGATGACTCCCGTGCTCAGGGGATCGTGGCACGCCGAGCACCGCGCAATAAAGAGCGTCCTGCCCCGATCAATGCTCAGGTGGTCGGTTCTGATCATGGAGATGCCCGGACCGCCCGTGCGTACGATCGTGAGGAGAGGACCCTGCAGCCGGTAATACACACTCTTGTCCGCAGTCCGATCCAGGCCAAAGCGGGTCACCAGCAAATGATACCCGCCTGAGATGCCGATCATCACCATGCTCATGACGCCGATCACGATGCCGATGGTCTTTGCCTGTGCATAGAACGGACGGAACCGGCGTATGAACAGCAGTTTGATGACGAAAAGTGTCAGGATCGACAGGGCGAGCGCAATGTGGACCACTGCGCGGGGAGACGGTTCTGTTTTTGCTGTGAGCGCGAAACCGGTGCATAACCAGGATATGAGGAGAATGATCGAAAGATACAGGTAGCCGGAGATCTTGTGCCGGAGTTTGTTGCGGGCGACATGCTCAGCAGCTCCGCCGCCGAAAACCTGGAACATGGTGTACATGCCGAAGGCAACAGGCAGCAGCAGGATGACGGACAGAAGTGATTTAAGTTGAAATAGGGTCATGGATGGCATCCGCAGACAGCCGGAGATGCTGCTTGTCGTTGACAGGATATATAAAAACCCTACCAAATAACAGGAGCAATGTCAACTCTCACGCCGGCGCCATTCCCGTTCGACAGGATCATGATCCTGTCGGTGAAAAACATCCGGCGGGATAAGCATGCGACTTTTCCCGCCGGATAATGACCATACGCAGCTACATCCTGCATTCTTCGGCAAGAGATTGAATGATGGAGCCTATCTTCATCTTCGCCAAACCTATGCTTGCGTCCGTTGTCAAAAACAGAACAAGATGGATGTGCGCTTTGCCCGGCATGGATTTCAGAGGATCCGTGCCCTCGTTGAGACACCTGACAATGATATGGGCGTGCTCGGCTTCAACGTGCACCAGTTGACCTCTGCCCGTACCCATCTCAAGGGATGCCTTTTGTGCATTCATGAGCACATTGTTCGCGAGAACGCCGACGGTCTTCAAACTTGCCTTGCCGCCGCTGCCCTCATAGATCGCCAATGCCTCGCCCGTCGGAGTGAACAGACCTACCCCGCCGAAACCATCGATTGATGCCAACTCTTTTAACTTGTCCTGAATACCCATGTTATTGATCTCCTTTGCTTTAGAATTTGTTTTATCGCTCGTTGCCGCATCAGGAGAAGTTCCTTCTCCTGCGTCCTGGGTAATCGTTTTTTCTGCTGATTTTTCCTTTATTGCTTCCTTGTCCGTCCTCCTTCCCGCGAGCTCATCCCGCGCCTTTTCGTCTTTTCTGAGGAACCCTTCCATGAAAATATGATGCAGTGTGAAGTTGATTTTTTTCTCTTTTTTCTTGCACACGTTGTTGATTTCAATTTCAGCATTTTTCCAGCAGACGATCTCATATGCTGCGTCTGTTCCGCTCAAGTCCCCGATCTCGGCGTCGAGCAGGACCCCCTTGCTGAAAAAGAGCGTCCCCTGCTTGTCGTTTTCCTTGATCAGCAGCGTGCAGGTCTTTTTCTCCATCTCGATCAATTGAAGAAACGATGCAAGGTTCATGTTGTTGATATAGCCCCGGGAGCTTGCTGAAAGCCCTTCATTGATCTTCCCTGCGAGCACTTTGAAATCGAGGGGCTTTTCTATATATAAAAGCGCCCCCAGGGTATCGATCCGTTTTTCAATATCAGGCGTCCCAAAGGCGGTCATGACGATGACCGGCAGATGCGGATGGTGGCTGCCCATGTGCGCCAGCAGTTCAAAACCATCGAGGATCGGCATTTTCAGATCGGTCACAACAAGGTCCACGGGAGAGTCTGTGAGATACGCGATCGCCTTTGCGCCGTTCGCTGCGGTCGTTACGCTGAAATCTCCGGCGTAGGCCTTAAGACCGTCGGATAGACTCATCAGAAATGATGCATCATCGTCCACAATAAGTACGTTTTTCACAATGATTTCCCTTAGCCGTCAGTAATTGATGAACGTTGTTACACTTAGCATATTGCACGAACCATGCCTGCTGCGGTTCCCTGCCTATTCATTTAAATTTCAAGTGAGTTCGAACGGAATTGCTGTCGTGAAGTGGAATCGACCTATTATAGGTAATCTATTTTAGGGTACCTGCCTAAAATCGGTAACAGGAGGGAGCAATGCCTGGACTACGAACGGCTAGATAATGCCGAATTCCTGCATTTTGCGTTTCAGCGTGGAGAGGGAAATGTCCAGGGTCCTTGCGGTCTTGCTGTAATTTCGCGAAAGTCTGGCCAGAGCGTGTACAAGGTATCTTTTTTCGATTTCGCGCAGCGTGGTGAGCTCCTCCTCATGGTTGAAAGAAAAAGCGTTGTTCTGCACAGGAGGGTTTGCAACGGGGCACGAGGGGTCGCCAAGAAGAGCGGAAGGCTTGATCGCGGGACCCTTGCGAAGGATCAGCGTCCTTTCAATGATATTTTTCAGTTCCCGGACATTGCCCGGCCAGTCGTACGCGACCAATGCGGCGATCTCGGAATCAGGGAGCGTGACATCACCGCCACCTCCGAGTTTTTTGATCAGATGTTCGCAGAGAAGAGGCAGGTCTTCCTTTCTCTCGCGCAGCGGAGGAATATGGATCCGTATCACGCTCAACCGGTAATAGAGGTCTTCCCGAAACTTCTTTTCCCGGATCGACCGGTGCAGATCGATATTCGTCGCTGCAATCACGCGAACGTTCACGGACCGTGACGTTTCTCCCCCGATCCTTTTCATGACTTTTTCATCCAGCACGCTGAGCAGCTTCGACTGGAGGTGCGGCGGGATCTCGCCGATCTCATCCAGAAAGATGGTGCCGCCCTCTGCCATTTCGAAGACGCCTTTTTTTGCTCCGGTCGCCCCGATAAATGCGCCCTTTTCATGTCCGAAGAGTTCGGCCTCGATAAGACTTTCCTGGAGCGAAGCGCAATTCAGACTGACAAAAGGTTTTCCCGAAACCGCGCTGCGATAATGCAATGCCTTCGCGATAACGTTCTTCCCGGTGCCGGTTTCGCCGGTTATGAGCACCGGCGCATCGGAGGACGCGGAGAGATCGACCAGTTTATCGATCTCCCTGAAGGCCGCTGACGTTCCGACCAGCGCGACCTCGCTGCTTTCCCGCTTTTCCCGGTACTGCTGAAGCTGCTCAACCCGCTCCAGATCAAGCGTTCTGAGCGCGCGTTCGATCGTGAGCTTCAGTTCCTTGAGGTCGAACGGTTTTGAAAGGTAGTCATAGGCGCCCTCTTTGATGGCCCGTAGCGCATTATCAAACGTGGGAAAGGCCGTCATGAATATGATCTTTGTCTGCTCGTTGAAGCCGAGAATGGAGGCGCAGAGGTCATAGCCCAGCGCATCCGGCAGCCGCTGATCGAGCAAAACCACATCCGAGCGCGTTGAGGCGCATAGTTCAAGGGCGCCGGCGCCGGTATGCACGGACACGACGGTAAGTGCGTCGCCCGACAGATAGTCGGTGAGACTGTCGCAGAGCGATTCATCATCATCCACGATGACGAGTGTTTTCTTCGCGTTAATCATGCGTGTCGTCTTGGGGAAGGGTTATGCGCACGATGGAGCCGAGGTTTCCATAGCTTTCGAAGTGAATCGTACCACCCATTTCCGCGAGCATTTTTCTCGATATGACAAGGCCGAGTCCCGTGCCCTTCGGCTTTGAGGTAAAGAAGGGTTTGAACAGCTCCTTCTGCTGCTCCTCGGAGATTCCACAACCATTGTCCTCGACGGTTATCTGTACGGTATGCGCGTCGCTATAAATGGAAAAGGTAATGTAGGGGTCGTCGCGACCCTCCAGTGCGTCTGCCGAATTCGTCATGAGATTCAGCAATACCTGCTGGAGCGCCCGGGGGTCTCCCCGCACCCACTCCGCTCCGGGATAATGTTCATACTTCAGCTCAATGCCGTTTCGCTTGAAGTCCTCGCGGGTCATGGACAGGAACCGTTCCATGAATGCGTGCAGATCGAAATTGACGATATTCTGCGTCTCGTAGATGTTAAAATTCTTCAGCGTCCGCAGAAGGTATTCGACGCGTCCGATATCATCCAGGGTGCGATTTAAATATTTAAGGACCGTCTCACGAGGGTACTCATCAATATTGTCCTTGAGGACGCTCAAGGCCACTTTCATTGAATTGATGGGGTTGCCGATTTCATGCCGCACGCCGGAAAAGATATATCCGATATTGGTCGATGAATTGATCGCTTCTGCTATGGATTCGAGCCGCTTCTTTTCCGTAATATCTCTAATGAATATCCAGATAAATTTTTCCGCCGCGCGGTAAACGGTAAAGCCCAATATCTTTCCGTTGACCGTAATATCCGCGGCAGCTGAATACTGATTCGGGACAAGTTCGCCGTCCTTCGGCAGCAGCAGAGCGCAGAAAGCATCGTAATCATCGGCCTCGATGCTCCCGTGGAAGATGTCGATGAACAACTTGTTTCTGAAGACAATGGTCCTGTTTTCCGTGTTGCAGACACCGATCCCGATGTTGATCGTCTCCATGATGTCGGCGTAAATGCATACGCCGGGACAGGGCGTTTTGCTGATGGGGCATATCGGGTCCGGCTGACCCGAATGTCTGCAAACGGTCATGATGCTTGCTCCTGATACTCAGATGGATTCCTGCTTAGCTTGCAAACTCCCAGGAAGGGCACGCGGCGCCGTCCTTTGAGTTCACCGGCTTGCCCAGGTGGTTGCACCAGAAATTCGCCCCGTAGCTGGCGGCATCCTTCCCTTCAGCGTCCTTTTCCGATGTGTGCTTGCATGCGGAGCAACCGTTCATTTCCTGAAATTTCGTGATCTCAGCCATGACTTCCTCCTCTGCCCGGGATATCGGTTCTTGTGGCGGTATTCTACTTCAATACACAGGCTATATCAATGCATTAAAAAAGACGAAAGCACAGCACAACGAAATGCTCCCGCATAGTATATCGTAGGGACGGTTCCCCGAACGGTCCGCACTATTTCGTTAAGTTTTACGCTTACTTTGTTGCAGAACTAAAGAATTATTTCCATCCCGGCCTGGGCGGCAAAGCAATGGAGCTTCGCATTCTCCTTCAGAGCAATACCGCCGCAATCATCCACCAGTTGGTCCAACTCGGCATCCGTCCGGTCCTGGTTGTGATGGAACAGACCGAATTGCTTTACCCCGGCCTCCATGGCCAGACGGAGGGCATCGGTATACACCGAATGCCCCCAGCCTTTTGTCAGAGGGTATTGCTCAGCCGTGTATTCAGCGTCGTGAATCAGGAGATCAGCGCCATCGGAGAATTTAACAAAATCCCGGTATTCGCTTCCGCCGGCATGGTTGTGCATCAACTCGTTGTCCGTGAGAAACACGAAGCTCTTGCCATCCTCGGTGAATTTGTATCCCAGGCCCTGGTTGGGGTGGTTCAAAGGAATGGGCGTTATGTGGATCGGCCCAATCGAAAAGTTTTCCGCGCACACACCCTTGAACGAGAACTCGGCCTGCAGCTGGCTGAAATCCACCGGAAAATACGGAGCAACCATGGATTTTGCGATGATCTCTTTTATGGAATCCTGCGCAAAGGGGCAGCCGAACATGCTGATTTTCGTCCCTTTCATATAGATCGGCTTGAAGAACGGGAACCCCATGAGGTGGTCCCAGTGGGCATGAGTAAAAAGAACGCTGTACGAACGATGGCCGGATGCAAGCAGCTTGTTCCCGAGCATTCTCATTCCCGTGCCCGCATCAATGATGATGATATCGTCGTCCTTGCTCCGAATCTCGATGCAGGTCGTATCGCCGCCGTACTTGACGAAATCTTTCCCGGAAATCGGGATGGACCCCCTTGCACCCCAGCACGTTATCTTCATGCGTTCAGCCTCCTTATTTCTTTTCAGATGTGCGGCATACCGGGCTGCTGACGGATCACAAGGCCGTTCGCGGGTCCGGTACCGGCTCTTCCGCGATGCGGCATTGGCGGTCCGTGATATACATATTCTTGCCCTGCTTGTGGTGCGCGCTCATGCTGAACGTTTCCCGCCTGCCGTCGAGGAGCATCATCTCGACTTCGGGATTACGTTCAAGCCCGGCATATAAGAGGTCGTCGGGTTCGATCAGCATTCTTGCCGGTTGTTTATCGAACAGCGCAGTCCCGCGCGTGCACGCGTCCTCGATCTGCTGCTTCGCCGCCCGGTCGAATGCACGCTGCTTGTAGACCATGAACTGCGGCACCGCGATCGCCGCGATAATACCGAGCAGCGCCACGCCGATGAACGGCGCAAGAATGACGACCAGTCCGTTGGTCCCGCCTGCCCGGGCGATCGCTGCGCCGCGTTCGATGTCCGACATCGGCTGCGCCTTCAGTTCGAGAAGCTTTGCCTTGGAATGTTTATAATAGAGGTAGTACCCCGCCATGCCGAAACCGAACATCGCAAGCAATCCGACATAGGGGACGCAGCCGAGGAAGAGGCCGAGAAAGGCCCAGAGATACATCTTGCGGTAGAGCATCCAGAAAAAACTGAAGAAGAACGCGGGCCAGTGCCAGGTTACGGAAAAGGAATCCGTCGTGCCTGAGGTGAATTTTTTGAACCGTTCAAGATACTTGTCCGCGTTCTTTCCAACGAACATGGCAAGCTCCGATTCATTCGTTTGCGTTTTCGGAAATGGGGTCTGCGCACCGGCTTGTCCGCCCGACAGCCGTGTGCCGCACTGCCTGCAAAACGCTTCGCCCGCTTTTGTTTCCTGGCCGCACTTCGCGCAATTCGCCATACGCACACGCTCCTTTCCCGCAGCACTGCCGGGTCAGATCGACAGGTCCTTTGCCACTTGCTCTTTTATGAAATCATGAATGAACGCCTTGTCAGCGGGGGTGATGGTCACAAATTTCATACCCATGCCCGGAACTTTATGCTGCCCCCCGATCTTGAGCGAACTGTAGACCACTTCGGCAGTCACCCTGACCTCTCGCGTCCCGATGAACACGGTGAGAGGAAGAACAGTGTTCACCGGATCCGGATTCTTCGACTTGATATAGAGACCGCCCTCCGACAGGGTGGTCACGTCCTCCATCCTTGCCGCATAATCCAGTCCCGGCACGCTGCCGACCTCCACCGTGAGCGAGGTTTCGATCCGAATATTGCGTCGGGGAGTGGCTTCAGTCAGCGCCTGGATGGCGACATACAACGCATCGGGATCAGCGGGTTTGCAGAAAAAGCCCGCGCTGCCCGCTTTTTTGCACGCGTCTTTCAGGGCGGCGTCCTTGTCAGCGGTCTGCATGATCACCGGGATGTTCTTTAATTTCGGATCCTGCTTCACTTGCTTCAGCAGGTCGATGCCGCTCATCTTCGGAAGAGAACTGTCCGTGATCACGAGCGACGGCGGGACTTCATTCATCATTTTCAGCGCGTCTTCAGCTGTTGTAGCGGTGCGGACCGTGTATTCAAGCTTTTTAAGCAGCATCGCCATATAGAACACGAATGTGGCGCTGCGGTCAACGACGAGGAGAACGCGCTTACCCGGATGCAGGCGATGCTCACGCATGGATGCGTCCTCAAGCCCGGACCTTGACTGAACAGACCCGGCATCTCCCTGTTTTCGCTGAAACATGCGATAAAAGTACATTATATTTCGATAAATTGCAAGATAAGTATGAGGTTTTTCATGTACCTGGGCGGCAACAGCAGTCAGGGAGTTTTAATACGGTATGAATCAAAATCTACCCAAAATGGCAAGACTATTTCTCGCCAAGCGCGCAACCAAAAGTAGGCGTTTCTAAACGAGGTCGCAACAAGCGTCCAAAATTTTGATCAATATTTGATGGTCTCGTAAGAAGTCGAAACCCCCTCTTTTGATGTCATTCCGGCTTGTCCGGAATCGTTTCAAGTCAATACGTTGTAAAGCACTACGATTCCCGACAAGCGGGAATGACGAGTTATTACGAGACCATCATATTTTAAAAGCCACTCCTGCTTTTCCCGGCGTACGCTCTTAAGAACGCCTACTTTTGGTTGCGGGCTTCGCGAGAGAAGCCTTAAGATATTGTCTTTCGTTCCGGCATAGGGTATTTGACAATGATCCGGCGAAGAGATACTATTTAAGCAGGATCAATAACGCCCGCGCAGCAACAGGAATAATCATGTTCGAATGGCAGGAAAACATGTCGGTCGGCATTCGCGAGATTGATTCACACCACAAGCGGATCATCGCGCTCATCAACAAACTGGAAGCCTCACTCGGCAAGGGCGAAGACCAGGCAATAACCGCTGAGATTCTGACCGAAGTGTCGAATTATACGATCTATCATTTTTTTGCCGAAGAAAGCCTTATGGAAAAACATGGATATCCCGGGTATGAGCAGCATAAGAGCGAGCATCTGAAGCTTACAGGAATAACCTTTGATTTTATGGGAAAGCTGTCCGGCAACAAGACCTCCCTGGGGCAGGAACTGCTGGACTTTCTGATCAACTGGCTGAAGGACCACATCCTGGTCACCGACATGAAATACGCCCCCTTTTTCCATGACAAAGGACTCACGTGACGATGAGGCGCGAGCATGCATGAACCCACGATCTGTCTCTGCGTTCAGAACGATATCATACAGCCGCTCAAGTGGATGCTGAAGGAATACGACCGGCAATTTCTGGTCACTTCTCTTCATTCAGCCATTGAAGTGGAGCAGGCCATGAACACGAAACACTGGGATATCCTGATTTTCGAATCGTCCGCTTCTCAGGAAACGATACTCCCCTACCTCCAACGATTGCGAACCCACACGCCCGGGCAGAAGATCATCCTTATCGTTCCCCCGAACATACAAAAGGAAGAGGTCATCGAACTCATCAAACAGCGCATGGTACAGGGACTTCTGGTAAAACCGTTTACCGGAGAAGTGATGAGCAGTTATCTCGACAAGCTTTGCGTATCTTAATCAGTGCGAAGCATACTGGTCCACTTTCCTCTGTGCTGCCATAAAATCCGGCCAGATGCTCACGGCCATCCGGTAGTGTTCGATCGCCTTGTCCGTCAACCCCTTGTACTCATAGGCAATGCCGAGATTATAATGAGCCAGCGCGAAAGCAGGTTGTTTTTTAATCGCAATTTCATAATATGCAATGGCCTTGTCATGTGATCCCAAAGCATCATAGACATTTCCGAGGTTGTTATAGGTTTCCGCACGGTCCGGGTCTATGCGTACTGCAGCCAGATACTGCTCGATCGCTTTTTCCGTCAGACCTCTTGTCTTGTATGCAATGCCGAGATTATTATGTGCTTCCACCTGGTCCGGGTTTATCCGCAATGCGGCTTCGTATCGCCCGATGATCAGATCTGAGGAATTGGTTGCCATACTGAGGGCGACCTTTCCCCTCGTTTTATTCGGCGCTTTTTTTACGACATCACCAAACAGAGTTTGTTCATCCCGCCATATGATGTTTCTTGCATACGATGCGCTCGCAAAACAAATAATTATCATCGCACATATCGCCAGGGATATTGCCTCTCCAGCGGGCCGTGTGCTTTCACGTGACAACGAATTGATCACGAGGCAAACCGCTTTGCAGCGCGTGCTTTCGCTTTTGCGGCCTCTTCACTGCGGTTCCTCGGCAGTGCGCTCGTCTCAAGCGATGACAGAAGTTTTCTGGAAACCGCTGCTACCTCGTCTACAGCAGCCAGAAATGCAGCTTCGTTGACTTTCGATGGTTTGGTGAAACCGCTCACTTTTCTCACGTATTGCTGAGCAGCCGCACGAATCTCTTCGTCCGTCACCGGCGGTTCGAAATTGAACAGGGTCCTGATGTTTCTGCACATAAGGTCACCTCGATAAGAATAAACTCGCTAAGCCCGCTGCGCAATAAGGCGGACCATGCCGGCCATGCCGGGTTCTTGACGTACCTTCAGCCCGACTGATCGGATGGAATCCATGACCCATTCCGACGAGAGACGAAGCTTCTGGTAGCTGCTGACCCGCTGCTGCCAGCGGCCCCCCTCTTTTTCATTAAGAATATCATAGACCGTAACGAGTGAATCCGAATATTCCAGGAAACAGGTTAAGATCCTGTGTTCGTCGCTGCGGACAGGAATGAACCGCTGTTCGGCTTGTAACGGGATTGAATAATCTCTGAAGGTGATGACAAATCGGCCCGTAGCGCTAAGTTCCGTTGATACTGATGAGAAGAGTTGGAGGATGTCGGCGGTCCTCGAGAGGTGGGTCAGGGTATCGCCCATGCAGAGTATAATGTCGGCGTTCCCGTGTGAGTAACGCTTAAAAGAAAGCAGATCATCCTGAACGATTTGAATAGGCAGATCGTTTTGCCGCGTTCGCAGTTCTTCAAGCAGCAATGCAGATGTATCGATCGCAAGGACAGAGAAGCCGCGCCGGGCAAGCGGCACGGCATGCATGCCAAACCCCGCACCGAGATCGATCGCCACACTGTTGCCCACCGGCGTTGCGTCAATTGCAGCCAACTCGGCTGAGCCTTTTTCAAAGGCTGATTCGATGCCCCCGGCCATCCAGGTATAAACAGGGCCAAGGTGCTTTGCATAGTGATCGATAACCGAGGGCATGATCAAGTTCTCCTATCGCACAACCTCAAGTGCTTGTTTCGTATAGTCCGGTGATTTGTTGTTATCTATAGTATTCTCTTCCATGAGCTGTCTTTTTGACGGGTCAACACTCGGTTGATCCGCCCGGGCAACGCCCGGATGGAGTTCCGCTGGTTGGAAATTCTATTTTCTGTTCTGTATTATTACAGCCGATTGAAGTGTGTAGGCAGAACCTTGGTTATCCTATTTGGCAACAGTTTTAGATGGAACGGGCTTACGATGCTCGAAAGAAACCAGCTTTTTGCCAGATGCGGCCTGCCTCCGCAGGATGTCCTGAAATATTGCGTCAGCGTTGTGTCCGAACTGATTTGCGTATTGTTCTCTCAATGTGCGCGTTTCTTTGACGATAGGGTCTTGCCACATAGCCTAAACCTCCTCCGTTAGTTCTTGCGGTGTGCACAAACCGTATGGGGTCAGACGTAAAGATTGAGTTATGCATTCTTTTTTAAGCCGCGACCACCACACTTACTTCCTTCCGCACGTCCTCGCTACCCGAAGATACACAGTCACAACCGCAGGATCTTCCGCAAATATGCAGTAATCTACCGCCCCGTATAACCATATTCCTTCGATAGAATACGGAAGAGTCGTCGAGCAGTCAAGATATTTATGGTTCTTCTCCATGATCGTCGATCGTCAAGCGATATGCCGCATTGCCGCATAAGCTCTCGTGCTAGCCGGAGTAAGGTGTGATAGCAAATAGCCAGGCTGGTGTCAATAACTCCATCTTTAAGTCTGATAATCATATGAAGGCACCCATATGCCTCCCCATAATGTCCCTCGTCACCTGCAACGTATCGTTTGCCTCTCGTCGGGTGGATTCTTCAACTTTAGTCGCTTAGAGGGTGGAAGCTTTGCGGCCAGAGCCGGATCCCTCTCACTCATCCAAGATGTAAGTACGCCAATGCGCGTGCCAATCACCAGGTGGTGCTGCGGATGATACTCGATCCCAATTGCTACGAGGTCGAGGATGACAGCCTCATTCCCACTCGTGCGTGGACGCGGGCGCAGAACCGCGCCCCCACTCATTCCGCGTGGATGGGGACCTGCACCTACTGCTCCCCCTGTCTGCATCACGTTTTCGCGCGTGTAGCGAAGAAGAAGGTGGACATCCGGATGCGCGCCGACGGTCTCATAGAGCTTGGCACCCGCTGGGAATAAGACTACTACGTGGCACTCCGCCTGCAATTCACGCACACCCTTCCTGTGCTCGGACCGTGACACAGGGTGGCCTATCAAAAGATAAGCATCATTCTCCACACCTCGTAGGTCTGGCTTGACGGCAGCGAGGTCGAACGCCTTCCACTCGCCAAGCGCGGACACCTGCGCCGGCGAGAGGGGTGAATACGCTAGATCGGCCTCGCAGTGAATTGTTCCGACAGTCTTGAGGCGTGGAATTGGTTTGTCGAGTTTGAAGTATCGCTTGGGGCCGTGCACAACCGGGACCTGGTCATTTTCAGCGATCACGTGACGAGCACTGATGATGTAGTGATCGGCCCCCAACAATACATGAACACATGACCCTGTATGTACCAGTCGAGCCGAGCTTTCCACAATTTCAGAAATGGGCAGAACGCAGTCCGACGCGTCGCGCGCTGGGATGTCGAGTAGTCTGAAGAGATCTTCTTGGTTCATGGGAATATTCGCACCTAAGCCTCTAACACGCGCTGCACTCTGGCGCATCGCTGTGGAGGCGCAGGTTGGCATCATTGTGTCGGGTTTCGCTTTGCTCTGTTGTGCTCAACTCGACCGCCCATGCTTTTTTTCTTAAATACATCTTTAGTTGAAAATACAACAAAGGCGAGAAGAGAAAAAGCTTTTAAAGAATTCTTTTCAGTGCCGTAATCTAAATGCTTTCTGTGTCCATGGAGAATGCCGTTTCTATTGGGTGCCTTCGTCTTATCTTGCTTTGTGGATTTTTTAACTCCTTCAGAAAATTGCGTTTTAATTTTATATGGCTCCAGAAGAATATCTTCGAAGAATCCTTTCTGCAATTCACCACTGTCGACCAATTGCTCAAGTACCTCTTTCGGCTTGTCCCCCGCAAAAAGAAATGTCTTTATTTCTTCACAAAATATTCCATCAGCTTGAGCGATGAACAATGGAACGGATGCTATATAATTACGTGATTTATGAAGAACAAAAGATGTTTCCAGGATGTGTTTCCTTTTGGGACAACGCGCAATGATGCAAGAAACTATCTCATCCCAAGATTCGTTTAGATGCATCGTCATAAGTTCATCAAGATCGGTTACATCTTGTTCTGGAACATAATCGAATGTAAACCAGTTCGGAAACCAACCGCGTTGAGCCATTTCAATTACATTTTGTTTTTGTGCTTTTTGCCACTCTTTTGCTCTTTCAACAAGTTTCGGCAAGAGTTCAAATAAATACGAGTTTTGCTTGATCCATGTTCTGTAGCTCTCAGACATTTCGGCAAATATCAGCGCAAATGTTTTTTGTATTTCGTAGATGGTTGTGATTATTGGACGAAATTGCTCATCAATAGTTTTCATAGCATCAGCAAGCGGTTGTAAATTTGTGTTAAACTGCTGAATTATTTTTTGAAAGTCTTTGTTCATTTTTTCCTAACCCCGGAGCGGAACTCCGGAAGAACGCGCGGGTGTTCGGCGCGGTTTTTGCGCCCGACACGACCCGCTTGTTGGAGACCTCGCATTGATTACCGTCTATTTCAAGGGAAAAGGGGAGACACTGATCGACCAGTTCAGATGTCTAAAGCACGCCATATGTACTTATTGATGAATGACTTGGATCAAACCTGCTTTAGATTTCTTTAAACTAGACGGAAGCTTCCGTTCGAGAATACTCACGATATGTTTAATGTTTGGACGAGTGCCTTCTATTTGACCAGATTCCATATAGATATCATTATAAATGCCGATCAAAAATTCAATTATTTCTTTTTTCTGATCTTCGTTGAGATTCATATCGTCTCTCCTTATTATTAGTTTATGATGGGCATATAAATCTCCCACAGCATGTACAGGGTGGATCATTTATAACGAAGCACTACGAATTCTTTTAATGTGCCGTTATAAGCGTATCCGCTAACCAAGACTTTATTGTCAGGCTGACATACGACACTATATGCTGCATTATCATAAGGGCTGGCCCGAGTTGTAACAATACCATTAGATCCAAAAGAAGAGTCTAGCGAACCATCAGCATTGTAGCGTACTACCGCGATGTCAAGGAAAGGTCTCTCATTACTCATCGTGGAACCCGCCGCAACTATTTTATTATTCGGACAAATTGCAACACCGTAAGCATTATCACTATTATTTATTTGAGTAATAACTCTGCCGCCATTAAAGGATGTATCGATTGATCCGTCAGCATTGAATCTTGCCAATACAAATTTGTGATAAGCACCCCATCCAGCAAGAACTATTTTGCCATCGAGCTGCAGTGCCATAGCCTGCGCCACATCGTCAAAAAGAGAATCGGATAATTCGGATATAACTTTACCACCACTACCGAAAGACGCATCCATTGTGCCGTTACTATTATACCGAGCCAACGCAAAATGCATCAACGACCCATCACTTGCGTAGCCCGCGACCACTATTTTGCCGTCGGCCTGAATTGCGGCATCATATGCTACATCATCAAAACTTCCAATTGGGGTCGTAGCTTTTCCACCGGAACCAAAGCTACTATCCAAAGTGCCAGTCGTTGTCAGCCGTGCTACAGCGAAATCCGAATTACTTATCGTATAAGCGGAGCCAATCGTTACTATTTTGCCATCTGTCTGAACTTTTACTGAATGTGCTCGATCATATGAGCTATTTGAACCAATCTGAAAATGCACACTTCCGGCCCCGCCAAAACTATTATCCCGTAGACCATCGGTATTTATTCTTGTCACTGTATTGTAATAATCGCCAAAAACAATTATTTTTTCATCAGACTGAAGTGCCATAGAACGCGCGTCATCACCATAAATTGTGCTGATAACAGAAGTACCACCGGCACCGAAAGTAGTGTCTAATGTTCCATTCATATTATAACGAGCAACCGCAAAATCGCCATATGGATATGCAGACCCCGCGGCCACGATGCGGCCATCCGACTGCAGTAACAACGAGTAAGCAATGTTATTGCCGGAAGTACTAATAGACGTTGTTGCAACACCATTTACACCGAAACTCAAATCAAGTGGTGGAGGTGTTGTCGTGAAACTCCATGTGTATTGATTCGCTATATTGTTCCCAGCCTCGTCTTTAACTGCCGTTGAAATTGTAGCAGTATACGTCATGCCATATGCCAAAGCATGTTCAGGCTTAAAAGTCGCCGTGGTACCGGCATATGATATGGTCCCTCGGGTTGTTGTGCTGTTGTCACTGCCTTTAAGGGTGAACGTTGAGGTCGTTATTGTCGCAGCATTCATTGCCTCGCTAAATATCGCGGATATAGTTTCGTTTACAGCAATATTTGACGCGCCAAGCGCCGGGGTTGTCGATGAGATCGTAGGCGCAGTGGTATCGGTTGTCGGTGCGGATGTAGTCGCACAAGCCTGAGTGCTCTGAGCTGATTCGTTATTCGCCGCGTCTACTGCGGACACTGTATAGCAATAGTGCGTTGAAGCTGCCAAACTCGTATCCGACGTTGTGGTGGTTCCCACCGTCTTGAGATACCCACCCGCCTTGTATATCTTATAGCCCGTTACCGCCAGATTGTCCGTTGAAGCTGTCCAGGAAAGGCTGACCTGTGTTGTGCTTGCAGGTGTTGCTACCAGGTTCGCAGGCACAGACGGCGCGGTGGTATCGGTTGCTGGTGCAGATGTAGTCGCACAAGCCTGAGTGCTCTGAGCTGATTCGTTATTCGCCGCGTCTACCGCGGACACTGTATAGCAATAGTGCGTTGAAGCTGCCAAACTCGTATCCGACGTTGTGGTGGTTCCCACCGTCTTGAGATACCCACCCGCCTTGTATATCTTATAGCCCGTTACCGCCAGATTGTCCGTTGAAGCTGTCCAGGAAAGGCTGACCTGTGTTGTGCTTACAGGTGTTGCTATCAGGTTCGCAGGCACAGACGGCGCGGTGGTGTCGCCAGTCGGCGAAGTATCAAGGGTAGTACCACTTGCTGATATTGATCGGGCGGATTCATTGCCCGCTGCGTCATAGGCAGATACGGAATATGAATAGGTCGTACTCGCTAAAAGTCCAGTGTCAGTGTACGCCATTGTTGTTGCTGTGGCAATCTTGCTGCCGGCTCGGTAAATCGTATAACCCGCAACCGCCAAGTTATCAGTTGATGCTAACCAGCTTAACGCAATGACGCTTGCACTGGTCGCAGCAGTGACAAGACCTGTCGGCACGCTTGGGGCAGATATATCTGGTGTCGTATTGCCGCCGTTAGTGCCGCTACCTCCTCCGGAACCACAACCCGCGATAACCGTAGCCAGCAATACTGCCGTAAGACAGAACCTTGAGCGCTCTTTCATTCTACTGCCTCCTTCGTGCTAAACTCTATTTCGATCAGAGCCAACAAGTTATTCAAGGGTCGGGATACGGTATCATAAATAATCTAATTTGGCCAAGTTTTTTTGATTAAATTTGACGTAACTATTGGAATTGATGGAAAACACTTTGCTGACGAATATGCACAAAACGGAAATATTCTTTTAGCTGTACTAATATGCAAAATTGCATATTCATCGAAGGGTTAATCTTATACTCCCCTTTTCATTCAAAAGAAATTTTAAATCCACGTAGAGTCGTTCTGGACTAACACGCATTTCTTTTTCCCTTCCAAGTAACAGAATTGCCGTACCTGCCATGCAAGCTTGACTTTGCCTTCTATAATCAGTAATCTTAGGTAGGGTCAATGATTCAATAATTATTTTCATCATTTGCCTTACACAATCCCGGTTCATCCGGGTCAGGAGTCTTTGCATGTATGGCCTTTTGGTAGTTCTGCTCTTAGCCCTCGGTGCTCCGGCAACCGCTCTTGCCCACGAAACCACGGCCACACGCGCGGACATAGCGCTTGAAGAAAAGCTCGGCAACTATCTCCCCCCTGATGCTATCTTCACCGACGAGAACGGCAAACGCGCCTCGCTAAAAGACCTCATCAAGAAACCGACGATCATCGCGCCGGTCTATTTTGGCTGCACGCACACGTGTCCTATGTTGTTGACCGGTCTGGCTCAAGCACTCGGCAAACTTGATAGTATCACGCCGGGCAGGGACTTTCAGGTGCTCACGCTCAGCATTGACGACACGGACACCCCGCAGATCGCCCGCGACAAGCAAAAGAACTATCTCAAGGCTGTGGGCAAACCCTTCCCCTCCGAGGCATGGACTTTCCTGACCGGCGACGCCGGGAACATCAAGAATATCACCGATGCCATGGGCTTCAAATTTCAGAAAGACGGCGCACATGATTTTTCCCACCCGGTCACGCTGGTTGTGGTCTCGCAGCAGGGAAAGATCGTCCGCTACCTTGACGGCGTGAGTTTCCTGCCCTTTGACCTCACCATGGCGGTGAGCGAGGCAGCGCAAGGCAAGGTCGGTTCCACAGGCCGCAAAATACTGATGTACTGTTTCAGCTATGATCCGTTGAAAAAATCCTACGTCTTTAATATATTGAAGATCGTCGGAACCGTTATGATCGTGTTCGCAGTCGGGTTCTTCGCCTATCTGACCCTGTCATCAAAAAAACAGCGTGGTGCACAATAATGGCAGAAAGCTTTTACCATACTCCGGGAAACGCCAAGGGGATCTCAGCCTGGATCTTCTCGACAGACCACAAACGCATCGGCCTTTTGTATCTGACGTCGATCTTCACCTTCTTCTTCTGCGGCATGCTGCTCGGCCTCGCCATGCGCCTCGAACTCATCGCTCCGGGCACGCAATTCATCACCGCCAAAACCTACAACGCGCTGTTCACCGTCCACGGCGTGATCATGATCTTCCTGTTCATCATACCCGGCATACCGGCAACACTCGGGAACTTCATGCTTCCGCTCCAGATCGGCGCTCAGGATGTGGCCTTCCCGCGGCTGAACCTCATGTCCTGGTGGTTCTATATCTCCGGAGCGATCGTGATCCTTACTTCGCTCTTCACCGGGGGCGGACCGCCTGACACGGGCTGGACCTTTTACGTACCGTACAGCGTCCGCTCAGGCACCAATGTATCGTTGGCGGTCTTCGGCGTGTTCCTGCTCGGCATCTCGTCCACGCTCACCGGGTTGAATTTCATCACCACGATCCACCGCCTGCGCGCCCCGGGCATGACGTGGTTCCGCTTGCCGCTGTTCACCTGGTCGCTCTATGCCACGGGCTGGGTGCAGCTCCTGGCCACGCCAATCATCGCCATCACCCTGCTCCTGCTCATTGTGGAGCGGAATTTCGGCGTCGGGTTCTTCGATCCCGCCAAGGGCGGCGACCCGATCCTGTTCGAGCATTTGTTCTGGATCTATTCGCATCCGGCTGTGTACATCATGATCCTTCCCGGCATGGGCGCGGTCACCGACATCATCCCCGTGTTCACGCGCAGGGTCATCTTCGGATACAAAGCCATAGCGTTCTCCAGCATCGCCATCGCGCTCCTGGGCTACCTGGTCTGGGGCCACCACATGTTCACGAGCGGTATGAGCGATTTCTCGCGCATGATCTTCTCGCTTCTCACGTTCCTCGTGGCCGTGCCGAGCGGCATCAAGGTTTTCAACTGGGTCGCGAGCATGTACAAAGGTTCAATAAAGCTCGACTCGCCCATGCTGTTCACGCTCAGCTTCATATTCCTCTTCTCCATCGGGGGTCTCACCGGGTTGTTGCAGGGTGCGCTCGCAACAAACGTGCATGTGCACGGCACGTACTTCATCGTGGCCCATTTCCATTACGTGATGTTCGGCGGCACGGTCTTCGCGTTTTTTGCCGCGCTTCATTACTGGTATCCCAAGATGTTCGGCAGGATGATGAACGAGAAGTTCGCGCGGGTCTACTGGGGCTTTCTGTTCGTCGGCTTCAACACGCTCTATTTCCCCATGTTCGTTCTCGGATGGCAGGGCATGCCGCGCAGGTATTATGATTACCTGCCGAAATACCACACCGGCCACCTGATCTCGACCATCGGGTCCTGGATCCTCGCAACCGGTGTGCTCTTGATGTTCTTCAACTTCTTCCGGTCGCTCACGCGGGGAGAGAAAGCGGGCAACAACCCCTGGAACGGCGCAACGCTCGAATGGCAAACCAGCTCTCCCCCGCCAGCGGAAAACTTTGCAGCAGTGCCTGAAGTAACAAAAGGGCCGTATACGTTTAGATAGGAAGTTGCGCATAATTCTCATTAAAAACGAGCGGATTTTTTTTGATGCATACCTGCCTTAGTCCTCTCCCCGACGGGGAGAGGGTTGGGTGAGGGGGATCCCTCCGAGGGATATAACAATTATTATTTCGTTTGCATTAGTAAGTTATGAATCAATATCTACACAAAGAATGGCAAAAATATTTCTCGCAAAGACACAAAGGTCGCAAAGAAAGTCCAAAGCTTTGGTCTATATTAAAACAAAAGTTTCTCCTGCTTTTCTTGGCGTTCTCGCTTAAAAGCGCCTATTCTTGGTTGCGAGCTTTGCGAGAGACGCCTTTAGATATTGTTTTTAGTTCCGACTTGTCCGGGTCACATGCACTATGAATGATATTGCACCTCCTATAACAAAACACCACGACGAGACCAGCTCCAAGCTCGGCATGTGGCTCTTTCTGTTCACCGAGATCCTGCTCTTCGGCGGACTGTTCCTTGTTTATGCGGTGTACCGCTCCCTGCATGCGCAGGAGTTTCATACTGCCGCACAGGAACTGAGCACCACGCTCGGGGCGGTCAACACCATCATTCTGCTCACCAGCAGCCTGACCATGGCGCTGTCCATTGCCGCGCTCAAGAAGGGCCGGAAGAACGCCTCGGTCCTCTTTCAATCGGCAACGATCATTCTCGGGCTCGCCTTCCTGGTGAATAAATATTTTGAATGGAGCGGACATATCCATCAGGGCATGTATCCCAATTCTCCCGTGCTCCTCTCCCGGAGCCACGGAGAGATTCTTTTCGCCGGCCTGTATTATGTCATGACCGGATTGCACGGACTGCACGTGATCGCCGGACTGGTTCTGATCGGGACCATGCTCGTGCTTACGCAGATGAATATCATATCAGGAGACAGCACCGGCAAGCTAGAGAACGCCGGACTCTACTGGCATCTGGTGGACATTATCTGGATATATCTGTTCCCGTTGTTTTATCTTATAACGTAGGTTGAGAAAACCATGAGCGAAAACTATCAACGATCTGAAACTGCGAGGTCCTCTATCACTATCTGGACCCTTCTGCTGGCGCTCACCGCGATAACGGTCACCGTAGCAAGCCTGCATTTGGGCAAACTGAGCATACTTGCCGCCCTTGCCATCGCATCGATTAAAGCGGGGCTGGTGCTCTGGTATTTTATGAACCTTAAGAACGAAAAGCGCTTTTTCAAGCTTTTATTCCTGATCCCGATCGCAACCCTTGCGGTCATTATCGGGTTCACTTTTTTTGACGTCGGATTCAGGTAGACTGGACCATACGTGGAATGGCCGGAACATAAACTATCTCAAGTCGTCATTCCCGCTGGTCGGGAATCGTAGCGTATTGCAACTATATGACAAAAACGATTCCAGACAAGCCGGAATTACGCCAAAAGAAAGTTCTGTGACTAATTACTACTGCACTACAGGTGAACATCGTGAACGGTTGGCAGCATCTTTCAGGATCGGTTGACAATATATTCTTCTTCATCATGGGGATCTGCGTTCTTCTGTTGGTGGGCGTTACCGGCGTGATGCTTTATTTCGTCATCCGGTACAGCAGGAAACGGAATCCGAATCCCGAGGACATCAAAGACAATCTTCCCCTTGAGATCATCTGGACGATCGTCCCCACGCTGCTCGTGCTCGCAATCTTCTGGGTCGGCTGGAAAGGGTTCCAGTTCATGCGTACGGTCCCTCCCGATGCCACACTCGTAAAAGTGACCGCCCGCATGTGGACGTGGTCTTTTACGTACGAGAACGGGAAGCAGGACAACGTGCTCAGGGTATTAGTGCGCAAACCCGTCAAGCTCGCCATCAGTTCCGTGGATGTGCTCCACAGTCTGTTCATCCCAGCATTTCGTATAAAGGAAGACGCCGTGCCGGGCAGGGAGACCTATCTCTGGTTTCTGCCGGACGAGGTTGGAAGCTATGATCTCTTTTGCTCGGAATACTGCGGTACGGACCACTCCGCCATGATCACGAAAGTTGTGGTCATGTCTGAACCGGATTTTGCGGCATGGTATAGCGGTGGCAGTGAACATGCCCGGGGAAAATCGCTCGACGGTGCAACCCTGGTAAAGACCAAAGGCTGCACAGCATGTCATTCCCTTGATGGGACCGCGAAAATCGGCCCCACGCTCAAAGGCATCTTCGGCAGAAATGAGCTGGTCGTTACCGCGGGCAAGGAACATACAATCGTCGTTTCCCACGAATATATCGAGCGCTCGATCCTGGAGCCTCAGGCCGATATTGTCAAAGGTTTCCCGCCGATCATGCCGTCGCAAAAAGGCATTCTGACCGACCAGGAGATCGATGCCATAATCGCGTATTTAAAAACATTGAAATGAATGCTCTACGACCATATCTCGCGCTTTGCAGGCTTATGCTGTCCACGTGCACGGCTTTTTCTGCGGCTGTCGGCTATTTCCTCATTCAACATCATGATAATGCAGGCGTGCTGGTCCCGACGATTGCGGTCTTTCTTCTCGCGAGCGGGGCTTCCGCCCTAAACCAGATCCAGGAAGCAGCCATCGACGGAAGGATGAAACGAACGCGTCTTCGTCCCCTTCCTTCCGGGACATTGAACAAGATCCAGGCATCCGGCCTTTCGATCGCGCTCATCGCATCCGGCTTGCTGCTTCTTGCTTTCAGGGGACCATCGACTGCGGTCGCTCTGGGATTGTTTGCCCTCGTGTGGTACAACGTGATCTACACGAACCTGAAAAAACGAACAGCCTTTGCTTCCGTGCCCGGGGCTCTCGTCGGGGCCGTCCCTCCTGCCATTGGCTGGGCGTGCGCCGGGGGCGAATTATTTGATGTACGGCTGCTGCTTTTCTGCTTTGTCCTTTTCCTGTGGCAGGTGCCGCATTTCTGGGTCCTGATGTTTGACCACGAAGATGAGTATGCGAACGCCGGCATTCCCTGTCTTACCACGGTAATGAGCAGGGCGCAGGCTTCGCGGATCATATTTGTCTGGGTTTCCGCAGCCATTGCCGCCAGCCTGCTGCTGCCGCTTTCCGGAGCGATCGCCTCGCTGTTCGTGTATGCCGCGCTTTTCCCGGCAGCCGCCTGGGTCCTGTGGAACGTACGCACCCTGCTTCGAGGTCCATCTGCTCCATCGCACTCTGCGTTTAGAAGCATCAACGCCTACCTGTTCCTGGTTCTGGCGCTGGTATCGTTCGAACAAGTTGTTTTGCATTAGCCATGATGGAAAATAATACTGCCGGCGCAAATCGTCTGAAAGAGCTCCTGATCGAATCCTCTCCCCTTATTGAGGAATACACGCGTGAACTCTGCCCGCAGTGTACCAGTGTTTGCTGCAAACAACAGCATGGCACGTACCGGGACCGGGACATTCTGTATCTGCGCGCACTGGGAACTAGTGCGCCGCGGCAAGATGAGGCAAGGCCGCAGGAAGGCCCCTGTGAAATGATGGGCCCGCAGGGCTGCGTTCAGCCTCGCTGGATGAGACCGTTCAAATGCACCTGGTTTTTCTGCAGCCCCCTTCTCGCAGCAATGGACACGGGCCCGCAGAAAAAAGCACGGCGACTGTCCATGCTGCTGCAGGAAATGATCGACCTTTACAACTCGCTTTCCCATTCTTTGTAAAAACCCGCCTGATGTGCTATACTTTTAAGAATATGATTGAAGACGGCAAATGAAACCAGTGATGCTGCTCCGCATGGCGGTTCTCCTCACAATCAAATTCTCAGCTTTGTTTCCGTTATCATTTTTAGGCATATAAGTGACGGAAATTAGACACGTGAGCATTTTCCATCATCATTTAGGATTACGAGTACCATTAAACCCCAATGTATTCAGTATGTTTATATTGGCACACATTATGCAAATTTTAATGGTAAATGCAACTTTTAGATGGTTATCACCATGAAGAACAAAACTAAAATCATAGGGTATGCAGTCCTTACCGCGCTTGTTCTCTGGACGGTAAATGCATTAATCAGTTCATACCTCTTCAAACAGGGTGCGCTTATTGATCTCTTATTCCCAGGCGCGACATCTCTTGTGCGCCTGGCAGTGTCATGCATGGTCATCGGCCTGGCGATCTATGGCGTCGTCATCACGGTGATAGGATATAAACGCCGCAATGCGTTGGAAGCGCTGAACGAAAACAAAGAAACCCTGCAAACGATCACGAGCGCAGCCAAGGACGCCATTGTAATGATCAACTATGAGGGGAACATTTCCTTCTGGAACCCTGCAGCGGAATTAATATTCGGCCATACCGCACAGGAAGCGATCGGCAAAGAACTGCACACCTTCCTCGGCCCGAAACGCTATCATCAGGCGTACCTCGAAGGTTTCAATCATTTCAAGGAAACCGGCGAGGGGGAACTGGTGGGTAAAACGATCGAGGTGGCAGCTGTCCGAAAAAGCGGTGAAGAGTTCCCCATCGAGCTTTCCCTTACCGCCATGAAGATGAACGGGAAATGGCAGGCGGTCGGGATCCTGCGCGACATCACCGAACGCAAAAACGCGGAACAGTCGCTGCGGACACAGCAGGAACAACTGCATACCCTGGTGGAAGAGCGGACCGAAGAGCTGACCGCGGTGAATGAGCTGCTCCGCAACGAGATCCAGGACCGCGTGCGGACCGAGGAGGAACTGTACCGCTCAGAAAGCTTCCTGAGCACGATATTCGACAGTTTTCACGACCCGTTCAGCATCGTGGACCGGGATTACAAACTGGTCAAATTCAACGACGCCTACAGCCGCATGAAGAACAAACGGGCCAAGGACCTTTTCGGGAAAATATGTTTTGAAGTATTACAGAACAGGAACTGCATCTGCGAAGAGTGCATTGTTGACAAGACGTTTCAGTCCAGCGACCCCTGTGCAAAGGAAAAGCTGCTGACCCTGGATAATGGAGCGCAGATGTGGGTGGAGATCTTCACCTATCCCATCCTGGGCCCGGACAAACAGGTCACCCATGTGGTGGAATATATGCGGGACATTACCGATCGGAAATTTACCGAGGAAGAAAAGAAGCAGATGATCAAGCAGCTGAATCATCTTTCGACCACCGACAGTCTGACGGGCCTGTTCAACCGGCGGGCGCTGAACGACATGCTGAAACATGAGATCGACCGGTCAAGCAGATATGATGCCGATGTCGCCCTGATCCTCTGCGATATCGACAAGTTCAAGAACATCAACGATACGTTCGGCCATACCGCAGGCGACCGGGCGCTCCAGACGATCGCTGAAGCGCTCCGGAACACACTCAGAAAAGCCGATATTCTGGGAAGGTATGGCGGAGATGAATTTATGGTCATCCTGCCGGAGACCTCGCTGATCGGAGCGGAGAGTCTCGCGGAAAAGATCCGCATTGCGGTCAATAACCTGGAACTTGAGCTGCAGGGAAACACGCGCATCAAGCTGTCGCTCAGTCTCGGAGTCGCCAGCTGCTGCTCCGCGCCCCATGACATCGACACCCTGGTCGCGCTTGCCGACTCCGCACTGTATACTTCAAAAAGCGCCGGGAGGAACAAGGTCTCCTCGAAGCAACAATAGCTACGTAGACTGTTTTTGAAGACCTGGAGCAGCCGGGATTGACTTCAGGTATGCCCTATCCGGTATGGCATTTGACACAGTTTGCTTTCACATCAAAAGCGCGTTTTCCGTCATGACACGCTCCGCAGGAGCGGCCTTTCTGCATTTCGGACATGCTCACCTTGCTGTGGGTTTCCACGGTATTAAAGAGTTTGAAATGACAGTCCGCGCACTTTAGCCCCTTGCCGACATGGAAATCGTGGCTGTATGTAACGTTCTCGGCATTTTTCAGCTTGAACGTTATATCACCACCGCCGATCTTCGCCCACACTACGGACTGCGCGCACAACAAGACGACCACCAGGAATCCAAGTATCTTCTTCATCCTTCTTCCCTCCCCATTGACAACGGATGTGCTGCCCCGTCTCTTCGGACGGTTGGCATGCAACAGAACCTGATTCATAAAAACGGCCGCGCAACAACCGGACGCGACTACCGGATCATTTTTGCTCTATCACCACCCTGCTCTTGACGAGCGAGACCTCGCGCACCTCGCCCTTGATCGTTTTTTCCTCACCAAAGAGGTTCCGCAGAACCACGACACCGGCGTCCATATGAATATGATTTACCGCCTCAAGAACCAGCTCTTCATGATCGTTCTGCTTTACATAGGCTTTCAGGTCGCACACAATGATCTCCGGGAACCGCGTGTCGCATAAAAACAATAAACCCGCTGTACCATCATAGGTCAGCGGGTTTCATTTTATCTGTAGCGGATATGATCGCACTGCATCAGGTGCGGAAAGGCGGTCGGTGTGGTCCGTTGTTTCTTTTTGCTGTCAACCACAGGTAGTATGACCCCCATTGGACTTAAAGTAAGTGCAATGCTGTGTCTTCTATAACATAAGCCCCTCGGGAAATCAAGAAAAAACAGGGCTGCATGCGTGTATTTTCCCTGCGGTAAGATCTTTCACGATAGGTCACCTCCAGACCGAACCTTCATTCGCGTTTTTCCTGATACTGTCGATATCATCCTGATTTTTCCCGCGATACCGTGTCGTGGCTGACGTTGGCTGCTCCTGCCGCTTTTTTGCAGGGTCTTCCGTGGTTTTTCCCTTTTGGTAGCCGCCGTCGCGCTGGTTGCCCGAATACCGGTCCTGGCGCCGGGAGCTTCCCGCGCGCTGGTCCCCCGGGTCCGAAGCTGGACGGGATATCACCTCGGCGTTCTCGGGATACTCCCCCCGCTTTATCGAGGCGACATCGCTCACTTGAATGCACACCGTTCCATACGAACTCTGCGTGCAGTAGTTGTCCCCGTTCTCCTGGTAATTTTTCCAGATGAAGGAGCTGCCGTCCTTCATGCTGAACAGGTATCCCGACCAGTCCCGCGCACTCAGTTCCTCGATCGCCCTGGTATAGTCCGCCTGGCTGTTGAACGGCCGGTTCGGATCATGCTTGGCCTGGTTAAGTTCGCGTTTCAGGCGCGCGACTTCCTTCATGGCCTCGTCTATTTTTCTTCTGGAGTCCTCAAACTCACGGGTCTTTTCCGCGTTGTTGCCGATCTGCTTCACCGCGTTCGCCACTTCCTTCGGGTCCACAATGAGCTTCGCCTGCAGGTAGTAGCTCACCCCGTCCCATTGTTCCCGGACGATCTCGGTTTGTACGATCCCGGCGGTCAGCGTTGTGACCTGGTCTTTGGACATCCGGTAATTCTTCACTTCCGTTTCACTGATCAGGTAGGTCCCCAGCAGTTCCAAAAGCGCCCGCTTCACCTCCTGCAGGGCGATCGCCCGGCTGGACACCTTGCTGTCAATGTCGCTCGCCTGGTAGGTATATTCTTTTATGAACGTGACATTCTCTGCAACAGCAGATTCGTGATAACTAAGCAGTATGACCGCTGCCAGTGTCAGAACACGAATAACTCCGCCCGGTTTATTCGCTACTTGATTCCCTTGGTTTTTCATTATAGAAAATAATACTTCAGATAAACCTTAGTGTCAACAACACGCTACAGGATTCACGACAGGATCAGAATTAAGGTACGCGAAAAGGATCGAAGGATAGCGGAAATGCTACTTCAGAACATCGTCAGGACACTTCAAAGGAAGCGCATAAGATCGTTCAAAACATTTTTTCATGATTGCAACTGAATACCCTGCCAGTAAAAACAAACAGAGCGCCATTACCACTTCATAGATCGTCGTTGCAAAATGAGAATATATATGTCCGGAAGCTACGGTTGCCGCCAGCCTGTCTATACTGCACAACGCTGCTATAAGAGCGACTGAAACTCCTCCTACGAACCAGGCAGTTAACAGAATAAGCAGCAAATAGAATATTTCAAAATATATTGAATTGCCGGTAAGGACATCAATTATCGGTGCCGCTAGGAAGATAATTAGAATAACTGACAGCAGAAGCTTGGGATTCTTGTTCAGCGCGTCTAACACGGTCTTCGTATGCATAATGATGTGGCTCCCGAGTTTTACAATCTTTTTCTACTTTTTATCCTCATGGGGACCAAAAGTATACTGGTACGCGAAGTAAGCGGAGAGGTTGTTGTCGCCTTTGATGTCGCTTCCGACGGAGAAGAGCAGATGATGATCCTCGCTGATATTCACAATCGTTCCCACAGTAAAACCAGTCCAAGATTTTCCGTCAACCGCATTTTTGGTCTGGCCGAACAGTTCAGCACCGAGTGTTACCATCTCGGACAGTTGACGCTGCAATTGCCAGCCTGCAAACCAATAATCCTTATTGCCTTCGCCGGGATTGCGCCAGAACCCGCCTCCACCATAGCTTTGCCACGGCCCCCACGCCTTCTGCAGCCAGAGAGGCAGGAAATATCTCGTTTGTCCCGCGCCTAATCCTTTATCGCTGTCACCGGTAGGAATTCCTACAATAGGAAATGTCCCCACCATAACATGTGCCTCTTCGTCGTTAATAAAACGATACTTGACTCCAATCTCGGTGTCCCCATACCCGCGCTGCATGGACTGCCCCACCGGCTTGTTGTATACAAACGGCGCGATCAGGTGGAGCATGACATTCGGCGCGACTCCGTAATTAAGCTCGAAATGCGGAGCAGTGCCGGACGTCATGTCTTTGTCTTTCGTATACTGGGAGGCAAGGTAGAACTCGCCGTGTTTATACTCGGCTGGCTCAGGGTCGTCCGTAACGAATGGGGGCCCTGCCCAGGTTTTTCCGACGCCGATGAGGAGAATAAGCATACCTGCCATAATGATCGTTGCGCGGCCAGGCACTGTTCGGATTATCCCATTAAATTTTTTACCTGCCAACCAGGCTTTGCCGGGACGGATACGCTCACTGTTCTATATATTCCCTTCATGAATTTTCCAAGGCTGTGATTCATAAGCAACAATCTAAACATAAGAAAAAGAGGCCCCTTGTATTCCAAGGAGCCTCATAGAGGATCATCCGCATGCTCGATAATTCTACATACTGGCGTTACTGTGGCAAGAACCACAGACATTCGTGAAAGGAACCGGCATGACACCGTTCGCATGAGAATCAGCTGAATTTGTCTGTACCGCATTCGTCTTTTGGGGTACATCCAGCAGATGGGAGCTGATGTCGTTCTGATAATATTTCGTAGTGGATGCGCCGATCATTCCGGGTGTAGGATTGCCGGACCCGGACTTCGCCGTCTTTGTAAAGTGGCACTCGATGCACTTTGCGCCTGACATATCGTGCCCTGTCTTGGCGATCATGTGCGCAGCCACATCCGTTTTGTCCGCATGGCACAAGATGCACAGGCTGTTGTCCGAGGTGCCGGAGAGCTGGTGTTTATCCGTTCCGGGCGCGTGCACGTCGTGGCAATTCGCACAGGTTTTAAGCGCTGTGCCGTTACGATATTTCTTCGTTTGGAGGAAATCCGTAGACTGCTGATGGTGTTTCTTCGAGTGTTTGCCGTCGGCCCACATGCCGTCAGCTTGTGAAGCGTCGTTCTGGGAAGTATTGTTTGTCAGGAAGTCGGCTCTACTGGTTCCCGGCTTCATCTGTTTCATGTTGGCGTCCAGAGGAGCCTCCACGGATCCATGGGTACCAGCCGTCCCCTTGCTCGCACCGCGGGTATGGCAGGAGCTGCAGATCATGACCTCGCGCTCAGGCGTGATGTTTTTTGGTGTCACAATGAACTTGCCGTGACCGCCTGCGGCCTCATGCTCGGAACCCGGTCCGTGGCACGACTCACAGCCGACATTCATCTCCATCTTCGTGCCGGCAACGGGGTGCATTTCTCCGTTCGCATCAGCCACAGCCGATGAAACGAATTCACCCGAACCGTTCTCGGTCACACTGTAGCCGGTGAAATGGCAGCCGGCGCAGAAAACGTCGAAGCTTTTATATTTTTTTGCTGTCGTGGGCAACGCGAACAAACTGTTCGCAGCATCCCACCATCCAATACTCACGGTGTTGTATTCCGACCAAATGGTGCGGCCTGAATCGGGGCTGCTGTCACTGCCTTGCGGATTGTATTGAAGAGGTAAGATATAAATACTGTTCCCGATCCTGGTCATATACCTCTGTTTATGGAGACCTCCGCCGTAGGTCAATACTAGATCATAACTCATACCGTTGTTCGGGTCGGTTGGAGTCTTGATATTGTTGAATTGCGCTTTATACACACTTCCGACCTTGGATAAGGTCAGAGTAAAATATTCCGTGACCGTTCCGGTCGGGGCGCTGGTCAGCGTTTTGAATGCGGCTGTGGTAGTGGTTACGCCGGTCGTATAATAATGCACCGTCGTACCCGCCTCGAATTTATCCAGCCCTGCGAAAAAATTCTCGTCGTCCGTGGCACCCTGGAATTTGGAGACATCCTGCAACGCGCTGGGAGACTTCGGCGTCATGATCCCGAGCTTGTGCAGGGTCTTTTTTTCCGTGGTATACGAAGTATGGCAGCCGATACAAGCGCTGCTTCCGATGTACGTCGCGCTTGCGGACTGGACAGTGGAAACCTTGACCGTGGTAACCTTATTGTCCAAAGACGCGCCCGTGACCGCTGTCCGGCAAATGCTGCCGCCCGGCAAATGGCCGCTGTCGTTCGCATCAGGTTTTACGTAGATAAAATACATCAGCGTGCCGGTCGGAAGGCTCGCGAGCACAACCGTACCGTCTGCGCCGGTGATTCCGGACTGATATGAGGAAACGCCTCCACCCGCGGGAGTGTAATTTCCATTGATCAAATCTTCAAGCGGTTCATCCACTGTCTTGGCAGCAGCTGAATAATTGCCGTCCGGTCCCAGCGTTATCGGCTGTGTGGCAATCTCCGCCACATCCGCCGCTGGAATGGCGTAGACCGTAGCTCCGGCAACTGCCGCTCCCGAAGTGTCCTGCACAAGCAGGGTTGGCTTAATTGGCGCCACCGCCGCCGGTGTGTCGCTGCTGCTGCTACCGCTGCTGCAGCCTGTCATGACCATTGCGGCCATCAAGACAGCTACTAAAAATACTACCATCTTGTTCTGTTGACGCATTTTTTAATCTCCTTTACTCATTTTTTCCGACTTCTGTCTCCCGCGTATGCATGCCCGGTGTACGTTCCCGCAAAACAACCTTTTTCACCTCCCATCCTGTATAAAGATTGCTCCTCTGCGCCGGCGACACACAGTACGCTGATTAAAAACACTCGCGAACGGGAGGGGGATATGATGCCCAAAACTTTGCAGCACTCTCGGGCGAGGAACATACCTCACAGGCATACCATCCCTTCATCAGGACGGGATGCGGTCATAGTGCAGGCTCATCTACCGTCATTAGGTATGATTAATGTACTCTTTGAGGATGGAAAGGCACAAGAGAAAATCTGTTCACTAATAGGCATGCTATGTGAAGAATTCTTCACTGAAGAGACGAGAGATCGGGGTGTAGATTTATTTTGCCAAATACGTTTCCAGCGTCTTCAAACATTCCACGGTTCGTACGCCTTCCTTGGTCAGGGAATAAACCTTGTCTTTGTCCTGTTCAATGCTGCCGGACTCTCGCAGAATTTTCAAATGAAACACAACTTTTGTGTGGTCCTCGATGCCGAGTTCCCGGGCAAGTTCCATAAGCCGCGCATTTTTTCGCTGGGAGATGATCCGCAGAATGCTCCTCCTGATAGAATTCGACAACGCGCCGAGGATGCAGTCAAGGTTCTCCGTACCGCCGCAGGCGTCGAAACGGGCCTCTTCAAGCACACGCCGTATCGTCGTAAGGAGCATTTCTATTTTGAACGGCTTCGAAAGATAATCGCTTGCCCCCCGCTTCATGGCATCAACAGCGTTTTCAATGGTCGCAAAGGCGGTAATCATCACGATCTGCGACCGGGGCGATACCCTTCTGAGTTCCGTGAGAGCATCCATACCGCCGGTTTTGGGCATGATCATGTCGAGCAGGATCACATCGTAATCCTCCTCTGTCGCCATCTCCACGGCCTCCCTGCCCGATGCCGCTTCCTCGGTGTGATACCCCGCTTCCTGCACAATTTCCGTCAGGTTGGCCCGTAACTCGCCATCATCATCAACAATAAGAACGCGTTTCATTTCACGCCTCCTGCCGGAAGGATGATCAATACCGTCGTCCCCTTCCCCTCCCTGCTCGATATTTCTATTGTGCCCCTGTGCCGCTGTACAATACCATAACAGATGGAAAGACCAAGCCCGGTTCCCATACCAATCTCCTTTGTCGTGAAAAACGGATCGAACACCCGCGACAGCTTCTTTTCCGGAATGCCGATTCCCGTGTCCGTGATCTTTACCCTAACCTGGCCGCCGCCCTGCTCCGTGGAAATCGTTATCACGCCTCCTCTGGGCATCGCCTCACGGGAATTGGAGAGAATATTGATGAAAACCTGCTCCAGTTTGCCGGGATCTCCCTTCACTTCGGGGCTGTCGGCGAGGTTCTGGCGCACAACAATATCCTTCAGTTTGTACTGCAAAAGCGTCAACGTCCCGTGTATGACGCTGTTTATATTAAACAGGGAGAATTCCTCATCGCGCTGCCTCGAAAACTGCAGGAGTTCCCGGGCGATGACGGACGCCCGGTCGATGTTTCTTTCAACAGCATTGAGCTTTTCGATCGCGCCATCGACAGAACATCCGTCAGCTTTCAACCGGGTCTTTAACATCTGGATCGCCAGCGACGCATTGGTCAGGGGGTTGTTGATCTCATGCGCAATGCCGGCCGCAAGCTGTCCCAGCGAGGCAAGTTTTTCCGTCTGCACAAGGCGCCGGGCCTGTTGTTCTATCTTTTCCCTCATCTCGACGTCAAATATGTTAAGCGCCTTGATGATGAGATAGGCGATCAGGATAGCGGACAGACCACGAAAGACCTCCACCGGTACGGGGAGGAAGGGAGCGAAATCCGATGAGAGCACGCCGGCAACAACGGCATAAAACCCGAAGGTGATACCCGCGTAATAAAATTTATCCGATACGAAACGGCTCAGGTGCCTGATCTCTCGTGAATAGGCGACTAACCCGTAAGCGGTCAGCAATCCTCCCGCGAGACCGAACGTATGCCGCAGGCCGATCGATGCCTGACGCAGGAATTGCAGGTCCATCGTGAAGCCTCGGTGCTCAATATAAGCGACCCAGAGAATAAGCAGCGCCGCGGGAAGCCAGGAAAGCCATCCCATTCTCCTGGTATGCGTAGCGCGTATCAAGGCCGAACCGAACTGCACGAGGCAGAAGAACGAAACAAACAGCAAGCCGAGAGCCACTGCTTTCACCTGGTAAATATCACGCACGGCAAGGTGTTCCCCCTCTAGCAGGGGATAAATCTGAAGCCATTCATGCACCCCGTGCGTAAATCCGAACAATCCCAGAAGCCACAAGCTGCGAGCGAGTTTTAAATCACTCGACCGCATGTCCTTCATGACGATGGTAATTCCCAGGAAGAAAAACGCCGCACCGTAGAATAAATAGATCAGGTAAATGGAGGGTATGTTAGCAAAGTGGTTAAACATGGGTGGGTTGTATATGCATATGATGGGCTTCGGTTTCGGACAATTTCTATCGTGCCGAAAGCACTGCCTCCGCGGTCATCGCCGCTCCGTTGCGCAGAAAACCGATCGTGACCTTGTCGCCGGGGTTCAGCGTCTTGAGCGCATTCGACAGGTCTTTCAAACCCGAGATGGAAATCGTATTTAACCGGACGATGACATCGCCTTCCCGTAGCCCGGCTCCTTCCGCAGGAGAACCCGGCGTTACACCGGAGATCCTGCAGCCCTGTCCCTGGTAGGCAAAATCCGGGATCGTTCCGAGGCTGACCTTCCGGTCTGCGGCGGCTGCCGGGCCGGCGTGGCCCGGATGCACTCCCGATGCGGTCAGCGCATCCGGCCGCTGTGCCAGGTACTCGATCGCCTCTTTTGCCACGGACGCCACAACCGTGAGTCCGGCAGAATCTACCTTGTCAGCGGTGTCCGTTGGACGGTGATAATCCAGGTTCGGGCCGGAGAAGAGCTGCACCGCGGGCACGCCCACATCCGTAAAGCTCGTCTGATCGCTTGCGTCAAGCTCCTCGGACACGGTCTCGATCTCCACGCCGGTCACGAACCCCGCGCCCCTGAATATATGCACCCATTCCCGCGCCGAACCCGCGCTCAGGATCAGCAGCTTGTTCTTCCCGAGCCTGCCGACCGTATCCAGGTTCACCATGCCGATGCATTTGGCAACGGGATAGAGCTTTTCATTCGCCACATAATATTTCGACCCGATCTTTCCGGCTTCTTCGCCGGAGAACGCGATGAACACGATGCTTCGATCGGGGCGCAGGTTTTTCTTCAGCACCTGCGCCAGCTCCAACAACACCGCCACGCCGCTGGCGTTGTCGTCCGCGCCCGGATGTATTTTACCGCGGTCCGCGGCTCTGGCGCTCGCAAGGCCGCGGCCCAGGTGGTCGTAGTGTGCGCCGACGACCACACTCTGGCCGCTGAGCTCGGTCTTTGTGCCCGGTATCACACCGATGATATTGCTGAGCGGCGCCCCGCTCTGCGGGTCTGTCCAGAATTGCGAATAGCTCTGGCCGTCGCCGGCAGGCACCAGCCCGGCTTCGAGGAACTTCCGTTCGATATACACGGCTGCCCGGTCAAGTTCCGGTGTGCCGATGCCCCTGCCCTGCAGGTCGTCACTTGAGAGATAGCTCACCGTTTCCAGCATCCGTTCTTTGGAGAAGACCGGGGACAGGCTTGCGAGCGGTTCACGGGGGGCAAGGGCGCCCATGTCCGTTTTCCCCGTCTTGCGGTCCGCTGTCGGAATGAACAGCGTCAGGGGCGAGTTCAGCACCGGCCATCTGCCCTTGGCAACGTTCGCCGGTTCATTTCCTTCAAAAGCAAGATAGCTGTATTTATGATAATGTGGGAGTTTCTGGCCCAGCCCCGGCAACGGTCCGTCCGTGTCCGATGCGATCAGGGTCAGGGCCATGTCCTTGTTCTTCAAAAGCCGGGTGGTGAGCACGAAGGAATGTCCGGCCCGTCCGAGTTCGGTCTGGCTGATCCGCACGAAATTCCCGGAAATGAGGACGGGATAGTCGGATATTGCCGTGATCATTTCAGGGAGAAAGCGGTTTTCCCATCCGAGAAGAGTGACCGCACGATCGCCCGGGAGCGTTTGCACATCAACATCAAGCTTCACATCCACCTCGTCGGGGCCTGATCCGCCGAGGTCCGCGGCAAGCTTCCGGTATGCGGCAAGCATTTCCTTCCTGGCTGATGCCGGCAGCACGATCAGCATTTTTTTCGCACCCAGGGCCTGCGAAATGGCAGGAGGCGTCTCCTCGCGGTCCAATCTTCGGATCATATCGAACTCGGGATCGATGTCGATCCTGACCGGCCTCCCCGACAGGGGAAGCTTTATCTCCATGCGCTTCTTCCTCATCTCGATCACGGTCTGGAATGCCTGCTTCTGTCCTTCCAGGGTCACGGCGACGGGAACGTTGAGGACATAGGCCTCTTCCGGCTGGGTCTGTTCCAGAATAGCGGAAAGAACGAACCCGTTCTGTGCGGGAGCTGCCTTGGCATTGCGCACCCGGACCTGCGGCGCCCCGGCACGGGCAACCCATTGCTCAAACTCGTTGTGCAGGTCTTTGCCGGAAACGAATTCAAAGCTTGTCCGGAGGTCATCAAAGGATGCGGCGCGGAACCGGTACTTTACATAGAAATCTCTGAGCCCCAGTTTGAAGGTATCGTCGCCGAGCTCGCGCCGCAGCTGGTGGAAGAACATGAGGGCCTTGCCGTAGCCGATCGCTTCCGAGGATGAACTGTGGCGGGACGTGAACCGGGAAAGCGGAAAATCCCTGTTGCCCAGCACATAGTCGGCGTATTTCTGGAGCGTTGACAACCGGTATTCAGCCCCGTTGCCCTGCTGCTCTTTCATCAGATGGTCCGAGAGATAGGCCGTCAGCCCTTCGGACCAGTTGCCCTTCCGGAGATCGGGAAACACGCTGTTGCCCCACCAGTTGTGCAGGATCTCATGCGGGTAGGACGTGTTGATGATGAACGGCAGTCGGACAACTTTCGGGCCCAGGAGCGTGAACGAGGGCATGCCGAGGCCGGTTTCCCAGAAATTCTCGACAAGGGCGAATTTACTGTAGGGATAGGGGCCGATAAGGTTGCTGTACATTCCCAGGTAGTTCTCCGTGGCTTCCAGATATTTTTCAGCCAGGTCCGGCTCCTGTTTTCGCAAAAAGACCATCGGCTCGGGACGGCTCGCGGGCCGTGCGTATTCGTAAAAAGGCGCGGCAATGAGGTAGATCTCTTCCTGGGGTTCGGGAGACTCCCAACGCACGACAGAAGCAGTTCCGGTCCGCGTGTTCATGGTGCGCTCACCCTGGCTGATCGCGCTCCACGTGGCCGGCGCATGGACCTCAAGCGAAAAACCACCCGGCTCCGCGTTGAACTGCGGATACCAGAAGGCGCCGCCGGCGAGATAAACCCCCTCTTCGGAAATCTGGCCGGGCGTTTCTGTGAATCCGCGCGCCTGTTTCCCGCCCGATTCATCCAGGGGTTGGTAAATAACGCCGCCGTACTCCAGCACCAGCGTGCGCAGCCGGGAGGGGACCGAGATGGTGAACACTTCCAGCGGCACGGGCCCCGCTGCGTCCCGTACTTTTACCAGCACGATCCCCGGCGTCGTGGACTTCGGATGCAATCCTTTGTGCAGGGGAAACTCGATTTTGTTCGGATGCTCCTGCGGCAGCGTGATCTTGTCAACAACGCCCAAGCGGCGCTCAGCGGGATTCAGCGTGATGGAGAGGTCGTGGTGAACAGCTTCCATGGCAATTGCCATCGAAGGAAAGAACATGAGCAATATGCATATCCGGATCACGCCACGTTTCATATATGAAGAAATACTCCCGGTTAATAAAGCGCTGCACGGACAAGACCGAAGCCCGGCAAAAGGTCGTTTTTGCAAAATATCTACAGCGTCATCAAGACCAGTTCATGGTCATTCAATTCCTGATACAGCGCATCCAGCTGCTCTTTACTCTCGGCAGTGAACGTGACGGTAATGGACAAGTATTTATTGCTCTTGCTCAGCTGGCTGGAGCAGATAAATTGTTCATCGGGTACATGGCGCTGAAAAATGGACATGACCGCTGCAGTAAATATAGCATTATTCAGCCCCATAATCTTGACCGGATAGGAACAGGGGAATGTGAATAGGATCTGATCGTTATTCATACTAGTGTCCGCGTTTATGAAGCGTTATTCCTCCGTCCAATCCGCAATAAATATGTCCGTTTCCCGGGGTTTCTGCGGGTTCCGGTTCGAGGCCCAGACCAGCTTTTTCCCGTCCGGAGAGAACATGGGGAAGCTGTCGAAGACCGTGTTGAACGTGACCCGCTCCAGACACGTCCCGTCAATGTTGATCAGGTAGAGTTCGAAGTTGTGCCCGAATTTCTTGATGTCCTTATGCCAGTCATCCATATTGCTCGAAAAAATGATGTGTTTGCCGTCAGGATGCCATGAGGGCGCGAAGTTCGTGGCGCCGTTCTGCGTCAGACGTTTTTTATTCGACCCTTCACTGTCCATGATCCACAGATCGAGCGGCACGGCAACGATATAATTCTTCTCCATGCAGTCTTTCCAGAGCGCTTTTTCAGCATCCGTTTCAGGGTACCACGCACGCCAGACGATCTTCGTTCCGTCAGGCGAGAACCATGGCCCTCCGTCGTAGCCGACCCGGTCCGTCAAGCGCCGCACATTTGTGCCGTCCGCGTTCATAATGTAGACGTCAAAATCATTCTCGCGCTGCGAACCAAAGACGATCTGCTTTCCATCAGAGGACACCACGGGCTCCGCGTCATATTGCGGATTGTCGGTAATGCGGGTGAGGCCCGTGCCGTCGGCATTGGCCGTAAAAATGTCGTACGGATAGAGTGGCCATACATAGCCCTGAGGAAGCACTCCCTTCGGCGGGCAGTCTCCCGGGATATGGTTCGTCGAAGCAAAAAGGATGCGTCCATCCGGGAAAAAGAAGGAGCAGGTGTTCGCCCCGTGGTCCGGGCTTACCATGCGCTTGTCACTTCCATCGATGGTCATGGTCCAGATCTTGTCGCACGCATAGCCGTTCCTGCTCGACTGAAAAATCAGTTTTTTCCCGTCCCACGAAAAATAGGCTTCGCCATTGTCTCCGTCGGAAGTAAGCTGGGTCACGTTCTTCATATGGCGGTCAACAAGTGTTGTTCCGATCGGGGCTGGTGCTGTTTGTTTGTTCATGCATGCGAAAAGCAGCGACGCGGCAAAAAGAACAACGAGCTTTTTCATGGCACCGGACCTCCGCAAGATGTAGGGTTTAACATTCATGTTGGGTGATAATATTACCGATAAGGAAGAATTACAAGAGGGAAAATAGTAACCAGGGAAGGGTTCAAGGGAAAAACCCCGGCATGGAAAACCAGACGGGTTTTAGCGTCCCCCCCTACAAAAAGAAGAGAGAGCCGCATCCTCCTGATCCTCTATGAGGAGGAGCCGTGAGTGGCAATTCCGATCATTGCTTCAGCGACTTATAAAGGTCCTCAAGGTCGTGTTCGTGGCGCAATTCCTGTGCTGCAAATTTCTCGAAAAGTTTCTTAGCTTCACTATTGCCGGTTTCCTTGGCAGCTTTCAAGTAAAACTCATATGCATTATGTTCGTTTAATATCGCCGTCTTGAAAATCTCAAAAAGCGTGTCATTGTCCATATCCATGACGCCCCCTTGTTATTCGTGTTCTATGCCGCACCGACCTGCTGAAAATAGTATATCATATAGTTTCTCAGATGCACGATATCGTGCGCATACATCATCCGCCTGACGTGGAAGCGGCAGGGAGCGGTCGAAGCCGGCGCTGCAGATAACCTGGGGGACGGGAAGAAACGCCGCTAATGCGGCTTTTTAAAACCTGATTGATTATTTCTTGGTAATTCTTACCTTCCAGGTCGCCGGGCCCTGTTCGATATACTCCCATGCAAATAGTCCTTCCCGTTCATGCAAAAAAGAATAATAGAGCGGTTTAGGGTCATGGTCATTGGTCAGGAGCAATGTCTCCCCTTTCGGCAATGCATCAAACGTGCTGAAGATCTTCGGGTGCCTGTCTCTCGGAAGAATAGTTGTTACATCCAGTTCAATTAAAACCATACTGCCTCCTTGTTTCGTCGGGGGATCACGCCATCTCTGTTCTTGAGCGTGATTAACTATACCGCGTGGATAGTCCTCGCACTATGATGCTCATCATATGACCGCTTATTGACACAGGTGCACGCCAGAGGTATAGTTTATAGAAGAGTATATCTGTCTTGATACAAACGTGACGGGACAGGGAGATTATTGCATGATGAATAAGATGCCGGTGCTTTTTATCGGGCATGGTTCGCCCATGAACATCATATCGGACAATAGTTTTACCCGGGACCTGGCAACACTCGGAAAAAAACTGCCGAAACCAAAAGCGATTCTGGTGATATCCGCGCACTGGCTCACTGATGGCACCTTTGTCACCTGCATGGACAAGCCGGAGACGATCTACGATTTTTACGGGTTCCCGGATGAACTGTATCAGGCATCCTACCCCTGTCCCGGCGCTCCTGACCAGGCACAGCAGACGATCAATGCGTTCCGAAAAACCCGGGTGACCTGCGGACAAGGCTGGGGGATCGACCATGGTGCATGGTCGTTTTTGAAACACCTGTATCCTCATGCGGATATACCGACATACCAGCTCAGCATTGACTACGCATTCAATGACCCGCACCCGAAGCCGCTTTCCTACCATTATGATCTTGCAGCAGAGCTTGCGGGTCTGCGGGACAAAGGCGTCTTGATCATCGGAAGCGGTAACATCGTGCATAATCTCGGCCGCATCGATTTTGAACATGTTGATGCTCCCGTCTACTCCTGGGCACGGGAATTCGATGAAAGCGTTAAACAGTGTTTGCTGAACAGGGACCATGAAAATCTCATCCATTACCAGAAACTGGGAGAAACCTCCCGCCTGGCGGTACCCACACTTGACCATTATCTGCCCATGATCTATGTTCTTGCGCTGCAGGAGAAGAACGAATTGCCGACCTTTGTCCACGAAAGCTTTCAGCATGCGTCGATATCCATGCGATGTTTCCAGATCGGATAAAGGATTTCACGGAAAAGGAGCTTTGCTGTATGAACAAGCTATTCATGTCCGCCCTGCTCTGCTCAATGCTGATTGCCTGCAGCAGCAAGGCCGCTGTCGAAACAAAAGCGTTGCCAAAGGGAGAATCCATGAACAAAAGCAAAATCGCCATCTATAATGCGCGAACAGGCAAACTTGAAGAGGTTGAGCGGGTTGTGAAATCAGACGAGGAGTGGAGAAAACAGCTTACTCCCGAGCAATATCAGATCACGCGAGCACAAGGCACCGAGCGGTCCTGTTCGGGAATCTATAACGATCACAAGGAAAAGGGTATATACCAGTGTGTGTGCTGCGGCACCGATCTTTTCTTTTCCGATGCCAAGTACCACTCCGGCACCGGCTGGCCGAGCTTCTGGCAACCGGTTTCCGAACACAACATCAGGATAGAAACCGACCGGTCCCTTTCCATGACACGGACCGAGGTCCTCTGTGCGCGATGCGGTGCGCACCTGGGCCATGTGTTCGACGACGGACCGCAGCCCACGGGAAAGCGGTATTGCATGAATTCAACGGCAATGAAGTTCGTACCGGCGGGGAAACCGTAATAACATTATAATATAATTTGCATATCGTACATCAACATTTCCGCAATGATTATTACCACCCCCAACCCCTCCTTATCAAGGAGGGGAGATCAATTCCCCCTCCTATTTTAGGAGGGGATAGGGGTGGTAAGGTTACTTAAGTATCTGGAACAGATTATTATAGTCATCCGTCCAGACGCGAAGGTCCGGACGTGCATCCAGTTCATCACCCGCTTCCTCAATGGCCTGAGATCGAATAACGTGCGACGACACCAGCGCCCAGTCGGACCGGTAAATCTTTCGTATCCCGTCCCGGGCATTTTCGATCACGACCGCCTGTTTGCCGAGCGTACTGCAAAGACGCTCAACAACCGGAGCAAGATCCAGATGCGTGTTCGTTATATGGAGCGCAAGAATGCCTTCGGGCTTCAGATGGCGGAAATAGAGCTCCATCGCCTGCAGGGTCAGCAGATGGACCGGGATGGAATCTCCGGAGAATGCATCCACAACAAGCAGATCGTACTGCTGATCAGGTTCTCGCTCAAGAGACAAACGACCGTCACCCAGCACCACGTCAACCGACCCCCGGCAGTCATTCAGATAGGTAAACTCTTTCCGCGCAAGCTGCTCAACCAGCGGATTGATCTCGTAGAACCGGAACACGTCTCCCGGCCCTGCATATGCGGCAAGAGAACCCGCGCCGAGGCCGATCACGCCCACTTTCATTGACGCAAGCCGCAGATGTTGTATAGCCAGACCAACACCGGATCCGGCGCTGTAGTAGGTTATGTGCTCCTGCTGCTTGTCCGGACGCGTAAACTGCATCCCGTGGTCCACCGTGCCATGCACCAGCGCACGCGTCTCATGGTCCGTGCCCTTGTCATTAACCTGCACCCGGAGGCCTCCGTAAAAATTCCTCACCATGACCAGTGCGGAATCACGATACGATGCTACATAGTAGGAGCCGGCAACGAGCACGGCCGCGGCAATTGCCCAGCACACCGCAAGCGTGAATCTCCATTTCCGGTAGTCAAGGACCACCAGCACCAGGACCGCACATGCCATGAGCGCAAGAGGAAGCTCAAAGTACCCGGGCAGGACTTTCGGAGCAATCACCCCGACGAGCAAACCGCCCAGTGCGCCGCCGAGGGACAACATCAGATAGAACGAGGTAAGATAGCGCGGTGCAGGCTTGCGCTTGACCAATTCGCCGTGGCAGAACATGCAGGAGAAGAAAAGCCCCGCTGAGAACACGGGAATGACCAGCTTCAGGCTGGTGTGTGAATTCCAGTGAGACAGGCCGTAGGCCATTGCGCCAAGCGCAGTTGCCTGGAGCCAGATAAACATCTTCCGGTGGTAGAGACGTTCAAGATCAAAGGTCAGAATAAACGTGAGAAGGTACAGGCAGAGCGGAAGAATCCAGAGAAACGGTATCGAGGCCACGTTCTGGGTCAGGTGATTGGTCACCGCCAGCAGCAGCGTCGATGCACAGCCCGCGAGCAGCATCCAGAGAATCTGCACCCGCACGGTGGGCGGTACACAGTCCGGATCGTCCGGGGATGGTCCATTCGAAGGAGCGCACGCATCAGGCGCCACACTCCGTCCGCTGACAAACGCCACAATCATCGCTGCAACCACAAAAACCGCGTAAGCCGCAGACCAGCCCAACGACTGCTGCCGGAGCGTAACGTTCGGTTCAACAAACACCGGATATGCCACAAGACCCAGAAGCGAAGCAAGGTTGGAAAGACCGAAAAGACGGTACGGAATCGCCATTTGATGCTTTCTGCTGTACCACGCCTGGATGAGCGGGCTCGTTGTCGAAAGCAGAAAGTACGGCAAGCCGACAGCGACGAGAAGCAGGCCGAGGATCCGCGTTATAGGCTCCTCATTTCCCGCAGGCTTCCATGCCAGGGATGGGGCCATCGGCAAGACAAGGAGGCTTGCGCAGAGGAGTACGGCATGCACCGCAGCTTGTGTACGCGGCCTGAGCGAACGTATCGACCAGTGCGCATAAAGATACCCCCCGAGCAGCGCGGTCTGAAAGAACAGCATCGCCGTGATCCAGACCGCCGCGGACCCGCCGAACCAGGGCAGGATCATCTTCGCGATCATGGGCTGGACCTGGAAAAGAAGGAACGCGCTCAGTATAATAGTGGTCGCATACATGAACATATCGGAGCCGGATTATAGCATAACGCTTTGCAAGAATCCTTCTAAAACATTTCATGCTTCCGTGATATAATAAGCGAAAGGACGCGCTGGAACAGACGTTTTCGGGAATATTCTTCGAGGAAAGGGAATTGTCGCATGGAAGAGCTTCTGCTTGCCAAAGCCGATTTTTTGCGCAGTATATTTGATGCTATTCCCAACATGCTGCTGGTTGTTGACGATGATGTGCGTATCCTGCACTTGAATGCCGCTGCAACGGTCAATTTCTCGCTCGACATGAACACGATTTATAAGAAGCGCGGCGGCGACGTGCTCCACTGCATCCACTCGTTTGACGTGCCGGAAGGCTGCGGCCGCGGTCCCGTTTGCAAGGATTGCATCGTCAGAAATTCCGTGGGGCACGCCATGCAAGGCGAAAAGACCTTCCGCCAGAAAACCAGAATGGAAGTCATCAGCAACGGAGAAAAAAAAGAGCTGCATTTGTATATCACCGCATCGCCTTTTCAGTTCGAGGACAAGACCTACGTGCTTTTGACCCTGGAAGACATCAGCGAACTGATCCAGCTCAGGGGGCTGCTGCCCATCTGCCTGCGCTGCAAAAAAATCAAGAACAGCAAGGGATACTGGAAAGACATCGCCGGCTACTTCAGCACCCATCTGGATGTGGAGTTTTCTCACGGGATCTGCGAAGATTGCGCACGGATACTGTATCCTGATTATCAACCGGACGCACCTTCAAAATGAACATGCCAACCCACGTTCGCCCATCAGCGATCTGATAAAATGTAAAGCAACTTTTAAACGAAAAAGTGAGGCACTCCCATGAACGCAAAGACAGCAGCGTCACAGAAACAAGCCACCGTACGTTACGGGATCAGCCTCCTGACGGACCACGACATCTATCTCTTTAAAGAGGGCAACCACTTCACGCTCTACGAAAAGCTCGGCTCCCATCTCATGATCGTTGACGGCACAACAGGAACGCTCTTCGCTGTCTGGGCGCCGAATGCGGCGCGGGTATCGGTGGTCGGCGATTTCAACGGATGGAACAAAACCACCCATCACCTGAGCGTGCGGCACGACGGCTCCGGCATCTGGGAGGGGTTTATCCCCGGCGTCGTGCAGGGCGCTTTGTACAAATACCACATTGTCTCCCGTCATCGCAGCCACGAAGCGGAAAAAGGGGATCCCTTTGCCTTCTCCTGGGAAACGCCTCCGCGCACGTCGTCCATGGTATGGGACCTGACACATGACTGGGACGATCACGCCTGGATGAAGGACCGCCACACGAAGAATTCGCTGCAATCCCCCTTCTCCGTATATGAGCTCCATTTCGGCTCATGGCGCAGAGTGCCGGAAGACAACAACCGCTCCCTCACGTACCAGGAGATGGCGAATTATCTTCCCGCGTACCTTAAGGACACGGGGTTCACGCATGTCGAGTTCATGCCGATGATGGAACATCCCTTCTATGGTTCGTGGGGATACCAGGTCACGGGATACTTCGCGTCCACCAGCCGCTACGGCACGCCCCAGGACTTCATGTATCTTATTGAAAGGCTCCATCAGGAAGGCATCGGCGTGATTCTCGACTGGGTCCCGTCGCATTTTCCGGATGACGCCCACGGACTCGTGTATTTCGATGGCACGCATCTTTACGAGCACGAGGACCCGAGAAAAGGTTTTCACCCGGAGTGGAAAAGCTGCATCTTCAACCACGGGCGCTATGAGGTCAGAAACTTCCTGATCAGCAGCGCCCTGTTCTGGCTCGACAAGTATCACGCCGACGGCCTCAGGATCGATGCGGTGGCGTCCATGCTCTATCTGGACTATGCGCGCAAGGAAGGCGAATGGGTCCCGAACATATACGGCGGACGCGAGAACCTCGACGCGATCGATTTTCTCCGGAGCTTGAACCGCGAGGTGTACCGGGCCTTCCCGGATGTCCAGGCGATCGCCGAGGAATCAACGTCCTGGCCCATGGTCTCCCGTCCCGCGCACGTGGGCGGGCTCGGCTTCGGTATGAAATGGAACATGGGCTGGATGCACGACGCGCTCGATTATTTTTCCGAAGACCCGGTCTTCCGCAAATACCATCAGAACCTGATGACCTTCAGCATCTGGTATGCCTTTACCGAGAATTTCATGCTCCCCCTTTCGCACGACGAGGTCGTGTACGGCAAGGGCGCCCTTGCCGGCAAGATGCCCGGAAATCACCGGCAGAAGCTCGCGAACCTCCGATTGCTGTTCGGGTACCAGTACACCCACCCGGGCAAAAAGCTCCTGTTCATGGGAGGCGAGCTGGCCCAGTGGGCTGAATGGGACCACGAAAAAAGCATCGAATGGCACCTCCTGCAGTTCCAATCCCATCATGGTGTATGGAAATGGGTCCGCGACCTGAACCATCTCTACCGGAACGAGCTTGCGCTCCATCAGCTCGACTTCGATCCGCACGGGTTTGAATGGATCGATTTCAGCAACAGCGAACAGAGTGTGATGAGTTATCTCAGAAAAGGCAGGTCAGACCGCGATATGGTCCTCGTGGTGTGCAACTTCACGCCCATACCGAGATTCAATTATCGGATCGGTGTTCCTGTCGGAGGTTTCTGGCGCGAGATGCTGAACAGCGATGCAGGGGAATACGGCGGGGACGGCATGGGGAATTTCGGCGGTGTTGAGGCTGAGCAGATCCCGTGTCATGGAAGAGGCCATTCGCTGGTCTTGACCCTGCCGCCGCTCGGAATCGTTGTGTTTAAGAGATCATGATATCCCACCCTCAGCTGTAGCCCCTCCTTATATAAGGAGGGGTTGGGGTGGTGGTTCTCAACCGCCGCGCTAAAACATCACCGCGACCACAACCTCCGGATAGGTATCCTCGCACGATGCATACACAGTCCTGTCACAGTTAAGATGCCAGTCATGGATCAAGCCCACGCCGAAGTAGGCATTCCTGCCATACAGATAGAATGCCCCTCCGCGAAGTCCCAGCGTGTCGTTGTCCTTGTAGTTCTCTATTATCGTGCGGCTGTAAAAAGCTCCTGCATACGGCTTCCATCTGCCTTCCGCATCCCAGACGACGCGAAGTTGAGGGCTCACGCGGGTAATGCCGGGGCCGCCGCCCAGCCAGGATTCGACATCCAGTCCGGCCTCAAGCCCGTCTGCCACATAGTATCCGTACCCGAGTCCCAGCACCGTATAGGTCCGATCAAATGCCGCGTCATTCCCGACAAAGATGGACATGCGCATGCTGCCCTGACCGAATAATCCCTGCTCGGCATATCCGGGAGTGGACATGCCAATCAGAGCTATGAGAATGGAGAAAAGGAACCGCGGCTTCAGTGCTGCAGCAATGGCTGACATACTCCCTCCAAACGATCAGGCAATACGTTCCGACCGACCAAACAGTCAGGAAATTGATTTACGCAGGTCGATGATCTCCTCTTCCAACTGCGCGATCCGCTGTAATGCTTCATCCTGCCCCGATGCGATCATGTCTCTTGAAATATTCCGCACCTCTTCCTGTTTATTTCGAATTTCTGCGAGCACGCGGCGGTCGCGGATAACACGGTCGATCCGTTCAATGAGAGCCTGTATTGAAAAAGGCTTTTTTATGAAGTCCGAGGCGCCATATCCCACAGCACGATCATAGGACTCTTCCTGCTGGAACCCGGTCATTACGATGACGGCCAGCGCCGGCTTGAGCTGCTTCGCCTTGTAGGTGAGTTCCAGTCCGTCCATGCCTGGCATGACAATGTCGGTGACCATAACATCGAACGGTGTGTTCGCGATCATGACAAGGGCCGAATCGCCGCTCAAAGCGATTTCGCACGAATATGCGGAAGCCTTCAGCCCCTGCTGCAAAACCGATGCAAGCACCTTATCATCGTCAACGATCAGGACCCCTGGCTTCTCAGGCACGATTTCCACTCCTTCATCCCTGCCATCCGACAGATCCTATCAGCTCTGTTTTTTATTATAATAGTCGGGGTAATGTTTTTTTGCGCAATCCTGGCATACGCCGTGGCTGAATTCCGTGTCCGAGTGCCCGCTGATGTAAGCCTCCAATTGATGCCATGCGCCCTTGTCATCGCGGATCTTTTTGCAAAAGGAGCAAATGGGCAGAACCCCGTGCAGGGTCTTGATATCGGCCAGCGCTTTTTGCAGATCAGCGATCAGCTTCTCCCGTTCCAGTTCGGCGCGTTTTTGTTCGCTGATGTCCCGCATAATGACCAGCGTATAGGTCGAACCGGACAGTTCGTAGGTAGAAGCATTGACGTCCATCGTGAACTCCTCTCCGTTCTTTTTCAGTCCCCGGGTCTCGTATCTTGCGGGAACACGCTCCCCGTGTGCGCGCCGTTGAACCCGGTCAAGGATGCTCGGACGCTCGCTCGGCGCGATGAGATCGAGGATCGGTTTGCCGACCAGATCATCATGCGAAACATATCCGAACAGCTTCAGATATGCAGGATTGACGAAAACATGGGTTCCGGTCTTTGAGATCCCGATCGCATCGATGGAGTTTTCAAATACCGCGCGAAACCTGGTCTCCGTGTCATGCAGCAGTTTTTCCGACCTGCGGGACCCGATGATCTTGGCGCATTTACCGATCACGCCGAATAGTTTTTCCACGCTCACCGGTTTTACCACATACTCGTCCACACCGATGTCGATAGCGTCGAGAAGAGACTGCGTGTCGCTGTGCGCAGTGGTCACAATAATGAGCGCTCCCTTATTCTCTTCCCGGATCGCGCGCGACATACTGAGGCCATCCATGACCGGCATGCGGATGTCTGTCACGACAACATCCGGCCCGTGCTCCCGGTACGTCGCAAGCCCTTCGCTCCCGTTATGAGCGACGAACACCTCCCGCACCCGGCGCTGCAGGATCTGAACGATCTCCGTTCGCGTCTGCGCATCATCTTCAACATAAAGCACCGAGATATCAAAACGCTCCTGTGCGCTCATAGCATCCCCCGCTTTCCCGCCTGCATCAATTCGATGGTGAAAACCGCTCCTTGCTCATCATTCGCCGCAGTAAGCGTTCCGCCCATGTGCTCCTCGATGATCACCTTGGACATGTAAAGACCAAGGCCCGTGCCTTTTGCCGGGTCTTTCGTGGTGAAATAGGGTTCGAATATCCTTCCCAGTACCTGTGCATGTATACCGCCTCCATTGTCGCTTACCTTGATGACAACCTTGCCGGTCAGATTGTAAAAGTCAAAATTCAAATAGCCGTGCTCCGGTCCCTGCCCCTGCTCGCGCTTTTCCAGGATGGATTCGCGCGCATTGTTGACCAGGTTCAGAATCACGTGTTCGAATTCGTTTTGGTAGCCGAGGACCATCGTTTCTTCGCACGGAACGATGTCCGCATTGTCCTCGAACGTCAGATGATGACTGTGGCAGGTCAACCGGCAGTGAATGCCGTTGGCCTGCAACTGTGCAAAGAAAAGAGCAAGGACATCTCCCACTGCCCGGGTGGTGCTGAATATGGTCTTCTCCTTGTCGGGCAGGAAGAAATTCCTGAAGTCGTCGATGGTCGTGGACATGTGCTGGATCTGGTGCATGGATTTTCGGACGGTCTGCTCGACGAAATCCCTGTTCAGTTCCCCGAACGCATACGCCTCCTGCAGGTTCTGGACGATCAATCCCAGGGCATTCAACGGCTGGCGCCATTGATGCGCGATAGCACCGAGCGTCTCCCCCATGGCTGCAAGCTTGGACTGTTGTATCAGGATCTGTTCATTCTTCATGCGCAGAGCGACTTCCGCCTGTACCCGCTGTTCGAGGGTCCTTGTCAGCGCTTCCAGTTGGAAGGTCTTCTCCCGTAAAGAGGCTTCTTCACGCCTGCGGCCCGTGATATCCCTCGTAATGCCGAGCGCCGCCGTGATCTCATCCTTTTCGTTGCGCAAGGGGACGGCGTGTGTTTCGAGCCAGACGTGTCTGCCCAGAAGGCCGATGGCTTCGAATTCAAGTATGCCCGACTTGCCCTGGAATACGCTTTCTGTCAATGTTTTGAACGGTTCTACATACTCCGGCGCAATAAGGCTGTAAATACACTGCCCCTTAACCTGACGTAATGATTCCGCATCTATCATGGACAATCCGGCGCTGTTCATGTCAAGAAGCGACCCATCCGAATCCAGCAGTTTGATGCATTCGGGTTCGGTCTCGATGATCGTGCGAAGAAATTTTTCCCGGTCTTTAAGCGCAGATGACAATCGTTTGCTTTCCGTGATGTCCTGAAGCATCCAGATCGAGCCTTCTGCGAGATTGTCCGGTTTCACCGCGCGCCCGACAATATGCAGCCAGAACGTAGTGCCGTCCTTCCTGACCCCGAGTGCCTCGGTCTCGTAAACTCCCCCGGTGGCGAGCACCGCATATCCATCCCAGCCAACTCGAACGGAATCCTCTGCATGAGCATATAACGCTTCCGCATTGAGATCTTCCACCTCCAGACGTGAATACCCGAACAAGCGCAGAAATGCCGGATTAGCCCATGCGATCCTCCTGCCTTTCGCAAAAGAAACACCTATGGGCAGAGTGTTCAGTATGATCTGATGCTCGTTCGCAAGCTGTTGGATCTTTTCTTCCGTCAGTTTGCGCTCGGTAATGTCCTGATTGGTTCCCGTAGCTTCCAGCAACCGGCCGTCGGCATCATATCTAAACTGCACCCGGCAATGCAGCCATTTGATCCGGCCGTTCACGACAATTCGGAATTCCCATTCACCGGGCCCTTTTCCTTGCAAAGCCGCGTTCCAGGCCGTCAGTATTTTCTCTCGGTCGTCCGGGTGCATGCGATCGATACCGGTCTGCATGGTAAGCGGCATTTCACGAGGATATTCATAGATAGCGTACAGTTCATCGGAACCATACCACCGATCGCCGCCTTCATGAAACAACTGCCGCCAGCTCCCGATGTGCGCTATTGCCTGCGCATTGGCCAGATCTGACTCATTTTGCTTCAGAGCGTCTTCAGCTTGTTTACGATCGGTGACATCGCGCACAATGGAATACAGCAGGGTTTTGCCGTGCGTCTGAATCGGACCGGAATACACTTCAACATCGCGTGTCAAGCCATCAGCTCGTCGATGCTGAAATTGGAAGTAGGAGCGCATCTCTTTTTCAGCAGCCCTCATCTCCTGCCGGATCGACTCGAAGGAAAGGGTGTTGATCTCGGAGATATTCATGGAAAGCAGTTGTTCTCGTGACCACCCGTAATAAGCTTCAGCCGCGGTATTGGCATCTACGATCGACCCGTCAACGGGATCGATGACCAGGGCGATCACCCGGACTTTTTCGAATAAATTCCTAAAACGCTCTTCACTTTCGCGCAAATCCTGCTCTGCTTTCCTGCGCGCCGTAATGTCCCGCGATATGCCGTTGATAGCCACGGGACGGTTACTCGCATCAAGCAAATAGGTTGTCGATACCTCGGTCCAAACCGTGCTGCCGTCCCTGCAGGGTTGTTCAACCAGTTTGACCTCCGAGACCGGGTCTGTTCTGCCGGCGGCAAACTCCTGCATCGCCTGCCGGATCCATTCCTGGATATTTCGAAGCGAGTCCGGTGTCAGGTTTGCCTCGATCGGCTGCGCCATGACCTCGTCGGGTGTGTATCCCCGCAGACGGAACACGGCCGGGCTGACATACATAAACCGGTTGGAAGCAAGATCGAGCTGCCAGAAAACATCGGAAGTATTTTCCGCGAGCAAACGATATTTTTCTTCATGCTCGTGCGCGGTTTTCCAGGCGATATCCAGACGACGATTACTTATGACAAGTCTAATTGCCAAACCGCTAATAATGAGTGCGGCAAGTGCGAGTACGATCAATGCGGTTCGGTAGCGCTGCCACACATCCAGCATGGTGAAGGCCGGGGACGTATCAAAGGGAGGGAGCCGCAATTCAAGCAGCAGGTTCTCCACGGGCGTATAATCTGCAGGGATGGTGAACCCGTGAATTCCGCAGGCACGCGCCAGATTGCCGCCGTGTTCCAGACCCAGCAAAGCCGCAGCCACCTGACGGGACATCTCGTCGTCAACATGCGGCAACGCAATAAATGGCCATTCCGGATACAATTGCGTGGACACGATAAAGGGATACGTCGAAACATCGCGGCGGGCAAGAACCTTTAAGCGGGACATGTCAAGCCGGCCTTCGCGGACCATTTCCTCAAGAACGCCGGTGCGTGCGAATCCCGCATCGGCCTTTCCCTGAAGCACCGCATCCACGGCGAGATCGTGCGGCATCCCGGTCGTGATGATGCGCGTATCACGTGACATGCTGACACCTGCATGGAGAAGTTCGATCGCCTGCGCCTGAAATCCCCCCAACGATCCGGAGGATACGACCGCAATGCTTTTCCCCTTCAACTGCCGGAGTTCCCCGATATCGTCCCTGTCGTGTCTGGTGAAAATAGTTCCGCCGAAGGATTCGGTTGCTATACCGCCCTCGGATTCGACCAGCGTGGCAAGCGCCCCGGACAACTTGTTGCGGTGGCGCAATTGAACATAGTGGCCCGGATTGGTAAGAACAAAATCAAGTTTGCTGCCGTTTAATGCTTCCTCAAGCTCCGGATAGCTTAATACTTCCAGCCGAATGTGCGTGCCGTGCAGCGCACGCGTCAGATAATCCGCCAAAGGCTGCCATTTGATCAGCGTCTCGGGTTTAGGGCGAAACGCAAGCACGCCGAGCGTTACCTCTTTTGCATGGGCCGACGGTACGGCTGCCAGGACAAGAACGACGACGCAAAGGTGGATGATTTTTTTGACAAAACGTTCATGATGCATAAATAGTCTCACTAGTCTACTTCATATTCTACCCGCGGCCCGGTTCGCGAGGATACATGGTTCATGATGTCCGCGGCGAATCCAGCAAAGCAAACGGTCATCAGACGCACTTATTCTCTGTTTCATAACTTCTCTGCCTTTTTAAGGTAGTCACCGTAAAGTCGTTTCGCGCAATCCGGGCAGATCCCGTGCGAAAACTCCGCTTCCGAGTGGTCCCGGATATACGATTCGATCTGCTGCCAGTATCCTTCGTCGTCTCTGATCTTTTTGCACGAAGCGCAGATCGGCAGGAACCCGCTCAGTTGCTTGACCTTGGCGAGCGCCTCCTGCAGGTCGGTGATAAGTTTCTCCCGCTCCTCCAGATGGCGTTTGTGCGCCCGCCGGTACTCGATGATCTCAGCGCACTTGTTGACAGCGGTGGTGAGCTTTTCAACGTTTACCGGTTTTACCACATATTGGTCCACACCGAGGTCGATGGCGTCCAGCATATAGGAAGTATCGCTGTGCGCGGTGGTAACAATGATGAGCGCCCCCTTGCTCTCCAGCCGTATCTCCCGCGTCATCTTGAGACCGTCCATGAGCGGCATTCTGATGTCCGTCACGACGAGGTCTGGTTTATGCTCCCGGAACATTGCCAGCCCTTCGCTCCCATTATCTGCCGTAAACACCTCCCGCACACGGCGCTGAAGGATCTCGACCACCGCCTCCCGCGCTAATGGCTCATCCTCGACATACAACACCGAGATATCTTTACGCTCCTGGCTGCTCATGATGTCCTCCGCTCGTTCGCCCGTTGCAGCTCAATGGTGAAAACAGCTCCCTGCTCGCCGTTCGCGGCAGTTATGGTCCCGCCCATGTGGTCCTGGATGATCACCCTGGACATATACAGACCAAGTCCGGTCCCCTTGGCCGGGTCTTTGGTGGTAAAATACGGTTCGAAGATGCGCACCAGGACCGATGGTTCAATACCGCTGCCGTTGTCGCTCACCCGGATGATGACCTTGGTGTTCTCGACGATAAAGTCGAAGGCCAGCTCGCCCCGACCCTGCCGCCCAAGCTCACGCCGTTCCAGCATAGACTCCCGGGCGTTGTTGATAAGGTTCAGAATGACATGCTCGAACTCGTTCCGGTACCCGGTGACCATTTTCTCCGGACAGGGAACGATGTCCTTCTCGTTCTCAAAAACTCTTTCATGGGTCCTGCAGGTAAGCCGGTAACCGATGTCGTTCGCCGCCAGCTGCGCGGAGAACAGGGAGAGAACATCTCCGACCGCGCGCATGGCATCGAAGTCGGTCTTTTCCTTGTCCGGTTGAAAGAAGTTCCTGAAATCATCGATGGTCGTGGACATGTGCTGGATCTGGGCCATGGACTTCTGCACGGTACGCTCCAGATACTCCTTATTAAGCTCTCCGTAGGCATGTGCATCCTTCAAGTTCTGAATAATGAGGCCCAGGGCGTTCAGCGGCTGCCGCCACTGATGGGCGATGGCCCCGAGCATCTCGCCCATGGCGGCGAGTTTTGACTGCTGGATCAGAATGTCCTCATTCTTTTTGCGAAGAGCCACCTCTTCTTCGACCCGCAGTTCGAGGTTATGGGTCAGGTCCTCAAGCTGCAGGGTCTTTTCATGAAGAACATCCTGGGTATGACGGCGCTCCGTGATGTCGTAGAAGGTGGCGATGAACCGGGTGCCGATGGGGCGCATGGCGATCTCCACATGTTTTACCCGGCCATCCTTGCAGGTAACATTATATTCACGCGCCGGGGTGGACTCATGATCCGCAATGGCCTTCGCAATGTCCGCATTCCATCTGCGCTGCATGTGTTCACGATATGCGGCGTCAGGATAGGCGGCCTGTGTCCATGCATCGATCGTCGGAATGTCCAGGACCGTGTATCCATAGGTCTCGGTGAAACTCTTGTTGTAGATCAGGATCCTGCCTTCTGCGTTCGCAATGCCGATCGGAATGGTCAGGAACTCGATGGACTCGCGGAAGAGACGTTCGCTTTCCTGCAGCATCGCATCAGCGCGTTTCCGTTCCGATATGTCCTGCAGCATCCAGATCGAACCCGCGGAAATATTCGCAGGGTCCACTGCCCTGCCGGTCAGGCTCAGCCAGAACGTACTGCCATCCTTCTTGAGCGACAATACTTCTGTCGAAAAGACCCTGCCGGTGCTGATCCGAGCATATCCTTCCCGGCCTACCCGTTCAAAATCCTCGGCATGCGCATATAACCGCCGCGCATCGAGGTTTTCACATTCCTGGGAAGAGAAGCCAAAGATGCGCTGAAATGCAGGATTGGTCCAAACAGCCTTTCGCTCTTTCAAATACGCAATGCCGATGCTAGTCGTATCAAGAATGAGCTGCTGCTCCCTGGCGAGTTGCCCGACTTTTTCCTCGGCAAGTTTTCGCTCGGTGATATCGATGGTGTAGCCGGCCAACAGGGTCCTTGTTCCCTGCGCAAGGGGGAACTTTATCGTCGTGTAGGTGCGTCCATTCAATTCCTCGTCGAGTTTCAAAACCTCGCCATTGGAAACCACCGCCCAGTCATCCGCAGTGATCTTCTCGGCGAATTCCGGGGGAAACAGCTCTGTCATGGTCTTGCCGGTCATGTCCGAACCGGCGATGCCGATCATCTGGTGATAGTTTTCGCTGGCCTGCAGCACGCGGCTCTCGTTTTTATTCACCTCTTTAATGAAAGCGTAGATCGGTGAGTGATGCATGAAAAGCTTAAACAACGCTTCTGCCTCACGCAGAGCCCGCTCCGCACGTTTGCGTTCGGTGACATCATGCACAATGGAATAGAGCAGGTCAGTTCCTCCCGCCTTGATCGGCCCGGAATAGACCTCCACATCCCTGAGCGAACCGTCGGCGCGGCGATGCTGAAACTGAAAGTAGGTCCGCTGTTCGGAGAGGGCTGCGTCCATTTCTTTTTGCACGTCCTCGGGAGACAGGGTGTTGATCTCCGCTATGTTTTTTGTCCGCAGCTCCTTCCGCGACCATCCGTAGAACGCGGTTGCAGCTGAATTCGCATCAAGGATGGCTCCATCCGCCGGATCGATGACCAGGGCGATCACGTGGACCTTTTCAAAAAGGCTCCGGAAGCGCTCCTCGCTTTCCTGCAGTTCCTGTGTCCGTTCATTGATACGGAACTCGAGCGACTCATTCATGGTGCTGATCTTGTGAAATTGAAGCGCCATGACCTGCGCCATGTTCCTCAGGGAATGGATCAGGTCGCTGGTTTCCGTGATAGCGCTCTCCGGCCACACCATGGTCTCAAGGGACGATATGTTCTTTGGTATGCTCTTGGAAATATTGGCGAGCTTCTCCAGCGAGGCTGCGGCGCCGCGGCTCAGAAACCGGGCGATCGCCAGGGCAGCGAGCAGAAATACCAGGATTTCGACAAGCTTGGCGTTATATTGTTCATAGAGCTTCTTCTGAATAGGAGCGATCGGCAGTTCCAGTACCAGTTTCCACTCCGAACCTATCCCGATAGCTTGTTCGGAGATATACAGCGAGTCCTTCCAATGGTCCGCGGTTGAATCGCTTGTTTTGCCCGCGGGGGTCCATTGAGATATTCCTTCCCCGAGCTGCCGCATTTCTCCGGCTCCGCGAGAGATGACCTCCATGATATTCAGATCGGTCCGGTTGGTGATGATGACCCGGTTGTTTTTGTCAAGGAGCGAGAACAGAAGGCCCTGCACCATCTGCCCTTTGCCGCTCAACACAAGGGGAGCGTACAGCCTGGCGATGTCCAGCACGCCGATCACATACCCAGTATAACGGCCGCGAGAGATCACCGGCGCAAGGAGCGCGACCCGGGGGCCCGGCTGCCCGATCCGCGCCATTTCCACGTTGGACAGCATCGGTTTGAGCGTTTGCTTCAGCATGGGAATAAAGGGACGGTCCGCAAAACTCTTCCCTTTAATAGCGTTCCCCTGTTCATCGGTACGGGGCGAAAATGCGACCACAACAGCGTTCGCATCGAGGAGCCCGATCCTGAGAAAGTCGCCGTTTATGGCATGGGCCTGCTCCAGGCTCAGTTGCATGGCCACGGGCGTGCGCTTTTCCGCGATGCCCGCAAGATAGACGATCGTCCGGAGATCGGACGACAGCCTGTCCTCAAGCGTGGCGGACATCCGCTGTTTCGCCAGGCCCAGGGACCCGCTGATCGACTGTTCGGCATCCAGCAACTCGCCTTTGCTCAGATTTATCAGCAGGAACAGCGACGTCGCCAGTATCGCTGCCGCCAGCAGATCAAAGAACATTTCCTGAAGGGAAAATCGGGAACCGGAAAGAAACGATGAAACAGCCATGTAGATGAGGCGCGCCGCCAATGCATTGGCAATGCCGTTCATAACGCGATTCATCATGATCACGCTGGTTTCGGAAAGGGAGTGATGCATGATGCCGACGGAGAACAGGACGATGAAAGGAATGCCCGCAAAAAGCCAGAACAACACATCGGCGAGCACCAGGTCGATCTTTTTACGCTCCATCAACAGACCGACAACCAGCACCTCAACGATCACCATGATGAGCGCGGAGGAATAGTGCCCCAGGGAAGAGACGCCGACGCCGCTGATGACGGCAACGGCCACACCCCAGCGAATCCCGAACAGCTGCAAGGCCAGCAAGACGCCGATACTGCCGAAGATAAAATAGATGTTAAAGAAGAGTTCGTAGCCGAAATAGTTTCCGGCCAGACCCGCTGCCATCAACAGAAAGAGCACGGAGGCCCTTTTTCCGTCCGCGAGGACGCTATCTGTGCCGGTGAGATCTTTCACGCACGAAACTCCTCTGTTACTTCGTCACCACAACGATCCCCGACTCGGTCACGATGCATCCGCGCTCGCGGTCCGCTTCAGGATCGAAGCCGATCTCCATGCCCTCGGGTATGTGAACGTTCTCATCAATGATGGCGTTCTTGATCCGTGCGTTTCTGCCGACGTCCACATTCTCGAACAGAATCGAGTCCTCGACCAGGGCATAGCTGTGCACTTTGCAGGACGGCCCCAGGATCGAACGCCGCACGATCGAGCCGCTCGTGATGCAGCCGCCGCAGACCAGGGAATCGAGGTTCTGGCCCCGCCGTCCGTCATCGTCGAACACGGTCTTCGCCGGCGGAAGGTTGCCCTGGTTCGTCAGGGTGGGCCAGCTATAGTTGTAGAGGTTCAGCTGGGGGCTCACGCTGATCAGGTCCATGTTCGCCTCGTAGTAGGAATCGATGGTCCCCACATCCTTCCAGTATCCCCGCTCATTCCGGCCCATTCCCGGGACCTGATTGTCAAAGAAACTGTAAGCGAAGATCTTGTCCCCCTGTTCGAGCATCATCGGGATCACATGCTTGCCGAAATCGAGGTCCTCGTATTTTCGTTTGCCCTTTTTCAGGACATCGATCAGTTTCTTCGCTGAAAAAATATAATTCCCCATGGACGCGAAGCAGGTGTTCCGGCCGGGTACACAGGAAGGCTTGTCCGGTTTTTCCTGGAACGAGGTGACCCGCAGGTCTTCATCCACGCACAGGATGCCGAATCGCCTGGCCTCCTCGCCGTTGACCTCAAGCGCCGCGATGGTGATGTCCGCCTTGTTCATGCGGTGGTACTCCATCATCTGCGAGATGTCCATCTTGTAAATGTGGTCGCCGCCGAAGATCACGACAAAATCGGCGCACGATTGCTCGATAAAGCGCAGGTTCTGGTAGATGGCGTCAGCCGTGCCTTTATACCACTGTTCCCCCATGCTCGTTGTTTCCGGAGAGATGGTGTCGTAGAACTCGCCCAGACCGACCCACTTCCCCCACGACTCCTTTATGTGCTTGTTCAGCGAGTAGGCCTGGTATTGCGTGAGAATATAGGCCTTCCTGATGCCGGAGTTGAACAGATTGGAAAGCACGAAATCGACGATCTTGTACTTGCCGCCGAATGGAACGGCCGGCTTCGGCCTGCCGAACGTGATCGGGCTGAGCCGTTCGCCCTTCCCTCCCGCGAGGACCATGGCAATGGTGTTCCTGGTTATATTACCGCTTGTATACATTCCACCCCCCTCTGCGGTCGGCCATCGGATCAGCCGAGCGTATGTATTCTTCTGAAATAATAGTATAGTTTCTGCGAATTGACAAGGTGTGGCGGGCAACGATGGTGCTATTTATCCAGAACCTCCCGCACCTTCCGCAGGAGATCGGCGGGGTTCACCGGCTTGGAGATGAAGTCCAATCCTTCATCAAAAATCCCTTTTTTATGAATAATGTCCGCGGTATAGCCGCTCATGAAAATGATCCTGGCCCCGGGTTTGATCAATACGGCGGCGTCATACAAATCCTTACCGCTCTTTCTCGGCATAATAATGTCGGCGATCACAAGATCGATGGAAGACTGCCGGCTTTGGAAAATATCGATTCCTTCCTGACCGTCGGCCGCTTCGACGACCCGATAGCCGTACTCTTCGAGAATGCTCCGAATAAGCGTTCGCACGGTCTGGTCGTCTTCCGCCAAAAGAATGGTTTCCGACCCACCACGCGGCTGCGCAAGGTGTTCAAACCGGGACTCTTCCACGGCATCCGAGACAAGCGGAAGATAAATCTTGAACGCGGTGCCTTTGCCCGGTTCGCTGTACACATTGATATTCCCGTTATGCTGTTTGATGATGCCGTATACCATGGACAAGCCGAGACCCGTGCCCCTGCCGAGTTCCTTGGTTGTGAAGAAGGGCTCGAAAATCTTCTCCTTTATCCGGGCGTCCATGCCCATGCCGGTGTCGGACACGGCAATGAGCGCATACCGTCCTGCCGCGCCGTACCCATGAACCTTCATGAATTCCTGATCCAGATTTACTTCCTCCGTCGTTATGGTCAAACTCCCGCCGTGCGGCATGGCATCCCGTGCGTTAGTCACCAGGTTCATGATCACCTGCTCTATCTGCCCCGCGTCCGCTACGGTCACAAGGGTATGCTCGGATATCCGGACGGCAAGTTCGACATCCTCGTTGATGAGCCGCCGGAGAAGCTTCTCAATGCCCCGTATCACGACGTTCAGGTCAACCGGCCTTGGGTTGATGACCTGCTTCCTGCTGAAAGCGAGAAGGCTGTGCGTGAGATGGGCCGCGCGGTCCGCTGACGAGAGAATGGGATCCACTAAAGCCTGCAGGGGGTCGTCGGACCCTATTTTTCTCTTGAGGATGTTGCCGTAGCCGATGATCGCGGTCAGGATGTTGTTGAAATCGTGCGCCACGCCTCCGGCAAGCGTACCGATAGACTCCATCTTCTGCGCCTGCTGAAGTTGAAGCTCGAGTTTTTGTTTTTCCAGCGCGGCGACTGTCCGCTCGGTGACGTTCTGGAGGATCAGCACCAGTCCCTCGACCGCGCCGTCCGCGCCTTTGACCGGCTGGAGGGTCCAGTCCCAGTACGACACGCCGCGCTCGGGATGCTCCGCATATTCAAACGGTTTTGCGTAGGTGATATAGGGAACGCCGGTCCTTACCACGTTGCGGAAGATTTCCTCGTTTTCCGCGTTCGGGAACAGCGCAAAATGGTTCTTGCCCGGGAAGTACCCGGCTGTCCGGTTGTCCGAGGCCGCATATGCGTCGTTGACCCGTATGAAGTTGAAATCCCTGTCCATGTAGGCGATCAGCGTGTGGTTGACGGTGAAAACCCGCTCCAGCAGTTCGTTGGATTTGCGAAGGTCCTCCTCAGACTGCTTGCGCTCGGTAATGTCTATTTCCAGCCCATCCCAGAGCGTGAGACCGTCGGGCATCCTCCGCGGATAGGAACGCACATGGATCCAGCTAACCTTTCCGTCGGGTTTTCTTATTCTGAATTCCGCGGAGAACATGCTCAGGTCCTGGAACGAGCGGAGCTCGGCGGCTGCTGTCATGGCGCGGTCCTCATCCACAATCTGCCCATAGAGCGACAGAGGGTCCTTCAGCACCGTTTCCGTTGTAAGACCGTGAATCCGCTCCACACCGTCGCTGACATACAGAAAGCTCCGTTGACCGTCCGGTTTGTTGACCATCTGATATATAAGGCCGTTCGGAATATTGTTGCTGAGCGTGCGCAGACGCGCTTCGTTTTCGAGGATCACTTGCTCGTTCCGGGTGATCTCGATGATATTCCGCTTGCCCCGCGCATACACGAACCCGACACCGCCGATCCCAAGCAGCCAGATCACCCCATGGCTGGCCAGCAGGCCTGCGGTGATAGATCGCTGCATGCGAAGAAATGGTCCAACAGGGATGGCGACCCCGATGCCGCCCCGGATATCCCCTTCTTTGTATCCCTGCTGCGCGTGGCATTTGAGACATGCCTTTTGCGTGATCATGGGCCGCATCAGGCGAATGTGCATTTCCTTGTTATATTCGGCGAATTCCGAAACTTCCATGACACCGCGCTCGAATGCCTGGAGAGCTTTTAATTCCCATGCATCCGGCGCGTTCGCCGGGTTCAAGGGCTTCAGGCTCGTGATATGGCCCCGCGTGCCGTAGTCCTTTTCAAAATCATGCATGATCTGGCGAAGCGCATATGCGGGGTTCATCAGCGTAAGTTTTTTTCCGGAAGCAAGGACAATATCCCGCTCGGGAACATGCGCCAGAAACGGATTGGGGGGTGTTTCGTCCGAGACCGGGACATAGATGCCGCCGTGTTTTGAAGCCCAGGACCGAAACGCCTGGTCCTTATTCATGGTAATCACTGCCTCTTTCTGGACCAGATCGAGTGCCTGTTTTCGTTCATTCGCATAATTCCAAACCAGGGATGCGGAAATGATCAGGGTCCAGAAAAATACCACAATAAGTGCAAGTTGCTTGATGATTGAAAGCCTTCCGGTTTTTCGCAGATAATCCATGAACAGCTCCCTGGCACAGCGAGGTGTAAACAGAATGTTGCAATTTGTTTTTTTCCCTGGTAAAAAGTTGCTACTTTAATAATAGCAAATTTTCATCAGCATGCTGCTGCGGAAACATTATATTGACAGCTTTGGAATGACTGTGCTATCAATACATCGTTTTTTAAGAAACCGACGAGCTTGCGAATTATGGAACCCTTGATCATCAAAACACACGTACGTCTGGCACAGCCTTCCGCTGACGACCGCAGGGCGCATGATCAGCGTCTCCGGGATGCGCTCGGGGACCCGCTGCTCAACATTCCTCTTTCGGTCCTGAAGAGGCTACCCTCCCTGGTTTTGAAAGATGCGCTGCTGCCCTGCATCGTCGGCCGAACGGGAACAGGGCACCGCCTTGTCGACATCGGCGCAGAGCATTCATTCTCCATCGCCCTTGACCTCGGCACGACCAATCTCGTGGCAGTGCTGTACGATAATGTCGTCCAAAAGGACGTGCTGACAAAGAGCAGGGAAAACCCCCAGATCGAGTTCGGAAGCGACATCATGACCCGCATGCACCATACCATGGCGGGAAACGGGGAAGAGGTCTACGAGGTGCTCGTGAACGGGATAAACAACCTGATCACGGACCTTTGCGTTGAAGCGCGCATCAACACCCGGGACATCCATGCCATGACCGTTGCCGGGAACACGGTCATGACCCATTACTTTCTCGGCCTCGATATCAGCACCATTCCGGTCGAACCGTTCCTTCCCGTTGTCAGGACGCCGGGCTTTTTCTCCGCCTCGGAGTTGGGTCTTGATCTCAGTCCCGAAGCTGTTGTATATGTATTCCCGAACGCGGGCAGCTATGTGGGCGGTGATATCACCGCAGGGATCATCGCATCCGGGATGTACCTTTCGGACCGGCCTTCGATCCTGATCGACGTGGGCACCAATGCCGAGATCGTGATCGGGAACCGTGATTGGATGATCGTGGGCGCCGGGGCAGCCGGGCCTGCACTCGAAGAAGGCATCATCCGGATAGGGAAGCGGGCAAAAACAGGGATCGTATACGACGTCGAGATCAGGGACGGGGCCATCTCCTGCAAAACCTTTGACCAGGCCGCGCCTGAAGGGATCTGCGGGTCAGGCATGGTGAGCCTGCTGTATGAGATGTATCGTGCCGGAATGATCGACCAGGGAGGATCTCTCGTCGATGGTGAGCATGTCACCACGATCGATGGAGAAAAAGTGTTCTCCATAACCTGCGATTGCCACGACGCTTTGTATATCACCCAGAACGAGATCCAGAACTTCATGAAATCCAAGGCCGCCATGTTCACGCTCTTGCTCGTGCTCACCCGGTCGGTGGGCATTGAGTTCCGGGACATTGAGGCGGTGTTCGTAGCAGGCGCACTCGGCACGGGCATCAATGCGGAAAAAGCCGTCGGCATCGGCATGCTTCCGGCATGGCCGACGGGGACCGTCAAGGCGATCGGGAACTCATCGCTTCAGGGCGCAAGCATGCTGCTCAGGGACAGCGACCTCGAAAACGCGGCAAACGCCCTTGTTGATAAGATCACGTACAAACCCATGCAGGACGACCCGGAGTTCATGAAGGAATACCTGGGCGCGGTGTTCATCCCGCATACTAATCCGGACATGCTGAAGGCCGGATGATTCTTTTTATGTCAGCTCCCACCTCCTGACACCTGACACTCCTGACACTCCGCTTCCGCTCCCTGCCGCGCAAACCTTTCTTTTTGGTCGAAAAATGGTAATATTGACTTTTTCATGAAAAAAGCTATTATACGCACAGCTTCATGATCCCAAAGAACTGTCTTCCCTGGGAGCATAATCTTGAAAATCTCAACGCACCTGTCTCGCTTCATAACCACCCTGCTGTGCACATCTGTGTTCCTGTCTGTTTTTCCGCCTCTTCCCGTGTTCGCTGAACCATCAAGTCCGAGAATGCTGATCGGCCTGATCCCGGAAATGAACGTGTTCAAACAAAAGCAGCGTTTCAAACTGCTCGGCACGTATCTCTCCCGGAAATCCGGTGTTACCATTGAATTCACGATCTTGAGCAGATACGGGAACATCATCGATCGGTTCACCGCAGAGAAAATGGATGGAGCCTTCTTCGGTTCGTTCACCGGCGCCCTTGCGATCGAGAGGCTCGGCGTCGTGCCGCTGGCACGACCGGTTAATCTTGATAATACCTCGACCTATTATGGGGTTCTCTTCGTCCGGAAAGACAGCGGCATCCGGACGGTAAAGGACATGAAAGATAAAAAGATGGCCTTCGTGGACAAGGCCACAACCGCCGGATATCTGTTCCCCCTCGCCTGGCTGCGTGAGAACGGCGTCAGCATCACCGATAAGGACCATTTCTTCAGCAAATCATTTTTTGCCGGAAGTCACGATGCCGCGATCACCGCCGTCCTGAACCATACCGCGGATGTGGGCGCGGCCAAGCACAGCATGTATGACCGCGTCAGAAAAGAAGAACCCCGCATTGACCAGGAACTCATAATCCTTGCCCAGTCGGCGCTGGTGCCTTCGAACGGTTTGTGCGTGCGCAAAGGGCTCGATCCCGTTCTCAAACGCAAACTGAAGGAAGCTCTCCTGGGTTTACATGAGGACCCGGAAGGCGCGGAAATCCTGAAACAGTTCGGCGCGATAAAATTCATCGAGACAACGGAAAAAGACTATCATCCTGTTTTTGATATGGCTAAAAAGGCCGGCATCAACCTCCGGGATTATAATTATTTGAATGAGTAATGCGGATATGGTCATGAGAAACTGTTTGCACGAACAGGAATACGCACTCCATGAAACGTAAGATCATCCTCTCCCTTCTGACCCTCTTCCTTTTCTCCGCCCTCGGGGTCGGCATTGCCACGCTGTATATCCTGAACACCACGTCCACGCTCAGCAGCCTCATCAATCTCCACCAGATCGAAGACCTCCGACAGAACCTGGTCATGTCCATACAATCGGTCCAGTCGGACCTGTATGCGGTCAACACGACCTTCGGCCGCACCCTGGACTCCATTTCCGAAAACGTGAATAAGCTCGACGAATCCGCCGGTAAGTGCTCGTCCTGCCATCACGCCCCCGAGGTCGCCCGGAACATAGAAGATGTCCAAAAACTCGTCCTGAACTACCAGAACGCCCTGAGCTACTACATCACCGCGTCAAATGACACCAAACGGATCACCCAGCTGAAGATCGATGCGGCCGCGATCGGCAACCAGATCCTCGTGAAGACCGAGGAAATGTCCGCCCGGGCGAGCAGCAAGCTCGAAACCATGACGGCATCCGCCATGGGCGAGATCAAGCGCGCGTGGATCATTCTTGCGGTGACCATTGCCCTCACCCTGCTCTTCGGCATCTTCGTTGCCATCCACCTGACAAGGTCCATCACCCGTCCCATCAGCAACATGGTCAACGCCACCCGGATGATCGCCGCGGGCGATCTGGGCTATTCCATTGATACGCGGGACACCACGGAGTTCGGCGAGCTTGCCAAGCACTTTAACAGCATGAGCTCTGCATTGAAAGGCAGTTATACCAAGCTGGAAAAAGAGATCGAAGAACGCCGGCAGACCGAGACCGCCCTGGTGAAATCCGAAGCTTTTCTCGGAACGATCTTCGACAGCATCCGCGATCCCTTCTGCATCATCGATCGTAACTTCAAGATTATCCGGGCGAACGAAGCCTATGCGCATATGAAAAATACCCGGCTGAGCGACCTTGTCTGGGAGGTCTGCTACGAGGTCCTGTACAAGCGGGACAGCGTCTGCGATGACTGCATTATCCACAAAACATTCCTGTCCGGGGATTCCTGCGCAAAAGACAAGATGGTGGCGCCTCGGAGCGGGACCGAGGAAATAGAGAGCTGGTTTGAAATCTACACGTATCCCATTCTCGATGCGAGCGGAAGTATAACCCATGTGGTTGAATATATCCGCGACATCACCGGCCGCAAGCGCGCGGAGGAAGCCCTCAGGGAAAGCGAGGAGCGCTATGCCCTGGCTGCCCGGGGCGCGAACGACGGTCTCTGGGATTGGGACCTGCGGGGGAAAAAGATCCACTACTCGTACCGCTGGAAATCGATGCTCGGCTACGGTGAACGCGAGATCGGCGACAGCCCCGAGGAATGGATCGGCAAGGTGCACCCTGATGACCGCAAGGAACTCGAAGCGCGGCTGGCAAGCCACATCGACGGACACAACAGCCACTTCGAAAGCGAATACCGCATCCGGCACAAGGACGGCACCTATCGCTGGATGCTGAATCGCGGTCTGGCGGTTCGGACCGCCAACAACTACGCCTATCGCATGGCAGGCTCGCAGACGGACATCACGTCGAGAAAAACAGCCGAGGAGCAGCTCGTCTACGACGCGTTCCACGACGCCCTGACCGGCCTGCCGAACCGGGCCCTGTTCATGGACCGTCTTCAGCATGTGATCGTGAGCGCCCATCGCAGAGCGGACTATGTCTATGCGGTGCTGTTCCTGGATATGGACCGGTTCAAGGTCGTCAATGACAGTCTCGGTCACACGGTAGGCGATCAGCTGCTCATCACCGTTGGCAATAAACTTTCGAGGAGCCTGCGGCCCGGCGATACGGTAGCGCGCCTGGGCGGCGACGAGTTCGCGATCCTCCTCGAGAACATCGGCCAGCTGACGGCCGCCATCGAGATCGCGGAACGGATCCAGAAAGAGCTGTCCGAACCGCTTGCGATCCTGGGCCACGAAATATTCACGTCCGCGAGCATCGGGATAGCCCTCAGCTCGCCTGACTATGAGCGGCCCGAGCAGATTCTGCGCGATGCGGATATCGCCATGTACCAGGCAAAAGCGAAGGGCGCCAGCAAAGGGAACGCATGCTACGAGGTGTTTGATTCCCGCATGCACGCGAACATCCTCGAACGACTGCAGCTCGAAGCGGACCTGCGGCGCGCGGTGGACCACAAGGAGTTCGTTCTGCATTACCAGCCGATCATCGACCTCCAGGTGCAGAAGTTGATCGGATTCGAAGCGCTCATCCGCTGGAACCACCCGGAGAAGGGCATGATCCATCCCCTGGAGTTCATCCCCGTTGCAGAAGAAAACGGCCTGATCAATATCATCGGAGAATGGATCATGCACGAAGCCTGTCACCAACTGGCCGTGTGGCAGGCGCAGTATCCCCAGGACCCGCCGCTGCAGATGAGCATGAATATTTCGAGCAAACAATTCTCGCAGCCGGACCTTGTTGACAAACTGAACAGCATTTTAAAGGAAAACAAGCTCACCGCGAGCAGCCTTGCCCTTGAGATAACGGAAAGCATGATCATGGACAACATCGACACCGCCATCCTTACCATGGAGCGGCTGCGGGAAATGGGATTCCACATCCATATCGATGATTTCGGCACCGGGTATTCTTCGCTCAGCTATTTGCACCGGTTCCCGGTCACCGCGCTCAAGATCGACAAATCCTTCGTCAGCAAAATGTCGGCGAACGGTGACAATCAGGAGGTTATCACGTCGATCATCTCCCTCGCCAGCAGCCTGAACCTGCACGTGATCGCTGAAGGACTGGAGCTGACCCACCAGCTGTCGGGGATCAAGGACCTGCAATGCCAGTACGGGCAGGGGTTCCTGTTCGCCAAACCCATGAACTCCGACGCCATCGACACGTGGATCGCGTCCGATAAGCCGCACGTCAGCTGAGACCCTCTCCTCCATCGCTCCTTCTTTATATTCCCCGGTTGTCATTCTGAGCAAAGCGAAGAATCTCGTCTATTTAAAATCACGAGACCCTTCGCGTCGCTCAGGGTAACGGAAACAGACAATATGCGCCTGTCAAATACATATCGTTTTCAGAATGTTCTTGCTCGTTTACGATTGCGAAATCAGGAAATGATGCGCTTGCGGATAAGCCGGAAAGGTACAGGCGCGAGCACGAGGACCACGACAATGATCCATGCCATGCCTGCGAGAGCGCCCTGGAACGTGCCGGCTGAGAACGCCCGGCAGATGTTCACGAGATGATACAGCGGGGTGAAGTATGCGACAATTGAGACGGCCTTCGGGAGGCTCTCGAGCGGGAAAAAGATGCCGGAAAACAGGAAAAGCGGCGTCATGAACAGCGTATAGAAATAACTGAACGAGTCAATGCCGGGCACGATGGCGACCGCGATCAGCGAAATCTCGGCGAAAATAAGGCCGCAGAGAAAGAGAAACGGCAGGGCGAGCAGAATAAGCGGTGATTCGACGAGGCCGAAGAGCGCGATCACAATGGTGATGGTGATGCCGAAAATCACGCTCTTGGTCGCTCCCCAAATGAGCTCCCCGGCGACAAGATCGTCGAGATTCACCGGCGTCGCGAGGATGGCGTCAAAGGTCTTTTGAAAGGTCATGCGGATGTACGTTCCGTACGTGCATTCGTAGACCGCGGCGAACATGGATGAAGATGCGATGATGCCCGGCGCGATAAAATTGATGTAAGGCTTGCCGTGGATCTCCTGCACGAACGCGCCGAGGCCGAGCCCCATGGCCATGAGGTACAGGGTCGGCTCGATGAAGTTCAGCGCGAAACTCGTTTTGTAGAGTTTGGTATACACGGTCCAATGCCGCTGCCAGACCCTGCTTGCCCGCTTAATCCGCAAGGCTCCTCCCCGTCAGCTTGAGGTACACATCCTCAAGGTTACCGCCATGCTCGGCCATCAGGTGCGTTGGCGTATCTATGACCTTGATCCTGCCGGAATCCATGATAGCCACGCGGTCGCACAAACGCTGCGCTTCCTCCATATAGTGGGTCGTGAGAATCAGCGTGGTGTTCCGTGACTTGAGGTTATTCAGCTTGTCCCATACCGCGCGCCTGCTGTGCGGGTCCAGCCCGGTCGTGGGTTCGTCGAGGATCAGGATGCGGGGGTCGTTTATGAGCGCCCGGGCGAGCAGCAGCCGATGTTTCATGCCTCCTGAAAGCTCGTCGATCTCGACATCTGCCTTGTCATGCAGTTCAACAAAATCCAGAAGTTCGCGGGCGAGAAGAAGGGCATCCTTTTTCCGGATGTCGAAATACCGTGCATATACGATCAGGTTTTCGAGCACGGAGAGGTCGGGGTCCAGGTTGTTTTCCTGCGGCATGACGCCGATCCGCGCCTTGATCGCGCTTGGATCGTGAGTCACGTCCGTGCCGAACACCGTGACCCTCCCCATAGTCGGCGGCATAAAACAGGAGATGACGCGCATCACCGTGGTCTTGCCCGCGCCGTTCGGCCCGAGAAATCCGAAGCACTCCCCCGCAACAATGGAAAAATTAATCTTGTCCACAGCGCGAAGACCGTCGTACTCTTTTACCAGATTATCGACCGCAACAATGTCCATGTCAGGCCTGTTCCCTCACTCCGATTGCCTCAAGCTCCAGAAGTACCCGCTCCACTTTTTCCTTGATATGCTGCTGTTTGTCAAGCATGTCCGTGAGCTCGGATGATCGACTCCTTGCCTCGGCAAGTTCCTGCTCCAGGTTGCGAACACGCGCTTTGAGGTCAACATTCTCGCTCACCATCGCCTTGACCCTTGCCTCTACTTCTTTGAATGCCGCCCCTACCTGATGCGCGGGGTCTTCACTCTTTTTGCTATTCCGCATGGCGCGCTCCCAACTCCGCATTACCTGTTGTCAAATCCGTCTCCTGCTCCCGTACCGTGCGGGGCGATGAAAGAGGGTTGTTCTGGCTCTGACGACCGTAGATGCGCCGGTATTCAGCGTAGTTCCTTAAAACTTTTTTGACGTATCCCCGCGTTTCAGAGAACGGGATGAGTTCTACGAATTCATCCGGCGCCAGGGAGGCCCCGTTTTTCTGCTGCCAGGAGGAAGCCGCTTCGGGGCCGGCGTTGTACGCCGCGGCGACCAGGAGAGCATCGTTGTTGAACCTCTTCATGAGATGGCTGATGTACCAGGTGCCGACGTTGATGGCGATATCAGACTCGAACAGTCTGCTGCGGTCAAAACCCGGCAGGCTGATGGTCTTCGCTATCCACTCGCCGGTTGCGGGCATCACCTGCATCACGCCCCGTGCGCCTGCAGGCGAAAGTGCCTCCGCACGGAACTGGCTTTCCTCCCTTATGATCGCTGCGATGAAGAACGGGTCCTGGCCATATTTCCGGGAGTGGAGAACGATGCTGTCCCAGTACCCCTGGGGGTAGGCAAGGAGCCAGAAGTCATCCGGTGTCTGACGCACTCTCCCATCGAGATACCGGTCGTAATTTCTGAGCACCAGGAGAAGTGAACGGTAGTAATCGCCCAGTTCAAAAAATGCCTTGGAGAGCGCGATAAGCGCACCGCGTTTTTTCGGGGCCCTGTCCTGCAAGAGCCAGAGCTCGGCTGCCGCCTCTTTCTTCATGTCGAGATGCATGAGTTCAAGCGTTTTATTGAATGACGGCTCCGCTGCCAGGATGATCTTTGCGTCTTCCGTCCAGACCGGCGGCCCGTCGTCCATCACCTGCTGGTCGGCCAAATTGTCGGGACAGGGTTCTTTTTCACAGGGAGCTTCAGGATCTGTTACCGTTTCCAGCTTTGTTGCAGCCTCAAGCACGCCAATATGGGACAGCCGTTCAGCTGCGCGATAGCCGTAATAACTGTACGGCCCCCGTTTGAGGACTTTTTCGTAATAGACAGCCGCCCTTCCCGGATTACCGGTCTTTTCGGCAGTTCTCCCCTGCCAGTACCGGGCCTGCTTTACGAGGAATGAGCGGGGATACCGTATGACCAGTTCCTGCAGGAGCTGTTCGGATCTGCGATACTCGCCGGCAATATAGTGCGCCCAGGCCTGCCACCAGAAAGCGCTGTCCGCAAAACTGCTGTCCGGATATTCCGCAGCCAGCCGCGCATAATACGTGAGCGACTTCTTCATGTCGCCTGCTTCGCGGTATATGTTTCCGATGTAGTACAGCGCATCATCTGCCCAGGTGCACGCGGGATAATTGCTGATGAGCCGTTGAAAGGTTTTCACGCCTTTTTCCCGTTCGCCGAGTTTGCTGTAGGATTTACCGAGCCAATTGAGCGCCTCGGGAACCCTCTCATCCCCCGGATATTTCGCAATCATATTTTCGAGCATGGCCGCTGCTTCAACGCGTCTGCCGAGATTGAACAGCGAGATGCCTGTTTTCAGATGAATATCAGGCGCATTTGGGAATTGGGGGGCTTGTTCCAGGAGTTTTACGAACGTCTCTACCGCTTTGTCGTGCTGGCTGGTCCGATACAGATTCACACCCCGTTCATACAGTTCCGCAGGGGACAGTGCAGGAACGTCCACACCGCCACCCCGCAGATCGTTCAGCACCTTTTCCACTGCCGGATCCGTGGCACTACCTGGATAGCGAATCCAGAGGTCCTGGTACGTCCGCACCGCCTGAGCCAGATCAGCCTCGGCAGTCAACGCACGTCCGAGAGCAAGACCCGCTTCGGGAGCAAGTTCGGAACCCGGATTGTCGATAAGGAACTGCGCAAAAACGTCCATTGCCTGGGGATAGGCGTAGAATTCGAGAAGTGCCTGGCCTTGTCGAAAGGTGGAACGGACAACAAGCGAACTTGCCGGATAACGTTCCGCCACCTGCTGGTACACCGCAGCGGCCTCGGTATACCGGGCATCGGCAAAAAGGTATTCCGCGAACGCATACAGGGCATAATCCGCCATCTCGGGGTATTCCGCCTGCACCCGGAGCATGGCAGCCCGCGCCTCTTCTGTCCGGTCAAGCTGTATCAGCGAACGCTCCATGAGAAACAATGCGCGTTTGTACCACGAAGTATCCGGAAAAACATCCAGCACCTGCCGGGAAAGGAGGAGCGACGTTTCCCAGTCCCCTGCCCGGTATGCGGCCAATGCCAGGTCAAAACCTTCCTCAGCGCCCGTTGCAAAGGTTATATTCGGCGGAGGGGTCATGGGAAGTGACGAGGGAAAAGAATCGATAACGCGCGCGGGTTGAACGTGAGCTGCACAGGCGGTTAGCAACAGGGGGACGATCAGCAAAACTATTTGTTTGAGCAGTGCAATGATGGTCTTGCGAGGTGGGGAAACATGATGTTGGACGCTATTCAGGCTCATTGCGTACATAATATAGGTACGGAATAACCCTGTCAATAGGAGTTGTGGAACGGTTAAAGCTCGCGGTTCCTGACCTTCTTGTGAAAATCGCATTCTTTGCAATTCGAAAACTTATGCGCGACTTTGCACTGGATCGGACCTCCGCAAAAGGATCCCGCTACAAGCCAGCACGAACGACCTGCTTTCTGAACCACCGTCGGACACGAGGCATTTTTCTCGCTATTGCATTTCGTGAATTCCCAGCACTGTGTCTTCGCCATAATGAACCTCCCTGTCATTGGGAACGATGCGTGAGAAGGGCCTATCAGGAACGTGTAAGGCAATGGTAACGTGTTGTAGGGGGAAAAGAAATACCCCGGTCAGGGTATTTTCAGGGTAGTGGCTGAATCTGAGAGTTAGAATGAAAAAGGGGGCAATTTGAGCGGAAACAATTTTACGACGTTCGTTTCAAAAACAGGGGAAGTTGTTCTTTTGCGGTAACGAGGCGGAGAAGAAACCGATCTTCGAGAGATAAGGTGTCCACGACAATTCCCTTCGTTGGCGGGGTGTCAGGGCTGTACACCAGCATATGAAAAGCCACGGACGTGACCGGTGCATCCGGCAACGGTATCTTCTCGATGAACGATACGAATTCTATCCAGCGATCGGCCATCAGTATCAGTTTGTCTACGTTTTGCGATCGGAGATAATCGGCTACAGTCTGCTTCGGGACCATGGCAAGTCCAGTGCATCTGTTTTGCTCCGGCAGCACGAGGTGGGACTGCTCCTTGTCGAATACCCTTCCGAGCGGAAAAAGCCTGCATGCCAGTGGACGCGCTTCGTAGATGCGGCAGCCTGTTTCGGTCCAGAAAAAACACACCGGATCGCGCGGCAGCATGACCAGGGGGAACCCGTTTGCGCGATCGGTGTCAACAATGTCGAGGAGGTTTTCGTAGCTTTTGCCGCTTGCGCAGCACATGAGGGCGATCTCGTAGGGGTTCAGGATGATCGGTGCGCTCGCTTTGCAGCACGTGGATGGGCAGCCGTCAGTACCGCAGGATAATTGAAGCAGATCGGATTCAGAAATGATCGCGGCGTCCGCGCCGGCAATGGTTATGAAAGGAACAGGTTTGTTTGGCATGAATGAGTTGATAAGGTGGAGCGGATCTCGTGGAAATGAATTAATTTATTACATCCAGGAACATCCTCTCATCCGGTCCTCTCCCCATTTGGGGAGAGGACCGGATGAAGAGAAAACAGTATGTTTCAAATTTTACTTTGATCCCAGCCTTCCGCCGGATTTGGCCTGCCACACCACGAGAATAGGGCTCGCCACGAATATCGACGAATAGGTTCCCACGATCACACCCAGGAGCAGGGCAAGGGAGAAGTCATGCAGAACATCGCCGCCGAAGAGAACGAGCGGAACAAGAACGAGCACCACGGTAAGCGAGGTGATGATCGTCCGCGAAAGGACCTCGTTCACGCTATTGTTCACCAACGTGGCCAGTCCGTCTTTTCTGCTTCGTTTCAGATTTTCTCTGATCCGATCAAAGACCACGACAGTGTCCGTCAGTGAATACCCCGCCAGTGTAAGGAGCGCGGTGACGATCAGCAAATTGATCTCCCTGTTCATGATCCAGAAGATGCCGAGCACGGCGCATATATCGTGCACCGTGGCGATGGCCGCTGCCACGCCGAACTTGAACTCGAACCGGAGCGCGATGTAGATAATGATCGCTATCAGCGAGACGATGATGGCCACCAGAGCGTCGCGTTGGAGCGCCTTTCCGATCACCGGGCCGATCTCCATGATACTGTCGACCTCAAATGTGTTGGTCGTGAATTCCTTTTTGAACAACAGCTGGACCTTGTCCGACGCCCCTTCCGATTCACGGAGCCTGATCAGGACCTTGTTGCCCTCGGCCACTTCCTGGATAGAGGCGCCGGGGAAACCGTTGTTTTGAAGCGCTGTGCGCGCTTTTTCAATGGGCAGTTTTTCTTTGAAATTGAGCTGCATCGTGGTGCCGCCGACGAAATCGATGCCCAGATTCGCCTTGCCACGGCTTATCTGGAACAGTCCCAGGATGCCGAGCGCGATAAGCAAACCCGATACGGTGAAGGATATATTCTTCCACCCCATGAAATCTATGTTGGTCTTATGTAGAATTTGTAACATCATTTCCTCCGCAATTTTTCAGTGTGCGATTTACCGCTTGCTGTTAGATGCTTAATTTTTCCAGTTTCCATTTCGCATTCACAATATCGAAGATCACCTTGGTGCCCACCAGCGCCGAATACAGGTTGATAATGATGCCGAGACTCAGGGTCACGGCAAACCCCTTGATCGGGCCGGTGCCGAAAAGGAAGAGCGCTGCCGCCGTGATCAACGTGGTCACGTGAGAATCGAGGATCGTGAGGAACGCCTTGTCGTATCCGGCGTCGATCGCGGGACGGGGATGCTTGCCCGACCGGATCTCCTCCCGAATGCGCTCGAACATCAGCACGTTGGAGTCCACGCCCATACCGATGGTCAGGATGATGCCCGCAATACCGGGGAGCGTGAGCGTTGCATTCAGAAGCGCCATGGCGCCCAGCAGCAGGACCAGGTTCAGGATAATGGCATAGTCGGCGATGATCCCCGACATCCGGTAGTAGACCACCATGAAGACGACCACGATAAGACAGCCGAATACGGCCGCACGCACGCCCATGTCAATTGAATCCTGGCCCAGCGACGGTCCGACGGTAACGTTCTGGACGATCCGCATTGGCGCCGGAAGCGATTCCCGAAGCACGATCGCAAGTTTAGCCGCCTCATCGTGCGTGAAGTTGCCGGTGATCTGGGCGTTGCCACCGCTGATCCGGTCCTGGATCCTCGGGGCTGAATGCACGATGCCGTCAAGCACAATGGCCATCTGCTTGCCGACATTTTCACCCGTAACGCGGTCGAAGATCTTCGCGCCCTCGTTGTCAAACGATATGGACACCGCGGGTTTCCCGAAGTTGTCGATCCCGACCTTTGCTTCCTTCAACCGGTCGCCGGTCAAGAGCGTCTGGCTGTATAACAGATAGGGACGCCGGACAATCTTGCCGCTCTCATCCACATCCTCGCCGTACAAAACCTCGCTGCCCTCGGGAATTTTTCCCGCAATCGCCTTCTGCAGATCGCCCGTGGTGTTCAACATCTTGAACTCAAGCCTGCCGGCGGTTTTGATGAACGCAATGGCTTCCTGGGGATTCTTTACGCCCGGAAGCTGAAGCGCGATCTGGTCATGTTCCTGTTTGTAGATGGAAGGCTCGGCCACACCGTATTTGTCGACCCTTCGGCGGGTCCGCTCAAGCGCCTGGCTCACCGCCCACTCCTTGAGACGATTAACTTCGGCGATCTTCAGATTGTACCGAAGCTCGCCCTTGCCTCCGGTTTTCAGTTCCAGGATGGCGTAGCTGTCCTTGACGAGCTTCTGCACTTTTTCATCGAGGGCTTCCGCGAACTTCACGATTATTTCCTGGCCCGATCTGTTGAACGAGGCTGAGACACCCTGCGTTACCGCCGTGGTCTGGAGATCGGCGACAATATTGTCCACCGACGATTCCACAGCCTTTGCCGTGTCAACCTCCATAACGAGGTGACTGCCGCCCCGGAGATCGAGCCCCAGCGAGATCTTGGGAACGCTCTGCTTCCACAGGTCCGGCAGTTTCGAGCTGAGCGGCGTGGACGGCAGGAACAAAAACAGCGCGATCAGGACCGAGAGGGCTATAAGCGCCACTCTCCATTGAATACTCTTCTTCATGTACGTACCTCCATATTTAAAGCTTATTGCAAATTGCAGATATCAAATTGCAAGGTTTTGGTAAAACATTTACTTGGTTCTCAATTTTGCATTTTGCACTATGCAATTTGCAATTTGAAATAAAGATTTACTCTTTCTCTTCCTCGGGCAGCACCACGGTCCCGACGGAACCGCGGGTGATCTTCACCTTGGTGCCCTCGGCGATCTTGACCGTCAGGGTCTCCGGGGTCGTGTTCTCAACCGTTGCGTACATGCCGCCTGCGGTGATGATCCGGTCGCCCTTCTTCAGCTCATCCACCATTTTCTTATGTTCTTTCATCTTCTTCTGCTGCGGTCTGATGAGGATAAAGTAGAAAATGGCGAAAATCACAACCATCATGATGATGCCGGAGAAACCGCCTCCTCCCTGCTGCGCCCCTGCGTCACCAGGCGCTCCCATTGCATGTGCCAGTGCGATAAACATTAAACTGCCTCCTTGGTTATAACAAATTCAAAAACCCGCCACATTGTTCGTGGTTAATTGACCGCCTTTTCGCGTCGTTCCAAAAACTCTTTTTTTAATTCCCTGAACCTGTCCTGTTCGATACTTTTCCTGACGTTCCGCATCAGGTCCAGGTAGAAGAATACATTATGGATCGTGCCGAGCCTGAGCGCAAGCACCTCCTGGGCATTGAACAAATGGCGCATATATGCCCGGGTGAAATTTCTGCACGTATAGCACCCGCACGCAGGGTCGATCGGCTGTGCATCCTGCTCGTACTGAGCATTCCTGATCACGACCTTGCCGAAGGACGTGAAGAACGTGCCGTTTCGCGCATTCCTCGTGGGCATGACGCAATCGAACATGTCGATTCCGCGGTCGACGCCTTCCACAAGGTCTTCGGGAGTGCCGACCCCCATGAGATATCGGGGTTTATCTTCCGGCAGCGACGGTGTTGTCGCCTCGATCATCTCATACATCAGCGGCTTGGTTTCACCCACGGATAAACCACCCAGGGCATAACCGTCAAATCCGATATCAACCAATGCCTCTGCGGAGTGTTTCCGCAGATCTGCATACACCCCGCCCTGCACAATGCCGAAGAGCGCCTGCCCGGTATCTTTTTTTGCGCTGCTGCAGCGCTTCGCCCACCGCAATGTGCGTTCGAGCGACTCATGAGCATAATCCCGGGTCGCGGGATACGGCGTGCACTCATCGAACGCCATGATGATGTCCGCGCCCAGCGCTTCCTGTATTTCCACGGCGTACTCCGGTGTTATCAGGTGCTTGGCGCCGCCGTCGATCGGCGACTGAAAGGTCACGCCTTCTTCGGTGATCTTCCTGAGCTCCGCGAGGCTGAAAACCTGGAACCCTCCGCTGTCCGTCAGAACCGGCCGGTGCCAGCTCATGAATTTCTGGAGCCCGCCGAACGATCGTATCAGCTCATGCCCCGGCCTGAGGAACAGGTGGTACGTGTTCGAAAGGATGATCTCCGCTCCCATGCTGACCAGGTCCTCGGGAGCAAGCGTCTTGACCGTGGCCTGGGTCCCGACCGGCATGAACACCGGCGTATTGATCTCTCCGTGGGACGTGGTCATCTTCCCCAGGCGGGCGGAAGTATCTGTTCCTTTTTTTAGTAGCGTGAAGTTAAACACAATAGTTGCCAGAGGTCAGAAGTCAGAACACAGAAGTCAGACGAATGCGACCTATCTGCTGTCCCCTGCAATCTGTCTTCTGTTCTCTGTCCTCTGTCTTCTGTCCTCTGTTTCTACATTCTCTCCGGCGCATTAACGCCAAGGATGCCGAGCGCGCTCTGAATGACCGTCTTCACCTGTTTCATGAGAAAGAGCTTGGCTGCCGTCCGTTTAACGTCCTCGGTGATCACCCGGTGCTTAAAATAGTAATTATGCAGCAGGCCCGCGAGGTCCTGCAGGTAATACGTCAACCGGTGCGGTTCGTATGCCAGCGCCGCTTCCTCAACCACTTCGGGATACTTTGCCAGCGCCTTGATGATGTTCTGTTCTTCCTCAAGATCGAGGAGCGACACATCAACAACATCCCGAACCGGAACAACGATGCCGCGGGACTCCGCCTCACGGGACAGGCTCGCGAGCCTGGCGTGGGCATACTGCACGTAATAAACCGGATTTTCCCGGGACTGTTCCTTGGCAATATCGAGATCGAAGTCCAGGTGGCTGTCAGGTCTACGAGTGAGAAAGATAAACCGCGAAGCGTCGCTGCCCACATCCTGCACCACGTCCCTGAGCGTTACAAAGTTCCCCGCCCGTTTCGACATGGGCACCGGCTGGCCATGCCGGAGGATCGCCACCAGCTGCACCAGCAACACATGGAGAGAATCCTTGGGATGACCGAACGCCTGGATCACTGCCTGCACCCGCGGGATATATCCGTGATGGTCCGCTCCCCAGACATTCACGAGCGAGGTAAACCCCCGTGCAAGCTTCTGCCGGTGGTAGGCGATGTCCGTTGCCAGATACGTGTAACTCTTGTCCTGTTTAACCACCACGCGGTCTTTGTCGTCGCCAAACGCCGTGGATTTGAGCCAGAGCGCCCCGTCCAGTTCGTACAAAAAGCCGCGGTCCTTGAGTTCTTCAAGAGATTTTTGGACCGATCCGTCCGCAAGCAGCGTTGCCTCGCTGAACCAGGTATCGAAGCGCACGCCGAACGCCTCAAGGTCGACCCGGATGTCCGCAAGCATCGCCTCTTTGCTGTAATCGCCGAACACTGATTCGCACGCTTCAAAGGGAATGTCGAGATATTTGTCGCCCTGCTGCTTGAAGAACCCCTGCGCGATCTCCTCGATGTAGCCGCCATGGTAGCCGTCCTCGGGAAACGTGACCTGCTTGCCGAGGGCCTGCAGATACCGCGAGTACACGGACAGCGCAAGAAGCCGTATCTGCCTGCCCGCGTCATTGATGTAGAACTCCCGCGTAACATCATGCCCGGTCGCGGCGAGCAGGTTCGCAAGGGCGTCGCCGAGGGCCGCGCCGCGGCCATGGCCCACGTGGAGCGGGCCGGTTGGATTGGCGCTCACAAACTCGATGAGCACTTTCCGGCCCTGGCCGATGTTCGTCAGGCCGTACTGCCGCCCCTCCGCATCAATATCAAAGAGCGTTTTTTTCCAGCGGTCCTGTTTGAAAAAAAAGTTGATGAACCCCGGACCCGCGATCTCGGTCTTCAAGATAATGCCATCCGTGTCCTGAATGTTGCTCAGAATTATTTCGGCGATTTTACGCGGGGGCTTTGACTCGGTTTTCGCCATGGTCATGGCGAGCGTCGTGGCAAAATCGCCATGACTCTTTTCCCGGGGGGTATCGAGCGTAACTACCGGTTCTTTTTCAAGCTTCAGGTCTCCCTTTTCTTTGGCTCGGATCAGGGCTTGGAGCAGGATTTCAGTTAAGGTTTGTTTCATTGATTATCTTGGGTTATCGGTGCGTTACAAGTGTGAAAGTATAGCGAATATCGTGAAAATGTCAACAAAATAATCCCTTTACTTGCCCTGTTCGCTGTGGTATTTATACAGAAAGGCAGGGATCGGGTATGTGGATCAAGATGAATGTAAATACCATCCTGTTTGACAACAGGAACAGCAGTTATATCATCGTTCTGAAGGACGAAAGCGGAAAGAAAATCCTGCCCATCTGGATCGGAGCTACAGAAGGGAATTCCATAGCCCTGGCCATGAACAATACCAAGGCCGCCCGACCGCTTACCCATGACCTGATCACCAGCATCTTTGACCGGCTGGAGATCGAGATCGCCCGGGTCGTGATCAGCGACCTTATCGAAAACACCTTCTACGCATCACTCTACCTCCTCCACAACAACAAGGAGTTCCATATCGACTCACGGCCGAGCGACGCCGTCGCCATTGCCATGCGAAGCGGTGCCCCGATATTTGTTGAAGAAGAAGTGCTGGCGAAACAGGACGCTTCCATGATCGATGCATGGATGAAAAATCTCGGAGAGAGCGGCGGGACGGAGCATAATGCGTAGAGAACGATGCTTAATTTTCACTGTTGCATGCTTAATTAAAAATTAAGAATTCAACAGTAAAACTTGGCGTTACAACCCCCACCTCGGCGACAGATCGTTCTCTATTCCCATATTATCCAGCACCCTGGCCACAATGAAGTTCACCATGTCGGAAACCCGTTTTGGATGATGGTAGAACGCCGGCATGGCCGGAATGATGTGGCAGCCGAGTTCGGCCACGGTGAGCATATTGCGCAGATGGATGGCGGAAAGCGGCGTCTCGCGCGGCACGAGGATGAGCTTGCGCTTCTCCTTCAGCGTCACATCCGCAGCCCGCTCGATGAGCGTTGAAGCGTAGCCATTGGCGATCGCCGCCAGCGTCTTCATAGAGCACGGGATCACGACCATGGCGTCGATCTTAACCGAACCGCTCGCTATCGTCGCGTACATGTTGTCCTCATCGAAATAGGTGATCTGGCCTTCCTTTGCCTCCAGGTTTTTTTCCAGCGCGAACTGGATATCGGTCTCCGAACCCTTGAGCAGCAGGTTGACTTCGTCATTCAGGATCGAGAGCCCGTCACCTGAGATGGTGAGATAGATGGAATGGCCGGCTTTAACCAGCACCTGGAGAAGCCGATGGGCATAGGGTGCGCCGGAAGCGCCGGTAATTGCTACGGTATACGTTGACATGCTGTACCTCTTTCGTTTAAGCCTTATTTACTGTTTCCGGTTTCCTGACGGTGAGCAGAGAGAACAGTATGCTTGCCAGAAGAGCCAGTCCGCCCCCCATGCCAAAAGCGGCAGCGGAACCGAACTTCTGCCACACCAACCCGAACAGCAACGACGCAGGGAACGCTCCCAAGCCGACGATCAAATGATACAGGCCGAATGCCGATCCCCGGAGATGGGTCGGCGCGAAATCAGCTACGAGCGCCTTTTCCACCCCCTCGGTCAGACCAAAATAGATGCCGTAGATCATAAACAGCGCCCATGCATGCCAGGTCACCGAAGCTATACCGAATGCCGCATAAACGAGTGCATAGACCACCCAGCCCGTCACGATCACTTTTTTCCTGCCGATGCGGTCCGAAAGAATCCCTCCCGGGACCGAGAAGCCCATCTTCACGATATGAAGCGCCACCCAGATCGTGGGCAGAAGCGCGATCGGAACGCCAAGCTGCTGGGCGCGGAGCAGCAGAAAAGCATCTGTTGAATTCCCGAGCGTAAAGATCAGAATAATGAAGAGATACTTGCGATAGCCCGAAGGCATTTCAGCCCAGGCAGCGCGGAAGTTGATGCCAATGGATGCAGCAGCGCGAGGTTCCAGCGGGGCTTTTTCCTTGAGGCCGACAAGGAGCAGGAGCACCGCGAGCAGTCCCGGAATAAAGGAAAGAAGAAAGATGGTCTTGAGATCATCGTGATAAACAAGCAGAAGCGCTGTTGCGAGAAGCGGGCCCACGATCGCGCCGCTGTGGTCCATGGCGCGGTGGAAGCCGTAGGCCAGTCCCCGGGACTCCGGCGGTGTGGAATCGGCGATGATCGCATCGCGCGGCGAGGTTCGGAGCCCCTTGCCCACACGGTCCGAAAAACGAAGGGTCAGCACCTGCAGCCAGGACGTGGAAAAGGCGATGAGCGGACGGATGATGTTCGAGATCGTATAGCCGGCGACGATCCAGCCTTTGCGTTTTTTCACCCGGTCCGAGAGGTAGCCGGAATAAAGCTTAAGCAGGGATGCGGTGGATTCGGCGATCCCCTCGATAATACCGAGGGCCGCAGGCCCGGCGCCCAGCACCGCAGTAAGAAATACCGGCAGGAGCGGGTAGATCATTTCCGAAGCGCCGTCGTTCAGCAGGCTGACGAAGCCGAGAATGATAACGTTTCGGGTGAGGCCCTTGCGCCAGCCCGTGGGTGCGGCTTTAATTTCTTCTGTCATGATCACGGACTTTACCCGATTTGTCCGGTTTTTTCAAGAGAACAAATATGCTGTTGTAAGGTAATACATTCTGTTGATGAAACAGCGGTATACTAAAAAGAACATGAAGCATATTGGAAATGGGGACTTATCCCGTTCAATATTTTAAAGGAGGGCAGGGTATGAACTTCAAAGAGATAAAGCCAGAGCATCTTTCGGACAATCCGTTCAAGCTCATCGGCAAGGACTGGATGCTCATCACCGGAGGCACACCGGACAAATTCAACACCATGACTGCGAGCTGGGGCGGGCTGGGCGTTTTATGGGAGCGAAAGGTCGCGTTCTGTTTCATCCGGCCGACAAGATATACCTTTGAGTTTGTTGAAAGATCGGAGAACTTCACGCTTTCATTTTTCACGGAACACTATCGTAAAGCGATGACCTTTATCGGCACCCACACCGGCAGAGACACGGATAAAATGAAGGAAACAGGCCTCACCCCGGTGAAGGCGGACGGCAATGTGTATTATCGTGAAGCGCGGCTCGTGCTGGTGTGCAGAAAGCTTTACGCTCAGGACATAAGACCCGATCGATTTCTGGATCCCACGATCAGCGATATGTACCCGCAGAGGGACTACCACCGGATGTATGTTGGAGAGATCGTGCAGTGCCTGGTCAATGAATCGTAGGACTACTTAATGACCGCCCGCTGGTCCCCGGGTGATGCGGGACATTTTTCCGTGGCATCGGCTCCATAGGCCATGAAAAGATTGGCTGGCTTCAGTTTGATCACGACCACGCGGTTCCCTTCGAACAGGTTGTTTTTCGAGGGACATTCGCCGGAAACCTTGGTGCAATCTGAGCGTTTGGACGGATCACAATACCAGTCTGACGCCGGATTTTTCTCCCACGCATCCGTAAAGGTGTTGTTCACTATTCGATTGTCGTTCGAACCGTCACGGAAGCGGATCGCATCACCGCAGGAATTCTGGAACAGGTTCTCGCTGACGGTATTACGCGTGGAGTCGTGCGCAATGTACAGGGAATGCAGCAGATGGCATTTTCTCTTATTGCGAATATTGATAAACGTGTTCCCGGCAACAATATTATCATCGGAATTCACAAATCGTACTGCTGCCGTGGAATGTGTGGAACTGAACCACGAGGACTGTCCGATGTTGCGGAAGATATTGTCGCGGATCACATTGCCGCCGTTGGACGCGTCCCTTACGTCTCGGTTACCGTTGAGAGAAATGGCGGTGAGATAATTCTTTATCTCCAGACCGGCAATCGTTATATTCGTCGGCCGGCCGGAAGCATTGTTCAGGATCAGCCACGTCCCGTCGTTCCCCTCGCCGTCGAATACCGGCCTGCCCTTCTGCGGATCGTCAGATGCAATGATGATTCCCCGTCCACCAGCCATACCTGCGGTCGTCGCTGTTTGTCCCCGATATATTCCTGGTGCAACGGTTATACGAACAACGCGGACATCAGGATCAGGTGCTTCATTCGCCAGCTCAAGCGCTTTGCCGAGCGAGAGAACAGCCCGGTCAGGCATCGATCCGTCGTGAATGTCGGAACCGGTCGGCCCCATATAGATGACCAGGTCCTTCGCCCAAACCGGCGCAGCCAGGAAAAGGAACAGTAAGAACCACAGGGTAAACCTTACGCGCGGCGTGCTGCCCACCCTTATTTTCTCAACGTTCATACCTGCTGTCTCCTCGTCACTCAGCAATAATAATGCAGCGGCCCCCGGCCCTGCGTCAATCGGTTTTATCCAATCTCCATTTCACACCGCCGCGACTGGCGATAACCAGGAACACGAAGCAATACAGGGCGGCCAATTCGCCTTTGTTTATCGCCGGAAAGAAATTACGCCCCATCTGGAATTTCCAGTGAAACTGGAAATAGGCCACTGCCATTTCGCCACTGCAAAGGAATGCAGCGAATCGCGTCCGATACCCCAGCATGATCGCCAAGCCGCAGATCAGTTCAAGGAGCCCGCCGAACCAGAGTTGTGACCCCGGAGGCGGTTGAAACTCCGAAAGCACCCCCAGGATCTTCTGGGCTCCGTGGAACGCGAACATGAAGCCCGCCGCGATCCGCATCAGAGCGTACGCATCGTCCGCATACGTTGCAAGCCATTTCATACTCGCTCCGTTAGGTCAACAACATGATCCGCCGGTCATACCTTCCGCATTTTTTTATGCGCCGCTGCCACCAGGTTGCTCCAGCCGGGGTTGCCGAACGCGCGTACAAGCACCTTGATGGTATGTCGCTGCGCTTTCCTGAATTCCGAGAAGGTCAGTTTTTTCCCGAGCTCACGGGAGAGTTTAATATAGTCATCCACCAGATGCGATGCCGAAATAACGTTCTTGGGAAGCGCCCTCGCGCCGGCGGCCAAGATCATATTTTTCCATCCCGGTTTGCCGAATACCCTGTCCAAAACTTTTGGCGTATGGCAGCGGACCAGGTATTCGTTGATGCTGGGACGACGGCCAAACTCCTGTTGGAGGTTCAACAAATCATCGATCAGGTGCCCGGCGGTCAATGACGGAGGATTTGACTTTCTCGGAATTTTCGATCGCAGGATGAGCTCCTGCCAGGCATTCTCGTTGAAACGGAATCTGATGTCTTTGAGGGTGTAACCGGTAAGCTTTCTGTACTGCCCCAGGCTTGGTTCCTTTCCCAGCTGCCTGCTCAGTGATCGGAATGCGCTCATCATCGAGGCTTTGGACGGGCCTTTCAGCTGGTGGGTTCTCCTCGGGCTATGGTCTCCGACGGATTTAAGCAGACTGCTCCATCCGCGGCCCTCGAACAAATTGCGCAGCGTCCCGCCGCTGCAGCAATGTTCCTCAAATTCTTTTCTGTTGGGGACCCTGCCGAGTTCGGCTTTCAAGCGCCGGTAGCAGTCCTGGACCGATTCCTTGGAAAATCTCCGCGTCTTGCCGAGTGGCTTCGTCCCCGCCTTTTCAAGGAGGTTTCTCCATCCCGGTCTTCCGAAAACAGATACGAGCAACGATATTTCGTGGCATTTTTTGGCATATTCCACACAGGTGGGTTGTTTCCCCAGTTTTCGTTCGAGATCGCGGTAATCCTTAAGAAGATGTTCCGCGTTTATTTTTGTCGTGCTCTTGCTCATCATGTACTCCTTCAAAATTCAGTTGCGCACCAGCCACGCTTGTCTTTATTGTATCGTATTTTACGCTCACCTGCTGCAACCAGCCTCCCCGCACCCAAAACGGCACCCGTCGGAGAAAAAACCTGATCAGAGAATCATATCAAGCAGCGTGAACACAAAAATCGTCACGCTGATATACCCATTCATGTTAAAAAAAGCAATATCAAGCTTCGACAGGTCGTTCTCTTTCACGAGCGTATGTTCGTATATGACAAGGCACAGCGAGATGAGAACACCGGTGAGAAAATACCACCCGAGGGAGAGCAGCGACGCGAGCCAGAAGAGCGCGGACAGAGTGATCACATGGGACGCGCGGGAGATCCAGAGCGAGCGGCTGATGCCGAAGCGCTGCGGAATGGAGTGGAGACCCGCCCTGGTGTCGAAATCAATATCCTGCAGCGCGTAGAGCACGTCGAATCCGAGCAGCCAGAAAAGCACCGCGCACCCGAGCACCAAGGCCGGAGGATCAAGCCTGCCGGTGACCGCTATCCACGATCCGATCGGCGCCAGGGAAATACCGAGCCCCAGGAACGCATGCGAGAGGAACGTGAACCGCTTGGTGTAGGAATAGAAAAAAACCACGGCAAGCGCAACCGGTGAAAGGTACAAGCTGAGACGGTTCAGGTGATATGCCGCGTACACCAGTACGAGCGAAGCAATTAGCGTGAAAACGATCACCTGGAGCGGCGTCACCAGCCCCAGGGGCAGGGCCCTGGTCCTGGTCCTCGGATTCTCCGCATCATACGCCCGGTCGGCCCAGCGATTGAATCCCATGGCCGCTGAACGCGCTGCCGCCATTGCCACGGTTATCCAGAACAGGGTTCCCCAGGCCGGGATCCCATGCGCGGCCAGCAGCGCGCCGGTAAAAGCGAACGGCAAGGCGAAAATGGTGTGCTCGAATTTGATCATTTCGAGGATGATCTTTATTTTTTTCAGCATGATTATACTACCTCGTTTAACAATACCCTCTTTGAAATCGTTCGTCCACAGAGCACGTTAAAAACAAAACGGTACGCAAATCTGAAAGATCAGATATGGCGTACCGATGTCGATTTCGCACAAAGCCAATTTTAGTGAAGCAGCTGATAAGATTCAACCGGGAAATTGGAGCGGGCGACGGGATTCGAACCCGCGACACCAAGCTTGGGAAGCTTGTACTCTACCAACTGAGCTACGCCCGCTTTTGTTGAAGCGTATTATAGCCACGGCATTGGCGGCTGTCAATCCAAAAACAAAGCAGTGCGCGGCGGACCGGAAGCGCTACAGCAGGTTCTTTATCTCATTTTCGATCTCTTCATCGTTCCCGTAGCCCAGATATCGCTTGGTCATGTTCCCCTGCTTGTCCACGATGATCAGCGTGGGAATGGAGCGGACCAGGTATTTCGCGGCCACATCCTCGGTGCCTTTGAGCACGGAATAGGTAATGCCGTATTCGGTTCGGAACGCTTTCACGCCGTCCCAGGAACTGCTGTCATCAAGCGATATGCCGAGCACCACGAGCCCCTTGTCGCCGTACGTTTTATGCAGTTTTTGAATTCCGGGGATCGATGCGCGGCAGGGTGGACACCAGGTGGCCCAAAAGTCGATAAGAAGCGGCTTGCCCTTGAAATCGGACAGGGAAACGTTCTTCCCGTCCATATCCTGAAGCGTGAAGTCGGCGGCTGCTTTGGAGCCTGTCTCTTCTTTTTTAGTGCAGCCCGGGAACAGTGTTGCAGCAAGTACGACGATACTACCGCATGCGAGGATGAGAACCTTTCTGAACATCTAATGCATCTCCTGATCTTACCGGCAAACAGCACCTATACCCCGAGAAATTATTTCGCAAGCAGGGTATCAACCTTGGACTTTAACTGGGCCTTCGGCACCGCCCCCACGACCTGGTCAACGGTCTGGCCGCCCTTGAAAAACATAAGGGTCGGGATGCCCATGATCCGATACTTTCCCGCCACATCGGGGTTCTCATCGGTGTTCAGTTTGAGCACCTTGAGCTTGCCTTCGTATTCCTTTGCGATCTCGTCAACGATCGGAGCCACCATCCTGCACGGCCCGCACCATACGGCCCAGAAATCCACCAGCACCAGTCCCGGGGCCTTTAATACTTCCTGATCCCACGTTGCACTCGTCACCGCTTCAGCCATTCCAACCTCCCTCAAGCCGTTCTACTTTTTTAAATTGTGAACAGTCGCAGAAAGCACCTGTTTGATCGCGCCTTCAGGGCAGACTCGCGGGCAGGCACCGCAATCGATGCATTCCATGGTAATGACCGCACGCCCCTGTTGCATCTTGATCGCCTCGGTAGGACACACATCCAGGCAGGTCCCGCATCCGGTACACGTATTTTCTGTAATTCGATACTGCATATAACAACTGTTTGCAATAATAAACCATGCACTAGTCATTGTCAATAATTTTTACTTATGGCATAATCAACAGACCATGCACTGCATCACCTTGCCATATGGAAACGCGGGCTGGGCCGCTAAAAAGATGATCCTTGCGGAGCGCATCGCCGCACGGCCCCCCTCCCCGCTCATCTATAATGATGTTCTTATTCTCGTCTCCTCCGTACGTTTGAAAAGGGCGTACAGCAGGCTGTTTCTGGAATTCGCGGAGCAGCGCGGTTCCTGCGCGCTCGTGCAGCCCGACATCCTGACGCTCCACCAGTTTTTTGAAAAGTTGTACACTCGCGTCAACAGCCCGCGCCTCATTGACGAGAACAGCAGACTTATCCTGCTCGAAGGCTTGGTCAAGGAGCAACTCGTCACGAACATCCGCTTCAACCAGAGCCCGGACCTGCTCGCGCCATCGCTTTCCGCGGCGCTGGCGAACATGATCGAACAACTGGCGGCAGCGGGGGTCGGGCCTGACGATCTTGCCCAAACGATTAAAGACGCCGAATTTTTCGACAAGCCTCAAGTAAAGCTGCTTCTGGATGTCTATTCCCGGTCGCTGAACATGCTTACACAGAAGGGCCTGATCGACCCGGCCGGGATGAGGTCCGCACTTCTCGAGAAGTTTGATCCTGCGTGGCTGGCATCCTACCGGGAGATCTTCATCGACAACATCCAGGACGCCAGTGCTGTCGAAACAGCGTTTCTCAGAAAAGTTGCCGCAGTCGGAACGTGTACGTTTTTTGTGGAGGTTGTTTCTCCGGACCTTCTTGAGCGCGTCGGCGATTTTCATCCGCTCAGGATTACCCGGGATTTCCTGGAGGCCGCAGGGGCCGCTCCCGAACAGCATGCGGCGCCGGCAGACAGTGATGATCTTTGCCTGGCGAAAGCGCTGTTCTCGGACAAGTCCTTTACCGAAACCGCGGGCCAGGCGCCGGAAAAGTTCGCCAAAGACATCCGCGTGCTCGGGGCGGTCAATACCCGCGAAGAAGTATCGCTCATCGCCGGCAGGGTGAAAAACTCGCTCAGGAATGGAACGGCCCCTGACGCCATCCTCGTCGCCTTTCCCTCGCTCGACGAATACGGACCGCTCGTGGAAGAAATATTCATCGACTACGGCATCCCGTACAACCGGGCGCTGGGCCGCCAGCTCAGCACTTCTCCTGTTGCCACGTCGCTGATCGCCCTGCTTCGCGCCTGTCAGGAGGACTTCTCCGGACCATCGCTGATGAGGGTCGTGAGCTCTTCCTTCCTCAAATTCGGCGGGGAATCGGCCATTGCCCCGGCCCTCGACAGACTCATGCGCAAACAACGGATCACCGGGGGCAGGGATAAACTGCGAAAGGCACTTGTCCAGCATAGGTCCGCTGAACAGGAACATGACGTCCTCTCCGGATTGCTCAAGGAACTGTTCAGCGCCCTCGAACCCTTTATCACAAAAGACCCGGCCCCCCTTGCAACCTGGATGGCCCGGCTTTCCGATCTCATGGCCTGGTCAGGACTCGCTGAACGCGTCGCGCTCATCAAAGGCCCGCTGAACATTAATTTACAGGCGTATAAGAAGCTGACCGACACGCTCGCATCCCTTGGACGCGCAGGCGCTCTCTTCCCTGATTATTCCTATACGTTCAGCGAATGGCTGTTCCTCCTGAAGCGGACCTTCATGCATGCACGGTTCCAGGTGCCGCCGGAGGATGAGGGCGGCGTTCAGATCCTCGGTCTTGAGGAAAGCATGGGACATCCCTGGGCTGAGATCTATCTTGGAGGACTCATTGACGGCAAATTCCCCCAGCGTTTGCCGCAGAACATTTTTCTTCCCGAGCAGACGCTCGAAGCAATGGGGGTCCGCACGCTCGAACGGGCGCGCCTGAAAGCAGCCCATCACTTTTACCGGATTCTGCTCTCCGCGGGAAAGATCACGCTCACCTTTCCCGAGAACGAAGGAGACCGACCCATGGTCCCCTCGCCCTTTCTTGAGGAGCTGACTCCGCTTAGGAAAGCCGGCTTGCTGAATCGCGGCATAGTGAAGACCTCGAAAATCCAGGGAAGTCTCACTATCAATGAGAGCCGCAGCATCCCCGAGCTTGCCAAGGCCCTCGGGGTCGCGGGACCAACGTTGGACGTGACAGAGATTCCGGGACTGAATATCGCGGGCATGTCCGGCATACAATCAGCGCTTCGCTATCACTCGGCCGAACCGGCGTCGACGATCGTGCCGCAGCAAAAACGTACATTCCGCGTCACGGAGCTTGATGATTATCTCAAATGCCCCTACGCGTATTACGTCAAGCATATTCTCGGAATCGGACCGCTCGAAGAGGTGACCGAGGACATTTCCCCCCTTGACCGCGGCAATAAGGTCCACGCTATCCTTCGCAATTTTTATCTTTCCTGGAACACCGCCGTCACCCGATCGAACAGAAACGAAGCCCGTGCGTTGCTGCAAAAGCTTGCGAACTCCGCCTTTCACCAGGAGGCCGATACCTTCCGCAACCAGCGGGAAAAAGAACTTTTCCTGTCCACGATGGGAGAGCGCTTTCTCGATGCCGAGGAAGCGTTCTGGAAACAGGGGATGAAGCCCGCATATCTGGAGCAGAAAATCGAATCGTTCGCCCTTACCCTGTCCGACAATACCGAGGTCACGCTCTCGGCAAAAATCGACCGCGTCGATGTGGATGCGGACGGCAATTTCATGATCGTCGATTATAAAACCGGCAACTATCCGCAGCCGGTCAAAGGCGTGGAGCAGAATATTTTTCAACTCCCCATTTACGCGATCATGGCGCAACAAGCCCTCGCAGGCGGCAACCCGAAGCTTATAAAACCCATCGGTCTTGCATATTACGACCTCGCGGGAAAGAATACGGGGTCGGCCAGAGATGTCGTGCTCTATAATAAGGATTTGGGCATCGACCACCCTGCGATAAAACCGCTGGCAAGCCCGAAAAGTCGGGATGAATTCGAAATGATCTTGAAACAAAGCATGGACAAGGCCCGCAGGGCGATCGAAAACATCCTGGCCGGCGATTTCACCGCAGAACCGCAGGACGACAACCCGTGCCGTACCTGTCCTGACAGCATGATGTGCGGGATCAAGGAAATTACCGAACGCGAATAACTTCGCCCGGTTTGTGATAACAATGACGAACGATCCTCAAGACCACGTCCCGCAAAAAGCCGCTGATACCGGCAAATCAGTTCACCTTTCGGCCTCCGCCGGATCGGGCAAGACCCGTGCGCTCAAGGACCGCTACCTCGCCCTTCTCGAGGCGCTTGACCACCGCGGCCTCAACATCGACCAGGCCGTGGCGATCACCTTCACGGACAAAGCCGCCGCGGAGATCAAAGAACGCGTTCTGCGCGACCTGCCCGAAACCATGCTGAAGAACATCATCCGCGGCAAACAGGACCTCCGGATCTCGACGATCCACTCCTTCTGCATGAACCTGCTGAAGCGCTACCCGCTCGAAGCGGGGCTTCCCCCGGACTTCGGCGTGCTCGATACCAGGGACCAGGCATATAAAGTTGAACAGGCCATCGAGTCTGCCCTTGAAGAATTCTGCGGTGATGGCCTGATCATGGCCCCGCTCAACGCGTTTACCACAGATGAAATAATCGCATCTCTCGAGTTCCTGCTCTCAATCAGGAGCAAATTAAAACGCCTGGAGATCGATGCCAACGGACCTGACGGTTTTCTCCGCGCGGTTAAGGCGGGAATGGAAGTTGAAAAAAACGGGGCAGAGCTCACCGAACTCATCGCGCGTGCGGAATCGCGGACCTGTCTTCGCACCATGGAATCCCTCCTCTGCCCGCAGGGTGATTATTACGACCTCTGCAGGGGCGATGACCACCTCCAACTCGCGAAATTAATGGAAGATGGATCCAATGTGAGGCTGACAGAAGCTGTTGTCCGTTTATATTTCACCAAAGAGAACACCCCGCGCAAAAACGCTTCTATTGCAAAGAAAAATTACTCGGGTGAAAATCGCGTCGACTACGAAAAGACCTTCTTCCTGGTCCAGGACCTGCTCGGACAGGTCAAAAGACTTCAGGCGCGGGTGAACGCCGGGCAGGAAGCGATCAGCCTGCTCCAGCTGTTTCAGCGCGCTGAGAAGAACTATCAGGAATCAAAACTGCGGGAAGGACTTCTGGACTTTGACGACCTGGAGATCTACGCCTACCGCCTGCTCCAGGGGCAGGAATCTCCCGACATCCTGTACTGGCTCGACCGGAAGATACTCCATTTCCTCGTGGACGAGTTTCAGGACACCAGTGATATCCAGTGGGCTATCCTGAACAAGCTGACCGAAGAGATCTTTGCGGGCCAGGGAGCAAGCAAGCCCATGCAGCCGACCCTCTTTGTGGTGGGCGACGAAAAACAATCCATCTATCGTTTCCGCGAAGCGAACTACCGTCTGTTCGAGAACGTTCAGCATAAAATGGAAGGGAACATTCCCGTTGGTTCGCGCGAGGTCCTGACCCTGGACAAGAACTTCCGTTCAACGCCGGAAATCATCGAGATGGTGAACAGTGTCTTTTCCGCGCTCTGGCAGGGATCGTATCAACCTTCTGCCGTGGAACGCAAGGATCATAACGGAAGCGTTCGGCTCATCGAGCTGCTGCAGGAAACAGAAGCGACCGAGGCCGATATCCTCGCACAGGAGATACAGTCTCTGGTCAAGCAAGGCACGATCGTTTATGAAAAAGCTCAGACGCCCCCGGTGAACGCGATTGGCGACCAGGAGTGGATCGCGCGTCCAGCCGGGTATAAAGATTGTGCGATCCTGATCCAGTCCAGGACCAGGCTCAAACAATACGAAGCAGCGCTGCAGTCAATCGGGGTCCCCTTTCGCGTGGTCGGCGGCATCGGCTTTTATGAGGAAGACGAGATACAGGCGCTGCTGAATGTTCTGTTCTTTCTCTGGAACCACGATGACCGGCTCAATCTGGTCGCGGCGCTCAAATCTCCCCTCTTCGGCCTTACGGACAACGACCTGTTCGACCTTATGCAGGAAGGCCGTCTTCTCGTCGATGCATTAAAGGTCCGCAAACCCGGGATCCGGGACGTGCTGCATACCTGGATGAACCTTGCCGGACTGGTCCCGCTTTCAGGCCTTATCCACAGGATCGTCGAAGACACCGGCGCCTACGTCCGCTTCGGCAGAAGAAATCCGCAGGCGATCTTTAATATCGACAAACTGCTCGATACGGCCCGGGAGTTCGACCGCAGAGGCTACACCACGCTCCAGGATTTCGTGGAACGCGTCCGCACCATCCGCGAAGCGGAGCAGCGTGAGGCCACGGCGGACATGAACCTGCCCGGTTTCCAGGGCGCCGTGAGCATCCTGACCGTGCATAAGGCAAAGGGACTCGAATATCCCGTGATTTTTCTGCCCGGGATGAACCAGGCGCAACGGTCCGTTACGCAGGGACCGCAGGTGATCGTAGGAGAAACCAGCGGCGCCGTGCGCATGGCGATAAAAGACGCCGCAAACCCGCTCTATCAGGAGTTGTGGGAAGAGGAGAAGGAAGAGCTGCAACGCGAACACCAGCGTCTCCTGTACGTTGCCATGACGCGGGCCCGCGACCATCTGGTGATGATCGGCACACACCGGGACGACAAGACGCCCATAAAACAGAACACCTGGCTGGGCTACGTGCACCAGGCAGCGCCGCGCGTACTGCTCGAAGCTCCCCTTGAATCGTCATCAGGGATACGAAGATATGCATGTCCCGCTCCTTCTGATAAAATTGAATTAACGCCGCATGCCTCTTTCCCGTTGCCTGCAGAGGAGCCGTACACAATGCCGCCTCTCAATATACAACAGCTGATCGAGAACCTTTCGCCGCTTCCCCATTCACTCTCCTGGGAATGGAAGCGTGCCACAGACTTTATCGATCAGGACAAAGAGGCCTCCCGGGAACCAGCCTCACTGCCGTCGACAACCAGGACGATCTCTCCCCTGACGCGGGGGATTGTGTTCCATCGTTGTCTTGAGGAATTCACCACAAAAGGATCATGTGATTTTCAAAGCATCATTACGGATCATTTCGAGATCCTGACATCGCCGGACGTTGTACAGCAAGAGTTCATGAGGGAGGCGCGGAACGTCGTGAACGCGGTGCTGGACAATAAAGAGCTGGCGTGGATTTTCGAGCGCACACCAGGCTCGTATTCCGAATTACCGTTCCTTCTCAAGAAGGATAATTCCCTGGTAAGCGGAATCATTGACCGGGTGGTGATCAAAGAAGGAAAAGGTTTTGTGATCGATTACAAGTCAATCAGCGTAGGAAATGAGGAGGCTCTCACCTCAGGGAACAACCACTATCGCCCGCAGATCGCGATCTATTGTGAAGCGGTGAAGGAAATATTCAGACTGGAACACGTCGAGGGATATCTGCTCTTTCTCGACAGCAACAGGTTGGAACTGGTGGTGAGCAATTGAAACAGAGCAGTCCTCACGGCTGTCATTGCGAGGAGCGGAGCGACGCGGCAACCGCGATTTTCTGGCTGATACGACCAAAAGATTGCAACGTTGCAACTATTCAGGTCAATAATACACAGCCAAATAAGGCGCAAAATCACTGAAATAGTGCGGACCGTTCGGGGAACGGTCCCTACGATGGTATATTGGTTCTGTTGTAGGGCGCGTTTGCCAAACGCGCCGCACTAAATTATACTGAATATGCAGAGTTCATCTGAAACATAAAACGAGATTGCTTCACCTTCGGCTCGCAAAGACGGCGATGAACCTTTTGCAGAAACGTTTTTGACCTTTCGTAATCAAGCCATCAGAGGTGACACATTGAAAACATACGACGTCGTGATCATCGGCTCCGGCAGCGGCGCAAACCTCGTCAACGATGCGCTTTCGCATAACAAGACCGTCGCCCTCGTGGACCGGGGGCCTGCGGGCGGGACCTGCCTCAATGTCGGCTGCATTCCCACGAAGCTGCTCGTCTTTCCGGCAGACAGGATCATGGAGATCCGCGAAGCAGGAAAACTCGGAATACATGCGGAGATCAGGGGGATCGACTTTCCCGCGATCATGGAGCGAATGCGCACCCATGTGGCAGAAGGCCATGACCGCATTACAACCACCCTGGAGCAAGCCACGGAATTCGATTACTACGGGGGTGAGGCGCATTTTACCTCCGACCATATGCTCGCGGTGAACAAGCAGACCATCACGGGAAAGACAATATTCATTGTTTCGGGCGCGCGTCCCCTCATCCCGGATATCAAAGGCATCGAAACGGTCCCCTATCTGACGAACGAAAGCGTCCTCAAACTCACAGTACGGCCGGAAAGCATGATCATTATCGGCGGCGGATACATTGCAGCCGAATTCGCCCATTTCTTCGAAGCCATGGGAACAAAGGTCACGATCATCCAGCGGGACAAACGGCTGGTGCCTGATGAGGAGCCGGAGATCTCGGAGTTGCTCACAACGTCGCTTTCCCGGCGCATGGCAGTTCATACGGACACCGAGGCCATTGAAGTGCGCCGGACCGAAGCCTTGACCACGGTTGTCGTAAAAAGATCCGATGCCACGACGTTCGAACTGACTGCGGACGCGGTCCTGATCGCCGCGGGCAGGCGATCGAACGCAGATATTCTTGCGGTCGATAAAACCGGCGTCAAAACAAATGAAGAGGGCTACATCGTCGTGGATGAGTTTTTTGAGACCACAAAAAAAGGCATCTGGGCTTTCGGCGACGCGATAGGAAAAACAATGTTCCGGCATGCCGCCAACCATGAAGCCGGGCTCGCCTGGCACAATGCGGTCCATGGAAAAAAATCCCGGATGAACTATCTTACCGTGCCCCACGCCGTGTTTACCTGGCCCGAGATCGCCTCTGTGGGCCTGACCGAAGCGCAGGCAATGAAGATAATCGGCAAAAACGAGGTCCTTGTCGGCAGGGCGCGCTATCTCGATGTGGCCCGGGGCCAGGCAATGCAGGAAACCGAAGGGTTCGTCAAAGCGATCGTGCACCGGAAAACCGGCAAGGTCCTCGGGTACCACATCATCGGCCCCCAGGCGTCCATCCTGATCCAGGAGGTCGTGAATGCGATGTCGAACGACGGCGGCATCTGGTCCCTGGCCAACGGTATGCACATCCATCCTGCCCTGTCCGAGGTGGTCCTGAAGGCCTTTGCGGACCTCGACGAAGGAGAATAACCGCGCTTTTCACCCATTTTCAGCCCTTTCGTTCAACATTTCCATTGACAAATCGGACCTCCGCGCGGTATTATACGCGGCTTTACAAACTTCCCACTGCGTTCCACGAAAACTCCAAGTCATCAAGACCTGCCGTTCGCTCTTCGTGGTAAAAAAGGACAGAACACATGATAAAAAGAACAGACCTGAGGAACATCGCCATCATCGCGCACGTCGACCATGGCAAAACAACGCTCGTGGACACGCTGCTGCGCCAGAGCGGCACCTTCCGCGACAACGAGCGCGTGATGGAGCGCGTCATGGACTCGAACGATCTCGAGCGCGAGCGCGGGATCACGATCATGGCCAAGAACACCTCCGTGCAGTACGGCGACATCAAGATCAACATCGTGGACACACCCGGCCACGCTGATTTCGGCGGCGAAGTGGAACGCACCCTCAAAATGGTTGACGGTGTGCTGCTCCTGGTGGACGCTTCGGAAGGACCGCTGCCCCAGACGCGGTTCGTGCTCAAGAAAGCCCTCGAGCTCGGCCTGCCGCCGATCCTCGTGATCAACAAGATCGACCGCCCTGACGCCCGCATCGCCGAGGTGGTGGACGAAGTCTACGACCTGTTCATCGATTTGGACGCCAATGACACCCAGCTCGACTTCCCCATTGTGTACACAAACGCCCGCGACGGCCTTGCCAAACTGAAGATGGAAGACGAGGCCGAGAACCTCAAGCCTCTTTTTGAACAAATCATAAAGACCATCCCGCCGGCTGAAGGCGATGAAACCGCGCCGCTCCAGCTCCTGGTCATGAACATCGATTACAATGACTACGTGGGTCGCCTTGCCATCGGCAAGATCTTCGCCGGCACCGCAAAGGTCACCGAGCCCATCGGCGTGGTGACCAGCACCGGCGCCGTGGTCAAGACCAAGATCACGTCCATGTTCGCGTTCCAGGGCCTGAAGCGCGTGGATGCCCCGAGCGCCACGGTCGGCGACATCGTGGCACTTGCCGGCATTGAAGGCGTGAACATCGGCGACACCATCACCGATCCCGAGAACCCGAAGCCCATGCCGCGCATTGCCGTGGATGAACCCACGATCTCGATGATCTTCTCGATCAACAACTCCCCGTTTGCCGGCAAGGAAGGCAAGTTCGTCACTTCGCGCCACTTGAAAGAGCGGCTCGAAAAAGAGCTCCTGTACAACGTGGCGATCAAGGTGGAGAAAGGCGACGCGACCGACAGCTTTAAAGTGCTCGGCCGTGGAGAACTGCAGCTGGCCATCCTGATCGAAATGATGCGGCGGGAAGGCTACGAGCTTTCCGTTTCCCAGCCCGAGACCATTACCAAGGTCCGCGACGGAAAGACCTTCGAGCCCATGGAGAACCTGGTCATCGACTGCCCGGACGAGTTCATCGGCGTCGTGACCCAGAAGCTCGGCGCCCGCAAAGGCCGCATGACCAAGATGGCGAACAACGGCCACGGCCGCGTCCGCCTCGAGTTCCGCATCCCCGCCCGCGGCCTCATCGGCTTCCGGTCGGAGTTCCTGACCGATACGCGCGGCACCGGCCTTTTGAACCACCTCTTTGACGGGTACGAACCGTGGCAGGGACCGATCGCCAAACGAGGCACCGGAGCCCTGGTCGCCGACCGTGCGGGCAAGACCACAACCTATGCGCTCTACCATATCCAGCCGCGCGGCGAGCTCTTCATCGGAGAAACCACGCCGGTGTACGAAGGCATGATCGTTGGCGAGAACTCTCGCGAGAACGATATGGACGTGAACGTGATCAAGGAAAAGAAGCTGACGAACATGCGCGCATCCGGCGCCGACGAAGCGCTCCGCCTGGTGCCCCACCGCCAGCTGTCGCTCGAACAGTCGCTTGAGTTCATCAAGGAAGACGAACTCGTGGAAGTAACGCCCACCTCCATCAGGCTCAGAAAGAAGATCCTTGAGGCGGGCAAGAGGCCGAAGAGCAGGCAGAGCGAAAAGCAGGAGTAGCAATTGCCGTTGGAATGATTGCTGCAGATGAAACACCTATAACAAAAGCCGCTGAATGTACCTTCAGCGGCTTTTTATTTGCTGTTCGGCGCAAGATATCGGGTATATCGGATCTTTAAAAATCCAGCGGACTCTTCGTTTCTTTGAGGGTTTTCGAAGGCACGCAGTGGGTATAGATCATGGTCGTGCGCACATCCGCATGCCCGAGCAAGGCCTGGATCGTGCGGATGTCGTAGTTCGCCTGCAAAAGATGCGTGGCGAATGAATGGCGGAAGGTGTGGGACGTGACGCGCTTGGTGAGCTTGGCCTTGCGGACCGCTTGATAAAGCGCGGGTTGAACGTCCTTATCGCTCAAATGATACCGCCGCAACTCTTTCGTTTCCTGCAGGAAGGTCAACGTTTGCTGCGGGAAGAACCACTGCCAGATGAATTCTTTCGAGGCATTCCGATATTTTTTATCCAGTGCGTCGTCGAGAAACACCCCCGCATATCCGGCTTTCAGGTCCCCGTCGTGAAGCTGCTTGACCGATTCAATCTGCGCCAGCAGTTCCTGCATGATTGACTGCGGAATCGGGACCGTGCGCGCCTTCTTGCCCTTCCCGTCCATGACCAGAAGCACCCCTTCGTCGAAATTGAAGTTCTGAACGCGGAGCTTCAGGCATTCGAAAAGCCGCAGCCCGCACCCGTACAACAGTTTCACGACCAGATCATAAGGCGGCGCCAGCCTGCTGATCACCGCATCGACCTCTTTTCTCGCAAGCACAACGGGGATATAATTTGATTTCTTCGCGCGCGGGGTGTCCTTGTGATCGCCGAAATCCTTCTTCAAAATATGACGGAACAAAAACAGCAGCGCATTGAACGCCTGGTTCTGCGTCGATGCCGACACTTTACAGCGAACCGCCAGGTACGTGAGATATGCCTTCACATCTTCGGCGGCCAGTCCGTCCGGCGGCTTGTCTTTCAGATAAAGCTGGAATTTACGGGACCAGTCCGCGTATGCCTTAAGCGTCTTCCGTGAATAATGCCGCGTTTTGATCTCATCCGCCAGTTGTTCAATAACGCCGTCCCATGCCGGAGATTTCGTCTTGTTCAGGCACCACCACTCGTCGTACTTCCTTCCGGGGCGGTTGGCCGACCTGTTTGCGACAAAAGGAACGCTCTTGCTGGCATCTCCCCTTTCAAGGGGGAGACTGAGAGGGGGATGGGCCTTGTTCGATTTATTGACGAGCGGCGATGATAGTTCCGCCCTCATCTTTTCAGCGTGAACAACAGCCTGCTTTTTGCGGGATTGCAGCGAGAAAAACAGCGACAACGCATGCGCGGCGTGATGCAAATCCTTTCCGGACTTTCCTTTTGAGCGCATCTTTTCGATAAACAAGCGGACCTGTTCGGATTTAATGTCCGGTGGCGGATACTTCACCCGGAAATCAAGGTAGTACTTAAGCCATTTTCGATACTCGTCTTGCAACGTGGACGTTATTGCTTTCTGTGCTAAAACTGCATTAAATTGCGTCAACGTATCCTCGGGAATAGGCTGCATGTTTATCTCCTCGAATTTAGTGAATACCGTTTTTGCATATTAATTCAGATACTATAACTTGCCGCTGTTTTGCATATTAGTCTTTTTAATCAAGCATAACGATTTCAGAAAGTTACGTCAAGTTTTTTCATATATTCATTGACCGGCTTGTTCGTTCTATGCTACTGTATTCCGAAGAGATAATAACTGGTTATGAGTCTTTCGTGATCTCGTATGACTTTACCGGAGCCTCACAATACACGGACAGCTCACAGGCTACCTCTACCGCCTTCCGCACATCGTGACCGAGGTGCATCGCCGCAAGCGCAAAATCCCGGCCTGCACCTATCGCCATGAAGTCGGTAATTTCCTGAATAAAGAACCGCTCCACCTGAAACACATGATGATCTATCACCACGATGTAATCATTCTCGATGGAAGATTTCCCCGTCTTCTTGTTCTTCCATTCGGCGAACTCGGAGAAGAAGTTTATGACCGCTGCTTCGGTCGGGCTCTCTGGTTTGCGCGTGGCGCAGAAAACCCAAAGCAAGCTGCTCTCCTCGGCAAATCCCACGGACCCGATGAAGAGGTCATTTATCTTCACGAGTTTAGAAAATTTATTGCTGTCCTTGCTCTGCGTCCAACCGCGCACGGTGATGCTGTCGGCTGCTATTTCAATTTTGTTTGGCTGAACTTTCACAACTACGACGCTCATGCAATTTCTCCTTTATTGGATCGACTCATAACAAGCGGGGTCGTGTGGGACGCAAACGACGCGCCCCACACCCGCATCGTTAGTTTCGCTTCAACTTTTTGCCACACAACATTTCTCCGCAATCGGAACATGCGAATATACGACGATGGAATATCCCAAAGGGTATTGTGCCATACCATCCATTCTTATGTTCGCAAATTGGTCCTATCGTAGCCGTAAACGTATGGTCCGATACTGATTCGGCGTAAATATATCCGTCCTCTCCATAAACTAAATTCATAATGTCCCCCGCGAAACTAACCAGACGTTCGACCCCATAAAGGGGTCAACTAATTGTTGGAAATGGAAAATACCTAATACAATAAATACTCCGACAAATATACCTATCGTGCCACCAATTACGGACAATATCCATTCGGGAGGCCCATCATGTGCGCTACCAATTCCGCGACAAACTTCACCCCATTCATAAGTGCAGGTTTCGGTTTGCTCGGAGTTTTGATAGGATCCTTCATCGGTCGCATAAATTCCATGTCGATGATTAAGCGTCAAGAATTTAATAAAGGTGCTGCGGAGTTTCGGGCCGCTTTCGTTGACTATATTTATAAAATTAGGCATATCGAACCAATGACCGATTACGATATTGGATGGCATAAGATGAATAAAATTCATACCGATACTGTTTCCCTCGAACATGAAAAGGCCAAAATCAGATTTGAACCGTTTATCGACAAGGGCGATCTCCATGGATTCAACTCTGCATGGGAACAATACCGACAATGGCCCAAACACTTCGAGAAACAAGATGATAAGAACGATGTGAAGTCTACGATTCTGGGTCATATTGATACACTCCTTGTATATGCACAACCAAAATGATCCAACCACCGCGTCCACATCGTCTCGCCAGAAGGCGGCGAGTGACGCGGGCGTTAGTCCGGGTGAGATGATATGGACTCGAAAAATATTATGCCGAAATATTCTGAAACTGCCGTAACTTCTAAACTAGGCGTCAATTTTGTGCGGACAGTTGTCGAGGCGGCAGGCTGTATTTTTCATAGGATTGATCAGGAGAACGATCTCGGCATAGATGCAATTATTGAATTGGTGAAAGATGGCATTCCACTGAACAAGCAGTTCGCGCTTCAGATTAAATCTGGCCCAACTTTTTACAACTCGAAATCGAATCAATGTTTGATCCCTGTTGGCTCTCACTTTGGTTATTGGACAAATTATCCGTTACCAGTTTACGGGATAGTCTATATACCTTCTCTTAATACAGCAAACTGGGTTAACATCAAGAATTATCTTAAGCGTGTCGGGCAATGTGCCACGATAAAGTTCGACCGAATGAAGATTAATGTTTTTAACAATCAAGATTTCTCAAAAGTATTTCTGCCTGGAATTCTGAACGAATTACCAAAGCTGACGCTCGAAGAGGCGAAAGCGCTGTTTCATTCTGAGCACCCCTCAGAGAATAACTTAGGCTTGATGATTCTTTTCCGCGCTGCTCCGAATTCTTTGGAGATTTGGGATTCATTCGTTGAATTTTTTAGAACAAAGGAGCGTTCTGTCATTCCAAACACGCTAATCTACTATTTCGCTCATGTCCCTTGGCATCCAGACATATGGTATCACGGCGAATCTTTCACCAATGAAACCAAGGCCCACGTTCGAAAGATATTTAATGAATTCAACAAACATGATATTGTAAAACTTCTAAGTTTTATAGATGAAGAAACCGGTATTTCACGAGGGTCTGTTGGCCAATCTGTGGAAGCAATAATCTCGTCTATTTCGAATCGTGACCAACGACTGAAAGAAATCATTGAAGATGGCACCGTACCAATGTTTTCAAGAGAATGCGCGGCTTTGATATATACCTATCATAACCAACAAGCTGCTATACCGGTCTTGAATCAATTAGCAGACCAAGGATCATGGTATGCCGGTGAACTTCGCGTTTCACTGCAGGGTGATGGGGGTGTCGATTTGTATTTATAGTGTCGTTAGCGAACAGAACTGAAACGAGGACCAACAAGCCGGTCCACAGCGACGCGCCGGACGGCGGCGCGTGACCGCCGCGTTAACTCGGCGATTACATAACCCACATTTCTCTCTGCGGAGATAAGTTAAATATGTCTAGTTACATTAAAAATGTAGGACTGCCATTATTATTTTTGTTAACTGTGTTGTGGAAATTTATATTGGTCTTTACATTCTTATTAGCCCGTCGCAGACACTTGGTGCATAAAGTGCGGTTTACTATATTGGGGCTCCTGATTTGCTTAACCATTGAATTAGTTGTATCACGCCTCTATTCATGGATTTCAATTTTACTGTTTGATCCGTTTGCCAATCAAGTGTGGGCGCAAGCTTCTATGCTTGCAATAACCGGCGTAACAGTAGCTGTCAGCTCGGCACTGCTTTTCTTCTTGTGTAAATATTACGAAAAAGAAAGAGTTCCAGTTGAATTCATGCGTTCTGACCCTATAAGATTATCGGAATTTTGTAAGTCTATCCCTCTTTTAGCAATATTTTTCGTTTTTAGTGGAGTTTTACTAAGTGAAGGAACGTTTCTTATGGTTAACTTCAGGCGCGGGTTCTCTCATTTTCTGATGTATAGCGGCCCCGGTTTTCTTGGACACGATTTTGTGTTAAAACATAAGTCCAAGGAGGCCGTTAAATGGGAAAAGATGTTAAGCCGTCTGATTCACCTGAAGTTCTACGCTGGACCGTTAGCCGCAA
>Ga0334722_10000153_pt1 | contig 101421 bp, 94 predicted proteins | sample C3_bottom_MG_FD_207210 | JGI IMG/M metagenome (GOLD analysis project Ga0334722, IMG submission 207210) | Sediment microbial communities from Yellowstone Lake, YNP, Wyoming, USA - C3_bottom | ecosystem: Environmental > Aquatic > Freshwater > Lake > Sediment | place: USA: Wyoming | collected...
CCGAGTGATCACGGACGAGAAGGGCAACGTCACCGGGGTCGAGTTCATCCGGATGGCGCTCGGCGAACCCGACGCCTCGGGCCGCCGCCGGCCCGCGCCGGCGCCCGGCACGGAGTTCACGATCCCGTGTGATCGCGTGCTCCTGGCCATCGGACAGGGGCCCGATCTCACCTGGATCGGCCCCGGCTCGACGGGGCCCACGGCGACAAAGAACCGCCGGCTCGGGGCGGACGCGGTCACCTTCGAGACCAGCCGACGCGGCGTGTTCGCGACCGGCGACGTCCGGATCGGCGCGGCGACGGTGGTCGCCGCGGTTGCCGAGGGACGGCGCGCTGCGTACGCCGTGGATGCCCACCTGCGCGGCCACGACCTGTCCGAGATCCGGACCCGGCAGACCCTCGCCGAGCCGCAGCCGGAGTTCCTGTCGATCGTGCCGTTCACGGCCGAGGTCAAGGAGCCGCGCTACCGGATGAAGGCACTCGAGGCCGAGGTCCGGAACAGGAGCTACATCGAGTACGAGATCCCGTATTCACCGGCAGAGGCCGTGGCCGAATCGACGCGCTGCCTCCAGTGCACCTGCGAGGCCATCGGCTTCTGCGATCTCCGCCGACTCGGGATCGAGTACGGCACCACACTCCAGACGCTCGAGCCGCACTACAACCAGGGTGCCGGCTACCGGAGCGTGACCGAGAACCGCTTCACCGGGATCAACCACGACTACATCCGGGACGACAGCCACGCCTTCATCCTGCGCGAGCCGTCCCGCTGCATCGACTGCGGCCGCTGCGCCAACGTCTGCGCCGAGGTCGTCGGCGCGGCCTGCTACGACTTCATGCGGATCGGCTTCGACACGCTCGTGACGACACCGCTGGATATGAGCCTCAACGACACTCCGTGCGTGTCCTGCGGGCGATGCGCCGAGACCTGCCCGACGGGCGCGCTCATGCCCAAGCCGCGGGTTCTCCAGAAGTACGAGGTCGACGAGAGCCGCTGCATCCTATGCGGCATCTGCGTCGACGCCTGCCCCTACGACGCCCTCCGCGACGGCGGCGAGTTCGAGCTGGCGCACACCAGCCGGGCAGAGCCGATGATCGACCTCATGGCCTTGGCGACGATCGATCGAGAGACGGAGGTCACCTACATCCGGCGCGAGCGCGACTGGCTCCAGCGCGCGGTCGAGGAGGGACGCTTCGTCGACAAGGCGAAGCTCCTGCCGATGCTCCCCGCCTCGATGGTCGCCGGGGGCGGCAACGGGAATGGACAGGGAACGGCGCTCGTCGCCCCCGGGGGCGGCCACAACCACGACCAGGGCGGCGCGGGCGGCGCGCACGCGCACCCGAAGTAGCCGATGCGGGCCTGGCTCTACCTGATCACCGCCGCCGTCGCGGGCGCCGTCGTCACGACGCCCGCGCTCCTCGTCTTCGTGCTCGGGGGCGGGTCCGTCGACGACGCCCTCTTCGTGGCGCTGGCCACGCTGATGCTGGTCTCGGCGCTCCTCGTCGTGACCATGCGCGACATCATCCGCTGCGGCCTGGCGATGATCGTCGCGTTTCTCGCCCTGGCCGGCATCTACGTGATCGTCGGCGCGCCGCTCGTGGCCGCGACCCAGGTCATCGTCTACATCGGCGCGATCAGCGTCCTGATCCTTTTCGCGATCATGCTGACCCAGTCCAAGGCCGCGCCCGCCCGCCTGGTTTTCCAGACGCAGGCCGCGCCGGCCGCAGTCGCCGCCGTGATCCTGGTCGTGCTGGTCGCGCTCGCCGTCGGCGCAACCGATTGGGGCGAGACCGCGACACGGGTCAGGCTCGCCACCGACACCCTTGCCCGGGTGCTCTTCGACGACTACGTGCTGCCGTTCGAGGTCGTGAGCGTGCTGCTGCTCGCGGCCGTCATCGGCGGGGTGTTCATCGCCAAGCGCGAGAAGGAGCCCGGCTGATGGGCCTGGCCAACTCGCTCGACTCGTACCTGATCCTCGCGAGCGCCCTCTTCGGGATCGGCACGTTCGGCTTCCTGGCTCGGCGCAACGCGATCAGCATGCTGATGTCGATCGAGTTGATGCTCAACGGCGTCAACCTCGCGATCGTTGCCTTCGGCTCGTTCATCCCGGACCTGATGGCGGATGGCTCGATCATCGCCCTGATGGTCATCGCCGTCGCCGCCGCCGAGGCCACGGTGGGACTCGCGATCATCATCGCGATCTACCGCAACAGGCAGACGCCGCTCGTCGACGAGTACGACGCGATGCGCCGGTGAGCATGGATACGCTGATCCCGCTGATCGCCGCGCTCCCGATGGCCGGGTTCCTGTTCACGGCCGTCGTCGGGCGGCGGCTCGGCAAGCGCGCCCATATCGTTCCGGTCGCCGCGGTCGGCCTGTCCTGGGCGATCGCGATGGCCGTCGTCGCGACGGCGCTGACCGGCGGCTTCGCCGAGGGCGGCATGGTCGTGCGGCTGTGGGACTGGATCCCGGCCGGGGCCTTTCATGTCGAGGCGGCCCTCTTCGTGGACAACCTGACGGCATGCCTCCTGATCGTGGTGACGACGATCGGGCTGCTCGTCCACGTCTACTCCATCGGCTACATGAGCCACGACCCCGGCTACTGGCGCTTCTTCGCCTACCTGAACCTGTTCATGTTCTCGATGCTCCTGCTCGTCCTCGGCGACAGCTGGCTGACGGTCTTCGTGGCCTGGGAGCTGGTCGGACTGTGCAGCTACCTCCTGATCGGGTTCTGGTACCGCAAGAACTCGGCCGCGCTGGCAAGCAAGAAGGCGTTCCTCGTCAACCGGGTCGGCGATGTCGGCTTCGCCCTCGGGATCATGGCGATCTTCGTGAATACGGGAACCCTGAATATCCGGGATTCGATCGAGGTGCTGACGAGCCAGACGCTCGTCGCCTTCCCGATCCCCGTCGCGGTCGTCGCCCTCCTGATCTTCGCCGGCGCCATGGGCAAGAGCGCCCAGTTCCCGCTCCACGTCTGGCTGCCGGATGCGATGGAGGGTCCCACACCGGTGTCGGCCCTCATCCACGCCGCGACGATGGTCAACGCCGGGGTCTACCTCGTCGCGCGCGCCAACCCGATCTTCGCGTCCGCCCCCGAAGCGATGGTCGTCGTCGCCGGGATCGGCATCTTCACCGCGATCCTCGCGGCCTCGATCGCGATGACCCAGACGGACATCAAGCGGGTGCTCGCCTATTCGACGCTGTCGCAGCTCGGCTACATGTTCGCGGCGCTCGGCGTCGGCGCGTGGACGGCGGCGATCTTCCACCTCATGACCCACGGCTTCTTCAAGGGCCTCCTGTTCCTCGGCTCGGGTTCGGTGATCCACGCGGTGCACGAGGAGCAGGACATGCGCCGCATGGGGGGGCTGGCGAAGAAGATCCCGCACACCTACCGGACGATGTTGATCGGGGCGATCGCCATCGCCGGGATCCCGCCCCTCGCCGGCTTCTTCTCCAAGGACGAGATCCTCGGCGAGGCGTTCAAGGCGGGTTTCTCCTGGGTCTGGGCGATCGGCGTCCTCGTCGCCGTCATGACCGCGTTCTACATGTTCCGGCTGATCGGTCTCACCTTCTGGGGCGAGAGCCGCGTGGACAGGGCGGTCGAGCCGAAGATCCACGAGTCGCCCCGGGTCATGACCATTCCGCTCTGGCTCCTCGCGATCCCGTCCATCGTGCTCGGGTTGTTCCTGTCCTGGCCGGGCCCGCCGCTCGGCCCGCTCCTCGGCCAGAACGGCCCTGGGCTCCTCGCCGGCTGGCTCGAACCGGTGTACGCCCAGGGACACGTGATCCTTGGCCGGCACGAGGAGGCGTTCGCGATCTTCGGGATCGACGGCGTCCTGATCCTCGTCAGCATCGCGGTTGCGACGGCCGGCATGCTTGCCGCCTGGCGCCTGTTCGGCGTCGAGATCGGCGGGCTGCGCCGGAGCGGTAGCCACGAGCGGGTCCGCGAGCTCACGGCGCGGGCTCCGTTCCTGTACCGCGCGTCGCTCAACAAGTGGTGGTTCGACGAAATCAACCACCTTGTCTTCATCGTCATCGGCGGCCGTGTCGCGGCAGCCGCCTGGTGGTTCGATGCCAATGTCGTCGACGGCATCGTCAACGGCATCGGCGCGGTCACGCGGCGAAGTGGGGGCGGCCTCGCCCGAGTTCAGACCGGGCGCGTTCAGAACTACGCGCTGGGCATCGCGATCGGGTTGATCGTGATGGTCGGCTCATACGCACTGATGGCGGGCCGCTAGCCGATGAGCGGGCTGCCGATCCTCTCGATCATCGTGTTCCTGCCGCTCGTCGGGGCGCTCGTCGTGGGCCTGCTCCCGGCCTCCTCGGCGCGGCCGGTTGCGCTGGGCGCAGCCCTCCTGACGTGGATCGCGTCGCTTCTCCTCGTCGTCGGCTTCGCGGTCGGGCGAGGCGGACTCTTCCAGTTCACGGAGGAGCTTTCGTGGATCCCGATCTTCGGGATCGAGTACAAGCTCGGTGTCGACGGCCTGTCGCTGCTGCTCGTGGTCCTGACGACGACGCTGTCGTGGGTCAGCATCCTCGCCAGCTTCCGGCCGATCCAGACCCGGATCAAGGAATACATGATCTCGTTCCTGGTCCTCGAGGTCGGGATGATCGGCGTCTTCCTGGCCCTCGACACCTTCCTGTTCTACATCTTCTGGGAGATCGTCCTCGTCCCGATGTACCTGATCATCGGGATCTGGGGCGGGGCGAACCGGATCTACGCAACGATCAAGTTCGTCCTGTACACGCTCGTGGGATCCCTCCTGATGCTGGTGGCGATCCTGGCCACGGCCTTCGCCTTCCAGGCCGCGCACGGCGGGAACTGGGCCGGCGCGTTCGATTTCGAGGTCCTCCGCGAATTCGCGGCGACGGGCGGCGGGTTCGATCCGACCCTCCAGCTGCTCGCCTTCGGTGCGTTCTTCCTGGCGTTCGCGATCAAGGTCCCGATGTTTCCCTTCCATACCTGGCTGCCGGACGCCCACGTCGAGGCGCCCACGGCGGGCTCGGTCATCCTTGCCGGCGTGCTCCTGAAGCTCGGGGCGTACGGGTTCATCCGGTTCTCGCTGTCGCTCTATCCCGATGCCGCGCAGACCTGGGCGCCCGCGATCATCGTCTTGAGTCTCATCGCAATCATCTACGGGGCGGTCGTCGCCCTCGTCCAGCCGGATCTCAAGAAGCTCGTGGCCTACTCGTCGGTCAGCCACATGGGCTTCGTGACGCTGGGGATCTTCGTGTTCCGTCCGCAGGGCCTCGAGGGCGCGATCCTCCAGATGGTCAACCACGGCCTGATCACCGGCGCCCTATTCCTGCTCGTGGGCGTCATCTACGAGCGGACCCACGACCGGACGATCGCGAAGCTGGGCGGCCTCGCGGCACGCACGCCGGTCTATGTCGCGATCTTCGGGTTCTTCGCCTTCGCATCGGCCGGCCTGCCGGGCCTGTCCGGGTTCGTCGGGGAGTTCCTGGCCCTGGTCGGAGCGTTCTCGTTCAACCCGCTCACGGCGGCCATCGCCACGTTCGCCATGATCCTGGCCGCAGCCTATCTCCTGTGGATGTTGCAGCGGGTCGCCTTCGGCGAGCTCTCCGGCTTCCTGGCCGGGCTCGGCAGCCACCTCACCGACATCAGCCCGCTCGAGATCCTGACCCTCGCCCCGCTCGGGGCGCTGGTGGTGGCGTTCGGGCTGTTCCCGGGGATCCTGCTCGACATCATCGACGGGCCCGTCAGCAGATCGCTTGCGAACGTCGCGACGGGGAGCCCCATCGATTTGGATCCGGTGCTGGTCGCCGGCTTCGTGGGGGCCATCGTCGGGCTGATCGTCGTCCGCGTCGTGACGCTGCCTGCACCAGCCCGGGCGACGGCGGAGAGCTCCACGTGAGCCCGGTCGGATGACGTTCCAGGATCTCGTCACGATCGCACCCTTCGCCGTGGCGGTCCTCGTCGCGGTCGCCGTGATCGTCGCCGACGCGGCCGCTCCCGGACGGAACGGTCCCGTGCTCGTCGTGAGCATCGGCGGTCTCGCGATCGTCGGCGTACTCACGCTTTTGACCGGGACGACGCCCGGAACCGCGTTCGGCGGGTCGTACCGGGTGGACGACCTCACGACCTTCCTAGACATCGTGTTCGTGGGCATCGTGGTGCTCACGATTCTGTTCGGCCCGGACTACCTCGCGCCCCGGGGACTCCCACTGGCCGAGTTCGCCGCCGTGCTGATCTTCGCGATGACGGGCGCGATGCTTCTCGCGGCATCGGCCGACCTGCTCGTCCTGTTCATCGGGCTCGAGCTGATGGTCCTGCCGGGGTACCTCCTGGCCGGCTATCACAAGAGCGACGGCTACTCGACCGAGGGTGCGATCAAGTACTTCCTCCTCGGGTCATTCAGCTCGGCGATCTTCCTGTTCGGGCTCGCGTTCGTGTGGGGACTCACGGGGACCACCCGGGTGGCAGAGGTCGCGGAGCACCTGGCGGCCATGCGGGCGGCAGGGGGCCTTTCCGCGGGTCTCGCCCTGGGGCTCGCGTTCATGACCACCGGCGTCGCGTTCAAGATCGCCGCCGTGCCGTTCCACTACTGGACACCGGACGCGTACCAGGGATCGCCGACCCCCGTCACCGGATACCTCTCCGTGGGTCCCAAGGTCGGGGCGTTCGCCCTGATCCTGCGCCTGTTCGTGGAGGCGCTCGGGCCGCTCAAGGCGGACTGGCTGGCGGTGGTGGTGGTCCTGGCCGTCCTGACCATGACGCTCGGGAACCTGGTGGCGCTGACCCAGACGAACGTCAAGCGCATGCTCGCCTACAGCTCGATCGCCCACACCGGCTACATGCTCGTGGGATTGGCCGCCTTCGCGGCCGGCCGTCTCGAGGGCCTCGAGGGCCTGCTCTATTACGGCGCCGCGTACTCGGTGATGAACCTCGGGGCGTTCGCCGTCATCGCGGCCCTCCAGAAGCGGGCCGGGGTGACCTCCAACCTGGACACCTTCGCGGGCCTCGGGCGGCGTGAGCCGGTCCTCGGAATCCTGATGACCCTGTTCCTGCTGTCGCTCACCGGTATCCCGCCGACCGCCGGGTTCTTCGCCAAGGCGTACGTGATCCTCGCCGCCGTCCAGGCGAACCAGGACGGCACCGGTGCGCTCGGGGTCCTGGCCGTGGTGGCCGTCCTGAACGCCGCCGCGGCCGCCTTCTACTACCTTCGCGTCGTCGTCTACATGTTCATGCGTGAGCCCAGCTCGGAAGGGGTGGCCCTCCGGCATGGCCGACTGCTGTGGAGCGGCCTCATCGCGGCCACCATCCTGACCGTGGCACTGGGCCTCGTCCCCGGCCCGCTCCTCGACATCGTGGGGGCTGCCGCGCGCGCAATCGGCTAGGGAGTCACGTCCACGCCGGGCAGGATCGTGCCCAGGTTCTCCGCCATCACGTCCGGCCCGATGCCGCCCAATGCCCCGGCCCGGATGATCCCGTCACGGTCGACCCAGTAGTGGACGGGCAGCGCCACCGCGTCCCAGGCAGCGGCGGCCGAACCGTCCGTGTCCAGCCCGATCGCGAACTGGGTGTTCAACGACTGGACGAATGCCGCGACCGTGCCCTCGTCCTCGCGAACGTCGACCGCGATCACGACCAGGCCGGCCGCGAAGTACCGGGCCGCAAACCCGCTCATGATCGGGAACTCGTCGACGCACGGTGGGCACGTCGTCTGCATGAAGTTCACCCAGACGGGCCGGCCGGCGATGTTCGCGAGGTCGATCACGCCGCCCCCGAGCTGCGGCACGGACAACGCCGGCGCCGGCTCGCCCACGTGAAAGCCCGTGGTGCCGATCGTCGCCTTGACCGAAGGCGTGGGACCCTCGCCCTCCGACGGTGCGGCTGAAGGGCCGCCGCCGGGGGTCGCGAGGTCGCTCGCGGTGGCTCCCGGTGTCCCGGCGTCAGAGGTGGCCGGCTCGGGCAGGAGCAGCACGGCGGCAACCAGGATCGACACGGCCGTGCCGATGCCGGCGAGCAGCCCGGCGGCCACGGTCGCGCGAGGTCCCATGAACGCGAGGGTACCAGTACGAGGGGGCCCGGGCGGTCGCGCTGGAGCGCTGCTAGCCTTCGGCCGTGGACGAACTCGGCCTCAGGCTCCGCACGCGCCTGGTGCCCGCGGTCCTTGCCGCCCTGGGCGTCGCCCTGCTCACGGCCGGCCTCCTGACGTTCTCGGCCCCGGTCGAAGCCGGCCCGGAGCGATCCCAGGCGCCGACCATCGTCACGCTGCCTCCGACCGCCGCTCCATCGGTCACGCCCGCGCCGTCGGGCGAACCGTCGTCCGTCCCGTCGGGCGAACCGTCGTCCGTCCCGTCGCCGACCATCCCCGCCGATCGGGTGGGCACCCGCGTGGTGGTCGAGGCCCTGGGCATCGACCTCCCGATCATCCGGCCGCCGGATCCCACGGCCTACCCGCTGTGCGACGTGGCCATGTACATCCAGGAGCTCGGCCAGCCCGGTTCCGGGCGGGCGATGTACCTGTACGCCCATGCCCGCGAGGGCATGTTCCTGCCGATCCTGACCGCCTCGAAGATCGACGACGGGGCAAAGATGCTGGGGCTCGTGGTCGGTGTCTACACGAGCGACGACCAGCTCTTCCTGTACGAGATCGCCGAGGTCCGCCGCCACCAGTTGGACCTTGACGACGCGATCGCCGCCGACACCGACCAGGTCTGGCTCCAGACCTCCGAGGGTCCCAAGGGCACCCGGCCCAAGACCCAGGTCGTGGCGAGGTTCCTGGGCTCGGGCCCGGCCGATCACGCGGCCGCCCACCCGGAAGCGCAGCCGCGGGTGTGCGGCTAGCTACGGCTGCATCCAGCCGCGGGTGCGGCCAGCGACCGTCAGATCCAGCCGCGCCGATGCAGGGCGAGCGCGGCGAGCACAGAGACGACGACGGTCAAGGCCGCGACGATCCAGAACCCCAGGGCCTCGCCGCCGCTGAACGCCAGGCCCGCCTCGCTCATCCCGAAGAGCCCCGCGATGGCCCCGATTCCGGCCAGGAGGACCGTCACCCCGGTGAGCCGCTTCATGATCGCGGACAGGTTGTTGTTCACCTGGGAGAGGTAGACGTCGAGGGTCGCGGTCACGAGCTCGCGGTCGTTGTCGAGCTCGTCGGTCAGCCGGATGACGTGGTCGTAGATATCACGGAAGTAGATGATCTCTTCGGCGTCGATGAACGCCAGGTCGCGATTGGTGAGCTGGTTCAGGACCTCGCGGACGGGCGAGACCGCGCGGCGGACGGCGATCAGGTCGCGCTTGAGCGCGAACAGGCTGGTGAGCGTCGAGCGGTCGGCCCGCTCCATGACGTCGTCCTGGAGGGCGTCGATCGTGTCCTCGACCCGATCGGCGAATGGAAAGTAGGCATCGACGATCGTGTCGCAGATCGCCCACAGGATGTGATCGGGGCCGGCCCGCATGATGGCCTCCGGCCCGGATCGAAGGTGCGCCCCGGAGCGCGGGTCCCAGCCGGCAGGGTGCGAGCTGAGGAGATACCCCTCGCCGAGCACGAGATCGACCTCGTGCGACTGGATCTCCTCGCCGTACTCAAGGGCGAAGAGCACGACGTGGACCAAGCCGTCCGTCGCCTCGATCTTCGAGCGCTGGTTGCCCTCGACGATGTCCTCGGCGATGAGCGGGTGGAGGCCCAGCAGTCCGGCAACCCGCTCCACCTGAGCGGCGGTCGGTGCCTCGAGATCGATCCAGAGGGTGCCCTTCCCGGCCCGGGTCTCCTCGAGAAGGCCGGCGGCAAGAGCGGCGAGCGCAGCCTCGTCACGCCACTCGCGGAAGGCGCTGTCGGCAAGGGCGGCGAGGAGGACGCGACCGTCCGACATCGGGGGCAGGCCGGCGTTCGGGATCGTCACCGATCGAGGATACGACGCCGCCCCAGCGTCACGGCAGGCAGCAGCGCCACCGCGGTGACCGCGGCCGCGACGAGGAAGATGCCGACGAGGATTCGCGCCGCTTCGTCCGACGCCCAGCGTTCGAGGGCCTGGACCACGAGCCCGTCCCGGAGCGGTCGGTCGCGCAGGGCCTCGGGGATGAACTGCTTGTAGGCATCCGGCGTGGCGTAGACCCGGCTGGAGAGCCGGTCGATGGTCGTGGATCCGAACGCCGTCAGGGCGGCGAGTCCGATCGCCATGCCCAGCATCCGCGCAACCGTGACCGTCGCCGAGGCCACGCCGAACGAGGCTCGTCCCACGGCGTCGAGGGCCGCGGTGGAGCGCGGTGTGACCGTGAGGCCGAAGCCCAGTCCGAAGAGCCCCATCAGGATGGCAACCTCCACCATGCCGCTGGCGGGCGTCCACGCGGCCATCCGCGCGAGCGCCGAGATGCTCAGCGCCAGGCCCGCCACCGTCACCGCCCGGAGGCCGAGCGAGCGCAGGAGGAAGCCCGACCCGAGGGCGCCGATCGCCGTGGCGCCGGCGAGTGCCCCGAGGGTGATCCGCTGGACGTCCGGGCCGCCGTACAGGACGCGGTCCACGAACACGGCGCCGCCCACGATCGCCGTCGCCAGTCCGTACCCGGTCAGGAGCGACACGAGCGCCGCCGACGTGAACTCGCGATACGCGAAGAGCCGGAGATCAAGAAAGGCTCGCCGGTGGCTCGTCCCGAGCCGCGCCGCAAGGGCGACGGCGCCCAGGCCCGCCACGCCGATCAGGGGGAGCAGGGCCGAGGGGCTGAGGTCTGAGCCGGCAATGGTCTCGCTGCCGGCCAGGGTCGTAGCCAGGAGGACGAGCGCCATTCCGACCGAGAACGCTGCGGCCCCGGGTAGATCGATCGGGCCGTGCTCACGTTCCGTCTCCCAGCCCGAGGACGCCGCCCAGGCGAGCGCCAATGCCCCGATCCCGATCGGGACGTTGACGTAGAAGACATATCGCCACGAGGCCGCAAATGCGTCGTGGAGCGGTCCGTCCAGAATTCCCGCCGCCTCGAGAGCGGTCGCCGGGTGAAAACCGCTGATGATCCATGCCCCGACGAAGGGGCCGGCCGCCATGCCCAGGAAGGTGAGCCCGCCGATCACCCCGAGGGCACGGGGACGCTGCCTGTCGTCGAAGAGGTGGGAGGCCGCAGCGGTCCCGACCGGCACCAGGACCCCGCCGCCGATCGCCTGGACCATACGGCTCGCGATGAGCTCCTCGAGCGACTGGGCGCGGCCGGCGAGGACGGATCCCACCGTGAACACGATCAGGCCACCCAAGAAGAGTCGCCGGGCGCCCCACTGGTCGGCGAGGCGTCCAGCCAGGGGCATAGCCACGACGTAGGCAAGGAGGTACCCGTTGATGATCCACGACGCGAGTCGGAGCTGCGTCCAGCTGGCGAGATCGGTGATGATCGAGGGCAGGGCAACTGCCGTGACCATGAGCTCCAGGCCGGCCAGGAACACCCCGGCCCCGAGGACCGCGAGCAGGACGAGCCGGGACCTTCGATCCATCGCGGAGAGTGTACGAACCAGCGGCCCGAGCCCGGGTCCGTTGTCGGCCGGTCGGATGCCCGTGGCCACGGCCATCTTGGGCCCGGCGATCCGTGACAAGTCTTCCCCACGTGGTTACTCGTCACTGTCCGGACGTGGTTTCATGACGGATCCGTGCTCGGCCACCGCTCGCGTTGCCGTCAGATGTGTCGGTGGCGTGAGACTTGACCGGAATTCGGGGACCAGCTTGCGCCTAGGGCATGTTTGACGGAATGCGGGCGCCCCTGTCGCCTTGCCGCAGGAATCCGCTTGACACGAGGCTCCGTATCAACGCATATTGATATAAACCCCCATTGATCCGACGGACGATCGATCCCTCGGCCCGAACACCGCGGAGTCTCCCCCTGAGTCCCTCACCGGCCCGCTTCCGCTCAACCTTTGCCGCGGTTGTCGACCAGCCCGAGGACCTGCGCGCCGTCCGCCTCTTCCACAAGACCCTGGCGGACGTGAATCGCCTTCGGATCGTGCGGCGGCTTGCGCAGGGCGAGGCCACCGTCACCGAGCTGATCGACCACGTCGGGCTGAGCCAGCCGCTCGTGTCGTGGCACCTCGGCAAGCTGCGGGTGGCCGGGCTCGTCGAGACCCGCCGCGCCGGTCGCGAGACCGTGACCCGGCTCATCCCCGAAGCCTGGGATCGATTCGCGGCGTATGAGCGCCTCGTGCTGGGGCTGGCCGGAGCCGCGACCCAGGCCCGGAGTGCCGCTTCGTGACCGGATCGGTCGTCTCGCCGCAGCTTCGCGCCCGCGTCCGTGGCCTTGCGGAGCCAGTCGCGCGTGGCTTCGGGCGACTCGGGCTCACGCCCAACCACCTGACCTTCATCGGGTTCGGGATCGCGATCGCCGCCGCGGCGGCGGCCTCACAACAGGCCTGGCTCGTCGCCGGGCTGCTCGTGATCGTCGGCGGTCTGTTTGACACGCTTGACGGCGCCCTCGCGCGGGCCTCGGGCAGGGTGAGCCGGCTCGGTGCGTTCTATGACTCGGTCTTCGACCGCTGGGGGGAGGCCGTCGTCTACGTGGGAATCGCCTGGGGCGCGCTCGAGCTCGGGCTGATCCGGCCGATCCTCGTCGCGGTGACCGCGATGGCCGCTTCCTTCATGGTCAGCTACACCCGCGCGAAGTCCGAGAGTCTCGGCTTCACGACCGGGACGGGCATGGCGGCCGTCGGGCTCGCGCCTCGCGAGGTGCGCATCGTGATCCTGACGATCGGCCTCATCGGCGCCGGGTTGCTGCCCGGCTTTCCTGAGGACATGGACGGGGCGGGCGGGGCGGCCTACCCGCTCCGGGCGTTGGCCCTCGAGGCCACCCTCGGCTTCATCACGATCCTCGCCACGATCACGACCATCCAGCGCATCCTTCATGTCCGCGCGCAGGCTCGGGAGGGCTGAGCCGGAGCGGCGCGACGATCGCGTACCACCAACTGCGCCAACCAGCCATCTGACCATCACCCACCCAGGCCCATCGAGGAGCAGGAGCAGACCAGTGAGCACCACCAACGGCAAGAACGGCAGCAATAGCGAGACGACCGGCACATGGGCCGGAGCGAAGCGCAAGGACGGCAGGATCCGGGTCGCCATCGTCGGCGTCGGGAACTGCGCCAGCAGCCTCGTCCAGGGTCGCTACTACTACGAGAACGCCAAGAAGGACGACTTCGTCCCGGGCCTGATGCATGTCGAGCTCGGTGGGTACCACGTCCGCGACATCGAGTTCGTGGCGGCCTTCGACATCGACAAGAACAAGGTCGGCAAGGACATCTCCGAAGCGATCTACGTGAAGCCGAACAACACCTTCGTCTTCCAGCAGGTGCCCCACATGGGCGTCAAGGTCGAGCGCGGGATGACCCATGACGGCCTCGGCAAGTACCTCAGCCAGATCATCGAGAAGGCCCCCGGTCCGACCGCCGACGTCGTCGGCATCCTCAAGGAGCGCGAGGTCGACGTCGTCGTCTCGTACCTCCCGGTCGGCTCGGAAGAAGCGACCAAGTGGTACGTGGAGCAGGCCCTCCAGGCCGGCGTCGCGTTCGTCAACGCCATCCCCGTGTTCATCGGCCGGGAGCCGTACTGGCAGCGCCGGTTCGCCGAGCGCGGCCTGCCGGTCATCGGCGACGACATCAAGAGCCAGGTCGGCGCGACGATCAGCCACCGAGTTCTGACCCGCCTGTTCATGGATCGCGGCGTGCGGCTGGACCGGACCTACCAGCTCAACTTCGGCGGCAACACGGACTTCCTGAACATGCTCGAACGCGAGCGCCTCGAGTCCAAGAAGATCAGCAAGACGAACGCCGTCACGTCCATGCTCGACTACGAAATGGACCCGGACGACGTCCACGTCGGCCCCTCCGACCACGTTCCGTGGCTCCTGGACCGCAAGTGGTGCTACATCCGGATGGAGGGAACCACCTTCGGTGACGTGCCCCTCAACGCGGAGCTCAAGCTGGAGGTCTGGGACAGCCCGAACAGCGCCGGCGTGATCACGGATGCCATCCGCTGCCTGAAGCTGGGCCTGGATCGCGGGCTCAAGGGGACGCTCGTCGCGCCGTCGAGCTACTTCATGAAGAGCCCGCCCCATCAGATCCACGATGACATCGCGTTCAACCGGGTCGAGGCCTTCATCCGCGGCGAGGACAACGAGACCCTCGTCGGTACGGAGGCGCCCGCCGCCCGCAAGTACAAGCGGATGGCCGGCACGAAGGCGAAGGTCGCCAGCGCCGCGAAGTGATTCCCCGGGCCGATGGCCTCCCCGGGGCGTCGCCCCGGAATCGTCGGGCCGATGGCCTCCCGGAGCTCGGCCCCGGACCTCGGAGAGCGGGTACCAGGATGACCTGGAGGGTACTGCCTTGACGGCCCCGCGCCTGGAAGCGCCCCACCGGCGGCTTCGGCCGGGCTCGCGCGTCTTCGAACGGGCGGTGGTGCTCGGCTATCGGGCGGTGGCCTGGCTCATCTCGCGCCTGCCACCCGCGATCCCGCGGGTGGTGCTGGCCCGCGGCGCCCAGCTGTCGTATCTCCTGTGGCCGACGAAGCGGCGCTGGTCGAACGCGAACTTCGGGCACGTCCTCGGGCTGCCGCCGGGGGACCCGCGAGTTCGACGGACCGCCCTCGACGCGTATGCCACGTACGGCCGCTACGTCGTGGAGCTCGCCCGTCTCCCGAGGCTTGCCCGGGAGCACGCCGACGAACTCGTGGCGGGAACCGACCTGGATGCCGTCCACCGGATCTGGCAGGAATCCGAGGGTGGCCTGATCTTCACCCTCGGCCACGTCGGGAACGGCGAGGCGGTCGCCGCCGGCGTCGCCTCGAGGGGCTGGCCGATCAGCGTCCTGGCCGACGACTCGTCCTTTCCGGAGATGTTCGAAGAGTTCCGCCGGACACGCGAGCAGTGGGGCGTCCGGGTCATTCCATGGCGAAACATCCGGGAGATCTATGCGGTCCTGCGCCGGCGGGAGATGCTGGCGCTGCTGATTGACTGGGGGTATCGCCCGGACGGGATCCCGGTCCGCCTGTTCGATGCCTGGACGACGCTCCCGGCCGGTCCGGCGACACTCGCCGCGAAGACCAGGTCGCGCATCCTGCCGGTGTCGATACACCGCAAACCAGGGGGCCGGTCATTCCTGATCTCCTGGGCCGAGCCCATCATGGTGGCCTCCGCGGAACCCGCCGACCTGCAGCGGGCAACCCAGCAGATGGCCGACGCGTTCGCCGCCACGGTCGGCAAGGCGCCGGCTCAGTGGTACTCGTTCAAACCCGTCTGGCCGGCAGATTCGGACGAAGGCGAAGCCCTGGCCGGGCGCGCGGCGGCAATGCTCGCGAACGAGCGGATCGCGGAGCCCGCGTGACGCCCCCGGGCCGGACGCCGTCTGGGCAGGGCACGACCTGGCAGGGTGTCCGCGCCCGGCTCGTTGCCTCGGCGGCCGGCCTCCTCGCCGCGCTTCCGGAGCGGCCGGTCGATGCGCTCGCCGAAGCGGTCGGCGAGGCCTGGTACCGCGTCGCCCCGGAGCGAGCTGCCCGCGCCCGGCGCAACTTCCGGCGCGTGGCAGAGCACCTCGTGACCCGCGGCCTGGGCGGACCCAGGATCCGGGCGGCTGCGACCGACGAGCGGGCACTCGAGCGCGTCGTCCGGTCGGCGTTCCACGAGGCCGTCCGGTACTACGTGGACATGGCCAGGCTGCCCTCCCGACGCGCCGCCGACCTCGAACGCAGGCTCGTGGTCGAGACGCCCGAGACCGTGGAGGAGGCGTTCGGCAGGCCGGGGCCGATGGTCTTCGTGGCGATGCACTTCGGCGCCGTCGAGTATCCGGCCCTGTATGCCGTGGCTCGGACGGGCCGCCATGTCACGGCGCCGATGGAGACGCTGGGAGACCCGGCCCTCCAGGCCTGGATCACCCGGACGCGGGCGTCGGTGGGCGTGGACATCGTGACGCTGCGGGACGCCCGGCGTGCCCTCACCGAGGCCCTCGACGAGGGCAGAGTCGTGGGCATGGTGGCGGACCGGAACGTGGCCGGGAGCACTGTCGACGTGCCGTTCTTCGGCGCCAGCGCTCCGTTGCCGATGGGCCCCGGCCTGCTCGTGCTCGAGCGCGGCCTGCCGATCTGGCTGGCCGCGGTGCGGCGAGGCAGAGGAGGGCGCTACTTCGGCCAGCTCCGTCGGGTCGACGTACCGGCCGAGGGAACGCGCCGTGCGCGCCTGACGGCCGCGGTCGGGGGACTTGCGCGGGCCATGGAGGAGGCGATCGCCGAGGCGCCTGAACAGTGGTGGTCCGCGTTCTCGCCGATCTGGCCGGACCTGGATCCCGAGGCGCGCCAGGGCACCGGGCGGCTCGAGCCGGAGCCCGCCCAATGACGGACCGCCTCGGACGCGCCGACCTTCACATCCACACCCTGGCGTCCGACGGTACGGCCGGTGCGATCGCTATCCTCGAACATGTCGAGGCGAACCTGGATCTCGACGTCATCGCAATCACGGATCACGAGCGGATCGATGCGGCGCTGGCGGCCCGCGCGACTGCCCTGGACCGAGGCTACCGGGTCGAGGTCGTCATCGGCGAGGAGGTCACGACGCTGGGCGGGCACCTGCTGGCCCTCTGGATCGAGCAGGCCGTGAAGCCGCTCCGGTCGCTCCGCAGCACGATCGGAGCGATCCACGACCAGGGCGGTTTGGCCATCCCGGCCCACCCCCTCGTGCCCTATCCGCTTTGTGCCCAGGGCTTCGTGCTGCGTCGCCTCCTCGCGGACGAGCCCCACTACCGGCCCGACGGCATCGAGGCGTTCAATCCGACCACGCTCGGGCGGCCCTGGCACGGGCGGGTCGTCCGGTTCGCCGAGGAGCATGGTCTCGCCCGGCTGGGCAACTCCGATGCCCACACGCTCGAGGCCGTGGGATCGGGCCACACGACCTACCCGGGCCGGACCGGCGCGGACCTGCGGGCGGCAATCGCGGCTGGCACGACACACCATCACGGGACATTCCACGACACGGGCCAGCAGCTCGGCACGTTCCAGCGACAGCTCCGGAAGTACGGGCGCGATGCCCGGGCAGGTCTCGGCGGGCGGATCCGGCGGGACGGGACCGGCCGCGACCTGGGCTACCCGCCGGGCGGGCCGGGCGCGGCCTTGTCCTCCAGGGTGGGTACCGAGCGATGAAGATCGGGCTCGTCACGCCCTACGTCTACCCGCTTCCTGGCGGGGTCAACCAGCACGTCCGGTATCTCTACGAGAACCTTCGACTGCGCGGCCACGACGTGCGCATCATCACCAGCTCGCACGGACTCCAGCGGGCGTCCCAGGGCGACATCATCCGGATCGGAAAGGGCTTCTCGATGCCGACCAATGGGTCGGTCGGCACGGTGACCCTGTCGCCGCGCTACCTGGGCCAGGTCCGCGACGTCCTCGAGCGCGAGAGGTTCGACCTGCTCCACTTCCACGAGCCGTTCGTGCCCTTCCTGTCGCTCATCGTCCTGCGCCAGTCGACGAGCGTGAACGTGGCGACGTTCCACGCGTACGGCGGGTTCTCCCCGGCGTACGAGTTCGGCTCGAAGGTGATGGGCTCCTACGCGGGGAGGCTCCACGGCCGGATCGCGGTGTCCGGCGCCGCACGTCATTTCATCGACCGGTTCTTCCCGGGCGACTACAAGGTCATCCCGAACGGTGTGGATATCGCCCGGTTCTCCCGCGCGGTACCCATCGCGCGCTGGCAGGACGGAGAACGGAACATCCTGTTCGTCGGACGGTTCGAACCGCGGAAAGGGCTGCTCGATCTCCTCAAGGCCTACCGGATCCTGCGCAAGACGGGCTGCCCGTGCCGCCTGCTCGTCGTGGGCGGTGGACCGCAGGAACGCGAAGCGCGCCGCTACATCATGACCCGCCGGCTGGGCGGGGTAGAGTTCCTCGGCCGGGTCTCGGACGAGGAGCGGGATGCGCTGTTCAAGACGGCCGACGTGTACGTTTCCCCGGCCACCGGCCGGGAGTCATTCGGAATCGTTCTCCTCGAAGCCATGGCGGCCGGGACGGCCATCGTGGCCAGTGACATTCACGGCTACAAGGGCGTTGCCCGGCGCGACCGTGACGCGCTCCTTGTCCCACCACGGCAGCCCAAGGCGCTGGCCGCGGCGATCGGCCGGCTCGTGGGAGACGAAGAGCTCCGGGCGCGGATGGCCGCCTCCGGAATCGAGCGGGCCGAGGCGTTCAGCTGGGAGCGCGTGACCGGCAAGGTGGAGGACTACTACGGTTTCGTGATCCGGCGCCTCGCGGCCCAGGGCGCGCTGCCGGCCGGCTTCCGCGCCGAGGTCCCGCCGGCGCCCCGGGCGTCCCTCACGGTCGAGGCGACACCACCGGCCTGACGGCTCGCGGCGCACCCGCTGCCGAACGGTCAGGCCTTGGCGGCAGCCCCGGGCGGATCCGCGCCGGACGATCCCGGCGGCACGGAATCATCGAGTCCGGGGGCAGCCTTATACGCCTGCTCGGCCAGCGCGATCCGCCAGACCCAGGCCGTGTACCCGATGATCAGGGTCACCCCGGCGACGGCGAGGAGCAGCAGGGCCGGCTGGACGCCGAACAGGCTGGGGAGGGTCGTGTTTCGATCCACGGTGCTGACCGGGAACTGGAATGGGTAGACGTAGGTCGGCAGGAGACCCTGGTACGCGTTCGACAGGGCCTGTGGCAGTGGCAGCGCGGACAGGTTCGGGTACCACAGGACGAACCAGCCGGCCATCGCGAAGAGGAGCCCGGCCACGAACCGGCGCGCGTCGCGCGCGGTCGCCACGAACCCCGCCAGCGGCAGCAGCGCGATCGTCACCAGGAGCGCGATCGGCTCGATCGGGATCTTCTCGGCCGTCACGATCGGCGTGTCGTCGAAGAACGCCGAGGCGACGACGAAGCCCAGGCTGACCCCGGCCGCGGCGAGCGCGGCATTCCGCAAGCGTGTCCCGAGCCCTGTCCCGTCGTCGGCCTGCTCGTCGGCGAGCGAGAGCAGGAGACGAACCAGGAGCAGGACGCCGATCCCGACGACCAGCGCGATCGCGGCGGCGCGACCGCTGAGGAGGAAGGTCGGGATGAGCGTCGGGCACGCCTGCGAGCCTGGATTGGCCGTCTCCACCCGGACGAACGCACACAGGGGGCGGTGCAGGACCCAGAGAACCGTCGGGGCGAGGACGGCCGCGGCGCCGGCCAGCCTGGCCAGCAGCCACGTCCGGCGCGACGCGCCGTGCCAGAGCTCGGCGAGCAGATAGGCCAGGGCGAGGAATACGAAGGGCAGGCTCGTGTAGTAGTGGTACTGGAAGGCCGCCCGGTCGATCCGGGACCAGGCCAGCCACTGGACCGCGAACCCGATCGCGATCAGGGCGAGCGCCGGGCTCCGGCGGACGAAGGCCTGCCAGGCCGCGAAGGCCATGGCCGGAACCGCGAACCACCATGCGACGAGGTTCCCTGAGCTGTAGATCGCGGCAGCAGTGCCCCCGGCGAATCCCTCCTGGTAGAACCAGACCGGCTTGAGGTCGAACGGCCACGCCCACCAGGGCGAGGACGCCGCGTGCGGCGAGCTCAGGTTGTTGTGGTACCGGTACATCTGGCCGGTCAGGTCGAGCAGGGTCTGGCCCTCGTGTCCCGGCGGCCATCCCGGAATGATCCGGTGCCCCTCGACCAGCGCCCAGGGAATGTACGAGACCACGTACAGCGCGAGGGGCACTCCGACGAGGCAGAGGAGCGTCCAGGCCATCGGGATGCCGAACATCGCGCCGGGTCTGAGCCAGCCCTCGGGCGCGGGCGCAGGCGCCGGAAGCAGGCTCGCGGGATCGTCCGCGGCGGGAGCCACGGCACGGGGACCGAACCCCCACCTGCCGACGACGATCACCAGCGAATACAGGGCGGCGCTCAGCAGGACCAGGGCGAAGGCGATCTCCTGCCCGGTCACCGCGATGGGCCCGACGAGGATCGGCTCGTCGGCCGTGCCCGACAGGAGCGCCAACCCGAACACGAGGACTCCCAGAGCGGCAGGGCCCCGGACCAGCAGGCGCTCCTCGTCATCGGTCCAGGCGATGGGATGGAGGACGTTCGTCGCCGAGGCGACGAGGGTCAGGCCGACCATCACGCCCATGAACACGAAGTTCCCGCCCGCCTGACCGTGCGGCACCGACAGCGCGAGATAGCCGAGGACGGCGGTCACCAGGATCAGGCCGCTGATCAGGAGCACGCGGCCCAGGGCGCTCCTGGCAAGAACGAGGATCCCGAGCCCGCCGATCGCGTACGCCGCGACCCACTTCGCCGCCAGCGCGAAGCCGAGGCTGATCCCGATCGCGGGCATCGCGACCCAGAAGGTCATCCAGTGGCGGCGCGATCCGCCGGGCGAGTGCCAGATCGCGGCGAACAGCACATACGCCGCGACGAGACCGAGACCGACATAGGCGTCGTTCATCCCGATGCGGCTCTGTGCGAAGAGCATCCCGTCCACCGCCGCGAGGACGGCGAGGAACATCGCCACTGCGCGCCGCCGGAAGAGCAGCCGCGCCAGGAGGTAAAGCAGCACGGCCATCCCCACCCCGGCCAGCACGCCCGGCAGGCGCCAGGCGTAGGCGTGGTGGCCGATGTCCACGGACGCGGCGCTCCCATCGGGGGCGAACGCGAGGAGCTGCTCGCGATCTCCCGACGGGTACCGCTGGTTCTGGTCCAGGACGACGGCCGACGGCCCGAAGGGCAGTGCCGCATCGGCGTAGACCGAGTTCGAGTGCGGCTCGATGACGTACACGGCCGGTTCGCCGGTCCCAGGGCGCGCGCCGAGGACGTGGACCATCTGGGTGGCGAGGTCATAGCCCACCCAGCCCGCCTCGGTGCCGGGCAGCCGAAACGTGGCACCGAGTGCCGGGGCGCCACCGGATCCCGGGGCGGTGACCGTGGCGACCCGCGGGCCATCTGCATCCAGGAACGTGACGTACAGCGTGTCCTTGTCGAAGCTCGTGGCCAGCGCCATGCCCAGCGCCGGGCCGCCCAGGCCGACGGTGCTCGAAATCGCCCCGCCGCCGGTATCCAGGAAGACAACTCCGTCGGTCGTCGCGAACGCCACGAAGCCCGTCCCGGCGTCGTCGACCTGGGCGACCGGCCCGAGCCCTGCCCGTCCCAACTCCGAGGCGGAGGCCCCATCCAGGACGACGGCGATCCGCCGGTCCGGGGCTCCGGTGGTGCGGTACACGGCGACGACGGTCCCCCCATCGGGCGTGACGTGCACGAAGTCGACCGGGCCATCAAGCGTTGCCAGGGCAGGCGCGGCCGGCGTTCCCCCCGGGACGGCCTGACCGGCCCAGCGGGCCGTATCGAGATCGAGCGTGTCGAGGGCGCGGATGTCGCCCCCGGTCGTGCCCACCAGGATGCGGTGGGCGACGCGATCCACGGCTAGAGCATGGGCGCCCGGGACGGGCACCTCGGCGATCAAGGCGCGTGTGGCCAGGTCATAGGCTCGGACCGCGTCCGTCGTCGCGACCCATAGCCGGTCACCCGCGACGCGCGAGACCGAGGTGGCCGAGTCCCAGCGCGGCTCGATGGCCGCTGCAACGATGGGGACCTCGAGATCGCTCGTGGCCGCCGTCCGGTCGTTGCCCCAGGCCACGATCCCGCCGGCCATCGCGTACTTGGCCAGATGCGGGTGGGTCCATTCGTAGATGTCGTGGGAGAAGCCGTATCGCCACGCCTGGAGAAATTCCACGGCCGTCCGGGGGTGGTAGACCTCGTCGAAGTGCGTCTGGTACGGCTCCCCGAGGCGCCAGACCCGAACCGTCATGAGCGTCAGGGCGAGCACCAGCATCATCCAGACGTCGAACCGATCGACCCTGCCGGGGGGCTCTGCCCCCAGGGCTCTCGAGCGATCCAGCCGGACGGGACGCTCGTCCAGGCGTCGCCTGAACGAGCCCAAGAACCCGAGCTCGCCGGCCGAGGGGCGCTCGTCCCAGACGGGACGGAGGGCCACGGGCGACTGGCGCGGCAGCTCGGACACCGCGGCGGCATACGGCGGCCCGGCGAGCCCTGCCGGCATGCGCGGCAGGGCCTCGAGCGGGGGCAGATGGGCCGCCCGAGGCAGGTGCTCGGCTTCCGGCCGGGCGCCGGCCATCGCGTCGACAGAACCGTCATCGGCAGCCGACCCGGCGTCGGCCAGCTCGAAAGCCATCCGGCGCAAAGCCGACGCTCGCAGCTCGGTCAGGGCGAACACGAACACCGCGGCCTGGCTGAGGCCGGCCAGCACCACGACCGGGAAGCCGCCCAGGGCCCGGCCAATGCCGAACCAGTCATCGATACCCGGGTTGTTCGGGTACAGCGTCGTGAGGACGAAGTACATGTTGGCGAGCGTCGCCAGGCCGGACACGACATACGCCACCCTCCAGCGCGGCGAGGCGGCGGCCAGGAGTGCCCCGAGAGCGACGAGTGGGAAGAGGTAGCGCTCGTGAACCCGCGTCGGGACGACGAAGAAGGCCAGGGCCAGCACTGCCAGCGCCACCAGGATCGTGCGCCGGTCCGGCCGACGCGCCACGATGACGCTGACGGCGAGGAAGACCACGAGCGTCAGCGCGATGCCCAGGACCACCGCGGGGACCGGCCCGATCATGAACGCCCGGCCGCAGCTCGGCGTGATCATGTCGCAGACCCAGGCGGAATTGCTTGCGATCCCACTGCCGTCGAAGGTGACGAGCGCCCACGGGTTCCAGGCGTTCACCGAGAGGTACGGGTAACCGCCGGCGGTCTTGAATACCTGGACGACGAGCGCGGGCAGGGACAGCCCGAACGGCAGCGACAGGGCGATCGCGGTGACAAGGCCGGCGAGGCCGGTCGTCACGATCCGGAGCGGGCCCCGGGTCTCATGCTCCCAGGCGAACGTCGAGCCGCGGGACGCCGGCGGGGCGTCGTCCCCGTAGCCTCCGCCGGGACGAAGGGCGCGCCGGATCGTCACGGCGGCGACGATCGGGATGAGGATCCCGAGCTGGGGCTTGATGAGCGCCCCGATCACGGTGAAGATCGCCGACCGCTCGGGGCGGTCGCGCCAGAGCTCCCGCAATCCCAGGAGCATGAACACGACCCCGAACGAATCGACCTGGGCCCAGACCACGCTGTCGAACCACGTGATCGGGTTGATCGCGACGAGGAGGGCGCCGAGACGAGCTGCGCGCCGGCTTGCGCCGAGCTCCAGGGCCATCGACCAGACGAGCCAGACAAGCGCGAGGTCGGCCAGGATCGGCGGGACCTTGATCAGGTCGCCGATGCCGCCGCGCCCCCGGCCCACGTTCCCGACGAGCCACAGGACATAGAGGTAGCCGGGCGTGTAGTCGTGGAAGAAGGGCCGGTCGTAGAACCCGTGGAGACCCTCGGTCGCCAGGTTGGACGCCCAGTACTGGAACGCTCCGATGTCGTTCGCAAAGCCGGAACCGGGCAGGAGGTATGCGATGATGACGCGGAAGGCCAGCCCGAGCGCGAGGAGGATGAGGATGCCGCCGACGTCGTCCCGGGTCCCGGTTCGCGCCGCGCTCCCGCCCCGAACGGGCTCACCCGACACGGGGCCTGTCAACCGGATCGGCCTCCTGCACGAGCGATGAGGTGGGGGGCAGCGTAGCACAGGGTCACGAGGCGTCCGGCGACCACCGATCCGACCTTCACTGGCTCGATCTCCTCCCTTCGGTCCTCATCGGGGGCACCCTCGTCGCCGCCGCCTTGGCCGCGTACTGGCTCCCCGGTTCCGTTCGGTACTACAACCACTTCGTGTGGCAGGCCCTGGCCTTCCTGGACGGACGGGCGGCGATCACGTGGCCGGTCCCCGGCAACGATTACTTCCAGGATGTCCTGCCCCTCCGCGATGCCGGCGGCGACCTGACGGGTTACGGCCTGCTCCCGTTCCCTCCCCTGCCCGCCATCGCTCTCCTGCCGTTCGTGGCGATCTTCGGGATCGCCACGGATCACCGGGCGGTCTCGGTGTTGATCGGGTCGATCGACGTGGGGCTGTCCTGGTGGGCGCTGGGGCGGCTGCCGGTCGGTCGGCCGGCGCGCCTCGCGGTGACCATCTTCTTCGGCTTCGGCACGGTGGCCTGGTACGCAGCCGAGCTGGGCACGACCTGGTTCTTCGCGCACGTGGTGGCGCTCGCCCCGGCCCTGTTGGCGGTGGGGGTCGCGCTCGGAGGCGACCGGCAGGACGCACCAGGACCGGGCCGGGAGGTCGGCTCGGCTGTCGCGCCGCGATCGCCGATCGATGCCGTTGCTGCGGGGCTGCGGGGCGCGGTGGCGGACGTCCGGCTCGGCCTTGCGGAGCCGGCCGGGTTCATCGACCGGCGCCAGTTTGCCGCGGGCCTCCTGTTCGGCCTCGCCTGCACGGCGCGGTTGACCGTGGTCTTCGGCGCGCCGTTCTTCATGTTCGTCGGTAGCGGGGGCTCCTTCGCGCGCCGGTCCGTCTCGGCCGGGCTTGGTGCGCTGATCCCGATTGGCCTGCTCCTCGCCTACAACGTCGCGACGACCGGCCAGCTGCTCCATCCGGGCTACGAGTATCTCTACCGACTCGAGTCGAACGGCTACGCCGCGCTTGGCTACAACCCAGGCTGGAGCCTCGAGGACCTGCGCTACGTTCCGCAGAACCTCGGGATCATGCTCGGATCGACGCCGGTGCTGTTCCCGGACCAGGTGCCCGCGGGCCTCGGGGGTGGACGGCTCCTGTGTACGGTTCCGGACGCCGTGCGCGGCCTCTTCGACCCGAACTGTCCGATCGCGCTGCCGCGCGACACGGGCATGAGCCTGCTCCTCACCAGCCCGGCCTACCTGTTCGTGTTCGCGGCCGTGCGAGACCTCGCCCGGTCGCGTCTCGTCCTCGGGGCGACGCTCGCCGTCCTGGCCATCGCCTTCGTCAACCTCATGCACTTCAGCCAGGGCTGGGTGCAGTTCGGCTACCGTTTCAGCAACGACTTTGTGGTCTTCGCGCTGCCGCTGGTTGCGCTCGGTATGACCCGGCGGGGCGGGGTCGGGCTGCTGGCAGGGTGGCTCGTGGGCCTATCGGTCGCGATCAACTTCTGGGGGATGACCTGGGGGAACCTGCTCGGATGGTGACCCCGGGCAGGCACACCCCGAGATGGCCATGAGCGGCCTTCGCCCGGCAACGGTGCTCCCGCCGCTGGCCGTTGGCGTCGTCGTCGTGATGGTCATCTGGCCCGGGCTCATGCCCGACGTCGGGTTCTGGGACACAGGCGAGTTCCAGACGGTCCTGCCGGTCCTGGGCACGGCCCATCCGACCGGGTACCCGACCTATGTCCTGCTCGGGTTCGTCGCGAACGTGCTGCTCACGCCGCTCGGTGAGCCCGCCTTCCGGACCAACGTCCTGTCGCTGCTGTGCGTGGCGGTTGCGGCTGCGGCGACGGTCCGCCTGGCCACCCGCCTCTCGGGCCGGGTCGTGATCGGAGCGGCGACGGGGCTCGGCGTGGCCTTCACGCCGTACGCGTGGAAGCTCGCCACGCATGCCGACCCGCACACCCTTCACCTTGCCCTCGTGGCGATCCTCTTCGGCCTCCTCGTCCGCTGGGAAGGCGCGCGCCGGGCAGCGGAGCCGGGGGCGGACCGCTGGCTCGTCATCTCCGCGGTCGTGTTCGGGTTGTCGGTGGGCAATCACTCGCTCACCCTGCTGCTTGGAGTGCCGGTCGGGCTGTACGTGCTCGCGGTGGATCCGGGGATCCTGATCCGGCCATGGCTCATCGCCACGTGTGCGCTCGCCCTGATCCCGACGACCGTCGCGGTCTACCTCGAGCTGCCCCTCCGGGCCGGCCCGTTCCCAGCCCCGCAGGTCTATGGGCGGCCGAACACGTGGGATGGGTTCTGGTACGTCGCCCTCGCGGAGCAGTTTCGTGGGGCCCTCCTGGATCCATTCGGAGATCTGCCCCGAAAGCTCGGCGGGCTCGCCGACCTTGCGACCTCGCAATTCGGTCTCGTGGCACCGCTCATCCCACTTGGATTCCTGGCGACGGCGGTGCGCCACCCGCGCTATGCCCTCCTGACGGGCTCGGCAATGCTCATCACCGTGGTCTTCAACGCCTCGTACATCAATGCCGACATCAGCCGCTACTACCTGGGTCCGGTCCTCTGGGCCTGGACCTGGCTCGCGTCTCTCACGGGCGTCGTCGCAGACCAGCTCGGCGCGGCGACCGGCGTCGACGAGACCGGCGGCGAAGCGACCGGGATCGAAGCGACTGGGGTGGGCGCACCGGCCGAGGGTCGCGGGCTGGCCGGGGCGATCGTTCCCGCCCTCGTTCCAACGGCACTTGCCCTGGCGCTCCTGGTGCCGACCGCATCGGGGTTCGCGCTGCGTGCCGAGCAGGCCGACCTGCACCGCGACACGGCCGCGCGAAGCTGGCTGGCCGCGGCCCTCAGTGATTTCGAACCGGACGCCGTCATCGTGAGCACGTGGAGCGCCTCGACCGTGCTCTGGTACGCACAATACGTCGATCGGCTTCGGCCGGACATCTCGGTCGTCGACGACCGGACCCGGCTGGACCTTGACTACGGAGAGGCCACGGACGTGATCGCCCGGTTCCTCGGACGTCGCCCCGTCTACGTGATCCGGGCGAACACAAGCGACCTCAACCTCGTCCTCCTCCAGTACGATCTCGAGCCGGTCGGCGGCGGGCTCCATCCGCCCGTCTTCCGCGTGATCGGACTGCGGGGAACCGGCGGATGACGCACGGAACCCGCGTTCCCGCCCTGTCGTATTTCTTTCCCGCCCACAACGAAGCGGCCAACGTCCGAGGCCTCGTCGAAGAGGCTCTCACGAGCCTGGCCGACCTCGCCGACACGTTCGAGGTGATCGTCGTCGACGACGGGTCGCGGGACGAGACGCCCCGGATCGCGGACGAGCTCGCCGCAGGCGATGCGCGGGTTCGGGTGATCCATCACCCGAAGAACCGCGGCTACGGCGCGGCCCTCCGATCCGGCTTCGCCGCCTCGCGCCACGACCTCGTTGCGTTCACGGACGGGGACCGCCAATTTCGCGTCGCCGACCTCGGGCGCCTGCTCGCCAGGTACGGCGCCGGCGACGCCGACGTGGTCGTCGGATACCGGATCAGGCGGGCAGATCCCCTGGTGCGGACGCTCTACGCCGTGGCGTACCGGCTCGCCAATCGCGTCTTTTTCGGCCTCCGGATATCCGATGTCGACTGCGCCTGCAAGCTGTTCCGGCGGGACGCGCTCGCCGGGATCAATGTCGAGTCGGACGGCGCGTTCTTCTCGGCCGAACTGCTGGTCAAGCTGCGGGCATCCGGTCGGCGCGTGGCGGAGGTAGGGGTTCCCCACTATCCACGGACCGCCGGGTTGCCCAGCGGCGCCCGGCCGCAGGTCGTGGTCCGCGCCATCCGCGATTTCTGGCGGCTGCGCCTGCGACTCTGGGTCGCGCCGGGCGGTGCCCTTCGGCGCGGCCGACCGATCATCCCGCCGGACGAAGGTTAGCCCGAGTGTCGGCCGCCGGGCTCGGTCGAGCCTGGGTCCTGATCGAGCGAGTTGATGAAGTCGCGAAACATCCCGAGGCGCTCGTCCACGACGGCCTCACCGAGGGATTCGAGCGGCACTTCGCGCCGGTAGTCTCGACCCACGTTGGCCCGCCCAGGGGCCGAGGATTCGCCTTCACCCGGCTGGTCCGTTCCACCGGCTTCCGCCGGATCGTCGGGGTCTGCTCCCAGAGCCGCCTGTTCGAGGACCTCGTCCGCGACCAGGATGCGGGCCTCGGTGCGGACGGCAAGGGCGACGCAGTCGGACGGTCGTGCGTCGAGTTCCACGGTCCGCCCGTCCAGGTCGAGGAAGAGGCGGGCGTGATAGGTCTCGTCGGCCAGTTCTGAGATCACAATCCGATCGATCCGGGTTCCGAGGGCGGCCAGGGCGGCCGCGAACAGGTCGTGGGTCAGGGGCCGCTCGGCGGCAAGGCCCTGGAGCTTCATCGCGATCGCGCTCGCCTCCCAGGCTCCGATCCAGATCGGGAGGTACCGTTCTCGCTCCGCGTCCTTGAGGATCACAACGTGGCGGTTGGAGAGCATGTGGACGCGAACGCTCTCAACCACCATCTCCACGAGACGCCCCATGGCGAGATTATCCACCCGGCCGCACGCGCCGTCGGCCCGAATGTCGTCAGATCCGCCGTCGCAGGGCAGAATCGGGGCCCCGTCCGCCGCCCGTCCGTATCAGGGCGCCGACGATCGCCCCGGCCACGAATCCCCCGATGTGGGCGAAAAAGGCAACGCCGCCCCCCGCGGTGGTTGCCCCGAGGCTCGCCACCCCGTCGAGGAGCTGCAGGGCGAACCAGAAGCCGAGGAGCACGAGGGCGGGGAGCTGCACGACCTGGACGAAGAAGCCCAGGAAGACCAGCGTGGTGACGCGGGCCCCCGGGTAGAGCACGAGGTAGGCGCCGAGGGTGGCGGCGATCGCCCCCGATGCGCCTACCAGCGGGATCTCTGAGGTCGGCCCGATCCAGACCTGGGCAAGCGCGGCGACCGCCCCGCCTGCAACGTAGAAGGCCAGGAACGGGCCGCGCCCCAGCCGGTCCTCGATGTTATTCCCGAAGATCCACAGGAAGAGCATGTTGCCCAGGAGGTGCGCCCAGCCGGCGTGCAGGAAGAGGCTGCCGAGGATGCCGGCGACGGCGGACGCCGGGTCCGCGGTTCCACCGAGGGCGGCCGTGATGCGGCTGGGAACAGCGCCCCACTGACGAAAGAACGCGTCGAGTGCCGCCTCCCCGCCCGGGCCGCTCGAGATCGTGAGCTCCAGTCCGAAGACGGCGAAGCACAGCCCGATGAGGGTGAGCGTGACGATCGGGCGACGCCTCGTCGGATTCGCGTCTCGGAGCGGGATCACGGGCCGGCAGACGGCGTCGGTGCTACCGGCAGGGTTGGAGATTCGGACGCGCCCGGTGCGCTGGTGACCGGCGCCAGGACTGCCCGGTGAAGACCGGTCGCGCCGATCCAGACGATGGTGTCCGGTGCGTCCGCGATGCCGGGCTCCACGTACCAGCCCCGCACGTCCGTCCATCCCCAATCCCTGCCGGCCAGCCGGTACTGCTCGACATAGCCGCCGTTGGCCTTGAAGTAGGCGATCACGCGGGCACTCGCCGGATCGAAGCCGTACAGCCGGCCGACGCGCCGCTCCGAGCCGGACATCACGACGCTGAAGGACGGCGCCGGGCGGAGGCTGCCGTCGGGCAGCGGCGCGGTCTCCCAGCCCGCCGTGGTTCCGGCCACCACCCGCAAGATCGTGCCGCCATCGGCGATCCAGATGTCGCCGTCGATGTACAGGCTGGTGACGGCGTCGACCGGCCGCGGCGTCGTCAGCCGCTTGGACGGCGCGGCGGGAAAGCCGCTGCCATCGGCGGCCGGTGCGTAGGCGAGGATCTCCTGCTCGGATGGGTCGACGATGTAGAAGTTGTACAGGCCCGCCGAGCTGTCGCGGACGAACGTCCCGATCGCGAGAAGGTCATCACCCCACTCGGCCGAGCCGGCGACCTTGACCTTCGTCGTCGTGCCCTTTCCGGCCGCGTCGGCAGGGCGCCATCGCCACAGGATGTTCTTGATGTCGAGGATCAGGAGATCCCGGGACCCCACCGTCATGAGCCGGGGGGCCGACTCCGTCGAGCCGGCGGCCTTCGTGCCGTCCCGGAAGACCGCGACGGCCGTGTGGTCGGCCAGGTTGATCCGATAGACGCTGGCCGTCTTCTCGTCGAGGACGTACGGGACGCCGTCGGGTCCACGAACGAGCGCCGTCAGGTTCACCGCGACGTCGGTCGGGAACGTGAACACGTCGATCGGGACGACATCGACGACGCCGTACAGCCGGTCCAGGCCGGCCACGGCCCGTGTCCGAAGGTCGTCGAGTGTCGCCGGCGCGATCCCGGCCGCGCCGGCTATATCGATCTGGGTGAGCGCATCGGTGAGCAGCTGCTCAGCCGTGGTCGGATCGTTCTGGACGAGATCGATGCCCGGTCCGAAGACCCGATCCAGGTCCTGCCTGGCCAGATCGAGGGCAACCTGGCCGGCCTCCGCCGAGGCGATGACGACCGCCGGCGACTGCCGCGATCCGAGCAGTGAGACCCCCAGCCCGAGTGACCCGACGACCGCCACGAAGACGAGAATGGCGACGGCCGCACGCTTCTGTGTCTCCCGGCGAGCGCTCAGTGAGGTGACCCGGCGCGGAGCCGGGGCGCGTGCCGGCATCGCATCCTGCACCCGGCCGATCAGCCGCTCGACCGCACCGGCGGCGGCGGATCGGGCCCGGCGCGCGCCGGCCTGCGCGGCCGCGACGCCTCCGCTGACCGTATCTGCCAGGGGGATCGGTGAGCGGTCCGGGGCACCCGCCAGGGGCTCGGGCGGCTTGACCGCGACGAGGGTGCGGGGCGCCTTCACGACAGACGTTTCACCGACCTCCAGGACCAGCCCGCCGTCGCTCCCGGACCCGCCCGCTTCGGCGAATCGCCGCTGCAGGTGCTCGATGGCTGGTTGTGGATGGAGCGTGACGAGTGCGTCCTTCAGCTCGTCCGGGCCGAGGCGGGCCATGACGTTCGGCGAGATGAGCGTCAGCTGATCGCCCACGCTGATCTCGCCCCGCCAGACATCCGGCTCGAGGTCGGTCGCAGGCAACCCCCGGCCGCGGTCGGGGTCCGGGAGGGTGCTCAGGCGTGCACCCCGGCTCAGGTACGCCTCGGCGGGGCCCACCGTGGCGACGTAGAGCTCATGGTCGCGCACCACGGCGATGGCGACCCCGATCGGGGCCCCCGATGTTGCGGCGTTCCCCGGCCCACCGCCCTCGGCCCCGGCACCGCTCGCCCCGCTGTTGCCCGGCCCGTGCGCCGGGGCCGCCAGCCCGGATCGTTCGCGGGCGTGGGCCAGGCGCTTGTTGGCGGCCAGGATCGCCTTGATGAGGCAGACCCGGATCCCGGCCGACTCGTCGTAGTAATACTCGTGGCGGATGACCTCGGCGACGAGCCGGGTCGCCTCGCGCGCCCGCTGACCCGGCACCATCGACGTCACCAGCAGATAGAGCTGGCCCTTGGAGCGAGCGCGCGAGCCGACCGTCGGCTCGACGACGACGACCGTGTCGGGCGAGTCGGGAAGGCGATCTCGGTCGGCCAGGACGCCGAGCTTCATCTGGAACCTGATGGCCATGCGAGCCTCTGCCAGGTGCGGGCGGGTGGGCCGGGGGCGGGATTATCGCATGCGAGCGCCCGCGATCAGCCTCACCGAGACGGGTTCCGGGCCCGGACCGTGACGCGCAGCTCCGTAACCCCCGCGCCCGCCGGCGCGGCCCGGAAGGCCGCGACGAGGTGGCGCGCCTGGAGACGCAGCTCCTGGGCCACGATCGGAGCGTCGGCCTCCACGACGAGCACCTCGCCCTCCACGCGGACCGCCCGGCAGGCACCGTGGGCGGCCGGGGCATGCTCGGCCACGATCGCATCGAACGTGGCGGCCGCCCGCGCCCGCCGGAGCTCATCGGCGAGGCCCAGGCGGGCCGCCGCGGCCGGGATCAGGTCGCCGATCCGGGACATGCGGCCGCGCCGACGCCCGGGCTCGGGCTCGTCGCTCATCGTCCGGGCGCTCGGCTGGGGCCCGACAGCATCGGTTCGACCGGCTCCACTCGCCAGGTGTCGGCAATGGCCAGGAGGGCGGGGTCAAGGTCGTCGAGGGTCGTGGTAGTGACGAACGCCTGGGGCAGCGCCGCGATGCGGCGAACCAGGTGCGATCGGCGCAGGGGGTCCAGCTCCGAGAAGACGTCGTCGAGGAGGAGCAGGGGCGGGCGGGCGTCGTGGGCGGTGAACAGGTCGAGCTCGGCCATCTTGAACGCCAGGATGGCCGTGCGCTGCTGGCCGCGGGAGGCGAATCCGGCGAGGTCCCGTCCATCCAGGACGAACGAGAGGTCGTCGCGGTGCGGGCCGACGAGTGTCGTCCCGTTCCAGGCTTCCTTCTCGGCGGTTTCCCCGAGGCGGCGTTCGAGGGCCGTGCGTGGCGTCTCGCCGGTACGGGCAGGCGCATTGGTCTCGTAGCGGAGCCCGAGCGGAGCGGCGGCGGCCTCGTCCGGGGCGATCTCGGCATGGGCCGCCGCGAGCGGCGCCGACAACTCGTCAAGCAGCCGGAGGCGGGTGGTCACGACCTCCCCGCCGGCGTCGAGGAACGGCCGATCCCAGTAGCGCAGCTGGGAGCGATCGGCGGACTCCTCACGAACGGCCCGGAGCAGCCCGTTGCGCTGCTGGAGGGCCCGGGTGTACGCGGAGAGCGCGGGGGCGTACGCCGGGAAACGGCCCGTGGCGAGCCGGTCGAGGGCGGCCCGGCGAAGGGAGGGTGAGCCTGCGATCAGGAGCATCTCCTCGGGCGCGAAGATGACGATCCTGAAGGCAGCCGACAGTGACGCTGCTCGTCGCGGCACGCCGTTCACCAGGATCCGCTTGCGGCTTCCGGCGGCTGCCGCCGGACTGCCCGGGCGAACGAGCGCGATCTCGAGCGTCTCGCTGCCCACGACACCTTCGACGCGGGCGACATCGGCTCCCCATCGGAGGAGCTCGGCGTCCGTCGCGGTGCGGTGGGAGTGGCCCCAGGCCAGCAGGACGATCGCCTCGAGGAGCGTTGTCTTGCCGGCGGCATTGGGTCCCCAGAGGAGCTGCGGTCCGGCTCCAAACCGGGCCTCGAGCGCGGCGTATCCGCGGAGATCGGCCAGCCGGATGGACGAGAGCGTGGCCGCCTCTAGGAGGTCGTGCGAACGGGCATGACGACGTGGACGTACCGGTCGTCGCCAATCGGCTTGAAGACCCCTGGGGCCAGCGGGCCCTGGAGCTCGAGGGCGAACTGGTCAGCGACGACATTCGTGAGCACATCGGCGAGGTATTTCGCGTTGAACGCGATCGTCGTCCCGTCGCCCTCCACGGCTGCCTCCACCTGGCCGACGTGGTCGCCGATCTCTGCGTTCGCGCTGACGGTGATTCCGGCCTCGCCGTCTGTGCCGATCTGGAGCTTGACGATGTTCGCCGACTCGTGGGCGATGAGCGCCGCAGGCCGAACGGCCCGGAGCAACTCCTCACGATCGAGGACGGCCCGCGTCGTGTGCGCCTGGGGCATCACCGACTGGTAGTTCGGGAACTGGCCATCGATGAGCCGGCTGACCAGGTCGACCCCCTCGAGGTGGAAGAGGATCTGGTTGCGCGCCTGGGCGAGCACGATCTCCACGGGGGCGTCGCTGTCGGCGAGGACCCGCATCAACTCGCTCAGTGCCCGGGCCGGCACGACGACGCTGGTATCGGCGACGGAGTCCAGGACGTCGATCGTCTTGACCGCGATCCGGTAGTTGTCGGCCGCTGCGAGAGTGAGCGTGTCGCCCTCGAATCGGCACAGCACGCCGGTGAGGATCGGTCGCGCCTCGTCCGTCGCGGCGGCAAAGGCAGTTTGCTCCAGGGCCCGCCGGAGGACGTTCTGGGCGATCCGCGTCGTCGGGCGCTCGCCCGTCGTCTGGATGGCCGGGAACTCCTCCGCATCGATCCCTTTCAGGTGGGATTCAAATCGGCCGCAGCGGAGGTCGAGGGACTCGCCCGAACCGAGCTCGAGGTCGATCCGGTCGCCACCCTGGAACGAGTTGACGAGGTCCGTGAGGAGCTTGGCCGGGACCGTGGTCGCGCCATCCGATTCGATCTTGCCCGGCACCCAATAGGTGATCCCTATCTCCAGGTTCGTCGCAGTCAGCTTCAGGCCGGCGTCCTCGGTCCGAAGCAGTACGTTGGCGAGGACCGGCAGCGTGCTGCGGGCCGAGACGGCGCGGCTGACCACGGACAGGCCGCGCGCGAGGTTCTCCTGCATGACCGAGAGCTTCACGTCGGGTCCACTCCAGGGCGGTTGCGTTGAGGATCAGGCAGATGGTAGCGGGCGCCGGGTGTCGGGTGGGCGAGCGAGGTTCGCCGGGGCGACCGGGTGTGTATCTTCCTTCATTCTCCAAAGCCCGTCATCACCATCATCATGAGGTGGAAACGGTGGACAGCGCCGCTCCGGGCAGTTCGCCCGTGCCGGTGGGCAATCGGCCGGGGACCGTGGACGGCGCCGGCCGCGCGATGTTCGGACGGCGGACGGGCCGGGGCCAGACTGTGGACCGCCGCCGCGATCACGCCGGGCTTGTCAGCCAGCATCCCCGGTCCGACGAGGGTTGTCTCGTGCCAACAGGCGTCTGCCGGGTCGCGCCCGGCAGTTTGTCCACCGCGCCATCCACCGGTCGGACGAGGGTTTCCACAGACGGTGGTACGGAAACGGGCGCGAGTCAGTCCGCGTAGATGAGTTCGCGGACTGCCGATATCTCGCGGCGGAGCTCGTCGTTGGCTCCGGACTCGCGGGTGATCTTGTCGCACGCGTGGAGGACCGTGGAATGGTCTCGCCCGCCGAGCTCCGCTCCGATCCGGAGAAGCGAGACGTCAGTTTCCTCGCGCATCAGGAACATGGCGATCTGGCGCGGCATGACGATCGCCTTGTCGCGCTTCTGGCCCTTGAGTGCGTCGAGCCCCACGCCGTAGTAGTCCGAGACCGCCTTGACGATGCGCTCCGGCGTGATCTGGCGCTTCTTGGGGTTGTACAGGACGTTCGAGAGGACGGCCTGGGCCAGCTCGATCGAGATCGGCATCGCGCCCATCGACGCGTAGGCGACGATCCGGTTGAGCGCCCCCTCGAGCTCGCGGATATTGCTGACGACCTTGCGGGCGATGAACTCGACGACATCCGAGGTGATCGGCACGGCCCCCTCTTCGGCCTTGGCACGGAGGATCGCGATGCGGGTCTCGAGGTCGGGTGCCGTGAGATCCGCGATCAGGCCCCACTCGAACCGGCTTCGTAGCCGTTCCTCGAGGGTCAGGATCGCCTTGGGCGGCCGGTCCGAGCTCAGGACAATCTGCTTGCCGTCCTCGTGGATGGCATTGAAGGTGTGGAAGAACTCCTCCTGCGTCCGCTCCTTGTCGGCGATGAACTGGATGTCGTCGATGAGGAGGAGGTCGATCCGCCGGTAGCGGGCGCGGAACTCGTCGATCTTGCCCTGCTGAATCGAGGTGATGAACTCGTTGGTGAATTTCTCGGAGGTCGCGTAGACGACCCGCTTGCGTGGGAACTTGGCGGCCACCTGGTTTCCGATGGCGTGCATCAGGTGGGTCTTGCCGAGGCCGACCCCGCCGTACAGGAAGAGCGGGTTGTAGGCGTGGCCTGGACGTTCCGCGACGGAAAGGCTCGCCGCGTGGGCAAGGCGGTTGGCCGAACCCACGATGAAGTTGGCAAACGTGTAGCGCGCGTTGATGTTGGTTGCCCCGCCCTCCCCGCCGACGCGGGTGGCCTCGACCCGGACGTGCTGGGAGCTCGGGGTCGCGACGGGGCGCTCCGGGGACGTCGCGGCAGGCGTGCCGTCCGCCTCGGTCTCGGCCGCGACCTCCGGCGATGTTCCAACCACGAATTCCACCTGGACGCTGTAGCCGACAATCCGGGCGAGCGTCTGCGAGATCAGGGAGCGGTAGCGGGTTTCCAGCCAGTCCTTGGCGAACCCATTCGGTACCGCGATCCGGAAGCGGTTCTCGTCGACGTCGACAAGCGTTGTGTCGCGCAGCCAGGTCTCGAAGTTCGCCGGTGAGAGCGACACCTGGAGCTCACCGAGGGCGGCGCGCCAGACCTGCTTCGCATCCATTCGTCGATGACGGCTCTCTGGTTGGGTTGCGATGGACAGGCGATCGAGCACGTCCCCGGGAGGCACGAACCGGAACGCCATGAACGTTGGGAGCTCAAGCTATCGGGAGCCGGCATCCGCCCCGCCCCGCCCCTCTCACCAGGTCCGCGAAACTAGCGGTCGGGGTGGCGAGGGTTCCGAAACATAGCACCGCGCCCCGGGCCTCGCAAGGCGATTCCGCGATACTCCCAGGGAGTATCGTACCGTCAGGTGCCCGGCGCCCTCGCAGACGCTCGAGTGTGGGCCACCCGGCGGTCCCTCGCCGACGTTGGGCGGAATGGCCCTGGGGCCCCAGCGCGGGCCGCCCGCCCGTTCCCGCGCCGTTTGACACCCCTTCCGGAGCCAGCCTATGATCGCCCGGACGACGAACGCGCCATGCGCCGATGAGCGCTGCGGCGCGTTTGTGTGCCTCTAGGGGTCATGACGATCGACCAAGCCCCGAGGCCTGATGGAGAGGATTCCGCGCAGTCCCGATGAAGCAGACGTACCAGCCCAAGAAGCGACATCGCGCCAAGGAACACGGCTTCCGCGCCCGGATGAGGTCCTCGGGCGGACGCCGCGTCCTGGCCGCTCGCCGGGCACGCGGTCGGAAGCGCCTGACGGTCTGACGGACGAGCGCGCCCGGCCTCGGTCGCGCCTTGTCATGCTCTCCCGTCCCCAGGACTTCGCGGCCCTCCAGGAGCACGGGACCATGCGGTCCCAGCCACTCCTCGCGGCCCGGATCCTGAGGACCGACCTCGAGACGACGCGGTTCGGCATGGCGACCGGTCGAGCGCTCGGCTCGGCCGTGGTCCGCAACAGGGTTCGGAGACGGATCCGAGCGGCAGTACGCGAAATGGCGCCGTCCATCCAGCCCGGCTGGGACGTGCTCCTGATCGCCAGGCCGGCGCTCATCGGCGCCGACCACGACACATTGGTCAAGACGCTCCGCCGGCTTCTGGCTCGCGGCGGCGTCGTGGGAGGTGGCAAGGCGTGAAGCGGGTCGGGATCGGTTTGATCCACCTGTATCGATTCGTGTTCGCCTGGCTGCCCTCGTCCTGTCGGTATGAGCCGACCTGCTCCCGCTACGCGGAGCAGGCCATCGAGCGCCACGGCCTGCTGCGAGGCAGCTGGATGGGCGCCCGCCGCATCGCGAGCTGCCACCCCGGCAACCCCGGCGGCTATGACCCCGTCCGCTGAATGAGGACCTTGCCTTGACCCTGTCCCCCAGGCTGGCCCGCCTCGTCCCGGTCCTCGCGATCGTGCTCCTCGGGCTGGTCGTGGCCGCCTGTCTGCCAGGCGCGAGTGCGTCGCTCCCGCCGGGCGTGACGCCGTCGCCGTCGCCGGTCCCGACGCTCCCCCCCGGAGCGATCCCCCTGGCCCCGGCGCCCCTCCACGCGGACCCGTTCAGCCTGCTGGCCTGGCTCTTCACGCCCGTCTTCCAGGCCTTCTTCATCACGCTCGTCCTGCTCGACAAGGCGACCGGCAACATCGCGATCGCGATCGTCCTCATGACCATCCTCATCAAGATCATCCTCATCCCGATCTTCCGGCGCCAGCTGGTCTCGACCCGGCGGATGCAGCTGATCGGTCCGGAGGTCAAGGAGATCCAGCGTCGCTTCAAGGGCGACCGGGCGAAGATCCAGCAGGCGACGGCGGCCCTGTACAAGGAGCGCGGCGTCTCGCCAGCGGGCTGTCTGCCAGCCGTCCTCCAGATGCTCCTGCTGATCCCGCTCTACTCGGTTTTCAGCCAGGGGCTCCAGAACTACGACCCGCAGGCCATGCTCGATATCTTCGGGTTCCGCATCCTCGACATGGGTTGCGCTGCGGCGCCGATCGTGAACAGCGTCAACCAGGTTCTCAACCCGTGTCTCAACCCGAACGCCTTCCTCGTCAACTGGGGCGTGCCCGAGGTGATCATCGGGACGGCCGGCTCGCTGTTCTCCGGTCTGAGCATCCTGGCCGTGATCTCATCGCTCGTCCAGCTGGTGGCGTCGCGGATGACGATGCCGGCGGCATCGGCGCCCGGCGCCGACGATCCGAACACGAAGACCCAGCGGCAGATGGCAATCTTCCTGCCGTTCATCTCGTTGATCTACGGCAGCATCCTGCCTGCCGGCCTGTTCCTCTACTGGATCGTCTCAACGATCTTCTCCATCGTGCAGCAGTACCTGATCATCGGCTGGGGCGGGATGTTCCCGATCTTCGGCTGGACCCCCCGCTTCGCCGTGGGGCACGAACCGCGCTTCCCGGTCGCCGCCCCGACGGCGCCGACATCCTCATCGCGCGCGGCGGGAGCGTCCGCGCGATCCACCACTGAGCGTTCGCCCCTCGACCGGTCCGCTTCCGCGGCGTCAACTATCCGCCAGCGTGGCCGGCAGGGTCGACGAGGGAGACGACGCTGACCATGAGGGTCCAGACGCCATGAGTGCATATCGCGAATTCACCGGTAAGACGGTCGAGGAGGCGCTGCGCCAGGCACGCGAGGCGTTCAACGCCGGGCTCGACGACCTCGACTTCGAGATCATGACCCCGGGCAGCCGGGGCGTCCTGGGGATGGGCGCCGAGCCCGCACGAATCCTCGCCGCGCCTCGATCCGAGCTCGGGGGAGCGGCCCCGAAGCGGGAAGCCGCCGCGGCCCGGCCACTCCCGCCGCCTCCACGCGAAGATCGCGGTGACCGCACGCCATTCGACCGGGATCGAGATCGGGGTCCACGACGGGACGATCGCGGGCCGCGCCGTGACGATCGACCACGCCACGACGATCGACCCAGGCGCGACGACTGGCCGCGCCGTGAGGAACGACCCGTCGGGGCTTCCCCTGAGCCGGCCCCGGCCGCCCGTCGTGAAGGTCCAGGTGAAGCGCCCCCGCGTCGCGACGACCGTCCGCCCAGGCGCGATGGTCGCGGGCCGCGCCGCGACGATCGGCCGCGCCCCGACGGTCGCGCCCGTCCCGACGGGCCTGCCCCCGCCCGAGGCGGCGACCTGACGGATCGCGAGGCCGCCGAGGTCAACGCGCTGCGTGGTTCGACGGCAGCAGAACGCGCCGAGCTTGAAGCCGCCGAGGCGTCGCCCGAGGCGCTCGCGGCCGGCAAGCTGATCCTGGAGAAGCTCCTCGACTTCATGGGCTTCAAGGTCGTCGTTGCCGTCGAGGCCGCCGAGACAAGCCGTCTCAACGTGACCGGTGAGGGCGATGAACGCGAGGCGCTCGGGGCGCTTATAGGGCGCAAGGGGGAACGGCTGAGCGCCCTGCAACACATCGTCAACCTCATGCTTTCGCGCGAGATGGGGGCCTGGACGCGGGTCCTCGTCGACGTGGAGGATTACCGCGGCCGGCGCGAGCGCCAGCTTCGTGAGATCGCCGAGCGAGCGGCCCAGCGGGTCATCGAGACGGGCAAGATGCTTCAGCTCGAGCCGATGCCGGCGCTGGAGCGGCGTTGGGTCCACCTGGCCCTCCGAAATCACCCAGATGTCGCGACCCAGTCCATCGGCGAGGAGCCAAACCGACGGATCATCGTCCTTCCGCGCGTCGTCTGACCCGGACGGCGAGCCCCCGGGGTCTTTGGGGGGAGCCGCTAGGATTGCGCAACCGTCACGCTTGAACGCCGGTGCTCGTCAGCCCGGTCTCGGGCGGGACGTCCGGGACCCGGCAGCGGACCCGGGTGGAACGGGGGACGATCGGGCCACATGAATCAACAGGAAGCTTCAGACACCGGCGGGGCGAACGCCTCCGAGGAGGCGGCCTCGCCCGACGAGCCCCTCGCCGAGGCCCAGGAACCGCCCGCCGGAGCGTTCCCCGAGGCCGGGCCCACGCCAGCGGGCGACACGTCCGGGGTCGTCGATCATCGCCGCCGCCGAACCGTCACCCGCTTCCTGCTGGCGTTTGCCTTCGGCCTGCTGGGCGTGCTCGCGGTCTCGGCGGGCGCGCTGGCCGCCTATGAATCGTCCAACGCCGGGCGCATCCTGCCCGGCGTCCGCGTCGGGTCGGTCGATCTCTCCGGGCTGGCACCGGCGGAGGCCGCCGCCCGGCTGCACGACGGCTTCGCCTCTCTCGGAGACGGCGAGCTCATCCTGAGTGCCTCGGGATTCGAGCGGACGGTGACATACGCCGACCTCGGCCGTCGGGTGGATGTGGACGAGATCGTCGCCCGGGCGATGGATGTCGGGCGGGGCGGACCCGCCATCGAGCGCATTGCCTCCAACGTGCGCATCCTCGTCCGCAGGGTCGATATCACGCCACTCGCCACCCTGGAGCGGGCCGCCCTCCGATACGAGATCGCGGCGCTCGCGGCCGCCGTCGACCGCGTGCCGGCGAATGCCTCCGCGAGCCTCGGCGACATCGGCTTTCTGCTCGACCCCGGGGCCGACGGTCGATCCGTGGACATCGACGCCGCCCTGCGAGCGGCCGCGACGCTCCTGGCCGACCCGACGGCATCATCGTCCGTACGGATTGATGTCCCGATCAGGACGGTGGCCCCGACGGTCACCACCCAGGCCGCATCGGCCGCCAGGGCGGCCGCGGAGCGCATCGCCAAGGACATCGCTCTCGTCAACGGCAGCGAATCCTGGACCATTCCGGCGGCCACCGTCCGAAGCTGGATCTCGTTCGCCTCGAGCGCCGACGGCGGCTACGGTCCGGTGGTGGCTCGGGAAGGCCTCGAGGCGGCCCTGACGGCAACGGCCAGGGATGTCGCTCTGATGCCGATCAGCGCCACCTTCCTCTTCGCCGACGACGAGTCGGTGGTCGGTGTGACCGATGCGAGAGACGGCCGGGAGCTTGACGTGCCGGGCACCATCACCACGCTGGTGGATCTCGTCGAGCAGCGCGTCGCCGGCATGGCGGTTCCCCGCGTGCCGATCAGTATCACAACGGTCGAGCCCGACCTGACGACGGCGGAGGCAGCCCAGACCGCGCCGCTGATGAAACCGATCTCGCAGTGGACGACCTACTTCCCGATCGGGATCAAGAACGGCCAGGGGGCCAACATCTGGATCCCCGCCCGGGACATCGACGGCCAGGTGGTTCTTCCGGGCGAATGGTTCGACTTCTGGAAGGCGATCGGGCCGGTCACCCGGGAGCGCGGCTACCGGGACGGCGGGGCGATCATCAACGGCCACACCGAGCCCCAGGGGGCGCTCGCCGGGGGCATCTGCTCGTGTTCGACGACGCTCTTCAACGCCGCGCTCCGGGCCGGCCTTGAGATGGGTGCGCGGCGCAACCACTACTACTACATCGACCGGTATCCCCTCGGCCTCGATGCGACCGTGTTCCAGAGCAGCTCCGGGAGCGTCCAGACCATGTCCTTCCGGAACGACACGGATGCCCCGATCCTCATCCGCGGCACCGGCTGGGCTGTCGGCGGCAAGGGCTACGTCCGGTTCGTCCTGTGGTCCGTCCCGAACGGCCGCACGGTCGAGTTCTCGGTCCCGATCGTGAAGAACATCAAGCCGCCGTCCGATACCACCGTTTACACCACGGAGCTTGCCCCGGGGGTCAAGGAGCGCACCGAGTTCCCAGTCGAGGGCAAGGACGTCTGGGTGACGCGGACGGTCCGCGATGCGCTGGGCGCGCTCGTCCACGAGGAGACCTACTACTCCCACTACGCCCGGATCACGGGGATCCTCCGGATCGGCATCGCTCCCGACGCGACGCCGCCACCCGTCCCGACACCCTCGCCCTCGCCCGCTCCCTCACCCTCGCCAACTACCTAGCCCCCGTCCGGCGGCATTCGGCCGGGGCCGCGGGAGGTCAGGGCGCTTCGGCCGTCCGCCGCTCCGCCTGGCAGGTCGGGCAGAGCCCGAACAGCTCGAGGCGATGCTCGTCGATCCGGTAGCCGCTCGCGACCGCGATGCGGGTCACGATCGCCGGAAGCCCCGCGTCGTCGACGTCGGTGGCCCGGCCGCAGCGGCTGCACACGACATGGTGGTGATGCGCCGCCGGCTCGCAGGCGATGTAGGCATGATCCCCGGACGGCAGGTCGATCCGCTCGATCGCACCGACCACCTCCAGGACGTCGATCGTGCGGAAGATCGTCGCCCGCCCGATGTCGAGGTTCCTGCCGGCCGCGTCGTCGACGAGATCGGCGGCGGTGAAGTGGCCCCGCCGTCGGGCGATCATGTCAGCGACGGTTCGGCGCGGCCCGGTGAGGCGGTATCCGGCCCGGCCGAGGGCGATGAGCTGCGAGCCGGCGAGCACATCCATGTCGGAGGTCAGGATACGCGGGCGCATACTTGCGCCGATGACGACACGTCTTCGGCCGAAGGGCCCCTTGCCCCGGCGCAGCTGCCGGCGGCGGGTCCCCGGCTACGCACGGTGTGACGAGGACGGCTCCGAAGGGTCGGTCGCCGGGGCCTGACCGGACCACCACCCTCCGTATCGGAGTCGACACCGTGTACATCGCCGCCTCGCGTCGCCGCGCGACGCTCGCGCTCGTCCTCGCCGCCGCCTCGTGGGGCATCGGCACCGTCATCAGCAAACAGGCAGTAGGGGAGATCTCTCCCTTCTGGCTCCTGCTCGTCCAGCTCGCAGCCAGTGTCGCCGTCCTCGGGACCGGCCTGCTCGTGTCCACGGGCGGCAGGCCGTCCTCGAGACTCCCATCTGGTTCCGGCGGACGAGCGCTCGACCGCCTGGGCCTCCTCAACCCGGGCGCCGCGTATGCAATGAGCCTAATCGGCCTGTCCCAGATCACTGCCAGCCTGTCGGTCCTCCTGTGGGCAGGGGAACCACTGCTCATCCTGCTCCTCGCCTGGCGATGGCTCCGGGAAGGAATCACCGGACGCCTTCTCTCCCTGTCCCTGATCGCGGCCGGCGGGATGGTCCTCATCGTGTGGACACCCGGCGCCGGCGGGCAGGGATTCGGCATCGCGCTCACGCTGGCTGGCGTCGCCTGCTGTGCTGTCTACAGCGTGCTGACGCGACGACTGATCGGGCAAGCTCCCTCGACGCTGCGAGTCGTCCTTGGCCAGCAGGTGTGGGCCCTGGGGCTGGCAGTGTTGCTCCTGTTGGGCTCCATCGTCGTGTCGGGGACCTGGGCGGCTCCGTCCGCGTCGCCCGGTGCCTGGATGAGCGCGGTCGTGTCGGGGCTCGTCTACTACGCCGTGGCCTACGGGCTCTACCTCTCGGGACTCCGACACGTCCCGGTGTCGCTCGCAGCATCGGCGTTCTACCTGATCCCCGTCTTCGGGGTGGCTGGCGGATGGGCCTTCCTCGGCGAGCGCCTGGAGCCCGCCCAGTGGGTCGGAGGCGCAGTCGTAATCGCTTGCCTGGCCGGGATCGCGCGCTCCACACAAACGCCTGATCCCATGCCCAGGTTGCGCGGGAGAGTCGGGGTTCGGTCGGGATCGGGGAGGCGCGACCGTTGAACCATACCTGGATCTCCTCGGCCGCCGCGACTTCGCGCTTCTGCACGACACGACTCGCACCGTCCGCCGGGGGGAGTGACGCGGCCGCGTGGCGACGCTGCTGCGTGGGGCTACGCCTTGTGGCGACGCAGGCGCATGGCGACGCGCGGAGATCATCGAGTTGGTGGAGATGGGGGAGAGTTGAACTCCCCGTCCAGAGCCCTTCGGCAGCAACCACTACGAGCGTGTCCGGTCGTTTTCGTCAACCATCCGGGCGGGGATCGGCACTCTCCCGGTCGGTCCAGTCACGTGCCTCTAGAGCGAGCTTGATCCCGGATTACGCGACGCTCATCCGGGCTGCAGCCCCGCTGCATGACGCTTCCACGACCCACGGGACCGAGGTCGCTTCCACGCTCACCTTACCGCCTAAGCGGCGAGGGCGAGAGTCGACTGCTTGTTGGCAGTTACTTCGTTTTGCCGCCTGTTTAACGAGGCCTGACGGCACCTCGGCTCGCGTTCACTGTCAGCCAGACCCTGTCGAAACCACGCATCCCCACAGGATCGAGACGCGCACTGGCGTCTCGGCCGGAAGTCTAGCCGAGGTCGGCGAATCGGCCAACCACGACGCGCCGCCGCCTTGATCGAGCTCCGGCCGCCCTGATCGAGCAGGCCGATCAAGCAAGTCACGCACGAGCGTGGCCCCGCCCCAAATCCGTCGATTCCGCAGTCTGGTTGAGCGCGTGCGGCTCAGGTTTGATCAGCCACATCGATCAGCCGCAGGGACCGTCTCCGGACGACCCCGTTCGCCAGATTCCGGGGCTCCAGGCTGGGCGCTGCCTGTACGATTCACGCATGCGCCTGACGTCCTGGGAGGAGGAACGCCTCCTCGTCTTCACGGCCTCGGAACTCGCGCGCCGCCACCGCGACCGAGGACTGCTGCTCAACGCGCCCGAGGCGATCGCCATCATCTGCGACGCAATGTTTGAGGCGGCCCGGGGCGGGGCCGGATTCGCCGAGGTCGAGGCGGCCGGCCTGGCTGCCGTTCGCCCGGATGAGGTCATGTCCGGCGTCGCCTCCCTTGTCGACGAGGTCCGCCTGGAGGTGCTGCTGCGTGACGGAACGCGCCTGATCGTGCTGCTCGATCCACTCGGAGCGGCCCCGTCCGACCCTGACGGTCCCGGATCCGTGTCCCTCGGCACCGAGCCGCTCGACGACCCGACCGAGGCGCTCGATCGGATCCGGCTCGAGGTCTCCAGCGCTTCGCGACGGGTCATCCGCGTGTCCTCGCACTTCCCGTTTCATCGGGTCAACCCGCGCCTCGAGTTCGACCGTACCGCCGCCAAAGGCTTCCGGCTGGATCTGCCGGCGGGCAGCTCCGAGCGGTGGGGCCCGGGCGAGACCAGGATCGTGATGCTGGTCCGCTACTCGGCCGGCCGCGAGAAGCCGACGACATGAGCCGGCTCTCCCGCGCCGATCGGCAGGCCCGCTTCGGGCCGACGACCGGCGACATCGTCCGGCTGGCGGACTCGAGCCTGCGCATCCGCGTTCGGGAGGATCGTCAGGCGCCTGGGGACGAGCCGGTCTGGGGCTATGCCAAGGACCTGAGGATCGGGCTGGCGCAGTCGCTAGAGGCCGGTCCGTCCGAGCTGGACGCGGTCGTGCTCGGCGCGCTCGTGGTCGATCCCTTGGTTGGGATCGTCAAGGCGGACATCGGGATCAAGGACGGCCGGATCGTGGGGGTGGGGCGGGCGGGCAACCCGGGGATCTCGGAGGGGATCGATCTCCCGATCGGACCGCACACGGTTCCGATCACCGCCTACGGGCTGATCGCCACGCCAGGGGCGATCGATTCTCACGTCCACACGATCAGCCCCAACCTGATCCCGTCCGCACTCTCGGCGGGCGTGACAACCCTGATCACGGCCGGTTTCGAGGAGCCGCCGGCGGCGATGGAGCGGACGCTCCGGGGCCTCGAGGGCTGGCCGGTCAATGTCGCGCTCCAGGCGAATGCCCGGGCGGCCGACGACACCGCCCTGGAGCCCTTGCTCGACGCCGGCGCGGTCGGGTTCAAGATCCACGAGGACTACGGCGCCTCGCCCGAGCTCATCGACCACGTTCTGCGTTTCGCGGAGGCACGCGACGTCTCGGTGAGCCTCCACACGGACGGCCTTCACGAGACGGCCGAGCTCGAGGACACCGTCGCGGCCATCGCCGGACGCACGGTCCATGCCTACCACGTGGAGGGTTCCGGCGGCGGGCACGTCCCCGACCTCATCGGCCTCGTCCGCGAGGCCAACGTGATCTGTTCGTCCACCACACCGACGATACCGTGGGGAGTCTCGGCGGCCGACGAGACGCTGGCGATGACGATGCTCAACCATGGCACGACCTGGGCCGTTCCGGAGGACGTCGCGCTCGTGCTTGAGCGCCTCCACGCCCCGACTATGGCGGCGGAGGGCCCGCTTCACGAGCTGGGTGCGATCCAGATCGTGAACTCGGATTCGCAGGGCATGGGTCGGATCATGGAGACGGTCCGGCGGACCTTCCAGATGGCCGATCTCATGAAGACGTGGCGGACGTCCGATGCGGGGCAGGCGGTGATCGGGGCCGCCGCCAGCGCCGCCGTCGACGATGCCGGCGACGGCGACGGGAGCCACCACGGCGGTGGGAGCGACGACGGCGAGCGTGTGCTCCGCTACCTCGCCAAGGTGACGATCGAGCCGGCGATCACGCACGGCGTGTCCCGCCACGTCGGGTCGCTCACGGCCGGCCGGCTCGCCGACATCGTGCTCTGGAAGCCGGGCTACTTCGGCGTCAAGCCCGAACTCGTGATCAAAGGCGGCCACCCGGCGTGGTCACCGCTGGGCGACGGCAACGCCTCGGCCGAGCGAGCCGAGCCGACACGCTACGCCCGCGAGTTCGCCGGCAGCGCCCAAGCAGCCCCGACGGTGTCGGCCCTGTTCACGGCCGAGGGCATCGATGTCGACCGGCTCCGTCGTCGGATCGCGACCGAGCGCGAGCTCATCCCCGTGCACGCATGCCGGGGCCTGACCAGGGCGTCGCTCGCGCTGAACCGCTCGACCGCGGCGGTCGAGGTGGACCCGGTGACCGGACGGGTGTACCTCGGGGGTGTGGTCGTCGCCGCCGAGCCGGCGACCGAGGTGCCCCTCAGCCGGCGCTACTACCTGCGCTGACGAGCGCGGCAACCGGCCGCGACACGCGCCCCCGACGTCGCTACCAGATGTCTCCGACAGTGAAACCATCTGGAAACGGGTCGGTCGGGTCCACGACATACGAGGCGAACCCCGTGATCCAGGCCGTGCCCGTGATCGTCGGGACGACCGCGCGGTACGGGCCGACCGCGGTCTCCTCGACGAGGTGGCCGGTGAACACCGTCCCGAGGATTCCCTCGTGGCGGAATGCCTCCCCGACCGTGAGCTGACCCTTGGCGTGCATGACGGCCATCCGGGCGCAGGTCCCGGTCCCGCACGGCGATCGATCGATGGCACCGGTCCACGTGGATGGACGCGCGAAGTCGACCACGCCGGTCGATACCGTCACTACATTGCGCATCGAGTTCGCCGGGTCATGGGCGGGTCCGGAGAGCTGGCCGATCGTGATCCCGGCAAAGCCGGGCTGCTCGGGGTGGACCACCGGGAGCTGCTCGGCGGCGGCTGCCACGATGAGCTCGGTGATCCGGGTGATGTCCCGCCCTTCGTCGGGGGTGAGGCGCAGCCCGAACGGCGCCGCCTCGGCAATCGCATAGAACATGCCGCCATACGCGACGTCGACGTTCACCGTCCCGAGCGTCGGGACCTCGATGGGCGCATCGAGATGGGTCGCGAACGCCGGAACGTTTCGGAAGGTGACGCTCTGGACCTTGCCGTCGCGACATTCGCAGCGCAGGCGGATCAGCCCGGCTGGCGATTCGAGCACGAGCTCGGTGACCGGCACGATCATCGGGACCATCCCCGTCTCGAGCAGAACGGTCGCCACGCACATCGTGTTCGTCCCGGACATCCCCGGGTACTCGACCTGCTCCATGATCACGTAGCCGGCCGCCGCCGCGGGATTCGTCGCCGGCAGGATGAGGTTGCAGTTCGCGGCTGGATAGCCGCGGGGCTCGCGGAGCATCCGCAGGCGCAGGTCGTCGCCGTTCGCCCGGAGCCAGGCCATCTTGTCGAACATCGTCGCGCCGGGGATATCGAGGACACCACCGACGATCACCCGGCCCGGCTCGCCCGCCGCGTGCGCATCGACTGCCTGGATTGTGCGTGAGATTTGCATCCCTACTCCTGGCCACTCCGGCCGCCGCGGCGGACCTCGGCGACGTCCCGTTCCATCTGGCGCCGGGCATCGCGCTCGGCGATGTCTCGCCGCTTGTCGTGGAGCTGCTTGCCACGTCCCAGCCCGAGCTCCAGCTTGGCCTTACCCCGGCCGGTGATGTAGAGCCGAAGTGGGATCAGGGTCAACCCCTTGGCCCGGGTCTTGCCGAGGAGCTGGTCGATCTCGGAGCGGTGCAGGAGCAGTTTGCGCTGTCGCTTCGGCTCGTGGTTGAAGCGGCCGCTGGTCTCCCACGGGGCGATATGGGCTCCGATGAGCCAGGCCTCGTCCCGGTCGATCCGCGCAAAGGCGTCGGCCAGGCTCACCTTGCCCGCACGGATGCTCTTGATCTCGGTACCGGACAGGACGATGCCGGCCTCCACGCTGTCCTCGATCGAGTACTCGTGGCGGGCCCGTCGGTTCTGGGCGATGGTCTTTTCGCCCATCGGCGTGGCAGCTCCTATTGAGGTGGTCACGCTCGCTGGCGTGCACCGGCGCGATCGACGTTCGGCGCTCCGGCGGCGGGCGTCCTCGCCCCGGAATCCAGATGATGGGCTTCCGGACGCACGAACGCCGGCCCTCGCGGACCGGCGTTCGTCTGCGGCTTCCACCCGCTCGGAAGACCGACTAGACGGTCATCTCCGGCGAGGTGGTGCAGCGACTGTGTTCTGACACTGCACATCACCTCCTTTCGTTCGCGGCTAACCGTACCGGATGACGTCGGTGCTGGCAACCATCCGAACTAACAACCCGTGGCGGCGATCGGGCAGCGTCGAGACGAGCTACGCCGCGCGCGGAAGCATCTCCGGAAGAGCGCCGGTCCCTGACAGGAACTCTATGGCGCGATCCAGGTCCACGTCCTTCTCGACCGGTGTGCCCGACGGGGGGTCGACCACGATGTCCGGGGTCAGGCCAACCTTGTGGATCCAGCGCTTGTTCGGCGTGAGCCACTTCGCGACGGTGAGCTTCACGCCGCCGGCGTCCTGCAGCTCGATCCACGTCTGGACCGTGCCCTTGCCGTACGAGGTCTCCCCGATGAGTGTCGCCCGCCCGGTGTCCTGCATTGCCCCGGCCACGATCTCGCTCGCGGAGGCACTACCCCGGTCGATGAGGACCGCGACCTGGATCGCCGGGTCCGTGGCCACGCCGTCGCCCAGCGACTGGGTGGGGGTCAGGTTCCCCTGGGCGTCCTCCTCCCAGAAGATCGGCCCGTCGGCGATGAAGGCGCTGGCGACCGTGCGGGCCGCCGTCACGAACCCGCCGGGGTCGCCGCGGAGGTCCACGATGATCTTCGTCTGGCCCTTGTCGACGGCGGCCTTGACCGCGGCCACGAAGCTAGCCGCCGCATTTTCCGAGAATCCGGTCAGCTTGATATAGGCGATCGTTCCGTCGGCGTACTCGTCGGTGATCACCTCGCGCTGGCGGACGACGTCCCTGGTAATCGTCAACTCGAACGGTGCCACGCCCTCCCGCTCGATCTCCAGGACGACGTTCGTCCCCTTCTTGCCGCGGATCCGGTCCCGGGCCTGGTCCGGCGTCAGGCCGTCGAGCGTGGACCCGTCCACCCTCGCGATCACGTCGCCCGGCTTCAGGCCGGCCTTGGCAGCCGGCGAACCGTCCAGGGGCGCCACGATCACGAGCCGGCAGTCGGCCCCGAACGTCGAGCAGTCGACCGTCTCGCCCTTGGCGTTCACCGTGCCGATCTCGGCGCCGATCCCCTCGAACTCGCCCGAGATGTCCTGGAGTGTGTTCCGGAACTCCTCCGAGGTCAGGTACGTGGAGTACGGGTCGCCGACGGCCTCGACCATGACCTTGATCGCGCCCTCGATGAGTGCCTTCTGGTCCACCGGCCCGAGCGCGTACCGGTCGCGGATCGCGGCGTAGACGTCCCAGAACGGCTGGAACGCCTCCTCGGACGTAGCGGGCGTGCCCGGCTGGCTGACCTGTCGCTGGCCGAGCAGGTAGCCCGAGGCGAAGAGGGCGCCACCACCAAGGACAGCCACCAGCACGATGGCGAGGCCGAGGAGCAGATTCCCCCGGGAGCCGCGGCCTCTTGGTCGCGGAGGGGGGGCCGGGGGAAGCGGAGAACTCGTGGAACTCTCCCCGTGTGCCGGCAGTTGGTCGGATGAGGGAGGCGGGGCCTCTGGGAGCATCTGCGGGTGTTCCTTCTCGGGCTGATCGGGGCCGTCGGGAGCGCCGGCAGGCGCGCGCGGCTATGCGCCGTGCCAAAAGCCTACACGGCGTTTCCCGATCCTACGTCGCCCGCCCCGTGCACGGATCAATCGTGGCGGAAACCGAACGCCGCCTTCGTCAACCCTTTACCGGGCTGCCGATCCCACGGGTCCGCCGCGGGAAAGCGCCTGGCGGAGGGTCCTAGCGGATGAGATACGTCCGTACCGAGACGAAGGCGCCGGCGACCCCGAGCCCGACCCCCGAGCCGATGACCAGGATCGCCACGTCGCGCGCGATCGCCCCCACTCGAATCGGGAGAATCCGGAAGAACTCGAACATGAAGTTGCCGAGCGGTTCGGCGGCGGCCGAGATCACGCCCAGCGTGATGGCCGCACCAAGCATGCCAACCATGGCTCCCTCGAACACGAACGGCCACCGGATGAACGCGTCCGAGGCGCCGACGAGGCGCATCACCTCGATCTCCTCGGCCCGTGCCACCACTGCCAGGCGGATCGTATTGATGATGATGAACAGGACGATGGCGGCGATGATCGCCAGGATGACGATGCCGGCAGTTCGCAGGAATTCGGTGACCGTCAGGACCCTGCTGACGAGATCGGTGATGTTCTTGACACGTTCGACGAGGGGATCGGCGCGGAGCGCGTCGGTCACGGCCATGAAGTCGGCCGGATCACGCAGTTTCACCTCGAGGCTCGCGTGCAGGGGGTTGGCATCGAGATACCTGGTGAGATCCTCCTCGCCCTGGGCGGCTCGCGCGTCGCGGAATCGCCGGAGGGCCTCGTCCTTCGTGACAAGGCTCACGGCGCGGACCTCGGGCAACGCCTCGACCCGCAGGCGAAGATCCTCGATCCCGGCCTCGGTCGCCGTGTCCCGGAGGTCGGCCACCACCTCGACCTTCTGTTCCACGAACTGGAGACCGGCCAGCAGCCCGTTCTGGACGATGAAGAAGCCGGCCAGGAGAAGGAGCATGAGGGTCATCGTCGCGGTCGCGGCGAGGCTCATCGCGGCGTTGCGCCAGTAGCCCTGCCAGGCGCGCGAGAGGCTGAAGGCGAGGAAGCCGATCAAGTCGAGTCAGCCCTGTCGATGGTAGCCGCCGCCGATCTCGTCGCGGATGATCCGGCCCTCCTCGAGGGCAACCACCCGTTTGCGCAGCGCGGTCACGACGTCGGCGTCGTGGGTTGCCATGAGAACGGTCACGCCGAGCTCGTTGATGCGCAGGAGCAGCTGGATGATCTCCCAGCTGATCAGCGGGTCCAGGTTGCCGGTGGGCTCATCGGCGATGACGACCCGCGGGTCGTGGACCAGCGCCCGCGCGATCGCCGTCCGCTGCTGCTCGCCGCCCGACAGCTGTCGAGGGTACTGCTCAGCCTGGCCGACCAGGCCCACCAGGCGCAGGGCCCGATCGACGGCCGGGCCGATCCGGCGGCGGGGCGTCCCCGTGACCTCGAGGGCAAAGGCGATGTTCTCGCGGACGCTCTTGGAGGGCAGGAGCTTGAAGTCCTGGAAGACGGCCCCGATCTTGCGGCGGACACGCGCCACCTTTCGGCGCGGGAGACGGGCAAGGTCATCGCCGTCGAGGAGGACGACGCCTTCCGATGGAACCTCGTCGCGGATGATCAGTCTCATGATCGTCGACTTGCCGGCCCCGCTTGGACCGACCAGAAAGACAAAGTCGCCTTCCGGGATCACGAGGTCGACGTCCCGGAGGGCCTCCCGGCCGTTCGGATACCGCTTCGTCACGTCGTTGAACACGAGGACCGGCCGGCGGCCACCCGAGGCCCGCGAATCGCCATCGCTCATGGGGCCGACGTCCGGATCCCGAGCCGGCCCGGGCGCCCTGGGGGCCGCTGTGGGTGCGTCCTGGGCTGTCGTCAAGATCGGCTCCGCGTTGATGGGCTCCGATGAACGGGGCATCGGTGCGACCTCGCCAGACTCCGGGCCCGGGGCACATCGGAGGGAGCCACGTCGAAGGGGAGGCTACCACCGGCTCGCGGCGCGCGGCAAACGACGAGCCCTCCCCGGCCCGCATCGGCCGCGGGTCAGAGAAGCCCGGGTGAGATGGGCAGGTATCTCGAGAAGTCAGCGAACGAGCGTGACCACGCCAGCAGCACCGGGAAGCCCTCAATCCGGAGGCCCGCCGCGATGAGCATCTCCATCGTGCGGCCGGCGTGGCCGGGCACCCAGATCGCTGACAGGCCGCGCGGGACCACCGCCTCGAGAAGGTCCGCCGTGATCGGGGCATGGAGCGCCGCATCCGCGACGGCAATCGGCCCGATGCGCCCAACCTCGGACGCGTAGCCGTAGCCGAGCAGGCGACCCGAGCCGTCGCGATAGGCGAACCCTGTCCGGCTCTGTCCCCGAACGAACGCGTGATCCTCGGGATGGGCGAAACCTAGCGCCGAGCGATCGAGCTGGGCCAGCTCGGCATCGAGGCCGTTGCCGCGTCCGGCCGGGTGCTTGGATCCATCGAGGCGCACGGCCTGGATGCCGGCGGGCAGGGGCGCCAGCGCGTCCGGTCGGACCGGGCGCCCAACGATGTTGAACATCGGCATGCGCGGCACCATTCCGACCGACGCGTACAGGCCGTTGGATGCCGGTTGGGCCGCGTCCGTGGCGACGGCGAGGGTGGCGTCATTGCCTTGCGGCAGCACGCGCCGGAGCAGCTCCCGGCCGAGTCCGGCGTGCTGACTGCCGGGCCGGACGAAGAGCATCGACAGGAACCAGACGGCTTCGCGCCGGACCGCCGCGGCAAAGGCGAGTACGCGTTCCTCGGCAGCGGGTCCATCGAGCCGCGTCGCCACCCAGAAGAGGCCAGGATCGGTGGCCAGGGTGTGCGCATGGAGCTGCCGAAGACTCGGGTTGTCGGGCGGGATCTCGTGCTGTCCGAGCGGGATCGAGTAGTCGTTGATGGCGTCGCGCCAGATGTCCTCGCAGACGGCCAGGTCCGCCTCGCCGGCCGGCCTCAGGCGGATCCCGTCACGCAGGCTCACTCGAGATCGCCCGCGTCGGCCGACGGTGGCAGGCCGGTGGCCTGGCGCGCCAGTTCAGCCTGCATGAACGGGTCGAGGTCGCCATCCAGCACCCCACCGGTGTTCGAGGTCTCGTGCCCGTTGCGGAGGTCCTTGACCATCTGGTAGGGGTGGAGCACATAGCTCCGGATCTGGTTGCCCCAGCCCGCCGTCACATGCTCGCCGCGAAGCTTGCGGAGTTCCTCCTCGCGCTTTTCCAGCTCCAGCTCGAGCAGGCGGGACTTGAGGACCCGGATCGCGAGCTCCCGGTTCTGCGTGGCCGATCGCTCGTTCTGGCAGGTGACCACGATTCCGGTCGGCAGGTGAGTGAGCCGGATAGCCGATTCGGTCTTCTGGACGTGCTGGCCGCCCGCTCCCGACGAGCGGAAGGTGTCGACCCGGATGTCGTCCCAGTTGAGCTCGATCTCAACGTCGTCGTCCGCCTCCGGCATGATCTCGACGAGGGCGAATGTGGTCTGCCGCCGCTTCTGGGCGTCGTACGGGCTGATCCGGACGAGCCGGTGGACGCCGCGCTCGACGCGCAGCCAGCCGTACGCAAACCGTCCGTTGACGGTCGCGGTCGCGCTCTTGACACCCGCCTGCTCGCCGGCCGTCGAGTCCACCACGTCCGCCTTGAACCGGTGCCGCTCAGCCCAGCGGAGGTACATCCGGAGAAGCATCTCCGCCCAGTCGGTCGCCTCGGTCCCGCCGGCCCCGGCCGAGATCGTGACCACCGCGTTCTTGGCGTCGTACTCGCCCGAGAACAGGAGGAGCGTCCGCTCGCGCTCGAAGACGGCCCTGAGCTCATCCGCCTCGCGCACGACGTCCGCCTCGGTCTCCGGGTCCGGGGAGGCCTCGAGGAGCCCCAGCAACTCCACGAGGTCGTCGGCCCGCTTCTCGAGGCCGCGCCAGAACGTGATCTCGTCCCGCAGCCCCTCCGCCTCGCGGAGGACGGCCTGCGCCGCGCGCTGGTCCTCCCAGAATCCGGGTTCTCCGGCGCGGCCGTCGAGCGTAGCTAGGCGCGATTCCTTGGCCGCGAGGTCAAAGACGCCCCGAGGTCGACCGGATCCGCTCCGCCAGGTCCCTGATGGACGCGACGTCCATCAGTTCCGGACCCGGAGATCCTGGAGCAGGATCGGACGGAGCTCGATCAGCCGGAGGGCCGACTTGCTCCGGGCGACGACGGGGTTCACGCAGGGACAGTAGCCGTTGTGGGGACAGACGCCGCAATTGCCGTCGCAGTCCAGCGCCGCGGCGTAGCTGCACGTTCGGCAGTCACGCTCGCAGGCGATCAGGTCAACGAAACTCGCTTCCTCGGCCTGCTTCACAAATCCCTCTCTCAACACACCTTGGGCACGGCGGGTGGGGCGCGGGGGGCTGGCGATGGGACATGCGGGTCCCGCTTGCGGGAAGTTCCGTCGAGTATAGGTGCGGTTGCCCGGGTCGCCAAGAGGGAAACCTGCGGATTCCCGCACGAATCGGTGCGTTGGCCCGGGTGATTCGTCGGCGCTCAGGGCGACTTCGTCGCCGGGTCTTCGAGGAGGAGGTGTCCGCCCCCGACGAAGTAGATCGCGAGCGCCCCCAGCTCGTGGACGATCGCCTCGGCGCGGCCCCCGGCGTCGGCGTCGACAGGGCTCCGGGTCGTGGGCGAGCCCCACGCGGTGACGCCCTGGTCCGTCGCAATCCTGAGCACGCGAAGCATGTGGGTTCGGTCGCTGACGAAGACGGCGCTCGAGAGCCCGCGGTCGCGCAGCAGGGCTGCAACGGTTTCGAGCGATTCGAGCGTGGTTCGGCCCCGGTCCTCGGCGATGATTGCCGCCGCCGGCACACCCTGTCCCTCGGCCCAGGCCCGGGCCGCGGCTGCTTCCGTGGTCCGGTCGCCGGCGGTCTTCCCACCCGTGACGACCAGGATCGGGGCAACCCCTGCCCGATAGAGGTCGACCCCGTGGGCGATGCGCGCCTCGAGGACCGGCGAAGGCCGGCCGTCGTACTGCGCCGCGCCGAGGATGACGATGGCGTCCGCCGGGCGAACCTCGTCGAGCGCACCCTGCTGCCCGATGCGATAGGCGGCCCATCCCGAGATCGCTGCGAGGCCGACCAGCGAGGCGACGGCGAGTCGAACGAGGCCGGTCATCCCTCGCCGATCGGCCGAGCTCGGGTGCCCGGCCAACGAGTGATCCAGGGCCGACAACTGCCGCTCGACCGCCGGCATCGGCTCGACCGCGTCAGCGGCCGTGGCACTTCTTGTACTTGAGGCCGGATCCACACCAGCAGGCGTCGTTGCGGCCGATCTTCTGGCCCGTCGGGGTATGTCCGGGCCGCGCCTGGGCCCCTGCCCCGGGGATCGTGGGTCGGGCGCCCGGGACCCCGGCGATCGCGCCCGAGCTCGCCGTCGCCCCGGCACTGAAGCCGGCCCCCGGACTCGTCGCGGCGCCGCCCGCCCTGCCTGGATTCGCGGCCCGTGCCCCGGCCGTGATCGACCCTGCCACGCCCGCCCCCGCGCCGACGGCCCGTGCCGCCTGTCCCGGCCCGGTCATCGGAAACACGCCGGCCGGTGGCGACTGCTGACGGGTAACCGTGACCCGGAAGATCGTGCTGGCCACCTGGTGGCGAATGAAGCCGCCGAGCTCCTCGTACAGGCGGAATGCCTCCTTGCGGAACTCGTTGAGAGGATCCTGCTGGGCATAGCCCCGAAGCCCGATCCCGCGCCGCATGTCGTCCAGCTCGGTGAGGTGCTCGACCCAGAGCGAGTCGATCGTCCGAAGCAGGACGAACCGCTCGACCATCGGCCACTCCTCGCCCACCTCTGCTTCGCGAGCCTCGAGCCTGGCGTGGACGACGTCGCGGAGGTGGAGGGCGATCGATTCGCGTGTGTGCAGGTCCCAGAGCTCGTCCTCGGTGACCAGATCTGGGCCGATGCCCATCCGCTTGAGCGCCTCGATCAGGCCGTCAATGCCCCATTGCTCGGTCGGGCCAGTGAGGTGGCTGTCGCAGAGGGCTTCGATCTCCTCGTCCAGGAAGGCGTGAACCGTGTCGGTCAGGTCCTCGTTGCGCAGAACCTTGTCGCGCTCGGCGTAGATCGTCTCGCGCTGGCGGTTGATGACGTCGTCGAACTCGACAACACGCTTGCGGATGTCGAAGTTGAAACCCTCGACCCGGGTCTGGGCGCTCTCGATGGTCTTGCCGACGATGCCCGATTCGATGTAGGTATCGTCGTCCAGGCCGAGGCGCTCCATGATCGAGGTCACCCGCTCGGAGGCGAACCGCTTCATGAGGTCGTCGTCGAGGGAGAGGTAGAACCGGGAGGAGCCGGGATCACCCTGGCGGGCCGCCCTGCCCCGGAGCTGGTTGTCGATCCGCCGGCTCTCGTGGCGCTCCGTGCCGACGATGTGCAGGCCGCCCGCCGCGACCACGCGCTCGTGATCCTCGTCGCAGATAGCCTTCGCCTCGGCAAACGCGGCGTCGTAGGTGGCCTTGTCCACCTCCGCCGGGTTCAGGCCCCGCTGGTGGAGGAGCTCGGAGGCGAGGCCGGCGGGGTTGCCCCCGAGCAGGATGTCCGTGCCGCGACCGGCCATGTTCGTGGCGATCGTGACCGCGCCGGTCCGTCCGGCCTGGGCGACGATCCCGGACTCCTTCTCGTGGAACTTGGCGTTGAGAACCTCGTGCTTGATCCCGCGCTGCTTGAGCATCTCGCCGAGCTTCTCGGACTTCTCGACCGAGACTGTGCCGACGAGCACGGGACGCCCGACCTCCTGCATCTCGGCGATCTCCTCGATCACCGCCCGGAACTTCCCGTCCTCGCTCCGGTACACGAGGTCGGTCCCGTCCTCCCGGATCATCGGGCGGTGGGTCGGGATGGCCACCACCTCGAGCTTGTAGATCTTGTGGAACTCCTCGGCCTCGGTCATCGCCGTTCCGGTCATGCCCGCCAGCTTGTCGTACAGGCGAAAGTAGTTCTGGAACGTGATCGTGGCCAGGGTCACGGACTCCCGCTGGACGCGCAACCCCTCCTTCGCCTCGATCGCCTGGTGGAGGCCTTCGCTCCAGCGCCGGCCGGGCATCTGGCGGCCCGTGAACTCGTCGACGATGACGATCTCGCCGTCCTTGACGATGTAGTCGCGGTCGCGCTTGTACAGGGCGTGGGCCCGGAGCGCCTGTTCGAAGTGCCTCGCAAGGCGCGGATCGGCGTCGTACAGGTTGTCGACGCCGAGGAGCTTCTCGATCTTGTCGACGCCCTCCTCGGTGGGCGAGACGGCGCGATCCTTGAGATCGACGAAGTAGTCCCCGCCCTCCTCGGCGTCCTCCGCTCGACCGCTCAGCCGCGGCACGAGGCGGGCGAACTGGTAGTACAGGTCGCCGGACTCCTCGGCCTGCCCGCTGATGATGAGCGGCGTGCGGGCCTCGTCGATGAGGATGTTGTCCACCTCGTCGACGATCCCGAAGTAGCGCTCGCGCTGGACCCGCTGGTCCAGCTCCGTGACCATGTTGTCGCGGAGGTAGTCGAAGCCGAACTCGTTGTTCGTGCCGTAGGTGATGTCCGCGGCGTACGCCTCCCGCCGCGTGACCGGCTTCAGGTTGATGAGGCGCTCGTCGTTCGTCGGGTAGCCCGGCTCGAACACGAACGAGGCGTCGTGGGTGATCATCCCGACACTCAGGCCGAGGAAGTGGAAGACCGGCCCCATCCACTGGGGGTCGCGTCGGGCGAGGTAGTCGTTCACGGTGATGAGGTGGACGCCACGGCCGGCCATCGCGTTGAGAGCGGCCGCGAGGGTCGGGACGAAGGTCTTGCCCTCGCCAGTCTTCATCTCGGCGATCTTGCCCTGGTGGAGGACCACCCCGCCGATCAGCTGGACGTCGAAGTGACGCATCCCGAGCGTCCGGCGCATCGCCTCGCGGGCCATCGCGAAGACGTCCGGGAGGACCGAATCCATGGCCGCCTGGAGGACCTCGTTCTCCTGCGTTCGGCGCGCCTTCGCGATCTCGCGCCGGCGCTCGAGGTCCGGGTGGCGGAGCTCGTCCTCGGACGGCTCGCCGGGCACGGCCGCCGCGGCGATGTCTGCGCGGAGCTCGGCGAATCGCTCACGGATCGCCTCGTCGGAGAGCGCACCGATCTCCGCTTCGAGCGCGTTGGCCTCGTCGACGAACGGTTGGATCCGCTTCAGCTCGCGATCGTTCGAGTCTACGAAGCGTGAAAGAAATCCCAGCATGGACAGTGAAGTCTAGCCGAGGTGCCCCGGAATCGGACGTGGCACTCTCAACGGCCGGGGGCGGGTCGGACACGCTTGTCGTGCAGGGGGGACTCGCATCCGTGGCGCGTGCCAGGCGGACTCGCATCCGTTAGGCGTGCCAGGTGGACTCGCACCCGTAAGGCGTACATGACTCAGATTGACCCTGACCGAGCGTGACACCCTGCGGAGTCCCGCGGCTGTGTGCTACGTGCGGAGCTGGCTCACCGCGTTTGCCGCATCCGAAACCGACTCAAACGACGCTCGGCCGACGGCTGTGGGGCTCCAGACCGGTGGGGTGGACGCGGAGTTGTGGGCTGGAAGGGTCGGCCCGCCCGCGCAGTCCGATGGACAGCACGATCTCGTCGCGAATCGGGATCCCTTTCGCCCCCACGAGTCCGATGGAGGGCTTCAGCGTGCGGCGGGCATTATCCACGGCACCGGCGTGGAGCTCGGCGAGCCGCCAGCCGCGGCGCTGGTAGAAGCCCAGGGCATCGAGGTTGTCGTTGGTCGTCACCAGCCACACACGCTGCACGCCCGAGCGCGCGAGGACGCGCAGCGCTTCATCGAGGAGCGCACCCCCGACCCCACGTCGCCGCTGGTCACTGTCGACGGCGAGGATCCGGAGCTCCGCTTCGCCAGCGCGGGAGAGCGAGCCACCCACCACCCAGGTGACCAGGCCGATCGGGCCGCGGTCGCGAAGGTCCGCAACCAGGCCGTCACCCGCGAGCGGATCCATCAGCTCGCTGCGCCTCGCCTGCATCCGGCCCGCGAGCGTGACCTCGAGAAGCTCCGCGGCCCAGGCGCCGTCCGACTCGAAGGAGAACCTCCGGAGCGCGATCTCGTCCCCGAGCGGCGCCTCGGGCCCGACCGGCACCTCCTGGCTCGTCAGGTCAGCCGGCGAGGTGCCAGAACCCGATTCCGTAGCCGGCGACGAGCACGCCGAACGTCGCCGCGGCGAGGAAGAGCCAGAACGCGACGGCGCGCCTGACGGACGTCGGGTTCATCTCGGGGTTCTGGAGGGCAGGCAGGCGGCCCTTCGACAGCGCCGCGCCCCAGCGTGGCGAGCGCAGCTGGTTCCGCCACTCACGCTCGATGACCGGGCGCGGCTCGAGGCCGCCTTTCCCATCCGGCCGGTGGAGCTGCAGGCTCATCGGTCGCCCGTCTTTCTGCTCGACGCGAGGATGGCCGCCTCAAGCGTGACATCCGCGAGCGTGGCATCCGCCGGGTCGTGGTCGGGCTCGTTCCGCGTGTCGAGCTTCTTGGGAATACCGTCTTCCCAGAGGAGCATCTCCTGGGTGAACTCGACCTCGCTGCTGAACAGGGCCCCGACCGACTCGCCCCGATGGATCCGCTTGATCGCCTCGCCGATCAACGGCGCGATCGACAGCGTGGTGATCTTCGGAATGCGTTTTGCCGGAGGCAAAGGGACGGTGTCGGTCAGGACCACCTCGCGCAGCTCGGACTCCGAGATCCTCTGGACGGCTGGATCGGACAGGATCCCGTGGGTGGCGCAGGCGTAGATCTCGTGCACGCCCTCCCGTTCGAGGGCGCGAACTGTTTCGGTCAGGGTCCCGGCCGTGTCGATCTCGTCATCCACGATCACCGCACGTCGCCCGCGAACGTCGCCGATGACGTTCATCAGCTCCGCCCGGTCGCTGTTGCCGACCCGCCGCTTCTCGATGATCGCGAGCGGGGCGTCGAGCAACTCGGCGAACGTTCGGGCCCGCTTGGCGAAGCCGAGGTCGGTGACCACGACGATGTCCTCGAGGTGCTTGTGCTTGAAGTAGTTGGACAGGATATGAACCGCCGTCAGCTCGTCGACCGGGATGTTGAAGAACCCCTGGATCTGGCCCTGGTGGAGATCCATCGTGAGCATCCGGTCCGCGCCGGCGACGGTGATCATGTCCGCGACGAGCCGGGCCGTGATCGGGACGCGCGGCTGATCCTTCTTGTCCGAGCGGCCGTAGGCGTAGTACGGCACCACCGCGGTGATCCGGCCCGCGCTCGCCCGTTTGAAGGCGTCGATCATGATCAGGAGCTCCATGATCGAGTCGTTCACCGGCCGGCAGGTCGGCTGGATGATGAAGACGTCCTTCTCGCGGACGTTGTCGAGGATCTTGACGAAGATGTTCTCGTTGGCGAACTGGAAGACCTCGAGCCGCCCGGTCTCCGCTCCGAGGTAGCGGGCGATCTTCCGGGCGAGGTCCGGGTTCGAGTTGCCGTGGTAGATCTCGAACTGGTCCGCGTACACGGAGGGCTCCTTCCGCTCGCCGGGCCCGAACGCGCCGCTCAGGCGCCGCGTCCCGGAGCGCTGTCGTCGTGGTCGCCCGCGCCGCCCGCCCCAGGATCGTCATTGTCGCCGTTGCCGCGCCCTTCTGCCAAGCCCGGTCGGAAGGCCGAGATTCCGACGACCCGATCGCCCTCGTTCAAGCGCATCACGATCACGCCCCGCGCCCCCGACGAGTAGCGGTTGATCGAGCCGAGCTCGGTCCGGACGACCTGACCGTGGGCCGAGATCAGGACCAGCTCCTCGTCCAGCTCGGTGACCTGCTGGACGGCTGCCACCACGCCCGTCTTGCGTCCCTCGAGCGCGATGAGCCGAACGCCCTGCCCGCCCCGGTGCTTGCGCCTGAACTCGGTGAGGGGCACGCGCTTGCCGTAGCCGGTCTCGGTGAGGACGAGAAGGTCGGCGCCGGGTTGGCCCACGCTCATCGAGACCACGTGGTCGCCTTCCCGAGCCAGCAGCCGGATGCCGATCACGCCGGCGGCATCGCGGCCCATCGCCCGAACCTCCGACTCGGCAAACCGGGCGAGCATGCCCTCGGCCGTCGTGATGATGACGTCGTCGTCACCGGAGGAGACATCCACCCAGGCCAGCTCGTCCGTCTCGTCCAGGGTGATCGCCCGGATCCCGGTTGAGCGGACACGCTCGAACTGCTCGAGGGGCGACTTCTTGACGATCCCGTTGGTGGTCGCGAGGACGAGGTAGCTCCCCGGCGCGAAGGTCGGCAGGGTGATCGTCGCTCTCGGGGCCTCGCCCGACTCCACCTGGACGCCCGGCAGGTTGATGATTGGGATTCCCTTGGCCTGGCGGCTGGCATCGGGGATCGAGTGGACCTTGGCCGAAAAGACGCGCCCGCGATTGGTGAAGAAGAGGGCCCAGTCGTGGGTGTTCGCCACGAGCAGGTGCTCGACCGCGTCCTCCTCGCGAGTGACATGGCCGATGATCCCCTTGCCGCCCCGCTGCTGGCGACGATAGGTCGCAACGGGCTGGCGCTTGATGTAGCCGCGTCCGCTGATGGTGATGACGACGTCCTCGTCGGCGATCAAGTCCTCGTCGGTCAGGTCGCGCGAGGCGTCCTCCTGAACGCGCGTCTTGCGCTCGCCGGCGTACTTCCGCTTCAGCTCGACCAGCTCGTCCTTGATGATCTGGAGCACCCGCGCCGGGTTCGCGAGGACATCCTCCAGCTCGGCGATGAGCTGGATGACCTCGAGGTACTCGTCCTCGATCTTCTTGCGCTCGAGGGCGGCCAGCCGGGCCAGCCGCATGTCGAGGATGGCCTGGGCCTGCCGTTCGCTCAGCTCGAACTGGGTCTGGAGGTTGGTTCGGGCGACCTCCGTGTCGGCCGAGGCACGGATCGTCTTGATGACCGCATCGAGGTTGTCGAGGGCGATCTTGAGGCCCTCCAGGATGTGGGCCCGGTCGCGGGCCTTGCCCAGGTCGAACTCGGTCCGTCGGCGGACGATCTCGCGCCGGTGGTCCACGTGGTGCTGGAGGACCGACTTCAGGGGCAGCGTCTGAGGCTGCCCATCCACCAGGGCGAGCATGTTCATGTTGAACGCCGCCTGCATCGGCGTGTGCTTGAACAGGTTGTTCAGGACCTTGTGTGGATTGGCATCCCGCTTGATCTCGATGAACATACGCATGCCGTCTCGATCGGACTCGTCGCGAAGGTCCGCGATGCCGTCGATCTTCTTGTCCTTGACGAGCTCGGCGATCTTCTCGAGGAGCGTCGCCTTGTTCACCTGGTACGGGAGCTCGGTGACGATGATGGCCACCCGCTCGCCCCGGATCTCCTCGAACGCGACCTGGGCCCGCATCACGACGCGGCCGCGGCCGTGGGCGTACATCTGGCGGATCGCGTCGATCGTCTCCCACTCGCCGGTGATCGAGTTGCGCTGGCGCTCGAAGCGGAAGATCGTCCCACCCGTCGGGAAGTCCGGACCGGTCACGAACCGGCACAGGTCGTCGGAGGTGATCGCCGGGTCGTCGATCAGCGCGATCGTGGCATCCACGACTTCACCGAGGTGGTGGGGAGGGATATTGGTCGCCATCCCGACCGCGATGCCAGAGCTGCCGTTGATCAAGAGGTTGGGCAACTTCGCCGGGAGCACCGTCGGCTGCTTCTGGGTGCCGTCGTAGTTGTCCTCGAAGTCGACGGTCTCCTTGTCGATGTCGGCGAGCAGCTCCGCAGCGATCGCCGTCAGGCGGGCCTCCGTGTAGCGCATCGCGGCCGCGGCGTCACCGTCGACCGACCCGAAGTTGCCCTGGCCGTCCACGAGCGGGTAGCGCATCGAGAAGTCCTGGGCGAGTCGCACGAGGGCGTCGTAAAGGGCGACGTCGCCGTGAGGGTGGTACTTGCCCATCACCTCGCCGACGATCGCGGCGCACTTCCGGAACGAGCTCGTGGCAGACAGCCCCATCTCGCCCATCGTGTAGAGGATCCGTCGATGGACCGGCTTCAGGCCGTCGCGGACGTCGGGCAGGGCACGGGACACGATGACGCTCATCGCGTAGTCGAGGTACGAGGTGCGCATCTCGTCCTCGATGCGGATGCCCCTGATGGCGCCTGCGTTGTCGGTCACGAGTTCTCGGCTCCTCTGGTCAGATCAGCGGTGGTTCGGGCAGCGGCCGCCCGAGCGGGAGATCAGCAAAACGGGCGGCGATCGCAGCGGCGACCGAGGTGGACGGACCGCCCGGCCGCCGGCGGATTCCGGCCAGGATTGCCCGAAGTCGATCGGCGTCCGCAGCGCCCAGTTTCGAGAGGGAGTCGCGGATGACCCACGCCCGATGGCCGTCGGCCGCGAGGGCCGCGAGGTCCGCCTCGTGCTCGAGCGCGACGGTCGTGGCAGGAAGATCCACCAGCGCCATCGACCGATAGGCCCAGGAGAGCGCCTTCTGGACGTCCGGCTCGGCATCGCCGATCAGAAGCGCGAGGATTTCGAGGGCCCGCACGGCCACGGCGGATGCCCGACCGGCGGTTCGACTGACGAAGGGCATCGTCGCGATCGTCGACCCGACGAGGCGGCGCTCCCAGCGCGACCTGGCATAGGCGAGCTGCTCCAGCTCGGCCCAGCGATAGGGCTCGGCCAGGATTCCCTGTGCAACCGGTCGCGCGAGGGTGTCGACGGTGATCCAGTCGCCCGCATCCCGCCCGGCCCGCCGGATGAGCTGCCAGGAGCGCTCTGTCTCGCGGGGCAGCGTTCGTTCGAGGAGATGAGATGCGAACCAGCGCGCTTCGAGCTCCGGCTCACCGAGCAGGCGGTCGGCGACCATGAGCAGCGTCGCAGGCGAATCGCGGCGGGTGGCCGCACGAAAGCCGCGCCCCACTGCGCCGAGCAGGGGGCTCCGGACGCCGAGCGTGGTTCCGATCCCTGGCGCGACGAACTGCTGGCCGGCGAGGTAGGCGGCGTCGGCCAGCTCCGTGAGCGCGGCCCGCAGGCTCGACGCCAGGGCCGCGGGGTCCAGGACATCCTCGGCCAGGGCTCTTCCCAGTTCCTGGGCCCGTGGCAGTCGCGCGGCGACCAGGGCCCGGGCGTCCTCGGTGTTCGCGCCGGGACCGCCAGGGGTACGTCGGAGCGCGGTGCTCCCAGCTCGTGGCACGGCGGCGATCATCCGTCCACCGCTCGGGGTGCATCGGGCTGATCCGCAGCGGGTCGGAGGCGGTAACGGGCCTTGAGCTCCGCCAGGCGTTCCGGTGGCGCGGCGACGTAGGTGCCTTCGCCAGTCGCGAGAACCTGCCCGGTCTCGCGATCAAGGATTCGACCGGTAGTTCGGAAGAGTCGGCGGCTCGTCTCCGCGACCAGGCCCTCGGCTCGAAGCGGGCGTCCAACCCGCGCGGGCTGCTTGAACTCCACAGTCATCCGCGCGGTGACGCCCCACGTGTCGCGGCCGATGACGGCCCAGGCCATGACCTCGTCGAGAATAGTGCACAGGATTCCGCCGTGGGCGACGTCCTCCCAGCCCTGGAACGCCGGGTCAAGCGTGAGCTCCGTCCAGCACCCGGTCGCGTCGGTGTGCAGATCGAGGTGGAGTCCGCGCTCGTTCAGCTCGCCACAGGCGAAGCAGTGGTGTGGCTCGAAGGTGAATCTCCGCCCGCCCATCTCGGTCATCGGCCGGACCTCAGATGTCAAGGTTCCGGACCTTCCTGGCCTCGCTCTTGATGAAGTCCTTGCGTGGCCCGACCTTCTCGCCCATCAGCATCGTGAAGATGGAGTCCGCCTCGACGGCGTCCTCGATCTCAGCCCGCAGGAGGACACGTGTCTCCGGGTTCATCGTCGTGTCCCAGAGCTGGTCCGCGTTCATCTCGCCGAGGCCCTTGAACCGTTGGACGGAGACGTTCTTGACGTTCATCTCCTTGACGATCCGGTCACGCTCGCGCTCCGAGCTCGCGTACTTCGTGACCTTGCCGGTCGAGACGCGATACAGGGGCGGCTGGGCGATGTACAGGAAGCCGGCCTCGATGATCTGGGGCATGAACCGGTAGAAGAGGGTCAGGAGGAGCGTCCGGATATGGGCGCCGTCCACGTCGGCGTCGGTCATGATGATGACCCGCTGGTAGCGCAGCTTCGACAGGTCGAAGCTGTCGCCGATGCCCTCGATCCCGGCGCCGAGCGCGATGATCAACGGTCGGACGTTCTCGCTGGCCACGATCTTGTCCAGACGCGCCTTCTCCACGTTCAGGACCTTGCCCCGAAGCGGGAGGATCGCCTGGAACCTGCGATCCCGACCCTGTTTCGCGGAGCCGCCCGCCGAGTCGCCCTCCACGATGAACAGCTCGCTCCGGGCGGGGTCGCGCTCCTGGCAGTCGGCAAGCTTGCCGGGGAGTGACAAGCCGTCCAGCACGCCCTTCCGGATGACGAGGTCGCGCGCCTTGCGCGCCGCCTCGCGAGCGCGGGCGGAGGTGAGGCACTTCTCGATGATCCGCCGGCCGTCGCCCGGGTTCTCCTCGAGGTACTGGATCAGGCTGTCCGTGACCGCGGTCTGGACCTGGCCCTTTACCTCGGCGTTGCCCAGCTTTGCCTTCGTTTGACCCTCGAACTGGGGGTCGGTCAGCTTGACGCTGATGACCGCCGTCAGCCCCTCGCGCACGTCGTCCCCGGAGAGGTTCCCGTCGGCGCCCTTGAGGATGCCCGCCTTGCGGGCCCAATCGTTGAGCGAGCTCGTGAGCGCGGCCCGGAAGCCGGTGACATGGGTGCCGCCGTCGACCGTGTTGATGTTGTTTGCGAACGCGAGGACGTTCTCGGTGTAGGTGTCGTTGTACTGGAGGGCGACCTCGACCGCGGTGGAGCCTTCCTTTCGCTCGACGTAGATCGGGCGGGCGTGGAGTGCCTCCTTGTTGCGATTGAGGTGCCGGACGAATGACTGGAGACCACCCTCGAAGTAGAACGAGCGCTCCCGGTCGCTCCGCTCGTCGATGAGCGTGATCCAGACCCCCTTGGTCAGGTAGGCCGATTCGCGAAGCCGCTGGGTGACGGCCTCGAACGAGTACTCCGTGGTCTCGAACATTTCGGGATCCGCGTGGAAGACCGTCCGGGTGCCCCGACGAGCTCCCTGTGGACCCACCTTCGTGACTGGCCCGGTCGGCTTGCCCCTCACGTACTCCTGGGCCCAGATGGAGCCATCCCGCGCCGACTCGACGCGAAGGTGGTCCGACAGTGCGTTCACCACGCTGACGCCGACACCATGGAGGCCGCCCGAGACCTTGTAGCCGCCTCCACCGAACTTGCCGCCGGCATGAAGGACGGTGTGAACGACCTCGAGCGCGTCCTTGCCCGTGGCGTGTTTCCCGACCGGCACGCCGCGCCCGTCATCGATGACCTCGACCACGTCACCGGCTCGAATCGTGACCCGGATCGTCCGGGCGTGGCCGGCCATGGCCTCGTCGATGGAGTTGTCGACGACCTCCCACACGAGGTGATGGAGCCCCCGGACATCCGTCGACCCGATGTACATGCCCGGCCGGCGTCGGACGGCCTCCAGGCCCTCGAGCACCTGGATGCTGGCGGCCGTGTAGTCGGAGCCGGCGCCCTTTCTGCGACGGCTCGACCCGGTCGCGGCAGTGTCAGGCCGGACCGTCGGTTCCGTCACGAGGGTCCTCCCACCAGGCGCTCGAAGAGGCGTCCGAGCTCTTCGTCGCCGAAGTACTCGATCACGATGCGGCCGCCTCGTCGTGAACGCACAAGGCGGACCTTGGTTCCGAGCGAGCGGCGCAGCTCCTCCTCCAGGCGCTCCATCTCCGGATCGGTCGCGCTCGAGGTCGACGACCTGACAGGGCGAGGGGCGCGAAGGCGCCGAACCAGTTCCTCGGTCTGGCGGACGGAGAGATCCTTCTCGACCACGGAGTTCAGAACTCTGGGCTGATGCTCGGGCGACAGACCCCCGATCGCTCGCCCGTGGCCCTCGCTGATCACGCCGTCGCCGATCGCGGACTGCACGGACGGATGGAGGTCCAGGAGTCGAAGCGTGTTTGTGACCGTGGATCGGGCCCTTCCGACCCGCAGCGCGAGGTCCTCCTGGGAGAACCCGAACTCGTCGATCAACTGCCGATACGCCCTCGCTGACTCGACCGGGTCCAGATCCTCGCGCTGGAGATTCTCGACGAGGGCGAGCTCCAGCTGCTCCTTGTCGGCGAGCTCGCGAACGACCGCAGGAATGCGATCCAATCCCGCGGCGCGGGCGGCCCGGACACGCCGCTCGCCGGCGACGAGCTGATAACCCTCGAGGGTCTCCGTGACGAGGACCGGCTGGATGACGCCGTGCTCGCGGATGCTGGCGGTGAGCGTCTGGAGGGCGGCGTCATCCATCCGGATACGCGGCTGGCGGGGATTCGCCCGTATCCGATCGAGCGGGATCTCGATGGATCCGGAGGTGTGCGGGATGCGCTGCGGGATGAGCGCAGCAAGGCCGCGGCCCAGCCCGTGGGGACGTTCCGGTCGGGCCGTCATCAGGCCACCATCGCCGCGGGATTGTCGAGGCGAACGTCGCGGCGCGCGGCGCGAACCCGGAATTCGTCGGCCAGCGCCCGATACGCGGTTGCCCCGCGCGATTCGGGCGCATAGAGGTGAATCGGCTGGCCGTGGCTCGGCGCCTCGGAGATCCTGACGTTGCGGGGAATGATCGTCTCGTACACACGGTCGCCGAGATGCGCACGCACTTCGGCGACGACTTCCGCCGCGAGGTTGGTCCGCGCGTCGAACATCGTCAGGACCACGCCGTCGATCTCGAGGCCGGGGTTCAGGTGGTCGCGGACCAGGTCGATTGTGGCCATGAGCTGCGCCAGCCCCTCGAGGGCGAAGTATTCGCACTGGATCGGGATCAGGGTGGCGTCGGCGGCAGTCAGGGCGTTCACCGTCAGGAGGCCAAGAGATGGAGGGCAGTCGATCAGGATGTGGTCATAGTCGTCGTGGATCGGACCGAGGAGCCGGGCCAGTCGCCGTTCGCGCTGCTCCAATGGCGCGAGCTCCACTTCGGCGCCGGCGAGGGAGATTGACGATGGAATGACGGAAAGCCCGGCGACCGAGGTCTCGACGATCAGGCTTGCGAGGGTCGCATCGTCGACGACCGCCTCGTACACGGATGGTCTCGCGCTGCGGTCGATCCCGATCGCACTCGTGGCATTGCCCTGGGGATCCAGATCGATGACGAGTACCCGATCTCCCGCCAAGGCGAGATAGGCCGCGAGATTCACTACCGTCGTGGTCTTGCCGACGCCGCCCTTCTGATTGGTGCAGGCGATCGTCCGACCCACTAGGCGCTCTTCCGAATGTCGATCACAGGCGTCGATTCTACCAGTTTCGCCCCCTTAACCGCCTCGCTGGACCCTGCCCGACAGATGCCTCAGGGACCTTGGGCGAGGTCCTCGAGAATTCGCCGGGATCGTGACACGGGCCGCTTCACTGGCAATGCACCGCGGCTCTCCTGGGTCTCACCGACGTTTCACGTGAAACATCCGGCGAGGCGAGGCGCTGAAGGCGTAGCAGCTGCCCCTGGCCTGCCCGGCCACGATTGCCCGCCCGTGGCGCCCGTGGGATACTTCGACCCGGACGCGGCCCGGCCGTCCGTTCGCGGCGCGCGGTCCGCTCCGCCTTCGACCCCCTGGCGGGCATGCCGAGGATCGACGTCGCCTGATGACCCCGCTGCTCGCCGTGATCGGAGCGACGGCCGCCGCCCTGGCGGAGCTGAGCCTGGTCCCGTATTTCCGGATCGGGGATGCGCACCCGCATCCGGTCCTCGTCTTCGGGGTGATCTGGTCGATCACGACCAGGCTCGAGTGGGGCCTCGTCTGGGCCGTCGCGGGCGGGGTTGTCCTCGACAGCCTTGCCTCCCGCCCTCTCGGCGTTTCGGCCTTTGCGCTCGTGATCTCGGTTGGAGCAGCGATCCTGATCGCGCGCTCGTTCATCCGAATCCGGCCACTTGCCCCGGTGATTGCCGTTCCGATCGTGAGCCTCCTGTACTCGATGATCGTGCTTGCCCTGCTCGGTGCCATTCGTCCGCCGGTGTCCGTGGCCGATCCGTTGGCCGCATTCATGCCCGGCGCGGCGTACGACGCCGTGATCGGGCTCGTGTTCGGGCCGCTGATCGTGTCGATTCACGATCGGTATCGACCCGAGGAGCGCCTGGACTGGTGAGCACCGAAACGGCAGGACTGACCGGGCACCCGACCACCAACGACCGATCGCCGATCCGGTTCGTGGTCTTCGGGATCGTCGTCGTCCTCCTGTCGACGATCCTGGGAGCCCGCCTGTTCATGCTCCAGATCGCCGACAGCAACCGGTTCGCCACCCTCGCCGACACGAACCGCGCTGTCGACGAGCCGCTCGTCTCCACCCGAGGGGTGATCTTCGATCGGAACGGGGCGGCCCTGGTCACCAACGTCCCGGCATATGCCGTGAAGATTCGCCCGGCGGACCTGCCCGAGGACCGCCGGACTGATGTCGTCGACCGGTTGGCCGGCCTGCTCGGTCAGGATCCGGTCATGATCAACGTCGAGATCGACGCCAATCCGGGATCGAGGTTTGATCTTGTGAGGATCGCCTCCGACGTGGATCCGGACGTCGCCCACTTCATCTCGGAGTCGACGCTCGACCTGCCCGGCGTGGAGGTGGTAGTCGAGGCGCGGCGCGACTACGTGACCGGCCCCCTCCTCTCCCAGGTCATCGGGTACACCGGCTCGATCAGCCAGGGGCAGCTCACCGCCCTCCGGGCGAGCGGCTATCTCCCCGACGACCTCATCGGCAAGACGGGCGTTGAATCTTCCTATGAGTCTGCGTTGCGAGGCACCTACGGGATCCAGCGGGTCGAGAAGGACGCCTCCGGGCGCCGAATCCAGGTTCTGCAGACCGTCGCCGACCCGGTGGCCGGGGATTCCCTCGACCTGACGATCGACGTCGAGGAGCAGCGCCGCGCGGAGCAGGCCCTCGTCTGGGGCATGACCGAAGCAGGCCTCAAGCGGGGCGTCGTGATCGTGATGAACCCACAGACGGGCGAGATCCTGGCTATGGTCAGCCTGCCCACGTATGACGCGAACGCCTTCGCCCACGGCATCAGCGACACCGACTACCAGGCGCTCGTCGGCGACCCGGACAAGCCGCTGACGAATCACGCGATCAGCGAGCATTTCCCGCCCGGCTCCACGTACAAGCTTGTCGCCGGAACCGGAGCCCTTGCCGATGGCAAGATCACGCGTTCGACACAGGTCGTTACGCAGCCTTTTCTGACGCTCGGTACGACGAAGTTCTACGAATGGAATCGCCGCGGCTGGGGCAAGTGCACGATCCTGTGCGGGTTTGCCCACTCGAGCGACACGTTCTTCTTCCAGGTGGCCGCGATGCTCGGCATCGACCGGCTCGCCTATTGGGCAGGCCAGTTCGGCTTTGGGGTCCGGACGGGCATCGACCTCCCTGCCGAGGTCCCGGGCACCGTGCCGTCCAATCAGTGGAAGCTCGAGACGCTGGGTTCGGAGATTTACCCCGGCGAGGTCTACCAGGCCGGGATCGGCCAGGGGTACGACGTGGTCACGCCGCTCCAGCTGATCAACGCGTACGCAGCCTTGGCAAATGGGGGCACGCTCTACCAGCCGCAGGTCGTTCGAGAAGTCAGGGACGCATCCGGCAAGGTTGTGCGCCCCTTCCAGCCGAAGGTCATCCACGAGATCGATGTCGAACCGGAGGTCCTCCAAACGATGCGTCAGGCAGCGAGGAACGTCGTCCTGGTCCGCCACACCTACAACCTTGCGGATCTGCCGATCGTGGTGGCCGGCAAGTCCGGCACGGCCGAATTCGGTACGCGAGATGCCGAGGGCCGGCTGCCGTTCCACTCGTGGTTCGTGGCCTTCGTGCCGAAGGATCCGGACGTCACGTCGAAGGACGCAACCGGAATGAAGGCCGTGTCGGGGACTGACTCGGAGCTCGTCGTGCTCGCCTTCGCGTATGACTCCGGCACGAAGGGCAACGTCGCCACCGAAATCGTCAAGTACTACCTGCAGCTGCATTTCGGGATCGAGAAGGATTACCGGAACTTCAACCTCCTCGAGCGCGGCAACTTCTACCAGTCGAACTAGAGGGAGACGTGGGCGCCATCAACGCACGACCGGCCAGGGTTGCGGATTGGACCTCTCGATCGGCAGCGACGGTCTGGCGTGCATTCGACCTCCAGATCGCCACCTACGCGGTCCTGCTCGGCTCCTTCGGGCTGGCGATGGCGTACAGCAACAGTGTCGCTGGCGGGGATGGCGCGCTGGTTTCCGGCTCGGTCTTCCTGCGGGGCCTCCTCTGGACCGCGATCGCCCTCGTCGCATTCGTGCTGGCCGCCACCTTCGACTATCGCTGGCTCAGCACGCTCGTCTGGCCGCTCTACGCCCTCCAGCTCGGGCTGCTGGCGCTCACGCTCGTGATCGGATCGGGCGTGGGAGGGTCGTCCCGGTGGATCAGCGTCCTCGGGCTCCAGTTCCAGTTCTCGGAACTGGCCAAGATCCTGATGATCGTGACCCTGGCCAGCTACTTGTCCGTGCGACGTGGACGCCTGGACTCGCTTGGGAGCATCGTCGGCGCGCTGGTCCTCGTGGCGCCGCCGTGGGCGCTGGTCCTCCTCCAGCCGGACCTCGGCACGTCGCTGGTGTTCGCGGCGATCGTTGTCGGCATGCTCTTCATCGGTGGTGCGAGCCTGCGCTGGCTGGGGGCGCTCGGCCTGGCGGCCATGGCATCGCTCCCGTTCATCTGGACCTACGTCCTGCTCGACTATCAGAAGGAACGCCTGACCTCGTTCCTTGACCCCCTGTCCGATGTCCGGGGTGCCGGATACCAGCTGTACCAGGCGCAGATCGCGGTCGGGTCGGGCGGATGGTTCGGCAAGGGTCTGACCAACAGCACGCAGAACCAGCTCGACTTCCTGCCGGTCCAGACGACCGACTTCGTGTTTGCGATCCTGGCCGAGGAGCTCGGTTTCATCGGTGCAATGGTGGTGATCGGCCTGTTCGTGGCCCTCGTCTGGCGGGTGCTCGTGGCGGGCTGGCGGTCCAGGGACCCATTCGGCACGATGTTCGCGGCCGGCCTGGCCACGATGCTCGTGTTCCAGCTGTTCGTGAACATCGGCATGGTCATCGGGATCATGCCGATCACGGGCATCCCTCTGCCTTTCATCACCCACGGCGGGGCGTCGCTGATCAGCATCGCGGCCGGCCTCGGGATCCTGCAGAGCGTCAACATCCACCAGGGCCGCGCTGAATGGTGACGACCCGGACTCGACCAGGTGAGACGAATGAACGTTCCCGCACACTGACTCCTGATGGATCCCGTGAGCAGCGCCACGGTTCCGGCCGAGCCGCGCCAGCGATGGCGGGTGGTCTTTCGGCGACGGTCCGACGCGCCGCCGCTTGCCCAGCGCGAGCAGCTGGCCGCCTGGGAGGCCGCGCTCGCGAGGGGAGAACTTCGCCTGGCCGGTCTCGACCTGCCCGCGCCGCGGCCACGGATCGTCTTCGGCGCGCCTCTCGGCGCCGGAATTGCCGCTGAGCGAGAACTCCTCGACCTGTTCCTGGTGGAACGACTGACCGTGGCCGAAGCTCGACGCCGTCTCCTCGGGTCACTGCCGGCGGGTCACGAACTCGTCGATCTCCACGATGTCTGGCTGCCGGCGCCACCCCTGTCCGGGCAAGTGGCCGCCGCGGACTATCGCCTGGAGATCGAGCTCGAGGATGGATCTGCGCCGGATCCGGTCCGGCTCAGTGCGGCGTGCGCGCGGCTGCTCGGCGCGGCGACACTGCCCCGAACGCGAGAGAAGGGCGGCCGCCCGATCTCGTATGACCTGCGGCCGCTGGTGGCCGATATTCGTATCCGGTCCACGCCTCCGGGTGGACCTCCGGCACTTATCGCGCGGACCCGGTTCCACCCGGAACGAGGCGTCGGGCGCCCCGAGGAGGTGCTGGCGGTTCTCTCGGAGCTCGCCGGCCTGCCATTCGTCGCTCGCTTGATCGTGCGTGAGCGGCTCGTCCTGGCGGAGGATGCGTGATGAGGACGATCGCCCGCTCACAGACGATCGGTCGCATCGATTGACGCTCCGGCGGGCCTCGCCGTACACTCCGCCTTCGCGCGTCGACCTGTCGGCGTGCCTGCCCCTGTCCTGTTGAGGCCGCGGTCGTACGAGCCCGCGCGACCGCAGCCACGTCCGAGGATCCATGTACGCAGTCATTGAGACCGGCGGAAAGCAGTACCGCGTCGAAGTCGGGACCGAGCTCGAGGTGGAACTGCTCGACGTCGCCCCGGGCGATGCGATCACGCTCGATCGTATCCTCCTCGTCGCCGATGGCGACAAGGCGGAGATCGGCCGCCCGCTCGTCCCGAACGCCTCGGTGGCCGCCGATGTCGTGCGCCAGACCCGGGGCGAGAAGCTGATCAACTTCAAGTACGGCCCGAAGACGCGCCGCCGGGTCAAGAAGGGCCATCGTCAGGAGTTGACGGTGCTCCGGATCAGCGACATCGTCCTGGGTGGCCGCAGCGCCGCGGCTGACGCGGCCAAGGCGACCGAGGCGAGGCGAACCGAGCGACAGCGCCTCGAGGAGGCGGCCCAGCGCCAGGCCGCCGCGGACGCGGCGTTGGCCGCCAAACTCGCAGCGCCGGCCCAGAAGGCCCCTCCGGCGTCGAAGACGAGCCCCAGGGCAACGCGGACCGCGAAGGCGGGCGCGGCCGAACCAACGACCTCGAAGGCGGCTCCGGCCGCTCCGACGACCAGGCCCAGGGCCGCGAAGGCCGTCCCGACGGAGGCAGACGCCCCCGCCGCGCCGCCGAAGCGAACCCGCGCAGCGAAGAAGGACGGGTAGTCGACATGGCTCACAAGAAGGCCGGCGGCACCTCGAAGAACGGCCGCGACAGCGTTGGTCAGCGGCTCGGTATCAAGGCGGGCGACGGCCAACTCGTGACTGCCGGAGCGATCATCGTCCGACAGCGAGGCATGACCTTCCTGTCCGGCAAGGGAACCGGCCTTGGCGACGACTACACGGTCTTCGCCACCGTTCCGGGCAAGGTCAAGTTCGAATTCGCCACGAAGGCCAAGAAGCGCGTCCGGGTCATTCCGGTCGAGGCCGCACTCGCGGTCGAGGCCTGACCCAGGACCCGCCCAGGCGGCGACCACCGGCGGGACATCGCGTTCCCGCACGGACGGCGCGCAGGAGAGCAGCAGTGAAGCCCGACATTCATCCGAAATACCACCAGGCGACAGTCCATTGCGGGTCCTGCGGGACCGAGTGGACGGTCGGGTCCACGCGCACCGAGCTGCGCGTCGACGTGTGCGGCCACTGCCATCCGTTCTTCACGGGCAAGCAGACGATCATCGACACGGCCGGCCAGGTGGAGCGCTTCCAGAAGCGCCTCGAGCGCCAGGTTCGAGCAGGCTGAGGTCCGACCCGCTGGTCGGACCCGCGGCTGAACCTCGGCGTTCACCCCGAGCGATCGCGCCCCTGCCGGTCAATCACCACCTTCAAAGCTCGGACGGGTCCCGATGTCCTGATTCCGGTGCCCGCCGGTAGACTTGCGGCATGGCGCGCTACAGCTACGGTGGACAGGCCCTAATCGAGGGCGTCCTGATGCGCGGGCGCAATGCGATCGCGGTCGCATTCCGGCATCCGCAGGGACAGATCGTGTGGGCTGCCGAGCCGCTCACGAGCGGACCTCACGGCTGGCGCCTCGCGACTGCGCCGCTGGTTCGCGGACTGGTCGTCCTGTACGAGACCCTGGTCATCGGCACCCGCTGGCTGATCAGGAGCGCGAACATCCAGGCAGAGGAGGATGGCGCGGAACTCGGCAAGGGTTCAATCGTGCTGATGCTGGCGTTGACGCTGGCTCTCGGTGTCGGAATCTTCTTCCTCCTGCCGCTGCTCATCGCCAGCGTCACGACGGCGAAGATCAACTCGGGCGTCGCACAGCACCTGGTCGAGGGCCTCGTCCGGGTCGCGATCTTCCTCGGCTACCTCGCCCTGATCTCCCGGGCGCCCGACATCCGCCGGGTCTTCCAGTACCACGGCGCCGAGCACATGACGATCCACGCGCTGGAATCCGGCGAGGCGCTCACCACCGCCAACGTCCGGCGCTACCCGACCGCCCATCCTCGCTGCGGCACCGAGTTCCTGGTGGTCCTGATCGCGCTGTCGATCATCGCCTTCAGCCTCGTCGGGAAGCAGAGCCCGGCGGTCATGGTCGGCAGCCGGATCGTGCTCATTCCGGTGCTGGCGGCGGTCGGCTACGAGGTGCTTCGCTGGGGGGCTCGGCATCGTGGCAATCCGCTGATCAGGCTGGTCATGTGGCCTGGGATCCTCGTCCAGATGATCACCACCAAGCAACCCTCGGACGATCAGATCGAGGTCGCGATCGTGGCCATACAGCAGGCGCTTCAGGCCGACGGCGAGGCCGTCCCGGCGGGCTCCGACGAGCTGGACCGGGCACCCCTGGACCCGGTGACTCCCGCCGCAGCCGCGGCATGAGCGATCTCGACACCAAGCTGGCGGACGTCGCCCGCCAGTACGACGACGTCCAGGAACAGCTGGCCCGGCCTGAGACGAGCGTCGACCCGGACGCCATCCGGCGGCTGGGTCGCGAGTTGGCCCGCCTCGAACCGGTGGTCGAGGCGTACCGGCGCCTCATGGCCACCCGGTCCGAGCTGATCGGAGCGCGGGCGCTCCGCGACGCCGACGCCGACGAGGAGATGCGCGCAATGGCGCGCGAGGAGGCCGAGCGCCTCGAGGGTGACGAAAACCGGCTTGTCGGTGAATTGAAGGTGCTCCTGCTGCCGCGTGATCCGGCCGACGACGGGAACGTGATCCTGGAGATCCGGGCCGGCGCGGGTGGGGAGGAAGCCGCGCTCTTCGCGGCCGAGCTGCTCCGGATGTACCTCCGATACGCCGAGCGACACCGGTACGCGCCCGAGGTCATGAGCCTTCACGAGACGGGCATCGGCGGGGTCAAGGAGGCCATCGTCGAGATCGGTGGGGACGGCGCCTTTTCGCGACTGAAGTTCGAGGGAGGGACGCACCGGGTTCAGCGAGTGCCCGCGACCGAATCGTCCGGGCGCATCCACACCTCGACGGCCACGGTCGTGGTCCTGCCCGTAGTCGAGGCCACCGAGATTCAGATCGACGAGGAGCGCGATCTCCGGATCGAGGTCAAACGATCGTCGGGGCCTGGCGGGCAGTCCGTGAACACGACCGACTCGGCGGTGCGGATCACCCACCTGCCGTCCGGCCTGGTCGTGGAGATCCAGGACGAGAAGAGCCAGCACAAGAACAAGGCGAAGGCGATGGCCGTCCTGCGGGCCAGGCTCAAGGACGCCGAGCGGCGCCGCCAGCGCGAGGCGGACTCCGTCGCGCGGCGCTCGATGATCGGATCGGGCGATCGCGCGGACAAGATCCGGACCTACAACTTCCCGCAGGACCGCGTGACCGATCATCGGGTCAACATCGATCTGTCCGGCCTGCCCCGGGTCATGGACGGCGAGCTGGACCGGCTCATTGACACCCTCATCACGACCGATCAGGCAGAGCAGCTCAGCGCCTTCGTCGAGGCCGATCCGGGGAGCGGCTGACGCGGTCGAGCGTGGTCACCGTCGGTGTGCTCCTGGGCGAGGCGACCGGGCGATTGCGCGCGGCCGGATCGGAATCACCGCGGCTCGACGCGGAGGTCCTGCTGGCGAACGTCCTCGGCATGGACCGGACCGGCGTCCTGGCGCATCCAGAATCGCCGGTCGGTGACTCCGCCGCGGCCCGATTCGACGAGGCGATCAGGCGACGCCAGGCCGGAGAGCCCGTGGCCTACGTCCGCGGCCTCCAGGAGTTCCTCGGGCTCGCCTTCGCAACCGATGCGCGAGCCCTCGTCCCGCGCCCCGAGACCGAGCATGTCGTGGAGCTGGCCGAGGCCGAGATCGTACGGCGGCTCACCAGGTCGCCCCGGCCGGCCGGCTCGCCACCGATCCGGGTCGCGGACGTTGGCACCGGTACGGGCGCAATCGCGGTGGCCCTCGCGGTTCACCTCCGCACGCGGCGCATGGCCGAGGAGGTCGACATCCTGGCCGTCGACGACGCGGCTGGGGCACTCCAGCTGGCCCTGGAGAACGCGGTTGCGCACGCGGTCGGCGACCGGATCCGCTTCGTGATGGCCGATCTCGTGCCGCCCGGCGAGGCGCCGTTCGACGTGATCCTGGCCAACCTGCCCTACGTTGCAACCGATGCGCTCGACCGGCTGCCGCCTCCGGTCACATTCGAGCCCCGGCATGCCCTCGACGGAGGACCGGACGGCCTCGGTGTCATTCAACGCCTCGTGGCGCTGTTGCCTGAGGTTCTTGCCCAACGTGGCGTCGCCTTCTTCGAGATCGGGGCCGACCAGCGGGCGGGCATGATCGCCGTCGTGGAGGACCTGCCGGGCCGGTGGTCATGCGTCGTCGACAACGACCTCGCCGGTCTGCCGCGGATCGCCCGAGTGGAGCGTTGACGTGCCGGGCCAGCCATTCGTCCCTCGCTCGGTCGCCCCTTCCCTGCCGATTCGCCTGATCGCGCTCGACATCGACGGGACCCTCGTGGGTGAGGACCTCGTGCTCGCGGACCACACCGTCTCGGTCATCCGCCGCGCGGTCCGGCGCGGCATACGCGTATCGCTCGTCACCGGACGGATGACATCGTCCGCCATTCGCTTCGCGGAGATGCTCGAACTGACCGACCCCGTGGTCGGCTACCAGGGAGCGCTCATCCGACAGATGCCGCGCGGCGGTGACCGCCTGGGAAGGATGCTGACCCACCGCCCGCTATCGTCGTCCGCCGCACGCGAAGCCGTGGTTTGGAGCCGCGACCGCGGCCTCGACCCCCACCTGAATCACCTGGAGCGGCTCGTGCTGCGCGCCGACGATCCCCGAGTCGATGACTACTCCGCATTCCTGGGCACCCGGGCGACCCGCGTCGCCGATCTCGTCGCCTGGATCCGCGCACCCGTCACCAAGGTTGTCGCGGTGGGTCCACCGGGTTTGCCCATGTCGCTCCTGGCGCAGGCGCGAAGCGCCTTCCGCGGTCGCTCCGACGTCACCGTGGCCCATCCACGCTTCCTCGAGTTCGTGGCGCCCGGGATCAACAAGGGGGTGGCGGTTCGCTGGCTCGCGAGGCGCGCGGGCGTGCCCATGGGCGGGGTGATGGCGGTCGGAGACCAGCTCAACGACCTCGAGATGCTGGCAGCAGTCGGACACGGCGTGGCGATGCCCGCGGCGCCCGACGCCGTCGTGGCGGCTGCCCGGTACGTCGCGCCGCCCGTCGGGGAGTCGGGGGCAGCCGACGTCATCGAGCGTCTCGCGCTCTCCAGCCCCCGGGAGGCCGCTGCCGCCGCGGCGGCGATGGCCGATGTCGCGGCGCACCTCCGGGCGATGTTGTGACGGAGCCGCGCCCCGAGGTACTCGCTGACGATTCGGCGGGTCTGGCCGCGGCCGTTGCGACGCTCCGCGAGGGTGGCATCGTGGCCTTCCCGACGGACACGGTGTACGGCATCGCGGTCTCGCTGGGGACCCCCGGCGGGATCGAGCGCCTGTTCCACGTGAAACATCGGCCCTGGGAGAAGGGCATCGCGCTCCTGCTCGCCGATGCGGAGCAGGCGGAGACGGTCGGGGTGATGGACGGCCGGGCGCGGCTGCTGGCCGGCGCCTTCTGGCCGGGGCCGCTCACGATCGTGCTCCGCGCGCGCCCCGACGCCGAATTGCCGGAGGCTCTGACCGGCGGGACCCCAACGATCGGCGTGCGAGTCCCGGACCACCCGACTCCGCGGGCGCTCGCCCGGGCGCTTGGTCCACTTCCGACGACCTCCGCCAATCCAAGCGGGGAACCGGATGCCCTCGAAGCTGCGGACGTGATCGCCAGGCTTGGCGCTGACGTGTGGCTCGTCCTCGATGGGGGGCGCACGCCGGGCGCGGTCCCCTCGACCGTCGTCGACCTGAGTGTCGAGCCGCCCCAGGTGCGGCGCGTGGGCGTGCTTGACCGGGAGCAGGTCCTGGCGGTGCTCCGTGACGCCGACCCGCCGGACTCGGGACCTGACCCGTGAGTGTGGGACGATAGCCCCATCGCACGCGCTGCCCGGGCCCGGTGACACATGACGGGCACGCGGTGATGGGACGAGCCGGGGACCTCAGCAAGGAGGCGGATCGGGATGACGGTTGCGAGTGATCATCGCCTTGGCTGGGCCCGGCTCGCCGACGTGGACCCGGAGCTGTGGACCGCCATGGTCCAGGAGCGGCGTCGGCAGCACGACAAGATCGAGCTCATCGCGAGCGAGAACTACACGTTTGCGGCGGTCATGGAGGCCCAGGGCTCGTGGTTGACGAACAAGTACGCGGAAGGCCTGCCGGGGAAGCGCTACTACGGCGGTTGTGAGTACGTCGACATCGCCGAGGTTCTCGCCCAGCAGCGGGCGCTTTCCCTCTTTCCGGGGGCGGAGCACGTCAACGTCCAGCCTCATTCAGGCGCCCAGGCGAACATGGCGGCCTACTTCAGCGTCCTGCGTCCAGGCGACCGCATCCTCGGGATGAACCTCGCCCACGGCGGGCACCTCACCCATGGGTCGCCGGTCAACTTCTCGGGCCGGCTGTTCGAGGTCCACGCCTACGGGGTCGACGCCGCAACCGGGCGCATCGACTACGACGATCTCGAGGCAAAGGCCCGGGAAGTCCGGCCGAAGGTGGTCGTAGCGGGGGCGTCCGCGTATCCCCGCCTGTTCGACTTCGAACGAATGGCCGGCATCGCGCACGAGGTCGGCGCGCTCCTGTTCGTCGACATGGCGCACTTCGCGGGCCTGGTCGCGGCTGGTGCGCACCCCAGCCCGTTTCCCCACGCCGACATCGTCACGACCACGACCCACAAGACGCTCCGCGGACCACGCGGGGGCCTCATCTTCAGCCGGATCGATCTTCCCGAGAGCGTGGATCGGGCCGACTTCCCGATGGTGAAATCGACCCTTGCCGCCCAGGTCGACCGCACGGTCTTTCCTGGTGTTCAGGGCGGTCCCCTCATGCACGTGATCGCCGCCAAGGCTGTCGGGCTGCTCCTGGCTGCCGGCGAGGACTTCCGGCGCGATCAGTGGCGTACGGTCGAGAACGCGTCAATTCTTGCGGGCGCGCTCGCCGAGCGCGGCGCCCGAGTAGTGTCGGGAGGCACGGACAATCACCTCATGCTGATCGACGTGACCCCGCTCGGCGTCACCGGCAAGGAGGCGGAGCTGCTCCTGGACGAGGTCGGGATCACCGTCAACAAGAACGCGATCCCATTCGACCCGTTGCCGCCAAACACGTCGTCCGGGATCCGAATCGGTACGCCGGCGACCACCACCCGCGGCTTTGGGCCCGACGAGATGCGGACGATCGCCCGGCTCATCACGGAGGCGATCGAACGGCGCGCTGACGCCGCCGCCCATGCGAGCCTCTCGGCCACGGTGAGCGAGATGGTGCGCCGGTTCCCTGTTCCCGGCATCTCCGACGAGGTGGCATGACCTTCGTCAGCGGAGCCGCCGATGTGCTGCCGCTCCTCATCGCGGCCTTTGGCGCGGCGGCCCTCGTGGCCCTCGCAGTCACCCCGGTCATCAGGGGGCTCGTCCACGGGCGCGGGATCGTCGACACTCCGAACCACCGGCGAGTCAACACGAGTCCCGTCGCGCGCGGCGGCGGGATCGCCGTGGTGGTGGCATTTCTCGTCGTCGGCGGTGGCCTGACCGTGTTTCGCGGCTCCATCGGCTCGATGCCCCCACCGTCCGGCATCACCGCAGGTGAGCTGGCCGCCCTGTTCGGCGGCGGGGCGCTTGCGGCGCTCATCGGCGCCGTGGACGACATGCTTGATCTGCGCGCCCGCTGGCAACTCGCCGGCCAGCTGCTGCTTGCCGTCGTTGCCGTGGCCCTCGGCGTGGGCGTCGAGGTCGTGAGCAATCCCTTCGGGCCCGGCCTGATCGCCTTCGGCGGGCCGTTTGCTGCTGCGTTCACGATCGTCTGGATCGTGGGCATGCTGAACAGCATGAACTTCATCGACGGCCTCGACGGCCTGTCGACCGGGATCGCCCTCATCGCGGCGATCACCCTCGGAATCCTGAGCCTGACCACGCAGGTCGGCCAGCCCTACGTCGCCGTCCTGTGCGTGGTCCTTGCCGGAGGCCTCCTGGGATTCCTCAGGTACAACTTCCAGCCAGCCTCGATCTTCCAGGGAACCGCCGGCGTCATGTTCATCGGGTACGTGCTCGCGGTCCTCGCGATCCTCGGCGCCGCCAAGGTGGTCGTGGCACTTCTGGTCCTGGGGGTCCCGATCATCGACACGTTCTGGGTCATCGTCCGTCGGCTGCTCGCCGGCCGGTCCCCTTTCACCCCGGATCGCGGGCACATCCACCACCGTCTGCTGGACCTGGGCCTCGGCCATCGGGGAACGGTGGTATTGATCTACGCGATCTGCGCGAGCCTTGGGGTGATGTCGCTCGTCGTGTCGACCGCCACCCAGGTCTATGCGTTTCTTGGCGCATTGGTCGGTTTCGGCGTCGTCCTGTTCCTCCTGACTCGCGAACCCCGGGAGGCGCTCGAGCCGGACACCTATGAGCGTGAGGACCCGGCGTGAAACTCTGGCGGCGGCCGGGGAGGACGGGCCCGCGCGGGGCTCCCCAGGAATCCATCTCGCTCGAAGATCTCGCCTGGCGGATCGGGGCGTCCGACGAACGTCCCGTTCTCCCCCCGTCCGAGGCCGAGCGCGCGGCACCCAGGCCACCGACGAAGCCCGTCGTGAGCCGCGGGACCCGGCGGATCGTGCTCTGGCGAGACGTCTCCGCCCTGCTGTTCGGCGTTGTGGCGATCGTCCTCATTGCCCAACTCGGGCTGGGCGGCGGCACTCCGACTGCGGACGCGACGCCGACCGGGGAGCCGGCCCCGGCTGCGTCCGACGTGGCCGTGGGGGCAACCTTGACACCGGAGCCGACAACCGGCTCGACGATCGGGCCGGTCATCGACCCCAGCCTCATCACCGGGATCGAGGCGACGCCGACGCCGCTTCCCGTCATCACGCCGGTGCCGGCGACCTCTTCGCCGACCCATCGGGCCACCCTCAGGCCGACCCCCCGGCCGACGCCTCGACCAACGGCAACGCCTCGGCCCACGCCGACGCCGACCCACGCAGCGACACCGTCACCCAGCCCGTCACCGACCCCGACGCCCACACCTCCGCCGCCGCCTCCACCTCCGTCGGCCGCCATCCTGACCTTCGATTGCTCGCCATCGTCCGATGTGGTTCCGTTCACGGTGAACTGCAACGCGACGGGCCAGGACGTCACCGGCTGGTCCTGGACACTTGACGGCGCCGATGTCGGAAACGGGAGTTCGATTTCGGCGACGATCGACACGGAGGGAGCGCACTCCATCCGGGTTGTCGCGTTCGGACCGGGCGGGCAGGACTCCCGGATCGCGACGATAACCGGCGTCGCCCCGACGCCGGCCCCGACATGAGCGAGGCGGCCTGAAGGCTCGCCCGTGGCGACCGCGGGAACCTGCCTGCTATACTCCGCGGGCTTTGTCAGGTCGCGCGTGATCGAGCCCGGCCGGACGGGGGCTTATCTCGCCCTCTTCTCCGAAATCGGTCTCGTGCTCCTCGTGACGACCCTGACTGGCACGCTCGCCGGCCATTGGCTGGACCAGCAGGTCGGGGTCAGCCCGCTCTTCGTGCTGATCGGGCTGCTGGGCGGCCTGGCGGCCGGGGCGAGGTTCGCCTACCGGCTGATCAACCGGTTCCTGGCATCGTTCGACGACTGATACGGACCCGACCGGGCGCGACCGCGAGTCGCCCCACGAACCTTGGAGCCAGCGTGTCGAGTGACCCGCGAGCGGTCGTGGTGGCCGCCGATCCGAACACAGACGGTGCGCCTCCCCCGGCCGAAGAGCCGGCTGACGAGCCGTCCGCTCCCGTCGCCGGGTCGAAGCGCCGTCGCAACATCATCGCCCTGCTCCTCTCGGTCATCGCGATCGATGTGCTGGCCTTCCTGTTCGTGCCGCCGTTCCCGGTCGGGCAGCCTGGTCAGAAGATCACCGGGATCGCCGACCTGATCGCGGCCAACCTGGAATTCCCGTCCCCGCACGTGGTCTGGGACCTGGCTCCGGATGACCCGGTCGGGTCGGAGGCGATCCTGTTCTTTCACCCGAGCATCTCGGCGCCGCTCTTGACGATGTGGATCGTGATGGCGGTGATCGTGGTCTTCGCGTTCCTCGCGACACGGCGCATGACCGCGGTTCCGGGGCGCGTCCAGAACGCGCTCGAGTTCGCCTGGGAGTCGCTCGAGAACTGGGCCATTTCGCTCGGTGGACCGGGTGCCCGAAAGCACATCCCCCTCTTCACCGCGTTCTTCCTGTTCATCCTGTTCTCGAACTGGAGCGGCCTGCTGCCGTTCTTCGGCAAGATCGAGGCGCTGCGGGCGCCCACGAGCGACGTGAACGTGACGATCGGGCTGGCTCTCGTCGTGTTCGTGTACTTCCACTTCCGTGGGTTCCAGGCACTCGGGCTGCGCGGTTACCTCGGAAAGTTCTTCGTCTTCACCGGCTTCCGGCACGGCGTCGCCGGCGGGCTGATCGATCTGTTCGTGGGTTTCATCGAGTTCCTGCTCGAGTTCATCAAGCCGGTTACGCTGGCAATGCGACTCTTCGGCAACATCTTCGGGGGCGAGGTCGCGCTCGGCGTGATCACGGCACTCACGATCGCCGTCCTGCCGGCGGCGATGCTGCTCCTGGAAGGGCTCCTGAACTTCGTTCAGGCACTCATCTTCTCGACGCTGATGCTCATGTACACCATCATTGCCGTGGAAAGCCACGGCGAGGAGGCTCACTCGGCGCCCGCGTTCGCGGACGACCCGCAGGGCCTCGAGGGACCGCCCATCGCCAGCATGCAGCCGGCCAGGCACTGAGGGCCGGCCCGGACGGGCCGGCACGGAATTCGAGCAAGGTACTCCGGGGCGAGATCCCGGAGCCACGCAGGAGGGTTCACGTGGAACACATCGGCGCAGGACTCGCGGCCCTTGGGGTCATCGGTCCGGGTATCGGCATCGGCATCCTCACCGGGCTTGCCGCAACCGCCATCGGGCGCAACCCCGATGCGACACCGTCGATCCGGGCGCAGTTCATCCTCGGCGCCGCGTTCGCCGAAGGACTCGGCGTCCTCGCGATCGTGGTCGCCATCCTCGCCATCGTCCTCAAGTAGGCCGCGAGACCACCGGGCATGGACCTGTTCGCGATCGCCGGGCTGCCGACCGGTTCCGGCGTCGCGCTGGCGGCCGAGACTGAAGGCGGCGGACTCGCGATCAACTTCTTCTGGATCATCGTCGCGTCGCTCAACTTCCTGATCTTTGCCGTCGTCCTGTACCTGGCATTCGGCCGCTCGGTCAGCCGGATGCTGGCCGGGCGCCGGGACCGTATCGAGCAGGGGCTCAAGGACGCGGAGCAGGCGCGACGCGATCGGGAGAGCGCCGAGCAGGGACGGCTCGCCGCCCTGGCCGAGGCTCGCCGCGAGGCCAACGAGATCCTGGCGCGCGCCCAGAAAGTAGCCCAGGAGACGCGCGACGCGGATATCGCCGCGACCCGCGAGGAGCTCGAACGGATGCGTATGCGGGCGACCTCGGAGATCGAGGCCGAGAAGCAGCGAGCCCTTGCCGACCTTCGCGCCGAGGTCGCCGATCTCGCCCTCGCGGCCGCCGGCAAGGTCGTCGGCGAAACGATGACCGACGCTCGTCAACGGCGTCTCGTCGAGGAATTCCTCGCGGGTCCGGCCGGGGACGCTCGCAACTGATGGCTCGACCCACGACCGCTGCGCGCCGCTTCGCAGAAGCCGCGTTCGAGCTGGCCGCTCGAGACGACGCGTACGCCGCCTGGGCCGCCGGCCTCGCCTTCGCTGCCGAGATTGCCGCGAGCGAGGTCGTCGTGCGCGTTATCGACAACCCGGCGATCCCGCACGGCAACCGAGGGGCCACCGTCACGGCCCTCCTTGAGGGTCGCGTCTCGCAGGGGGTCCTCAACCTTGCCCGGCTGCTCGCACAGCGCGGACGATTCGAGACACTCCCGGCGGTCAGCGCCGAGTTCACCCGCCTCCTCAATCGCCGGAACGGGATCGTCGAGGCTGTCGTCACGAGCGCCTCAGCCCTGACCGCGGCGGAGACGGACGCCATCGGCGCCCGTATCCGGAAGATGACCGGCTCGGGGGCAACCCTGCGCACGGACGTGGACCCGGCACTCATCGGCGGACTCACGATCAGGATCGGCGATCAGTTGCTCGACGCGAGCATTCGCGGCCGTCTCGAGCGGCTCCGAGACCAGCTCGTGGCACGCTCTCGCTAAGCCCACATCGCTCCGCCCCGGCGGGGCACCAACGGGCCGATGCCGCCCGAAACGGAGAACCGATGGCCATTCGCTCGGACGAGATCATCAGCATCATCAAGTCGGCGATCGACACCTTCGACGAGAGTGCAGACACCCGCAACGTCGGGACGGTCGTGGAAGTGGGCGACGGCATCGCCCAGGTGTACGGCCTGGCCGGCGCCCTGGCGTCGGAGCTGCTCGAGTTCCCAGGCGGCGTTCGGGGCATGGCCCTGAACCTTGCCGAGGAAACGGTCGGTGCCGTCATCCTCGGCGACTCGCGCTACATCAAGGAAGGCGACACGGTCAAGACGACGGGCCGCGTCGTGGAAGTGCCCGTTGGCCAGGCGCTCATCGGGCGCGTCGTCGACCCGCTCGGCCGCCCGCTCGACGACAAAGGCCCGATCGCCGCGACCAAGACCCGTCCGGTCGAGCGGATCGCCCCGGGCGTCATCGTCCGCCAGGGCGTGGACACGCCGGTCCAGACCGGGATCAAGGCGATTGATGCGCTCATCCCGATCGGCCGCGGCCAGCGCGAGTTGATCATCGGCGATCGCCAGACGGGCAAGACCGCGATCGCGATCGACACGATCATCAACCAGAAGGGCAAGGGGCTCGTCTGCATCTACGTGGCGATTGGCCAGAAGCTGTCGACGGTCGCCAACACCGTGGCCACGCTCGAGAAATACGGCGCGATGGACCACACGATCGTCGTGGTGGCCGGTGCCGAGGAGGCCGCGCCGCTCCAGTACCTCGCGCCGTACTCCGGTGTCGCGATGGGCGAGGAGGTCATGGAGGTCGGCGTCGAGATCGACGGCCAGCTGGTCAAGGACGCCCTGTGCGTCTACGACGACCTCAGCAAGCACGCCTGGGCCTATCGTGAGATGGCCCTGCTCCTGCGCCGCCCGCCGGGTCGCGAGGCGTACCCTGGCGACGTCTTCTACCTCCACAGCCGGCTTCTCGAGCGGGCGGCCCGGATGAGCAACGAGCACGGCGGCGGGTCGCTGACGGCCCTGCCGATCATCGAGACCCAGGCCGGCGACGTGTCGGCCTACATCCCGACCAACGTGATCTCGATCACCGACGGCCAACTGTTCCTCGAAACGGACTTGTTCAACGCCGGCCAGCGGCCCGCGCTCAACATCGGCATCTCGGTGTCACGCGTCGGCTCCGCGGCGCAGACGAAGGCGATGAAGAAGGTCGCGGGGCCGCTCAAGCTCGACCTCGCCCAGTACCGCTCGCTGGCGGCGTTCGCCCAGTTCGCCTCCGACCTGGACAAGGCCACCCGCGACCAGCTGACGCGGGGCGAGAAGCTGTCCGAGGTCGTCAAGCAGCCGCAGTACCAGCCGATGCCGGTCGAGAAGCAGGTCGCGATCCTCTACGCGGCCACGACCGGCCGGCTGGACGACGTGCCGACGCCGCGGCTCAAGGAATTCGAGATCCAGTTCTATCGCTTCCTCGAGACGGAACGCCCCTCGATCCTCACCGACCTCGGCACCGGCAAGACGCTCACCGACGAGATCGCCAAGGCGCTCGATGAGGCGATCGACGCCTTCCGTCAGAGCTTCCTGGCCTAGCCAATGGCTAGCCAGCGGGATATCCGCCGCCGCATCCGCGATGTCGGCCGGATCAAGCAGATCACGCGGGCGATGCAGTTCGTGGCAGCCTCCAAGCTCAAGCGCGCCCAGGACGCAACGCTGGCCGCGCGGCCGTACTCCCAGAAGGTGGATGAGGTCCTCGCCGATCTCGCGGCCGTCCTCGCATCGGACGAGCACCCGCTCCTGTCGCGGCGCAACGGCGGCAAGCGGCTGTTGGTGCTTACGACCTCCGACCGCGGCCTGGCCGGCCCGCTCAACACGAACACGATCCGCTTCGCCGCCCGGATCATCACCGAGCACCCCGGCGACCTCGCGGTCGTCAGCGTGGGGCGGAAAGGACGCGACGCGATGCGCCGCGCCCGGGTCCCGCTGGAGGCGCACTTCGCCGGGTTCGGCGACCGGCCGTCGTTCGCCGACGTGATCCCGCTTGCCCGGCTGGTCACGGACGGGTTCATGAGTGGCGAATTCGGGCAGATCGACATCGTCTACCCGCGCTTCGTCTCGACGCTGGTGCAGCGGCCGACGATCGAGGGCCTTCTCCCGATCACGCCGACGCCCGACACTGAGGGCATTCCCGGCAACCAGTTCCTGTTCGAGCCCAATCCGGGCCTCGTCCTGGAGCAACTGTTGCCCCGCTACGTTGCCACGCGCCTGTTCCAGGCCATCCTTGAGGCGAAGGCCTCCGAGGAGTCATCGCGCATGGTCGCGATGAAGAACGCCACGGAGAACGCAGACGACCTGATCGAGGAGTACACCCTCGCCTACAACAAGGTCCGCCAGGCCAACATCACCCGCGAGATGATCGAGATCGCGACCGGCGCCCAGGCGCACTGACGGCGCGTACCAGGAGGCACCAGGAAACCATGGCGACTGCCACAACTCCCGCGACCGGCCGGGTCATCCAGATCACCGGCCCCGTGGTCGACATCGAGTTCCCGGCCGGCCAGCTCCCCGCGATCTACAACGCGGTCGAGCTGGAGCGACAGGGCCAGGGGCCGTTGACCTGCGAAGTGCAGCAGCACCTCGGCAACAACTGGGTCCGGTCCGTCGCGATGACGACCACGGACGGGCTACCGCGGGGCGGAGCGGCCCGTGACACGGGCGCACCGATCACGGTTCCTGTCGGCGAGGCGACCCTCGGCCGGGTCTTCGATGTCCTCGGCAAGCCGATCGACGGCAAGGGCCCCGTCGAGTCCCCGACCAGCCTCCCGATCCACCGCAAGGCCCCGGCCTTCGACCAGCAGTCGACCGAGGTCGAGGTCTTCGAGACAGGGCTCAAGGTCATCGATCTCATCTGCCCCTTCCGCAAGGGCGGCAAGATCGGGATCTTCGGCGGCGCCGGCGTTGGCAAGACAGTCATCATCCAGGAGCTGATCCGCAACGTCGCCCAGGAGCACGCCGGCGTGTCGGTCTTCGCCGGCGTCGGCGAGCGCTCACGCGAGGGCAACGACCTCATCCACGAGATGACCGAATCGGGCGTTATCGCCAAGACGGCCTTCGTCTTCGGCCAGATGAACGAGCCGCCGGGCGCGCGGCAGCGGGTCGGCCTGACCGGCCTGACGATGGCCGAGTACTTCCGGGACGAGGAGGGCCGTGATGTCCTCCTGTTCATCGACAACATCTTTCGCTTCACCCAGGCCGGCTCCGAGGTCTCCGCTCTCCTCGGGCGGATGCCATCGGCGGTGGGCTATCAGCCGAACCTCGCCACCGAGATGGCCGCCCTCCAGGAGCGGATCACCTCGACCAAGAAAGGTTCGATCACGTCCCTCCAGGCAGTGTTCGTCCCGGCCGACGACTACACGGACCCGGCACCGGCCACCACGTTCGGCCACCTCGACTCGACCATTCGGCTCGAGCGGAGCATCGCCGAGCTGGGCATCTACCCGGCGGTGGACCCCCTGACCTCGACCTCCCGGGTCCTCGACCCGCTGGTCGTGGGACAGGAGCACTACGACGCCGCCCGCGAGACGCAGCGCGTGCTGCAGCGCTACCAGGACCTCGAGCAGATCATTGCCATCCTGGGCGTTGACGAGCTGTCCGAGGACGACAAGGCAACGGTGTCGCGAGCGCGGCGCCTCCAGCGGTTCATGAGCCAGCCATTCTTCGTCGCCGAGGTCTTCACCGGCCGGTCCGGCAAGTACGTGGCCATCAAGGACACGGTCGCCTCGTTCAAGGAGATCCTCGAGGGCAAGGTGGACACCCTTCCCGAGCAGGCGTTCTTCCTCGCCGGCACGATCGACGACGTCCGTGAGAATGCTGCGAGGCTGAGCGCATGACCAGCGCGAGCTCTGCGAGGCCCGAGGTGAAGCTCCTGCGGGCCCTGGGTCCGAGGATCTGACGGCGATGGCCCTCCTTCTCGAGATCGTGACGCCCGAGAAGCTCGCCTACAGCGACACCGTGGACGCTGTGACGCTGCCGGGGAGCGAGGGCGAACTGGGCGTCCTGCCGCACCACGCGCCGCTCGTTTCGATGCTGGGACTCGGCGAGCTGCGGATCCGGAAGGGCAGCGACATCGAGACGTTCGCGATCGCCGGCGGCTTCCTGCAGGTCCGTCCGGACAAGGTCGTGGTCATGGCCGAGATGGCCGACATGGCGTCCGAGATCGATCTCGAGAAGGCCGCCGAGGCGCGCCGCGACGCCGAACGGGCGCTGGAGGGCGGCTTCCACGAGGGCGCCGACCTCGCGGCCGCCCGGGGCGCGCTCCAGGTGGCGCTGCTCCGCCAGCGGGTCGCCGAACGACGGCACCGAGAAGGTCCGCGTCACCGCGGATAGGGCCGATGGCTGAGCCGCGACCGTTTCACTGGGAATACGTTCCTCAGCCCGTCCAGCGGGAGGCGTTCCGCGTGACCGGTGGCGCGGCCCTGCATGGAACCCTGGCGGTCGCCGGCGCCAAGAACGCCGCCCTCAAGCTTCTCGCGGCTGCCGTCCTCACTGGTGAGCGCTGTCGGTTCACCAATGTTCCTGAGATCGAGGATGTCCGGGTCATGGCCGAGACCCTCCGGGACCTCGGCGTGGTGGTGGAGCACCCGTCGCCCAACACCTACGAGGTCTCGGCCGGCGACGTGGACTGGCTGTTCGTCCCGCTCGAGGCCGCCGCAAAGATGCGCGCGAGCTTCATGCTCCTCGGCCCGATCCTCACCCGGTTTGGCGAGGTTATCATCAGCAACCCGGGTGGCGATCGCATCGGCCGGCGGCCGGTCGACCTCCATGTGGACGCGATGCGGGCGCTCGGCGCCGAGATCGACTACCGCTACGGCTACTACTACGCCAAGGCTCCCGGGCGGCTCCGCGGCGCGGAGGTCACATTCCCGTTCGTGTCGGTCATGGGCACCGAGAACGCAATGCTCGCGGCGACCCTGGCCGAGGGACGCACATTGATCCGTCCGGCGGCCCAGGAGCCCGAGGTGGACGATCTCATCGAGTTCCTCCGGAAGATGGGTGCCGAGGTCGAGCGGACCACCCCGGACACGATCGAGGTCCACGGCAAGAAACGTCTGCGAGGCGCGGACCACGGGGTGGTCCCGGATCGGATCGAGGCGGGCACGTTCGCGATCGCGGCCGCGATGACCGGCGGCAGGATCACCCTCGAGAGCGCCCGCTGCGATCATCTCGACGCCCTCGTCGAGATCCTCGGGCGGATGGGGATCACGGTGGACTGCGGGACCTCCACGCTGACCGTCGACGCGACCGGAATCGGGCCGGGCGCATATCGGCCGGTGGATATCGAGACGGCGCCTTACCCCGGTCTGGCCACCGACCTGCAGCCGCCCACGAGCGTCCTCCTCACCCAGGCGAACGGCCGGTCGTCTGTCCACGAGGCCATCTTCGAGGACCGTCTCGAATGGCTCGTGGAGCTCCGCAAGATGGGCGCGGCGGTGGAGATCGCGGACGGCCACCACGCGATCATCACGGGTCCCTCGCAGCTGACCGCGGCCGATGTCGAGATCTCGGATCTGCGGGCCGGCGCGTCGCTCATCCTCGCCGCCCTGGCGGCAACGGGGACCTCCACGATTCACGGCGGGCACCACGTCCGGCGGGGGTATGAGAACATCGAGGCCAAGTTCCTGGATCTCGGCGCCCGGATCGAGCGCGTCCAGGAGGGGGATCCCGTCAGGCCCGCATGAAGATCGGCATCGACCTCGGCACCGCCAATGTCCTCGTCCACGTCGAGGGCAGGGGTATCGTCATCCAGGAGCCGTCTGTCGTGGCGGTCGACGACGACAATCGCATCCGGGCGGTGGGCGAGGAGGCGCGCGAGATGATCGGGCGCACCCCCGGCAACATCCACGCGATCCGCCCGATGAAGGACGGCGTCATCGCCGATTACGTCATCACGGAAGCGATGCTCCACTTCTTCATCGGCAAGGCGACCCAGGGCAAGTTCATGTTCAGCCGGCCCGAGGTCATGATCAGCGTGCCGGCGGGCGTCACGTCGGTGGAGAAGCGCGCCGTCCGGGATGCCGCCCTCAAGGCCGGGGCGAAGGAGGCGTACCTCATCGAGGAGCCCCTGGCCGCCGCCATCGGGGCCAACGTGCCGATCAGCGGGCCATCAGGGAACATGATCATCGACATCGGCGGCGGGACGAGCGAGATCGCCGTCATCGCCCTGGGCGGGATCGTCGTCTCGACCTCGCTGCGGGTGGGTGGCAACAAGTTCGACGAGCACATCGCGTCGTATATCCGCAAGAAGTACAACCTGATGATCGGCGAGCGGACCGCGGAGGAAGTCAAGATCAACATCGGCACCGCCCTCCCGCTGGAGCGCGAGCTGTCCATGGAGGTCCGGGGACGGGATCTGATCGCGGGCCTTCCCCGGACGATCCCGATCACCTCGTCGGAGGTCATGGAGGCGATCGAGGCGCCCCTCCAGCAGCTCGTCGCCGCGGTGCGCCGTGTCCTCGAGCAGACGCCGCCGGAGCTATCCTCGGACATCAGCGACAAGGGCATGGTCATGTCCGGCGGCGGCGCCCTTCTACGGAACATCGACAAGCTCCTGACCCAGGTGACGGGCGTTCCCTGCCACGTGGCTGAGAACCCCCTCAGCTGCGTCGCGCTCGGGACCGGCGAGGCCCTCAAGCACTACGGCTTCTTCAAGAAGTCGCTCGTCCAGTCCTTCTAGGCGCGCGGCCGGGTCGGTGAACGCAGCCCGGGCGTTCATCGATCTCCACTGCCACACGTCGGCCAGCTTCGACTCGCTCGCGACACCGCGGGCCGTCGTCAGCGCCGCGGCGCGCCGCGGCCTGACCCACCTCGCCATCACCGATCACGATCGAATCGACGGCGCCCTCGCTGCCCGGGACGCTGCGCCCGCCGGCCTGACGGTCCTGGTGGGGGAGGAGATCCGGACCCGCGACGGGGACCTCATCGCAGTCTTCCTGACCCGCGCCGTTCCGGCCGGTCTGTCGGCGGCCGAGACGATCGCCGCGGTCCGCGAGCAGGGCGGCCTCGTCGGCATGCCGCATCCATTCGACCGGTTTCGCGGCTCGCTTTCGAAAAGCGACGAGCTCAGGGACCTCGAGACACTGGCCGGCAGCGTGGACTGGGTCGAGGCCTGGAACGCTCGCCTGATGTTCGGGGACGGCAACGTGCGTGCGGCCGAGCTTGCGGTCGCGGCCGGGGTCCCGGGCGTCGCGGTCTCCGATGCCCACACCGCGCTCGAGGTGGGCGTTGCCTACACGGCCGTGATCGGCTCGCCGTCCACGCCTGATGCCCTGCGCGCCGCACTGGCTGCCGGACCCGAGATGGTCATGGGACGGGCCTCGGCCTACGTCCGGCTCGTGACCCCGTTCGCGACGGCGATCAACCGCGCGCGCGGCCGTGGCCGCGTCCAACCCGGCCGGCCTCCGGGTGAGCGGCCGGCATGACCAGGGAACGGCACGGCGACATGGAGGTCGGGGCGGAGGGGCCGTCCGCGGGTCCGATCGGTGACCCGGACGTCACGGCCGAGCAGCTGTCCCTGGGCCGCCGGCTGCGCCAGCCGCGGACGATCGTCTCGCTGGTCCTGCCGCTGGTGCTCCTCGTCCTGTTCGCGCGAAGCGTGCCCGGCTTCCACCTGGACGAGGTGCCCGACAAGATCCTCAGGGCCAACGGTCCACTGCTGTTGCTGGCGTTCGCGATCTTCTATCTCGGCTTCCCGCTCCGTGGTCTGCGCTGGACCCTGCTCGTAAGGCGGACCGGATACCCGCTGCGCGTGCGCGATGGCACCGAGATCATCTTCCTGTCGTGGTTGGTGAACTGCCTCGTGCCGGCCAAGCTCGGCGACATCTACCGGGCCTACCTCCTGAAGATCAACAGCCCCGTGTCCCTGTCACGGACGTTCGGGACGGTCTTCATCGAGCGGATCCTCGACCTCTTCGCGATCGTGACCCTGGGCCTGGCCGCGGGCTTCGTCTCGTTCCGGTCCGGACTCCCGGGCGAGGTCCAGATCGTGTTCGCCGTCGGTGTCGTCTTTGTCGTGCTCCTCGCGGCTGGGCTCCTGACCATGCGCAACTTCGGGCGCCGGATCATCACGGCGCTGCCGGTCCCACACCGGGTGATCGAGTTCTATGACCGGTTTGAGGAGGGCGTGTTCGCCTCGGTCGGGTTGGGCGCGCTGCCTCGCCTGGTCATCCTCACCGGGTTCATCTGGGCGACCGAGGCGACGCGCCTGTTCCTCGTGGTGCAGGCCCTCGGTCTCGCGGACGTGCACCTCGGGATCAGCGGTGCCTTCTTCATCGCCCTGTCCGCCTCGCTCCTGACGGCGATCCCGATCACCCCGGCCGGGCTCGGCTTCGTGGAGGGTGCTGTCGTGGGCCTGCTCACGCTGGTGTACGGGGTTCCCCAGACCGAGGCGCTCGCCATCACCGTCGTCGACCGGACGATCTCGGTCCTGACGATCATCGTGCTGGGCGCCATCGCCTACGCGGTCTCGTCCAAGCGACGCGGGGCGGGGCTGGCGGCGGCCCACCAAGGCTGAAAGCACGGTCCGGTCGCGCCGGGGCAGCGACCTCGGGGCGGGACCCGGACGGTCCTGGTACAGCGCAACACCCGGAACCGCAGCCGACTCCACACCACTCGACCCGATCGCACGGGCGTGGCCCTGGCCGATCGAGGTACCAAAGGGTGATATGGCCGTGGTCTGCGCGCACCGATAGTCGGCATATCCCGCAATCCAGCGGGGCATCCGAACGGAGCGTCCGGACCGCATCATGACCAGCCCGAACGGTCGAGCCTTCAACGAGTGGCTCCGAGCCCAGCTCAAGGCGAAAAAGATGTCGCAGCGACAGCTCGCCCAGCAGTCCGGGGTCGATCATTCCACGATCTCGCGCCTCATCCGGGGCGATCGCATGCCGTCCCTCGGCACGGCGACCAAGCTGGCGCGCGGACTCCGGGAGATCCGCGAGGACGCCGACACCGCGCAGTACCTCGGCCTCGTGGCCAGCGGCGCTCAGAACCCCACGGCCCGGGTCGAATATGCGCTCAGGGCCGACGAGGCCCTCGGCGAGCCGCAGGTGCGCCAGATCATGGAGTACTACCTCGCCGTCCGGATGCGCCGCTTCGGGCGCGTCTTTCATTCCACGGATCACGCGGCGGATGGTGGCAACAACCAGACACCGGGCGCGGGGGCCGGCACCGCGGTGCCGGGCACGCCTCGACCCGCAGGGCGGATCGGCGATCCTGGGGTCCCGGCGTCGCGCGGCGAGCCTCCCGGAACTGGGCCGCGTCCGCTCGGCTACGGATCCGCGCCGGCATCAGCCGTTGGGCAGACACCCCGCGTCGGCTACGCGACGCGCGTCACCGGAACACAGACACTCACGCGACCGACGGGGCGACCCTCCGACCGGTACTAAAACCGCCTTCACGCATGGGCCCGGATGCCCTCCACGTCCGGGTCTCGGGGACAGCGAACGCCGGCGTTCGGGGCGCCGGCGTTCGCGATTCCAGGGCGAATGGACCGTCGCCGCGGCTCCACGAGGCGCGAACCGCCGCCATCGCTCGGCCGGCTCGGGCCAATTGCCTGCCCCGGCTCAGGGCTGATAGACCGACACCGAGGTTCGAGGGGATGCGTCGAAACGGTCGATGAGGACCGGCGCCGCCGGACCGGTCCCGATGCCCGGGATACGGCCCAGGTACCGCTCTTCCGCGGCCCCCCCGCAGGGATCGCCGATTACCGTCTCGAACAGCCGATCGCAGCTGATCACGAAGAGCGCACCGGGCGCGAGCGCCAGCCGGGAGTCGTCCTCGTTCGTCGCGATGATGGCGCTGCCGCCGGCGGCCACGATCGGGTAGCCGATCCCTTCGGCCGTCTTGAAGATTGGCAGGCCGCGCACATCGAAGGTCGCGCCGGGTGAGCCGGCGACGATCCGGGCTCCGGCATCCCGCGCCGCCGGCCAGCCGCCGTTCGGCTGGGTGAGCGGCGGCCAGCGGCCGAGATCAAACGCCACGAGGGCCACGATCGCAGCGGTTGCCACCACCCGGGCGGCCCGGTCAGCTCCGACCTGGAGTCCGGACCCCGAGCCGAGGGCTCGAACCGCGAGCGCGACGAGGATCACCACGACCGGGTCCAGGAATGCGTGGTAGTGGTCGTTGGGAAGTCCGGCCACGACGGTCTGGAGCGACGGCGCCAGGACGGTCAGGGCCAGGGCGCTCCAGCCGACCGTGAAACCGAGCCAGCGCGCCGCGGTTCGCTCCTCGCCGTGCCCCGCGACCATCAGCCAGAGACCCAAGCCCGCGGCTGTGCTCACGGCCAGGATGGCCGCCAGCGGGGCTGAGGTCACGAGTCCCACGAGCGGCCAGCCCACGATCCGCAGGCCGGTGAACAGCAGGCGCATGACCGGGTCCAGGCCCTCCGCGGAGCCGGGGCTGCCCCCGCGGAAGAACGCGATGAACCGGCCGGTCTCCTCGAAGCCCGTCTGGAGCTCATTGATGAGCAGTGGCACGTACAGCGCTGCCACGACCGCAAGGCCGGCCGCCAGGCCGGCGGCGATCCGTCGGGCACGCACCCTGTTGCCCTCCCGCAGCGCGCCGATCGCCTCGGCGACGCCGAAGGCGAGGATCGGCGGCAGGAACACGATCCCGAGCACGTGAAGCTGCATCACCATGCCCCCGCTCGCGATCGAGAGGACCCACCAGCGATCGCGCCGGGTTTGTCGGGCGCGCCACGCCGCGGCGAGGGCCACGGCGGCGAAGAACGGGATCGGATTGGGATTCCACAGGAAGGTCGATTCCTCGACGGCCGCCGGCGAGACCGCGAGCAGCAGGCCGGCGATGGCGCCGGCCGCCCGGCCACCGACGCTGCGCGCGAGCCACCAGGTGACCCCGACGGCCGCGGTCCCGAGCCCAGCGATCGTGAGCAGCATCGCGTCCGGATTGGCGCCGCTCAGCCAGGCCGCCGGCGCGAACAGGAAGTAGTAGGCGGCGCCGTGATGGAAGTCCCCGATCGACGTCGGTGGGCCCAGCAGCGGAACCTGCCCGTCCTGGACGAATCGCAGGAGCGTGAGCATGTCGTGACCCTGGTCGCCATCGAAGTCCCCGCGACCCGGCAGCCCGACGAGCCGGATCGACGCCGCGAGGACGAGGAGCACACCCAGGACAAGTCCGTCCCGATCGAGGAGCGAGCCGGCACGCCGCGCGGCCCCGGCCCACAGCCGGCCGATGCGGGACGCTGACTCTCCCCCTCGCGTTTGCACCGGCTGCCGTCGCACCTGGAGTTCGTCCGAGGGCTCGAGGGGCAGCACGTCGACATCGTACGATGCGCCGCATGCCGGACGACGCCCGCCCGCCGACCTCAGTGCCGGCCGCCTGGACCCCCGACGACGTGGGCTTCGAGGGCCGCGTCCTGCGGGCGTTCATCCGCGACGGCCGGCTCGTCTCGATCCCGGCGCGTGAGCGCAAGAAGCTCGTTGTCTACCGGTACCTGCTGGACCGCGTCCTGCCGGATCCCATGGAGCGTGTGATCGAGCGCGACCTCAACATGCGGCTCGCCCTCTGGCACCCCGACGTGGCCACGATCAGACGCGCCTTCGTGGATCTCGCCTTCGCTCGCCGCGATGGAATGACCTACCGGCGCGCCGTCCCGACCCGCGAGGCCCCGGAGGACCGGGACCCGATGTCGTCCGACGCCCGCGGGGCCTGACCGCGCCTGCCCTCCCGGGCCGCCCGGGCCCGGCCGGTCGTGTACTGGCCGCCCATCATCGGCTCGATGAGCCCGAGATCGCCGTCCCGTCGCCGGTAGAGGATCGCCACCCGCTCGTGCTCGGCGTTGACGAAGACGAAGAAGTCGTGGCCGAGCTCGTCCATCCGCGCTGCGGCGTCCTCCTCGAACATCGGCTCGATGTCGAAGCGCTTCACCTTGACGATGCGGCGCACCCTGGCCCCGTCTGCCTGTCCGTCGGCGATCTTCCGAAGGATCGCCTTCTCCTCGTCCGGCCGGGCACGAAGTCGCGGCTTCGCCTTGAAGTCGACCGCCCGGCGTTCGATCTTGTCGAGGACCTCGTCGATGCCGGCGCGGTGCGTGGCGGCCGCAGCCCGGCCGTGCAGCGACTGGCCGTCGATGACGAGGGTGACGTCCACGATGTGCGAGTCCTCGGTGCTTCGATGACGCTCCACGGAGAGCTCGACGAGAACATCGCTCCGGTCATCGAGGAGGCGCTCGAGCCTGGCCAGCTTGCGCTCCGCGTAAGCTCGATCGTCATCGAAGACATCGAAGTTCTTGCCCTTGACGATCGTCCTCACCGGCATTTCCTCCCGAGTTCGTCGCTGCCCTGTCGGCTCCGGGCGTCATGCGAGCGGGGCCCGTGCGCACCCGCGACCCGAGTATACCGGCGGGCCCTCGGTGCTCCCGGGTGGCCGTTTGGCGTCCCGTCGCGACCATTCAGCGCTCCCGGGCAACCGTGACCGCGGAGACCGCAAGGACGCCGGCTTCGAGGAGAACGCGCGCGCAGGCCGCAAGCGTGCTCCCGGTCGTCAGCACGTCGTCGACGAGCACGATCCACGCGCCGCCCGGCCCCGACCCCGCCGGCATGACGGCCCCGGGCCGAAGACGAAACGCGCCCGTGACGTTCCCGGCCCGGGCCGCCCGATCGAGGTCGAACTGCGCGGCGGTGATGCGGGCGCGCTCGAGGAGGTCGTCCCGGACCGGCAGGCCCAGCCGCTGCCCGGAAACGCGGGCGATGAGGGCCGCCTGGTCGTAGCCCCGCTCGCGGACGCGATCGGGCGACGCCGGGACCGGCACGAGAACCTGCCCGCCGGCACCGGCCTCCGCCCAGCGCCGCGCGACCGCCCGGCCGAGTGGATCCGCCAGTCGCCGCTCGCCCGCGTACTTCAGGCGATGGAGCGCCCGTCGCGTGACGCCGCTGAAGGCACTGCACCACTCGACCTGGGCGAGGGGCGCGGGGATCTCCCCGGGCAGCCCGATCGGGACCCCGGGCGGGGCCCCAGCGCGGACATCGAGCGCGTGCTCACACTCGGGGCACAGGGCGTCGCCCTCGCGTCCACAGCCGGCGCATACCGCCGGCAGCGCGAGGTCGAGGATTCGGCCGCCCGCCGACCGGAGGGCGTTCCCGAGACCCCGCTGCACCGACATCGCCGAGAGCATCGGCGGTGCCGCTCAACGGGCGCTTACGTCACGCTTGCGGGCTCCCTGCCGGCGGCCGGTACCGAGCGGAGCAACGGGACGATGGCCAGCAGGATGCTGAACGCGTTGCCCCACAGCGTCGGGTTTGCCAGCGTGATGGCGATGACGAGCCCGACTTCACCGACGCGATCGCCTCGCCGGCCGGCCACGATCGCGATCCCTGCGCCGCCCGCGAGCCGCGCGAGGTACGGAATGGCAACGAATGTGCCGTCCTCGGAGGCGGCTCGACCTAGCGCGACTGCCACGAAGTCCCTCCAGGGCCCTGGCGCCAGCACGACGCTGAGCCCGAGCACCATGGCGCCTCCCATGACGACCAGCATCGCCTCGCGCCGCCGTCCTGCCGCCAGCAGATAGACCACCGCCAGGCCCGGCGCGAGCTTCAAGGCGGCCGCCGGGATCCAGAAGACCCATGAGCGCCGGAGCGCGAGCACCGTGAGCAGCGCAATGATCAGGTGGGCGTTCCGCACGCGCAGCTCGAGCGCGACCGGCAGGAAGGCGATGCAGGCGAGTGCCACGAACACGTCTCGGCCTGCGAGGAGCCAGATGCAGCCCATGAGGAGTACGGTCCAGAAGACGGTGAACGCCTCCGGGGACGCGATGAGGGTGAAGGGCGCGAGTACCTGGGCCAGGACCGGTGGATACCAGTAGGCGTACGGCGTGTTCGGTGGCGCCGCGGCGTCGTACAAGGGAAGCCCATCGAGGAGACGGGTCGCGGCGCGCCAGTACGCGTGCTCATCCCCGTAAAACGGCCAGGAGGAGGCGGCCACAACCGCGAGCAGAACCGCGCCGAGGACCGCCAGCCCCAGCACTGCGGGCCGTGGCCGGCCCCAGCCGATGTCGCGACCGAACCGGTCGCTCATGCGGTCATCATCCGGCGCCTTGAGCCTCGAAGTCCATCACGCCTCCTTCGCCTGACCTCCCGGTCAATCGATCTCGACGAGATCGCCCCGGATCGTCCCTGTCGCGTCGACGGTGCCGGCCGGAAGTTCGAGGACGCCGTCCGCGCCTCGGACCAGGGGCACGAGCCCCGTCCAGGGCCGAAGACGACGATGAACGGACAGCACGCGTCGGGACCCGGCCCCGTCTCGCCGACCGACGAAGACGGCGTCGATCGGCATACGCATGAAGAACATGTGGATCCCGTTCGAGCTCGGGAGCCAGAGCCCGCTCCCGGGGGGCAGCGAGCGCCGGCCCATCAGGCCAAGGAACTTCGCCCACAGGGATGCGGCGACCTCGACGCGGTCGGCGAGGACCTCGTCCCGGGTCAGGTTCCGGGCGACCACGCCGGCGTCAGGTCCGGAGGTTTCCGATGATCAGGATGATCGCCGGGCCGAGGATGACGATGAACAGGGCCGGGAAGATGCAGCCGACGAGCGGGAAGAGCATCTTGATCGGCGCCTTCGCCGCCAGCTCCTCGGCGCGCTGGCGGCGCTCGATCCTGAGCTGCTCCGACTGGACCTGGAGCACCTTGGAGATCGACACGCCGAGCTGCTCGGCCTGGATGATCGCGCCGACGAAGTTGGTCAGGGGCGGGACCTCGGTGCGCGGGATGATGTCACGCAGGGCGTCGCGCCGGACCTTGCCGACACGTACCTCCGCGAGCGCGCGCCGGAACTCGTCGATGAGGGGTCCCTTCATCTTCTCGACGACCTTGCCCAGGGCGGCGTCGAAGCCGAGCCCGGCCCGGACGGAGATCGTCAGGAGGTCGAGGGCGTCCGGGATCTGCAGGATGATCGCCCGCTGGCGCCTGCGGACGCGACCACTGAGCCAGAACTCGGGCAGGATGTAGCCGATGCCCAGGCCGACGGCTCCCAGGCCGATGCCGTTGATGATGTTTCCGCCGAGGACTCCAAAGAGGACGAAGAGGATCCCCGCGGTCACGGCCGCCGCGATCGCCTTGATGCCGAGCCAGTCGGCCGTCCGCATCTCACCGGGATTCCCGGCCAGGGCCAGGCGCTTTTCCGTCCGCTCGGAGAAGTTGGATGACGTGATCCGTGCAACCGCGCCGGAGAATCGCGCGGCGAGCGGCCTGATCGTCCGGTCGAAGAAGGGCTGCTGAAGCTCAAGCTCCTCGAGGTTCTTGGCCTGCATGGCACCGAGCTGGGTGAGCCGCGCCTGGACCGGATCGACCGGCGCCGGGCCCACGAGCCCGAAGGTGATCAGGAGGATCGCGGCCGCGGCCACGACCGCGATGACGATCGGCAGGATGGCCATCCGGCTAGACCTCGATGTCCACGATCTTGCGGATGAACGAGAAGCCGATGCCCATCATGACGAGACCCGCTCCGAGGATGATCACTCCGGCCGGGAGTCCGGCGACAGCGACCTTGTCATCGAACATCGGGTCGAAGAACGTCGGGGCGGCAAGGAAGATGAAGCCCGCCAGCCCGAAGGGCAGAAGGCCCACGACGTATCCGGACAGGCGCTGCTGCGCGGTGAGCGTGCGGATCTCGCCCTTGATCCGGACTCGCTCCCGGATCGTGAACGCGATCGAGTCGAGGATCTCGGCCAGGTTGCCGCCGACCTGGTGCTGGATCCCGATGGCCGTCGCCATGAGCTCGAAGTCCTCCGACTTCATCCGGCGAACCATGTTCTCCATCGCCTGGTCGAATGGGAGGCCCAGGTTGACCTCGCGAATGACCCGGCTGAATTCGGTCGAGATGGGCGGCCGCGATTCGCGCACGACGAGCTCGATGGCCTGGAGGAAGGACGAGCCGGCGCGAAGCGCGTTGGCGACGAGCGTGATCGTGTCCGGGAGCTGCTTGTTGAAGGCATTGAGGCGGCCCGACTTGCGCCGGCCGAGCCAGATTCGCGGGGCCATGAAGCCCACCAGGACGCCGCCGATGAGCAGGATCGGGCTCTGGAACGACGGCACCGCGAACCCGATCACGAAGAACAGGATCGGAGTCCCGACCGTCGCAGCGGCCCAGATCGCGAGGTACTCCGAGACCTTCAGCTTGAGATCGGCCCGGGCAAGCTCGCGTGAGAGGTTGGCGCCGAAGTCGCGTCCCTCGACCGCCTTGTTGAGCGAGACGAGCGCAGCACTCTGGGAGAGCAGCTCCGCGAGGCCCTCGGGCTTCTCCTTCTTCTGGTCAGTGCGGCCGGATGCGTAGCGCTCCAGGCGTGCGGACACGCCGGACCCGCTCCCGGCCGACGCGATGCCGACCGCGATCAGGATGATCGCCAGTGCGGCGATGGCCGCAATGACGATGACGACACCGGACACTGGTATGACTCCCCCGGTCCTTCTAGGAGAACCCGAAGACGCCCTGCGGCAGGTGGATGCCCTGCTGCTCGAAGCGCTCGACGAACTTGGGCCGGATTCCGGTCGGCT
>Ga0334722_10000154_pt1 | contig 101282 bp, 110 predicted proteins | sample C3_bottom_MG_FD_207210 | JGI IMG/M metagenome (GOLD analysis project Ga0334722, IMG submission 207210) | Sediment microbial communities from Yellowstone Lake, YNP, Wyoming, USA - C3_bottom | ecosystem: Environmental > Aquatic > Freshwater > Lake > Sediment | place: USA: Wyoming | collected...
CGGCGACGCCGCCTGCCGCCGTCTGGATCAACCCACCCAAACGGGCTGACGAGCATGAAGTTCTACAGTAATTACGCACCGGCAAGTGTCTCAAACTTGTTGACAGGCTCCGACGTGCGCCGTTGCGGGCTGCAAACTTCCAATCGATTCACCTGCGGTGGGGGGGGACACCCGGTGACTGTTAGGGGTGGCAAGTCGGAGAAACAGCTCCCAAATTTCTTTGCGAGCCAATCGGGGGAACTCGAACTTGCCGGCGGCTCGCGCGTAGGCGTGATCGGTGAATCCAGACGATGCAAATCTCCTGATACCCGTGTCCACAGAACGTCGGTAGGATCAACGGCGGACATTCACCAACTCTAGGTTCGAGCCTCGAGCAGATTCCCGCCCAGGGCAAATCCGAGGATTCTTGAATGGTCAGGGTCGGAGCGGCCTGGCCGCAACGCAGGAAGTGCGACATGGCGGGCCAAGGTATGTTCGACTGACAGTTCCACATAATTTGGACGTCACCAGCCGCGCCCACCAGGCTCTGAAGTTACTTCGGTCGATATCGAAGCGTCTTTCCGGCGAAATCGGGGTGACCGCAGCGGACGGCAGGTCGCACTGTCCGATTTCATTCTTCGCCCGACTTACGCGGGTGGCGCGATTCTTTACGCCATTTTTACAAGCTGCTGTCTATTGTTTCATCCGGATTTTCCGTAACTGCCGGACAACAATGAACGCTGCGCTAAAGAAGGGTTTCCCGCCGTTCACCGACGAGCAAAGCCTCAAGTCGGCGATTGCATCGGTCTGCGCCAAGTTCGGAAGCGTCAAGTCTCTTCGTATTCTGCCCGCGACTAGGGAAGAAGGACTGCAATGCGCATGCTTGCTGCGCCTTGACTCTCCCGCCGCCGAACGCGCACTGAAGGCTAGCCTCTTTGTAGGCGAATTCCATCCGGATATCGCTTTCACGGCTGACGTCGATGAAGCATGGACCGGCCGGCGCAGGATTTGAGCTCGGATACGCCGCGCTACACTTTGGTCGTCCTTCCCGCTGTCATTTCTTTTCGCCTTGCTTACGCGAGTGTCGCGATTCTTTACGCCGTCCTTATAAAGTACTGACTATTCTTCTATCGGGATTTGCCGCGATTGCCGAGCGTTTTTTGTTTGAGGCAGATCGCTCCCTCGCGGCGGCTTTGGGATGGTTTGGGCAATCGGTTGAACTTGCAAGGAGACGGACATGGATTTCTTCTATCTCGGATTGACGCTCGCCTTTTTCGCGCTGAGCGTGGCGCTGGTCTATGCCTTGGAAAAACTGCGGAGGCCGCAATGAGCTGGCTCTACATGCTGAGCGGGGCGATGGCCCTCGCGATCTTCGTCTATCTGATCTTCGCTTTGCTGTTTCCGGAGAAATTCTGATGAGCGCCAATGGCTATCTGCAGCTTGTATTTTACGTCGTGGTCCTGCTCGCGCTGGCGAAGCCGCTCGGCACCTACATGGCGCGCATCTACGAAGGCGAGCCGGCGCTGCTCAATCGCATCGGCGCGCCGTTCGAGCGCCTGATTTATCGCGCCTCCGGCGTCGATGCGGCTAAGGAAATGGCGTGGGTGCAATACACGGTTGCGCTACTCGTGTTCAACCTGCTCGGCGCGCTTGTAGTCTACGGATTGCAGCGCCTGCAGGCGAGCCTGCCGCTTAATCCCGCCAACATGGCCGCGGTGTCGCCCGACTCGTCGTTCAACACCGCGATCAGCTTCGCCACCAACACCAACTGGCAAGGCTACGGCGGCGAGAGCACCATGAGCTATCTCACCCAGATGCTCGCGCTCACGGTGCAAAACTTCCTGTCCGCCGCCACCGGCATGGCGGTGGTGATTGCGCTGATTCGCGGCTTCGCGCGCCAGAGCGTGCAAACCATCGGCAACTTCTGGATTGACGTGACGCGCACCACGCTGTACATCCTGCTGCCGCTGGCGCTGGTGCTCGCGCTCGCGCTCGCGAGCCAGGGCGTGGTGCAGACGTTCTCCGCCTATGCGACTGTACCGCTCGTCGAATCGGTCGAGTACGACAATCCCAAGCTCGACGCCGCCGGCCAGCCGCAGAAGGACGACAAGGGCAACCCGATGACGGAAAAAGCGACACAGAAAGAACAGGTGATCGCCGTAGGGCCGGCCGCGTCGCAGATTGCCATTAAGCAACTCGGCACCAATGGCGGCGGCTTCTTCAACGTCAACTCGGCGCATCCATTCGAGAATCCGACGCCGCTCGCGAACTTTCTCGAGATGCTCGCCATCCTGTTGATCCCGGCGGCGCTGTGCTACACCTTCGGGCGCATGGTGGGCGACACGCGTCAGGGCTGGGCCGTGCTCGCGGTGATGACCCTCGTCTTCGTCGTTCTGCTTGCGCTCTGCGCGGGAGCAGAACAGGCCGGCAACCCGTCGCTGGCGCAACTCGGCGTGGACCAGAGCGGTTCGGCAACCCAGGCCGGCGGCAACATGGAAGGCAAGGAGACGCGCTTCGGCATCGTCAATTCCGCCTTGTGGGCGACTGCTACTACCGCGGCGTCTAACGGCTCGGTCAATGCCATGCACGATTCGTTCACGCCGCTCGGCGGCCTTGCGCCCATGGCGCTGATACAGCTCGGCGAGGTCATCTTCGGCGGCGTTGGCTCGGGGCTCTACGGCATGCTGCTATTCGTCGTCATCGCCGTGTTCGTCGCCGGCCTGATGATAGGCCGGACGCCGGAGTATCTGGGCAAGAAGATCGAAGCGTTCGACATCAAGATGGCCTGCATCGGCGTGCTCGTGCCCCTGTTTACCGCCTTGCTGGGCACGGCCGTCGCCGTTCTCGCGGACGCAGGCAAGTCCGGCGTCGCCAATCCCGGCGCGCACGGTTTTTCCGAGATCCTGTACGCGTTTTCCTCGGCGAGCGGCAATAACGGCAGCGCCTTTGCGGGATTGTCGGCGAATACGCCGTTCTACAACACGGCGCTCGGCATCGTGATGTTCTTCGCGCGCTACTGGATCATCATTCCGGTGCTCGCGCTCGCGGGCTCGGTCGTGACCAAGAAGAAGGTCCCGACCGGTGCCGGCACGCTGCCGACGCATACGCCGCTGTTCATTTCTTTCCTCGTCGGCGTGGTAATCGTGATCGGCGCACTGACCTTCTTCCCCGCGCTCGCCCTCGGACCCATCGTCGAGCACCTCGTGTTGTACGGCATCAAATAGCGCCGGCCGATAGTTAGCAGATTTCAGGAGTCAGTCCATGACAATCCAAGCCCTTTCCACTATCCCCATGGTTCCCAGGGGGCTAGTCACCTCGAGCATCCTGCGGCAGGCGCTGATCGATTCGTGCGTGAAACTGTTGCCGCAGCATCAATGGAGAAACCCGGTGATGTTCGTGGTGTACCTCGGCAGCCTTCTCACCACCGGTCTGTATGTCCAGGCGCTCTCCGGCCACGGGGAAGCACCCGCCGGCTTCATCCTCGCCGTGACGATTTGGCTGTGGTTCACCGTCCTGTTCGCGAACTTCGCCGAAGCCGTGGCCGAGGGGCGCAGCAAGGCGCAGGCTGCGGCACTGCGCGGCGCCAAGCGCGACACCATGGCGAAAAAGCTCGATGCGCCGCGCAAAACCGCAAACTGTGCGCTGGTCGCCTCAAGCACGCTGCGCAAAGGGGATGTATTTCTGGTCGAGACCGGCGACTTCATTCCCGCCGACGGCGAGGTCGTCGAAGGCGTGGCGTCGGTGGACGAGTCGGCCATCACCGGCGAGTCGGCGCCGGTCATCCGCGAGTCCGGCGGCGATTTCTCCTCGGTGACCGGCGGCACGCGACTGCGCTCGGACTGGCTGGTGGTGCGGGTGAGCGTCAACCAGGGCGAGGCGTTTCTCGACCGCATGATCGCCATGGTGGAGGGCGCCCGGCGGCAGAAGACCCCGAACGAGATCGCGCTGACGATCCTGCTGGTGAAAATGACGCTGGTGTTCCTGTTCGCCACGGTGACGCTGCTGCCGTTCTCGATTTACGGCGTGGAGCTGGCAAAGGCGGGCAACCCGGTGACCATCACCGTGCTGGTGGCGCTGCTGGTGTGCCTGATTCCGACGACCATCGGCGGACTGCTCTCCGCCATCGGCCTGGCCGGCATCGGGCGCATGCTGCGCGCCAACGTCATCGCCACTTCGGGCCGCGCGGTCGAGGCAGCCGGCGATGTCGACGTACTGCTGCTCGACAAGACCGGGACCATCACCCTGGGCAACCGCCAGGCCACCGCCTTCCTGCGCGCTGCCGGCGTCACCGAGCACGAGCTGGCCGACGCGGCACAGCTCGCCTCGCTCGCCGACGAAACGCCCGAAGGCCGCAGCATCATGGTGCTGGCCAAGCAGAAATTCAACCTGCGCGAGCGCGACATCGCCGCACTCGGCGCCAGTTTCGTGCCGTTCTCGGCGCAGACGCGCATGAGCGGCGCCGATATCGGCGAGCGCCAGATACGCAAGGGCTCGGCCGACGCGATCCGCGACTGGGTGGAGTCGCAGCATAACCGGGTTCCGGCCGAAGTGCTGATTATCATCGACAACGTGGCGCGCCGCGGCAGCACCCCGCTGGTGGTGGCCGAATCCACCGCGGAACACGTCAAGGTACTGGGCGTCATCGAGCTCAAGGACATCGTCAAGGGCGGCATCAAGGAGCGCTTCGCGGAGCTGCGCCGCATGGGCATACGCACCGTCATGATCACCGGGGACAACAAACTGACCGCCGCGGCCATCGCCGCAGAGGCCGGTGTCGACGACTTTCTCGCGGAAGCGACGCCGGAAGCGAAGCTGAAGCTGATTCGCGAGACTCAAGGCCAGGGACGGCTGGTGGCGATGACCGGCGACGGCACCAACGATGCGCCGGCGCTGGCCCAGGCCGACGTGGCGGTGGCGATGAACACCGGCACCCAGGCGGCGAAGGAAGCCGGCAACATGGTTGACCTCGACTCCAATCCGACCAAGCTGATCGAGATCGTCGAAATCGGCAAGCAGTTGCTGATTACGCGCGGCTCGCTTACCACGTTTTCGATCGCCAACGACGTGGCCAAGTATTTCGCCATCATTCCCGCCGCGTTCGCGACCACCTATCCGCAGTTGAACGCGCTCAACGTCATGGGGCTTGCCAGCCCCGCGAGCGCCATTCTGTCGGCGGTCATTTTCAATGCGCTCATCATCATCGCACTGATCCCGATCGCCCTCAAAGGGGTGCGCTACCGCGCGGTAGGCGCGGCGGTGCTGCTGCGGGACAACGTGCTGATCTTCGGCGTCGGCGGCGTGATCGCGCCTTTCATAGGCATCAAGCTGATCGACATGCTGATTGCGGGCCTCGGCTTGGCGTAATTTTTACGAATTCTTTACCCGCCATGCCCGATTTCCTACCCCATTTTTATGGCGGCTTGCCTAAAGTGAGGACTGTCGAAAACGCAAGAAGAGGTGTAGCCATGAAAGACTTCCTCAAAGCAACAGCAGTACTCGGCGGCATGCTCGCATTGGTCATAAGCGCACGCGTCGCAATCTATGCCCACCTGCACGCCGATACCGCGGCCGTGACGGACCCAGCGCCCATCGCAGCCGCGGATAGAGGTTGCGCTGTGCGGCAGGTAAAAATGCCCTGCTTGCGGCACGCAAACCCGGAGCGCGGAGCAATGGTGTCTGCCCCGCTCCAGACCGGGTCGGCGGGCGCGGAGACGATTGCGTCACAGGATACGCGCTGCGCCGTGCAGCAAGTGAAATTCCCGTGTTTGCAACTCACGGGTCCGAGGAGCTGATCATGTTTCGAGAACTTAGAGCCGCTGCGGTATTGTTCCTGGTACTGACCGTCATCACTGGTATTGCCTACCCGCTGCTCGTCACCGGAGTCGCCCAAGTCGCGTTTCCCGCAAAGGCAAATGGCAGCCTGATCGAATCGGGCGGCAAGCCGGTGCAGGGCGGCGCCGGCGCCGTGGGCTCGGAGCTGATCGGCCAGCCGTTCGCGGACACCAAGCATTTCTGGAGCCGCGCATCGGCCACCTCACCGTATCCGTATAACGCAAGCTCGTCCAGCGGCTCCAACCAGGGCCCGCTGAATCCCGCGCTCACCGATGCGGTGACGGCGCGCGTCAAAGCGCTGCGCGATGCCGATCCGGGCAACACGGCCCCGGTGCCCGCGGATCTGGTCACCGCCTCGGCCAGCGGCCTCGATCCGCATATCAGCCCCGCCGCCGCCGAATACCAGGTGGCGCGCGTCGCCAAGGCGCGCGGCCTCGATGCGAAAAAGGTACGCGCTTTGGTATCGCAAGCCACGGAAGAACGTCAGTTCGGGCTCCTGGGCGAGCCGCGCGTCAATGTGCTCCGACTCAATCTGGCGCTGGACGCTCTGCGCTGACCGGCCGAGCGAGTTGCTCCATATGACCAACACGCAGAATCGAGAACTGGAGCGGACGGTGTCGAATCGGCTAAAGTAGCTACATGACCATGCTCAAGCATTAGGCGCATGTCCTCCATCCCGCTTGACAAACGCCCCGATCCGGACGTCCTGCTCGCGCGCGTGCAGCAGGAAGAGGCCGGTCTCGGGCGCGGCAAGCTGAAGGTATTTTTCGGCGCCAGCGCCGGCGTGGGCAAGACCTACGCCATGCTCGAGGCCGCGCGCAAACGCCGCGCCGAGGGCGCGGACGTGGTGGTCGGCTACGTCGAACCGCACGGCCGCGACGAGACCGAGCGCCTGCTCGAAGGCCTGGAGCAGCTGCCGCTGCGCAGCGCCGACTACCGCGGCGCCAGCTTGAACGAGTTCGACCTCGACGCGGCGCTCGCGCGCAAGCCGGCGCTGCTGCTGGTGGACGAATTCGCGCACACCAATGTGGCGGGTTCGCGCCACGCCAAGCGCTGGCAGGACGTGGAGGAGTTGCTCGCGGCCGGCATCGACGTCTACACCACGGTCAACGTCCAGCACATCGAAAGCCTGAACGACGTCGTCGCCCAGATCACCGGCGCGCGCATGCAGGAAACCGTGCCGGACAAGGTGTTCGACCAGGCCGACGAGATCGAACTCATCGACATTACGCCCGATGAACTACTGCAGCGGCTGAAGGAAGGCAAGGTCTACCTGCCGGAGCGGGCGCAGCACGCGCTGGAGAATTTTTTCCGCAAAGGCAACCTGATCGCCCTGCGCGAGCTCGCCATGCGTGCCGCCGCCGACCGCGTGGATGCGGAAATGCGCGAGTACCGCGACGAGCACGCGATCCGCGACACCTGGGCGGCGGGCGAGTGCCTGATGGCGTGCATCGGACCGGATGCGCAGGCGGAGAAGCTGGTGCGCGCCGGCAAGCGCATGGCCGCTGCCCTGCATGCGCGCTGGCTGGTGGTCTATGTCGAAACGCCGGAGCTACTGCGCATGCCCGAAGCCGAGCGCAACCGGCGCATCGATCTGCTGCGGCTGGCGGAATCGCTGGGTGCAGAGAGCGTGACGCTGGACGGGCCGAGCGCGTCCAGGGCATTGCTCGAGTACGCCAGAACGCGCAACGTGAACCGCATTCTGATGGGCCGGCCGAACCGGCGCGGCTGGCGCAGTTGGCTGCGACCCTCGACCACCAGCCAGCTCGTAAGCCATGCCCGCGACATGGACGTCTACGTGGTGAGCGGCGAGGACGCTGGCCGGGCGCGCCCCGGTCCGGTACTCGCACGCAGTAGCGCCTATCTCGGTCTGGCGGAGGGGAAATCCGGCAAGAACCGCGCGCCCGGCTACGCCTGGGCGATCGCCACCAGCGCTTTGTGCACCGCGATCTGCTGGGGCCTGAAAGCATGGTTCGATCTGCCCAATCTGATCATGATCTACCTGCTCGGTGCAGCGATGATCGCTGCGCGCTTCGGCCGCGGACCGGCGGTCACATCCGCGATACTCAACGTCGCTGCGTTCGATTTCTTTTTCGTGCCGCCCTTTTTTTCGTTTGCCGTCTCCGACACGCAATATCTGGTGACCTTCGCCATCATGCTCGCGGTAACGCTGATCATCGGCAATCTCACCGCCAGCGTACGCCTGCAGGCGCGGGTCGCCGGCCATCGCGAGCGGCGCACGGCGTCGCTCTACGCCATGAGCCGCGAACTGGCCGCCGCGCGCGGCGCCGAAAACCTGGCGCGGATCGCGGTGCGCCACACCAGCGAGGTGTTCGACAGCCAGGTCGTGGTGCTGCTGCCCGATGGCGACGGCCGTATTGCGCATCCGCAGGGAGCGAGCCTGCCGGGCTCGCTCCGCGGCGCCGATCTCAGCGTCGCGCAATGGGTATTCGATCACGGACAGAATGCGGGTCTTGGTACGGACACGCTGCCCGGCAATGACGCGATCTATCTGCCGCTGAAGAACACGGGGTCCGCGGCGGCTGACGCCGGCGAGAAAAAAAGGACCGCAGCAAACCCGCCGGCACCCGCACTCGGCGTACTGGCGCTGCTACCCGCCAACCCGCGTCGCGTGCTCCTGCCGGAACAACTGCATCTGCTCGAAACCTTTGCCGGACAGGTCGCGCTGGCGCTCGAACGCGTGCGTCTCGCCGACCAGGCGCAGCACGCCGAAATCCACGCCGAAAACGAACGCATGCGCAATTCGCTGCTGTCGTCGATTTCGCACGACCTGCGCACCCCGCTCGCGGTGATCGCCGGAGCGGCGAGCACCCTGGTCGAAAGCAGCACTGCGCTGCCTGAACCCAGACGCAAGGAGTTGGCGCAGGCAATCTATGGCCAGGCGAAGCAGATGACGCAGCAGGTGAACAACATCCTCGACATGACGCGCTTCGAAATCGGCGCGCCGCACCTGAACCGCCAATGGCAGCCGATGGAAGAAATCGTCGGCGCCGTGCTGAACCGGATGCAGTCCAGCCTTCAGGGACGCAACGTGACGCTGGACCTGCAGGAGGACCTGCCGCTGGTGCTGATCGACGGCGTGCTGATCGGACAGGTGCTGTCCAACCTGCTCGAAAACGCGGTCAAGTACACTCCGAACGGAACGCCGATCGAAATCGAAGCCTGGGCCGGCGAAGGCGAGATCACGGTGAGCGTGTTGGACCGTGGTCCCGGCATCAAACCTGGCGACGAGGAGCGGGTATTCGACAAATTCCACCGCGGAACGCATGAAGGGGCAATTGGGGGAGCGGGTCTGGGCCTGACCATTTGCAAGGCCATAGTCGAAGCGCATGGCGGCCGCATCTGGACCGAAAACCGACTGGTCGGCGGGGCGATGTTCTGTTTTGCCCTGCCGCTAGGCGGGACGCCGCCGACGATCGAGCGGGAAACGGAACTCATATGACAGGCACTGGACATCTGATCCTGATCGTGGAGGACGAGCCGCAGATCCGGCACTTCCTGCGCACCACGCTGACGGCGGAAGGCTATCGCGTGATCGAGGCGGAAAACGGTCAGCGCGGCGTAACTGAGGCTGCCACGCACAAACCTGATCTAGTGATGGTCGACCTCGGCCTGCCCGACCTCGACGGGGTCGAAGTGGTGAAGCGGATTCGCGCCTGGTCGACGCTGCCGATCCTGATCCTGTCGGCGCGCAGCGCGGAGGCGGACAAGGTCGCCGCGCTCGACGCCGGTGCCGACGACTACGTCACCAAGCCCTTCGGGGTGGGTGAACTCACGGCGCGCATACGCGTCGCGCTCAGGCACGCCGCGCACGGGCAGGAAAACGCCGAAGGGAAGCTGCGCTTCGGCGACATCGAAGTCGATCTCGAGCGCCGTCTGGTGCGGGCCGAGGGCAGAGACGTTCACCTGACGCCGATCGAGTTCCGCCTGCTCGGATGCCTCGCCAAGCATGCGGGCATGGTGTTGACGCACCGCCATCTGTTGCGCGAAGTATGGGGACCGTCCTACGTCGACCAGTCGCATTATCTGCGCATCTACATGAAGCAGCTGCGGCACAAGCTCGAGCCGGATCCGGCGCGACCACGCTTCCTGCTCACCGAGACCGGCGTGGGCTATCGACTCACTGCCGAATAAACCCGATCTACTCTGGCACCGGGTTGTTACGCCATCAATGCCTTGAGCTTCCTGACGGCGCTGCCTGGCGTGGTCAGGATCGGCGTGCGCACGCGTGCCTGGGCAAGTTCCAGGGCAGGCACCATCGAAAACTGCGCAAACGCGATCACATCGTAATCGGCGAACGCGCCGGTCGCCTCGGCGATCAGGCGGTTGTGCTCGTCCGGGCGATTCTGCAGCAACGCGTCCATGGCTCCCTCGATCAGACGTGTTTCGACCTGCAGTCGAACACTCTTCGCCCTCATGTGCTCTCCGATCTCGGCCATCATCGACGTGAGCGTCGGCGCGAATGTCGCCACCAGCGCGATCCGCCCGCGTTGGGTCATGAGGTCGTCGTACAAGGCCTCGTTCGGCTTGAGCACCGGAATGCTCTGCTCGCGCTTGACCGCATCGATCGCGGGTCCAAACGCCGAACACGTAAACAGAATGGCATCGGCATGCGCGGCTGCGCAATAGCGCCCGAGCATCCGAAACCGTTCGATCATGGCTTCGGTCAGGCGCGCATCGAGCTGAAAATCCGAAAACAACGAGTCGTCGATCACGTTCGCCAGCCGCGCCTGCGGCCAATGGGTTCGAAACGTGGCCTCGACGGGGGCCATCGAAATCGAATGTGCGTGCACCAGATAAATCTTGGGCTGATCGATCACTGCGGCATTCCATTCAAGGCAAGGCGATGCGGCCAAACTTCCGCCGGCTTGCCGGCATTGTCGGCCTCGGCTCGATTTCCAGAGCGAGGAGCTGCTCCACGCCTGCATTGCTAGACCCGGACCTATATCTCAAGCCGGGTAAAGTATAGTATTTCGCATCGCGCGCAATATTCTAACTCCAACCGTCGACGCGCGAGGGAGCTTGCCGCGATTCGATTCGCGCTCGAGTCCGCGTTTGCGCGCGGACGCATTGATACTACAGGACGCATGATGACGAAAACATTGACGGCCTTGTTGCTGCGCGTGGCCGGCGCGATGGCAGCGGTTTTGCTGATGATGCACGGCGGACTCGCCGCTGCCCAGAGCTACCCTTCGAAACCGATACATCTCATCGTACCGCTTGGAGCGGGCGGAGCGACCGACCTGGTCGCGCGCGTGGTCGCGGAAAAACTCGGCGAGCGCCTCGGCCAGGCGGTGATCATCGAGAACCGGCCGGGCGCCGAAGGTATCATCGGCATGGAGGCCGCAGCCAAATCGGCGGCTGACGGTTATACGCTGGTGCTCGGTTCGAGCACCACGCTCGCGGCCAATTTCAGCCTGCGCAGCAAATTGCCGTTCCATCCGGTGACCGACTTCGTTCCGGTGGCCATGTTGCTGAAAAATTCCTTCAATATCCTCGTCATCAATCCCAGCGTGCAAGCGCAAGACCTTAAGGAGTTCATTGCCCTCGCGAAAGCGAAGCCGGGGGCAATGTTCTATGGCACCGGCACCAGCGGTTCGAAGATCTGCGTCGAAATGTTCAAGACCATGGCAGGCGTGAACCTTACCATGGTGAACTACAAGAGTTCGCCGCAGGCGCTCAACGATTTGATGGGCGGACAGGTGCATCTCGTCTGCGAACCGGTCGGCACTTCGATGGCGGCCATCAACGCCGGCAAGCTGCGCGCGCTGGGGACCACCAGCCCGAACCGTCTCGCCGGCGCGCCCAACGTGCCGACCGTCGCCGAAGCCGGTTTGCCTGGATACGAGTATTCGGCCTGGGTGGGCGTGTTCGCTCCCGCAGGCACCCCGCGAAGCATCGTGGACAAGGTCGGCGCCGAGATCGCCAATGTGCTGCGGCAGCCGGAAACGGCGAGCAAGATCGAAAGCGTCGGCTTCGACCCGATGATCGGCGGACCCGAGGAACTCGCTGCCCTGCTCAAGACCGAGATATCGCGCGCCGCGAAAGTGGTCAAGGACGCGGGAATTCGACCGGAGTGATTCCGTCTCGAGCGCGACGGGCCGCGGCGCCGCCGCGGGCGATCAGCTGATCACGGTCAGCTGCGCCGTATCGATATCGATCCACACCGCTTCGTTCACCTCGAATACTTCCTGGGGGCGCGCGGTAACGCGCAGTAGTTGTGCCGCCCCATGCAGCGTCACATGGTAGTCCCAGTACTCGCCGAGGTAGGAGCGGCGCAGCACGCTGCCCTGCACGCAGCAACGGCCGCCGCTGCCCGGGTCCTGCTTAAGCAGACGAATGCTCTGGGGGCGGATCGAGACCACCACCTTCTCCGGCAAGCTCGCGCCCTCCGCCTGCAGCGCATGCTTCGGTACGGAAAAGCCGCCGAAGTGCACGCTATCGCCGTTCGACCTGCCTTCGACAAAATTCGTGCGCCCGATGAAGCCGGCCACGAACCGGGTCTTCGGCCGGCCGTACAAGGCATAGGGTGCGTCGATCTGTTCCACGCGGCCCTGGTTCATCACGGCGATGCGGTCCGAGGTCACCATGGCCTCGGCCTGATCGTGAGTCACGTACACCGTGGTGATCTTGAACTCGTCGTGCAGGCGGCGGATCTCGAAGCGCATTTCCTCGCGCAGATTCGCATCCAGGTTCGAGAGCGGTTCGTCCAGCAGCAGCACGGCCGGCTTGACCACGATGGAACGCGCCAGGGCCACGCGCTGCTGCTGTCCGCCGCTCAATTCGGCCGGATAGCGCTCACGCAAGGCGCCCAGCTGCACTACTTCCAGGATCTCGCCCACGCGGCGCCGGATCTCGTCGGGATTCACCTTGCGCACCTTCAGCCCGAAGCCCACGTTCTCGGCGACGGTCATGTTGGGCCAGATGGCGTAGCTCTGGAAAATCATCGACATCTGCCGCTTTTCCGGAGGCAGGCTGGAGCCGGGAGAAGAAATCACCTGGCCATCGAGCTCGATGGTGCCGGCGCTGGGTGTCATGAATCCCGCGATCATGCGCAGCGTGGTGGTTTTCCCGCAGCCCGAAGGCCCCAGCAGCGACACCAGTTCGCCTTCCTCGAGAGCGAGACTGAAATTCTCGACCGCGGTGAAATTGCCGAACGCGCGGGAAACATTGCGCAGCACCAGCTTGCTCACGCGGCGGTCCTCCTCAGCATGAAGTCGCGGCCCATCAGTCGAAAGCCGATCAGGATGAAGACGACGGTAATGAATACCAGGATCAGCCCGATCGCGGCCAGCATCTCGAAGTTGCCCTCGTCGCTCTTGTCGAACAGCAGCACCGAGAGCACCTGGGTATTGATGGAGGTCAGAAAGATCGCGGAACTCAGTTCCCGCGTGCCGGGGATGAACACCAGAATGAATGCGCCGGCGAGGCTGCGCTTGAGCAAGGGTGCGACCACTTCCCGGATGGCGGTGAAGCGCGTGCCGCCCAGAATGCGCACCGCGTCCTCCAGTTCCGGGTTGATGCTGCGGATCGCCGCGTTGCTGTTGGCATAGGCGATCGGCAAGAAGCGCGTGGCGAACGCCAGGATCAGGATCCACGGCGTGCCATACAGCAACAGCGGCGGATGCGTGTAGGCGGCGTAGAAACCGATGGCGAGCACGATGCCCGGAATGACGAACGGCGCCATGGTGAGGAAGGACAGCAGATTGCCGACGTGTTTCCCGACCAGCTGCCGGTTCACGATGTAGGACACGCACAGCGCTAGCGAGATGGCGATGAGCGCGGCGGAGCCGGCGTAGACGAAGGTGTTGATGGTGGCGTTGCGCGTCAGGGTGTTCTCGAACGCCGTGAAATACAGGTTGTCGAGCGTCAGGTTATCCAGCGAGAAGCCGCGCCCCCAGGCCTTGGCCAGGGCGGCCTGGCAGGTCACCACCATCGGCATGAAGAAGGACATGGTGCAGACAAACAGGCAATAGCCGAGCAGCGGCCACTTCCAGCCTCCCAGCGGTATCGGCCGGCGTTCCCCGCCCTTGCCGGTCAGGGAGATGTAACCGCGGCGGTGCGTGATACGGCGCTGCAGCCAGAACAGGAACACCGTGATGCACAGGAGCGGCATCGAGTACGCCGCCGCCACGCTCACCTTGGGCGGATATTCGAAGAACTGCCACAACTGGGTGGTGACGACGTGAAAGCGTCCCGGCAGCGCCAGCAACGCGGGCGAACCGAACAGCGCGATCGCTTCCAGGAACACCAGGATGAAGGCGGCGAGGATGGCAGGCAGCACCAGGGGCAGCGTGATCGACAAGGTGGTGCGCAGATTGCCCGAGCCGAGGATGTTCGCCGCGTCTTCCATTTCTGAGGAAACCAGGTCGAGCGCCGACTTGGTGAACACGAACACGTAGGGAAAACTGTAGCAGGCGGTGACCAACACCAGCCCGGTCATGGAATAGATGTTGAACGGCCCCTTTTCCATCCCGGTCAATTCGACCACCAGCCGGTTCAGCCATCCGGCATTGGGGCCGGCCAGCAGTATCCATCCGACCGCACCCAGATAGGGCGGAATGACGAACGTGCCCAGAATCGACACCCACACCAGGCCCTTGCCGGGCATGTCCGTGCGCGACAGCGCCCACGCGAGCGGCAGGCCGAACACCAGGCACAGGCTCGCGGCGCAGACCCCCAGGACGAGCGAATTCGCGAGCGCGTCGACATAGCGCGACCGGCTGTAGGCCGCGACATAGTTGGCGAGGGTGAATGCTCCCGAATCCGGCTGCTGGAAGCTGACGATCAACAGGCGCAGCAGCGGATTCACCACCAGGAACACCAGCACGACGACGGCCAGCAGCCACACCCAGGCGGACTTGTCCAGATGCCGCCACCATTGGCCAAACGCGGATGGGGCCGCCGCCGATACGGCGTCGGGCCGCGGAACGACTGCGCTCACCGCTTACACGCCGAAGGTATTGCGAAACTGCTCCTTCACTTCCGGGATGCCCTTGGTGATCTCCTCCTCGGTCGGCCGTACGATCTTGATTTCCTCCAGGGGCTTGGCGCCCGGCGCCGGCTTGATGCCCTTGATCACCGACAGCGCGTGGTCCCTGACCTGGACTTCGGCGGCTTCCCGGTCCAGCAGGAATTCGACGAACAGCTTGCCGGCGTTCGGCGCCGGCGCGTTCTTCGGCACGCCGCTGGGCGAAACCATCAGCAGGGAACCGTCAGTGGGATAAACGACGCTCAGGGGATTTCCCTTATCGCGCGAGAGCAGCGTCGTTCCCTCGGGGCCGGCCGCCACCCAGCGCTCCTTGGAATTGAGCATGGTCACGGTGTCGTTGACCGAGCGTCCGATCTGCGGCTGATTCTTCTCCAGCTTGTCGAAGTACTGCCAGCCGTAGAGCTTGCGCATCAGCACCACCCAGGTTCCGACGTAGCCGCTGAACGCGGGGTGGCCGATCGAAACCTTATTCTTCCATTTCGGATCCAGCAGGTCGGGCCAGTTCTTCGGCGCATCCTTGTCGGCGACCAGGCTGTTGTTGTAGGCGATCAACATCAAGGCGGCGGACGTGACCCAGTAGTAATTGTCGGTGTCGTTGTACTGCTTGAGGGAATCGACCATCTTGTCCAGATTGTGCGGCCGGTATTGCAGCAGCAGGCCGCGTTTCTTCAAATCCGGATAATGGCTCGCATCGGTGCTGCTGAACACGGAGGCCACCGGCACATTGGCCTGCAGGTCCTGCTGGAAACGCTGGAACGCGACCTGCGCCGTGGTGCGCACGAAGTTGCACTTCACCCCGGGATACTTCTTGTCGAACGCCGCGCACAGGTTAGCCATGCCTTCCGTGTTGTAGTGAGCGGAATAGACGGTGAATTGCTTCTCCTTCTTCGCCGCCTCGTACAAGTCCTTTTCCCACGCCGGCATCTGCGCGCGCGCCGGGACGGCGGCGATGGTCAGGGCGGTGCCCAGCAGCGCCAGGATAGAGCGGATCGCGTAATAGCTCATGGAACCTCCTCCAGTGGGTGCTTCGTCTCTTTCTTATTTGTACCTCTGCTGCCTGCCCTGCCGACCGACGCCGCCGCGAATTCCGCGCCGGCGCGAAATCTCAGCGGCCCTTGAACAGCGGCTTGCGCTTGGCCATGAACGCCGTGCGCCCTTCGACATAATCCGCGCTCGCGAAACAGCGATCGACCACCTGCTGGCACAATGCCAGGTCGCGCGCGGACTCGTCCTTCGCCAGTTCGCCGACGATGGTCTTGATCGACGCCACGGTGAGCGGAGCGTTGGCGGCAATCACCTGCGCGTACTCCCGCACGTAGGCTTCCAACTGCGCGTCCGGCAGCATGCGATTGATCAGTCCCATCGCCACCGCCTCCTCGGCCGTGAACTGGCGCGCGGTGAAGAAGATTTCCTTGGCGAAGGCCGGACCTACGACGTCCATCAGCTTGCGCACGCCCTTGGCCTCGTAGCCCAGCCCCAGCTTGGCCGCCGGCACGCCGAACTTCGCGCCCTCGGCGGCGATGCGCAGATCGCAGGACAAGGCCACACCGACACCGCCGCCGATGCAAAAGCCGCGGATCATGGCGATGGTGGGTTTGCCCATGTGCGTCAGCGCTTCGTTCGCCTGGCCCGCCGCCTGGTTATAGATCCTGGTCGTTTCCGGGGAAGAGCGCTTCTCCTCGAACTCCGAGATGTCCGCGCCGGAAACGAAGGCCTTGTCCCCGGCCCCTTTGAGCACGATCACGCGGATGGCGTCGTCGTTCGCGTAGTCGCGCACGACGTCGGCGAGCGCCTCCCACATGGCCATGGAGACGGCGTTGCGGCGCTCCGGATTGTTGAAGGTAATCCAGCCGAGCGGGCCGTCCTTCTCGGCAATCAACTTGTCGGTTTTGGAAATCGTCATCCGGAATTTCTCTCACACAGAAGGGTTCGGCAGTGCGGTGCACCGGCTGCGGACGGGGCACATCGCAATTTATTGTACACGCGATCGACCGCCGCAAGGGGTCTGGGCGGCACACAGGACTCGAAGCTGCGGCAAACCGAATCGCGATCCCTACCGCAGTTCGATTCGCTGCGGCGAAAGCTTCTATGCGCTGATTGCGAAACACGGGGACAGCGCCCCTCGTGCCCCCTATATAGGAGGACATTTCGCCAAATCTGAAACGGCCTCTAAGCTTGTTCGGCGTACAACTCCGTCATCAGCCGGCGCAACCAGCGATTCGCCGGATCCTGGTGAAAGCGCTGGTGCCAATGCAGCCGCACTTCGAAGCTAGGCATGGAGAGCGGCAGCTTGAGCACCTTGAAGTTCCCCAGCCCCGCGAACACGGCAGCGACACGGGCGGGTACGGTGACGACGAGATCGGTGCGCGCAAGGATCATCGGTACCACCAGGAAATGCGGCACGCGCACGGCGATGCGCTCGCTCAAGCGTTCCGCGATGAAAGTCTCTTCTATCACCTGGTGACCGGTGCCGACGTAGGACACCAGCACATGCGCGGCTTCGCGGAATTGCTTGGCGCTGATCTTGCTGCCGATCGTCGGATGATCGGCACGCAACATGCATACGTAGTGCTCGCGAAACAGCGTCTGCGCCCGCATGCCCGTCGTCAGCCCCGGCAGGAAGCCGACCGCAAGGTCGAGTTCGCCGGCTTCGAGCGCCGCATGTACGTCTTTGATCGGCATGCGCACCACTTCGATCCTCACCCCCGGCGCTTCGTGCTTGACGCGCCCGAGCAGGCCCGGCAGGAACACCATTTCGCCGATGTCCGACATGAACAGACGAAAGGTGTTGCCGGAACTGCCAGGCTCGAAGCCTGCGTGCTGCTGCAGCGCGGTCTGGATCAGGCGCAGCGCCTCGCGCACCGGCTGCGCCAGCTGCTGCGCGAACGGCGTCGGGCGCATGCCGCGCGGCGTGCGCACGAACAGCGGGTCGTCGAACAGTTGCCGCAGCCGCGCGAGCGCATTGCTCATGGCCGGCTGCGACAGCCCGATGCGCTCGCCGGCGACGGTGACGCTGCCCTCGGCGGCGATGGCGTCGAACGCGCGCAGCAGGTTGAGATCGAGATTCATCATATTCATATACGATATGTATATCATATTCTTCATCAATTTGACAAATGCGTCGCCCGCGCCTAACCTCGTTGCCATGGAGGCTTGCCCCGGTCCGGCCGGAGGCGAGTGCAACGAGGAGAAACCATGTACGAAATCCGCATCCATGGCCGCGGCGGGCAGGGCGCAGTATTGGCGGGAGGCATCCTCGCCACCGCCCTGGTGCTGGAAGGCAAGTTCGTCGTCGCCGTGCCCTCCTTTGGTTTCGAACGCCGCGGCGCGCCGGTGGCGAGCTACCTGCGCTTCGACGAGCGCGCGATCCGGCAGATGACGAATATCTATCACCCGGACTGCGTGCTGTGCATCGATCCCACGGTGGCGCGCGCCGTCAACGTTTTTGACGGCGTCCGGGACGGCGCCACGCTGGTGCAGACCACGTCCAAGCCGCTGGGCGAGTTTCAGCTGCCGCGCGAGATCGCGACGGTCGGGCTGTGCGATGCGGTTTCGATCGCGCTCGACATCTTCAAGCGCTCGATCACCAACACCATCATGCTCGGCGCATTCGCGCGCACCACCGGCCTCGTGTCGCTGGAATCGCTGCAGGCGGCGATCCAAAAGTCGGAGTTTCGCGACGCCGGGTTGAAGCAGAACATGGCGGCGCTGGAGCGAGGCTTTAACTCAACGCAAGTGCACCAAATTGAAAGATTGGCGGCGGCATGAGCAGGGAGCAGGGGCCCCGCTACGCGGGGATGCGACCGGCCGCGATTGCCGCCGGCCGCCGACAGTGGCTCGGCTTGAACCAAGACAATGGTACGGAGGCGGCGGCATGAAACAACAAGCCTACGAAATGTTCGATTCGTCGACGATCCCCGACGACCTGTGCCCGATCGCGACCAAACCCAATCCGATGCTGCCGGGAGACTGGCGCAGCATGCGGCCGGTGGTCGACCGCGCCAAATGCGTCAAGTGCGCGGTATGCTGGCTGTTCTGCCCGGTGCAATGCGTGGTCGAACGGCCGGCCTGGTTCGATTTCAATCTTGCGACCTGCAAAGGCTGCGGCATCTGCGCCACCGAGTGCCCGCAGCGCGCCATCGCGATGATAGAGGAGGCGGCATGAGCAGGAAGCAGGGGCCCCGCGTAGCGGGGATGCGACCGACCGCGATTGCCGCGGCCCGCCGACGGTGGCTATGTTCGATCTACAGCGATGTAACGGAGGCGGGGGCGTAATCTTATGAGCGCCATACTGAAACCGAAATCCAAACTCATCGTCTGCGACGGCAACGAAGCGGCGGCTTGGGCAGTCTCGCTTGCCAACGTCGACATGGTCGCCGTATATCCGATCACGCCGCAATCGTCGCTGGTCGAATACCTGGCCAAATTCATCGCCGACGGGCGGCTCAATGCCGAACTCGTCGACGTCGAAGGCGAACACTCGGTGCTGTCGGTACTGCAGGGCGCCTGCCTTGCCGGCGCGCGCACCTACACCGCCAGCTGCGGGCCCGGCCTCGCCTTCATGTTCGAGCCCTACTTGCGCACGCCGGGACTGCGGCTGCCGCTGGTGATGACCATCGTCACGCGCGACACGCTCACGCCGCAAAGTGTCTGGGGCGGGCACCAGGACGCGATGTCGGTGCGCGAAGTCGGCTGGATACACATGTACTGCGAGTCGGTGCAGGAAGTCCTCGACACCACCATCATGGCCTACAAGATTGCCGAGCACCGCGACGTGATGCTGCCGGTGAACGTGAACCACGATGGCAATTACCTGTCGTTTGGCGCCGCGCGCTGCGAACTGCCGGAGCAGGACGAGGTCGACGCCTTCCTCGGCGAGAAGAACGTCAACTGGCACGTGGCTCTCGATCCGCAGCGCCCGATGGCGGTCGATCCGCTCACCGGCGGCGCCGGCGGCCCCGGCCCGTCGACCTTCGTGCGCTACCGCAAAGGCCAGTGCGGCGGGATGCTGAACTCGCTCAAGGTCATCACCGACGTGCACGAGGAATGGGGGCGCCGCTTCGGCCGCACCCATGCGCCACTCGTCGAGTCCTATCGCATGGACGGCGCCGACCACGCCATCGTCACTATAGGCAGCATGACCGGCGCGGCCAAGGACGCGGTGGACGAAGCGCGCGCGCGCGGCGAAAAAGTTGGCCTGGTCAAAGTGAAGACCTACCGCCCGTTCCCGGCGCAGGCGTTCGCGACGGCGCTCGCCGATGTGCAAGCCTTCGGCGTGGTCGATCGATCGGTGTCGTTTGGCTGGAACTGCGGACCATTGTTCCAGGACGCGATCACAGCCATGTATTCGGCGCCCAAGCGCATTCCGGGGATGAGTTTCATCGGCGGGCTCGCCGGCGCCGACCTGACGGTGGGACACTTCGAGCGCGCGATCGGCCGCACCAAGGAACTCGCCCGCGACGGCCACGCGGCCCAGACCGTGTGGCTCAACGAGAAAGACTAAACATATGCAACATACTCATTACCTGATCGTCGGCGCCAGCCACGCGGCGCTGTCGGCCCTGCACGCGATCCGGCTGCACGACGCGGAGCAGGACGTCACGCTGCTCACGCGCGACGACAGCCTGCCCTATTCACCCACCGTCCTGCCCTACGTGGTTTCGGGCCGTTCCGATCCGGGGCGCGTGTTCCTGCGCGACGAAAGCTATTTCGCCAAGCACAAAGTGAACTATGTTCGCGGCGCCAGGGTGCACAAGGTGAATGCGAGCGAGAGCGCGGTCGAACTCGCCGATGGCAGCCGGATAGGCTTCGACAAATTGCTGCTCGCGACCGGCGCTGCGCCCATGTTGCCGACCATCCCCGGCCTTGCCGATTTGCACTTTCATGTGCTGCGCACGCTGGCCGACGCCCTCGCCTTGCGCGAGGCGCTGCCGCAGATCAAGCGCGCGATCGTGCTGGGCGGCGGCCTGATCGGCATGCACGCTGCGGAGAACCTCGCCAAGGGCGGCGTCGACGTGAGCGTGGTCGAAGTGCAGCCGCACGTGCTTGCCGGCTATTTCGACGCGGAAGCCTCCGCCATGATCGAACAGGTGTTCGCCGCCAACGGCGTGCGCCTGCTGCTGGGCGCGCGCGTGGCTTCGTTTGCGGCGCAGGGCGCCGGCTGCCGCGCCACGCTGTCCGACGGCACCGGACTCGAAGCCGACCTGCTGCTGGTCGCGACCGGTGTCGCACCGGTGACCGATTTTCTCGCCGGCAGCGGCATCGCGACCGAGCGCGGCGTGCTGGTCGACGAGCACATGCGCACCAACGTCGCCAACATCTGGGCCGCCGGCGACGTGGCGCAGGCGCGCGGCTTTTTCGGAAACGAGCGCATCATCAACGGCATCCTTCCGGACGCAGTCGACCAGGGCCGCATTGCCGGCATGGCGATGGCGGAGGACCCGGGTACCAAAGACTATGCCGGCGGCGTGCCGCTCAATACCTACAGTTTCTTCGGCCAGCACGCGGTCTCGGTCGGGGTGCACGAAGGCGCGTTGGGGGAATCCGGAATCGAGGTAAAGAAGCAGGTGGACGCCGAACAGAATCACTATCTCAAGATCGTCCTCAAGAACCGGCGCCTCGCCGGGATTTTCGGCGTCAATGCCGCGTTCGACCCGGGCATCATGTGGGAACTGATTCTGCGCGCAATCGATCTGGGCGAAGAAAAGCTGGCGTTCCTGCGCTCGCCGCAGGACACGGCGCGCGCGCTGATGTCGAAGCACTGGAGATAGGAGCCGCCATGGGCGCCGCGTACGAAACCATCCATTTCAAGGCCGCCGCCTGCGACGGCTGCAACGACTGCATGACCGCCTGCGCCGAGGCCAAGGCGCAATCGGACGACCATCTGCAGTCGCGCATCCAGATCGTGCCCTCCGGAGACGGTTTCGGGCTTGCCATCTGCCGCCAGTGCGGCGATCCCGAATGCGTGCTCACCTGTCCCGCGGCAGCGCTTTCGAAGGACGCCGGCAGCGGCGTGATCGACTGGGATGGATCGAAGTGCGTCAATTGCCTGCTGTGCACCGTGGGCTGCGCCTATGGCGGCATCGCCTACGACAGCCTTTCGTCCCATGTGATCAAGTGCGATATGTGCGACGGCGACCCTGCCTGCGTCAAGTCCTGCACCACCGGCGCGCTGAAACACGTCACCACCGCGCGCATTTACAACGAAGTGGGCAATCTCGAGGACCTGTTCGAGCCCGGGCTCTCCGGCTGCCAGGGCTGCAACACCGAACTGATCATGCGCCATACGCTGCGGCGCATCGGTCCCGACATAGTGGTGGCGACGCCGCCGGGCTGCATCCCGGGCATGGGCTCAGTCGGCTACAACGGGCTCACCGGCACCAAGGTCCCGGTGTTCCATCCGCTCCTGACCAACACCGCCTCCATGCTCGCCGGGGTACGCCGCTTCTATAAACGCAGCGGCCGCGACGTGATGGCGGTGGCGCTGGCCGGCGACGGCGGCACCGCGGATGTGGGCTTTCAGTCATTGTCAGGCGCAGCCGAGCGCGGCGAGGAAATCCTCTACATCTGCGTCGACAACGAAGGTTACATGAACACCGGCATGCAGCGCTCCGGCTGCACGCCCTACGGCGCCTGGACTTCGACCACCCCGGTCGGTGAGCGCGCCCATGGCAAGACCCAGGACGCGAAGAATCTGCCGCTGTTGATGGTGATGCACAACTGCAGCTATGTGGCGACCGCCTCCACCGCCTTCATGGAGGATCTGTACGCGAAGCTGGACCGCGCGATTCAGGCGGCCAAGACCGGATTCGCCTATGTGCACATCTACTCCCCCTGCACCACCGGCTGGCGCTTCCCCTCCGATCAGAACGTGGAGGTGGCGCGCAAGGCGGTGGAAACCAATTTCGTGCTGCTGTGGGAGTTCGATCCCGAGGACGGACTGCGTTTGACCCATCCGGTGGAAAATGCGCGTCCGATCGACGAATACCTGGAAACCTTGGGCAAATACCGGCACCTCGACCCGGATCAGGTCGCCCATATCGAACGCAGCCTGGCGACCAACCTCGCGCGCATCCAGGGCTTTGCCGCGGCGAAAGGCACGGCGAGCGCAACAGCCGGGCGCAGCTGAAGCGGCGCAACTTTTCCATACGTGACGACTTAAGTCGCACCCTGGTGTTGCATCGTGCGCTAGTTGCGCGGACGAGAAGCCGTCCGCGCGGATCGCCGATTGCGCGCGGATGAAAAGCACATCCGCGCGCAATCGGCGATCTTGAATAAAACCCTCGACGCTGTATTTGGTGTTTACCGTAACCGTGCTTTCTGTACGGATGTGATTTTCATCCGTACAGAAAGCACGGTTGGCGCGCGCAGTGCGCAAGGTTTGCGGTGCTAAGGATTGCCTTAAAACCCGATCGGAGCCAATGCAAAAATGGTATCAACTCAACGACCGATCACCGTCCTGATCGCCGCACTCGGCGGCGAAGGCGGCGGCGTGCTCGCCGACTGGATCATCGCCGCCGCGACGGCCGAGGATTATCCGGTGCAGAGCACCTCCATCCCCGGGGTCGCGCAGCGAACCGGCGCGACGACTTACTACATCGAGCTATACCCGGTGCGTACGCCCGAACTCGGCGGCCGGCGGCCGGTGATGCCGCTCGCGCCCTCACCCGCCAATATCGACGTCATGCTCGCCTCCGAACTGCTGGAAGCAGGACGCGCCTTGGGGAACGGCTTTGTCACGCCCGAGCGCACCACGCTCATCGCCTCGACGCATCGCATCTACACGGTGGAAGAAAAAATAGCGCTGGGCGACGGGCGCTTCGACGGCAAACGTATCATCGAAGCTGCCAAGGCGCTGGCCCGGCGCACCATACTTGCCGATTTCCATAAACTCGCGGCAAGCGCCGGCGCGATGATCAACGCCGCGTTGTTCGGCGCGCTGGCTGGCTCGGGCACGCTGCCGCTGACGCGCGCCGCCTGCGAAGATGCGATCCGCGGCGCGGGCAAGGGCGCCGCGGCCAGCCTCGAGGGCTTTGCGCTCGGCTACGCCGCCGCCGAAGGCAACACGAACCCGGCGGCGACCAGCCCGACTTCATCGGGTGACGGCGCAAAATCGGAATTGCAGTCCCTGGCCGAACGCCTACGCCGGGGCTTTCCCGCCGAAGCCCAGCAAATGATCGCGGACGGCGTGGCGCGCGTCGCCGATTTCCAAAACGACGGCTACGCCGCCCTGTATCTCGACCGCCTCGCGCCGATCGCGAAGCTGGATGAGGCGTTGGGCGGCGGCGAACGCTACACGCTCACCAGCGAAACCGCGCGCTTTCTCGCGTTGTGGATGAGTTACGAGGACGTGATCCGCGTCGCCGACCTGAAATCGCGCCGCAGCCGCTTCGAGCGCGTGCGCGCGGACGTGCAAGCCAAGCCGGGAGAGCCGGTGCGCATCATCGAGTACCTGAAGCCCGGCGTCGAGGAAGTCGCGGCGCTGCTGCCGACAAGCTGGTCGAAACGCCTCGTCGCCTGGGCGAATAAACGCGACCTGACGCACCGGCTGAACGTCGGCCTGCACGTCGACACCACGAGCGTGATCGGTTTTCTGATGCTGCGCGCGCTCGCCTGGCTGCGGCCCGTGCGCCGCCTGAGCGCCCGCTATGCCGAGGAGCAGGCGCTGATCGAGCGTTGGCTGCAAGCGATCGCCGCCGCGCCGGACTCTGCACTCGCGCTGGAGATCGCGCTTTGCGGCCGGCTGATCAAAGGCTACGGCGATACCAACCGGCGCGGCAAAGCGAACTTCCTGCGCATCTTCGATACGCTGGTCGAACGCGGCTCCGTCGCCGATGCCAAGACGCGCGCTGCGGCCGTGCGCGCCGCGCGCGACGGCGCGCTCGCCGACCCGGAAGGTCGCGGCCTGGAGGCGACGCTCGCGGCGCACGGCATCGCGCCGCTGCCGCCACAACCCAAAGTGATCCAATTCATGCGCCGCCCAAGCGCAAAGCCGAAGGCAGCCTAAAGGAACAGGAGGCCAAGGAGGGGATGGGGCCCTTCCTTTCCCATCTGGCCCCTTTAGATCCGCCGGCAATCAGCTTGCAGAAGGAAGGTCTTTATGGAACGACAATTCAACGCGGAAATCGAATCGCTCAAGCTCGGCGCGGGCGAAACCTTTCACGGCGAAGGCATACTCGCCGTGACCAAAGCGCTGCTGCAATCGGGCGTATCCTACGTCGGCGGCTACCAGGGCGCTCCGGTGTCGCACTTGCTCGACGTCATGGTGCAGGCGCGCGACTACATGAACGAACTCGGCGTGCACGTCGAGGCCTGCACCAACGAAGCCTCGGCCGCGGCCATGCTCGGCGCCTCGATCAACTATCCGGCGCGCGGCGCCGTGACCTGGAAGTCGATCGTCGGCACCAACGTCGCTTCCGACGCGCTCACCTACCTGTCTTCCGCCGGCGTGCTCGGCGGCGCGCTGATCGTGGTCGGCGAGGACTACGGCGAGGGCGCGAGCGTGGCGCAGGAGCGCACCCATGCCGTGGCGCTGAAATCCTCGCTGTGGATGCTCGATCCGCGGCCCAACCTCGCCACCATCGTCAACCTGGTGGAGCGGGGATTCGAGCTGTCAGAAGCCTCCAGCACCCCGGTGATCATGGACCTGCGCATCCGCACCTGCCACGTGCACGGCAGCTTCGTCGCCGGCGCCAACCGCGCGCCCGCGGTGTCGACGCGCAACCTGCAGGCCGACGCGGCGCAGTTCAACTACGAGCACATCGCGCATCCGCCGGCGACCTTCCGCCAGGAGAAGCAGAAAATGGGCGTGCGCCTGCCGGCGGCGCGCAACTACATCCGCGAGCGGCGGTTGAACGAACTGTTCGCCGGCAGCGAGGGCAGCGTCGGTATCGTCTGCCAGGGCGGTCTTTACAACAATCTGCTGCGTGCCTTGCAGCTCGTCGGGCTCGCCGACGATTTCGGCAACAGCCGCATTCCCATTCTCGTGCTCAACGTGGTCTATCCGCTGGTGCCGGAGGAAATCACCGCCTTCTGCTCGGGCAAGGCCGCGGTGCTGGTGCTGGAGGAAGGCCAGCCCGAATTCATCGAACAGGAAATCGCCACCACCTTGCGCCGCGCGGTCGAAGAACCAGGCATGGAGCATCTGGCGCAGACGCGGCTCCACGGCAAAGACCTGTTGATCATGGCGGGGGAATATACCGCCGAGGTGATCGTGCACGGCTTGGTGAGCTTTCTGGCAAAGCATGCGCCGCACTTGGACATCGCGGCCGGAACGCGCTGGTTCCAGACGGTGGATGCCGCGCGCGTCCGTGCCGCGGAACTGCTGGGCGCGCCGCTGCCGCCGCGGCCGCCGAATTTTTGCGTCGGCTGTCCCGAGCGCCCGGTATTCGCCGCGATCAAACTGGTGGAGCGCGACATCGGCAAGCGCCACATCTCGGCCGACATCGGCTGCCACTCGTTCGCGACCTTCGCGCCGTTTTCGCTCGGCAATTCCATCCTCGGCTATGGCATGAGCCTTGCCAGTGCGGCCGGCGTCGCGCCGATGCTCGCCGGCCGCTCGATGGCGATCATGGGCGACGGCGGCTTCTGGCACAACGGCTTTCTCTCCGGCGTCGCCTCCAACCAGCTGAACGGCGGCGACGCGGTGCTCTTGATCATGAAGAACGGCTACACCTCGGCCACGGGAACGCAGGAACTGGTGTCGTCGCCGCAAGACGAGTCTGCGGAGCTGGCGCAGGAAAAAAGCTCGGTGCGGCTTGATCGCACGATAGAGAACACGCTGCGCGGCGCCGGCGTGAAATGGCTGCGCAACGTCTACACCTATCGCGTCGCCGACATGGCCAAGACCCTGCGCGAAGCCTTCACCACCGATGCGCCGGGGCTCAAGGTCATCGTCGCCGAAGGCGAGTGCCAGCTCGAGCGCCAGCGGCGCATCCGCCCCATCCTCGCGCGATTGCTCGGGTCGGGCGCACGCGTGGTGCGCACCCGCTTCGGCGTCGACGACGACACCTGCTCCGGTGATCATTCCTGCATCCGGCTCTCCGGCTGTCCCTCGCTCACGCTGAAGGCATCAATCGATCCGCTCAAGGTGGATCCGGTGGCGCACGTCAACCACAGCTGCGTCGGCTGCGGCCTGTGCGGCGAAGTCGCGCATGCCGCGATCCTGTGCCCGTCGTTCTATCGCGCCGAGATCGTGCAGAATCCGAACGCCTGGGATCGATTCATTGCGCGCATGCGCGCCACCGTCATCGGCTGGCTGCAGCCGGCTTGAGCCGAGCTGGATCCGATACCGGGAAACACCCCGGAACATGACAGCGCGCGCCTCTGCTGGCGCGGCGAAGAGGCCGTCATCATCGGTGACCTGATGCATCACCTGACGAGTTGCGCTGAACCGGATCGCGCCGACGAATGCGACGCCGGCGCGAAGCTAGCCCGGCGCCCTGACCTTGCGCCGCCCTGAGCGATGAGCATGCGAAACCGTGGTGGTACACCCCAAAAACCTGGACCCAATAGAGGGCTTGACATGCAACCATTAGGTTGCATATAATCGAACCACATGGATGCAGTGTTTAAGGCTTTGGCAGATGAAAGCCGTCGAAAGTTGCTGGACGAGTTGCACCAGAACAACGGGCAGACATTGACTCAGTTGTGCGGACTCCTCGACATGACGCGGCAGGCCGTCACGAAGCATCTGGCGTTGCTGGAAGCGGCAAACTTGGTGGCCGTTGTTTGGCGCGGGCGCGAGAAACTGCATTATCTGAATCCCGTGCCGTTGCACGAGATCTACGAGCGCTGGATTGGCAAGTATGAACGACATCGTCTTCAGGCGTTGAGCGAACTGAAGAAGGGTCTCGAAGCGAAAAGGAGTGAATGAAGACTATGGAAAAGCCAATATTCGTCTATGCGACCTTTATCCGCACGACGCCCGAAAAGCTCTGGGAAGCGCTGACCAACGGCGACTTCAGCGAGAAGTACTGGTTCGGCTTTCGTGTCGAGGTTGAATTGAAGGCCGGCGGCACCGTCCGCATCCTTCCGCCGAAAGGCATGGAACAGTATGGAGATCACGCCGGCGAGGTCCTAGCCTGCGAGCCTGGCCGCAAGCTCGTCTACACCTGGAACCCGACGGACAAGCCGGAGCTCGCCAAGAAGCGAGATGGCCTTTCGCGTGTCACTTACGAACTCACGCCTATGGGTTCGCTGGTCAAGTTCCGCCTGATTCACGAGAACCTTCTGCCGGAGGACATCGAGAAGGATCCGAATACGTTCCAGGGCATCAACAACGGCTGGCCGGCCGTCATCAGCAGCCTCAAGAGCCTGCTGGAGACAGGAGAGCCGATAAGCTACTCGGTCTCCTAGGTAGCGAACGAGGCGAAGTCTGCTGGAGCAGAAGATGAATACCGATTCAAGCATGCAAGCCGATTTTCGAATGCCGACGGCCTCGAAATGGCGCGCCCCGCGCGCCGTGGTCGACAGCAGCGGCGGCAACGGCGAGTTCGCCGAGATTGAGGCCTCACGCAAACTCGTGATGACGCGCAAATTTGATGAAGAGCAAATTGGAGCCTACGTCTTGTACGTCTGCTCCGAAAAACCGCTTGGGTAGTTTCAACCTCGAAAGTCGGTCGATTTTTCCTTAGAAATCTGTTTTTGTCGCCAAAGCTTTCGCATTTAACTACCAATAAAGTGGGTATTTGCGGCGAACAAGGCGGGGATTGTCACAACTTGCGAACGATCCAATTTTAGGCTAACGTTTCTCAACCGGGACTTTCGCGGACTCCCGGATATAGGCGGTGTCCAACTCGCCCAAGCTCTGCGCTCTTTTGCATTGGGCTTTCTCCATGGACACCGCGTCAGTCAACCTTCTACCATTTCTCCCTATTAGGCAGCTTGCCGATCAGTTCGGTCGCGCCGGTTCGCCGCTGATACTTGACGTGCGCAAAGCACCGGCGTTTGAAGCAGCCAGCCGCGTCCTCCCGGGAGCCTTGAGACTGCTGCCGGAAGAGGTTTCCGGGACCTGTTCACGACTGGCACGCGAACGCGGCGGCGCGGTGAAACGCCTCAATGGCCAAAGTGATTTGAATCGCAGCACTGTATTCGAGTTCAAGGAGAAACTGCCATGCGCAAGATTCATTTGTTTCTGGCAGTGTCCCTTTTCTCCACAAACGTGATGTCGCAAAGCGAGAATTTCGACCGGACGGCCGTTGGCGCATTGCCAACGGGGTGGATTTCGGGCGTAACCGGTTTTGGATCGCCGCAATGGGCGGTGACGTCCGATCCAACGGCGCCAAGCAAGCCAAACGTTCTCCGGCAATCTGGCTCGGGCACCTATCCCTGGGCAGTCAAGAAAGACGTATCGCTTGGAGATGGATTTGTCGAAACCCGATTCAAGGCGATCTCCGGCAAGGAGGATCAGGCCGGCGGCATCGTCTGGCGCTGGCAAGACGGAAAAACGTACTACGTCGCTCGCGCGAACGCGAACGAGAACAACGTGTCGGTCTACTACACGACCCTTGGGATTCGCTCGACGATCAAATACGTCAACGCACCGGTGCCGCTCAACGTCTGGCACACGCTGCGGGCCGAATTTCAGGGAAAGAGGATTCGCATTCTGCTCAACGGCAAGGTTTATATTGAAGTCGAGGACGACCACATCAAGGAACCAGGTGCGGTCGGCGTCTGGACCAAGGCCGACAGCGTCACGGCGTTCGACGATTTCCAGTTTGGGGCGGTTGCGAAGTAGTCATTCTAGAGCGTGAACAATAGGACGCTGCTATGGAAGAGCAAAGAGTTGGCTTGGCGGATCTGGCGCGCGTGTTTCTGAAACTCGGCGCGATGAGCTACGGCGGGCCGGCGATCATGGGCATCATGCAAGCCGAGTTGCAGGAACGTCGCGGGTGGGTTTCCAAGGAGAAGTTTCTAGAAGGTCTGGCGCTTGTGAACATGCTACCCGGCCCCGGCGCGACCCAGCTCGGTATCTTCATCGGCCACGCAAAATGCGGGATAGCTGGCGGGATCATCGCCGGACTATGCTTCGTTCTGCCCGCGTTCTTCATCATGCTTGCACTGGCGGCCGTCTACCACACTTACGGTGCGCTCCCTTCCATGCGCAGCGCGTTCTACGGCATCGGTCCCGTCGTCCTGGGCATTTTCACGGTTGCTGTCTATCGCCTCGGCAAGAACGCGATCAAAGAAAGAGTACAAGTCGTGATCGCTGTCGCCGCGGCGGCCGCGACGCTGCTACCGCACATCGGCCTCGTGGTCACGCTGCTGATCGCCGGGTGCGCGGGTATCGCAGTATTCGATTCACGTCGTCAAGGCGTGCTCGGCTTGGCAGTCGTCCTTGTGGGGCTTGTCCTTACGCGTGGACTCGAGTTGCTCTATGCCGGCTCAGACACGGCGCCGGGTGTTCCAATTTATGGCGGAGTTGTCCCCAGTCTATTGAAGCTAGGCTCGTTCTTCTTCAAAGTGGGGGCTTTTACGTTCGGCGGCGGCCTGTCGATGCTAGCCTTCATGCAAGAGCAGGTCGTCGTGCAACTGGGATGGCTCACCCCGCAGGAGTTCGTCGACGGGCTCGCTCTCGGGCAGCTTACTCCGGGACCGATTCTGATGCTGGCCGCATTCATCGGCTTCAAGCTGAAGGGAATCGCGGGAGCCACAATCGCGGCAGGTGCGATCTTCCTACCGTCGTTCCTTATTATGCTGAGCATCCTGCCTGTGCTGACGCGCATGCGTAACCTTACGTGGCTCAAGGCGTTCATGCGGGGCGTCAGTCCGGCGGTAATCGGTGCGCTCGCGGTTTCACTCGCACAAATGGCACCCCACGCCGCGCCGGACGGGACTGCGTGGGCCCTTCTCCTCGGCACGATCACGATCTTGCTGTGGCGCAATATCGCACCCCTGTCCCTCGTGCTCGGAGGCGCTAGTATCGGTTTTGTACTGAAGGAACGCCTCCTCCGGAGGGTTCTCAACCTCGTGAGCTGATCGGTTCGATCATACGCTCGGCCGATCGTCCGCTCGAAGACGGACCGGCCATTCGCGCTACGCAGTGGGAGATGACGGGTTTGGATCAGGTACAGCTCCACGGCGATCACAGAAGCGGACGCTCGCGTCGGCAGACCTTATCGATGCGATCAGCGAAGCTCGAGCGGCCGTTTTGGCCGGAAGTTGTGCAGAATTGGGTAATAGCGCCTGCCAGGTCGAACGTCCGTTCCCAGCAAACGGGAACTCGCATTTTCAACCCCAAGGAGCCGCCCAGGGTTCGATGTCATGAAGGCCGGCTAACTGAGGTGGAGCCGCCACTTACCAACTCGCTATGATCTTCGACTTGTCGCCCATAAGGGGCGCTGGATCAGGGAGGTCTGGTGGCCTAGGCATCCGAGTTACCGAGATGCAATCTATTGCGTCCGACTAAAAATTTTCGGTCCGGTAACTGTCCTGTACCGAACACTGACTTGTGCCTGCTCCACAACGGCGTAGTCCAACCCCGCGTCCATGAGGGCCGCAAGCACAGCTTGGGACGATGTTTGCGGGTAAGACTCTTTGCCGCGGGTTTTGCTAGACGAAATCATGCCGATCCCCACGACTTAGACATTCTGGCCCATGTTCGTCCCCGTATCGGTCAGAAGCCGCCGCGGCCGCCGCCGCAGATCAAAGTCTGGCCGGAGACGTAGTCCGCTTCGGGCAGGCACAGCAGGTACACGGCGCCGGCGGCTTCCTCGGGTGTGCCCGGGCGTCCGAGCGGGATCTCGCGGCTGACCGCCTCCACCTTGTGAGCCGGCACGCCAACCCGGATGTCGCGCCCGTCGATGTTGACAGTGAGTTTCTCGTCGCCGAAGGTCTTCTGCGTCAACCGGGTCTCAATTGCGCCGAAGGCCACGCAATTGACGTTGACCTTCATATAGCCCCATTCCTTGGCCAGCGTCTTGGTCATGCCGATCAAGCCGGCCTTGGCCGAGGAGTAGTTGACCTGGCCGGGGTTGCCGCCAGTGCCCGAGACCGAGGAGACGTTGACCACTTTGCGGAACACCTCCTTGCCGGCTGCGGCCTCGGCCTTGCTGATCTCGCGGAGATAGGGCTGCGCGGCGCGCAGCAGCCTGAACGGCGCCTTCAGGTGGCAATCGATGATCGCGTCCCATTGCTCGTCGCTCATCTTCTGGATCACGTTGTCCCAGGTGTAGCCGGCGTTATTGACGATGATGTCGATGGCGCCGAAACGCTCCAGCGTGGCCTTGACGATGCACTCGCCGAAGTCCGCCGCGGTCACGTTGCAGACAAAGGCCAGCGCCTGTCCGCCGGCAGCCTCGATCTCGGCCACCACTTCGCCGGTCGGTGCCGCGTCGAGATCATTGACGACGACACTCGCGCCTTCGCTGGCCAGTTTCAACGCCAGGCTGCGGCCGATGCCGCGGCCCGAACCGGTAACGATGGCGACCTTGCCTTCGAGTTTCTTGCTCATAGTGTTTGCTCCTGTGGGGCGCGGGGTTGGAACGCAGGGGAGGGCACCACGCGCTGGCTCTGCATCTTGACCTCGCCCTCTTGCTTGTCGATCTGCGCATCGACCTTCAGCCGCGTTGCACCGTCTGCGCTCAGTTCTTGCCGTACAGCGTCACCACGCAGGCGCCGCCCAGGCCGAGGTTGTGCTGCAGCGCTAGCCGGGCGCCCTCGACTTGCCGCCTGTCGGCCGTGCCGCGCAGCTGGTGGGTCAGTTCGTAGCATTGCGCCAGGCCGGTGGCCCCCAGCGGGTGGCCCTTGGACAGCAGGCCGCCCGAGGGGTTGGTCACGACCCGCCCCCCGTAGGTATTGTCACCGTCGTGCACAAACTTCTCGCCGCCGCCCTCCGGGCAAAAGCCCAGGGCTTCGTAGGACAGCAGTTCGTTTTGCGCAAAGCAATCGTGAAGTTCGCAGACGCGGATATCCTCAGGACCGATGCCTGCCTGCTCGTAGACCTTGTTCGCCGCCGCGCGCGCCATGTGGCTGCCCACGTAGCTGATCAGCGAGGGTGGGTCGAAGGACTCGACCGGGTCGGTGCTCATCGCCTGGGCCAGGATGCATACGTCCGTGCGCAGGCCCAGCCGTTTAGCGTAGCGCTCGGAAACGATGATCGCCGCCGCGGCGCCGCAGGTCGGCGGGCAGGCCATCAATCGAGTCAACACGCCCGGCCAGATCACCTTGTCGTTCATCACATCCTCGGTGCTGACGATGTTCCTGAAAATGGCCAGCGGATTGTTGGCAGCATGACGGCTGGCCTTGGCGCGGATCGCGGCAAAGGTCTCCATCCGCGTGCCGTACTTGCGCATGTGCTCGCGGCCGGCGCCGCCGAAACAGCGAACAGCCTGGGGAATATCCTCGATGTCGGCCGTCAGTTCGCGCCAGATCGGCTGGAATCGTTCGCGCGTCGGCGGACGATCGGTCCAGTGCGACTTCAGTGCGCCAGCCTGCATCTGCTCGAAGCCCAGAGCTAGCGCGCAATCGACCTCGCCATGTGCGACCGCGGCGCGCGCGAGGTACAGCGCGCTCGATCCCGTCGCACAATTGTTATTGACGTTGAAAACCGGGATCCCGGTGCGTCCGACCTCGTACAAGGCCGTCTGGCCGCAGGTGGAGTCTCCATAGACGTAGCCGACGTAGGCGGACTGCACCTGGCCATACGCGATAGCGGCGTCGGCCAGCGCTAGGCGCACCGCCTCGGCGCCCATCACGGTGTAGCTCGAGCTCGCGCCCGGCTTGCTGAACGGGATCATGCCGACCCCGGCTACCAGAACCTTCTCGTTCATACGTTCTCCAGTCATTGCATCGACGGCATGAGGATCCGGCTGGATCCCATGCGCCAGGTTTGCTGCGATGGCCACATGATGGCACCCCCGGGTGCCGGTGACGCCCCCCTCAACGGGTGGCAGCGGCCCGGGCGTTCGGGCCGGCCAAGGTCAGTGGCCGACGTGCCGGTCGCGCAGTTCGCGCTTCAGCACCTTGCCAATCGGGCTGCGCGGCAGTTCGTCGATCAGGTGCAGCGCCGCGATCCGCTGCGTCTTGCCGACCCGGCTGTTGGTCCACTGCATCAGCGTCGCCTCGTTGTCGTCGCGGCCCGGACGGCGGACGACGTAGGCGACCGGAGTTTCGCCCCACTGCTCGGAGGGCACGCCGACGACCGCGACCTCGGCCACCGCCGGATGCTCGCGCAGCACCGCCTCGAGGTCGCTCGGGTAGACGTTGAAGCCGCCGCTGATGATCATGTCCTTCTTGCGGTCCACCAGCACGACGAAGCCGTCGACGTCGAAGCGGCCGATGTCGCCGCTGCGGATGAAGCGCTTGCCGGTCGCGTCGAACCATTCGGCGTCGTGCGTCTTACCGGGCTGGTTGTGGTAGCCCGTCATCATTGCGCCCGAGTGTCCGACGATCTCGCCCGTCTGGCCGGGCGCAAGCTCATGGCCGTCGTCGTCGATCAGCCGAATGTCGTTGCCAGGTGCCGGCTTGCCCACCGTATGCAGCTTGTCCGGATGCTCCTGCGCGTTCAGGATGCAGCTGCCGCCTCCCTCGGTCATGCCGTAGAACTCGACCAGCCCGCCGGGCCAGCGCTTCAGCACGTCGGCCTTCAGCGCCGCCGAGAACGGCGCGCTGGTGCAGAACTTCATGTGGAACGAGGATAGAGCGTAGTTCCCGAAGTCCGGCAGCGCCATGATGCGCTGGTACTGCACCGGCACCAGCATCGTGTGCGTCACGCGGTGCTTCTGCGCCAGTTCGAGATAAGCCCTGGGGTCGAATTTCGGCATCAGCACGACGCTGCCGCCGGCCGCCAGCGTTGGGAAGAACACCACCAAGGTGGTGTTCGAGTACATCGGCGTCGCCAGCAGCGCGACGCTCTGCGGCCCGTAGTCGTAGCTCTCGAGCCGGGCGACAAGCTGCCAGCGCCTCGCGTGCGAATGCACGATGCCCTTCGGCGCGCCGGTCGTCCCAGAAGAATAGATGATATTGAACGGCCACTCGGGCTGGATCGCGACCGGCGCCGGCACACTGCTTTGAGGCATCAGCCAGTCGTCGAGGCGGCGCCAGGGCAGCGTCCCCTCGAGCCCGATGCAAGGTACGGCAGCGCCGGCCGCGGCGATCAAGTCGACGCTGGCTTCGTCGGCGAACAAGCAGCTCGGCTTCGCGTCCCCGACCATGGCCGCGAACTGCCCTGGCGTCGACGATAGCGCCAGCGGCGCGACCGCGACGCCGGCGCGCAGCGCGCCGAGGAATACCGCGGCGTAGCGCGGCGACGTGTTCGCGCAGATCGCGATCACGTCGCCAGGCATCAGGCCGTCGCGGTGCAGCGATGCGGCGACGCGGTCCATCAGCGCGTCGAGCTCTCCGTAGCTCATCCGATCCTCGCCGCGCAGCAGCGCGACGTGGCCGGGATCGGCCCGCGCGCGCCGGCGCACGATGTCGGGGATCGCCTGGAATGCCAGGTCGGGGTCGGGTACGGTTTGGGTGTTCACCGGGGTCCTTGGTGAAACGAAGCCTCGTCAATCCTCGTGTTGCGGGGGCTCAGCGCTTTTCGGCCGCCTGTTGAGCCGCGATCTCGCCGACGATGTCGCGATAGCGGGCGATATCGGCAGCGATCTCGGCCGCCACCGCCTGGGCGGTGCCGGCGCTGAGCTCCAGGGTGGCCAGCTTGGCCACCAGGGCGCTGAACTCCTTGCTTGCCAGGGCCTTCAGCAACTCGGCCTCGAGCTTGCGCACTACCGGCTCCGGCGTGCCCGCGCGCACGGCCAGCGCGGTCCACAGAGACAGGTCGAAGTCCGTGCCGCGCTCGCGCACCGTAGGAACTTGGGGCAGTTGCGGCAGTCGTTCTTTCGAAGCCGCTGCCAGCACGCGCAGCTTGCCGGCGTTGACCAGCGGTACCGTCGCGGCGGCGTTCACCAGGGCCACGTCGAGCACGCCGCTGGTGAGGTCGGTGAGTACCTGTGTAAACGTTTTGTACGGTACATGCCTGAACTCGGCGCCGATCTTGCGCCCGAGCAGGGTCGCGCCGACCCGGAACGACAAGCCGTCGGTGCCCATCGTGACATCCTCGCGCTGCTTGCGCGCCGCAGCCACCAGATCGTCGTAACTCGCGAACCTGGAGTTCGGGCCGGCGGTCAGCACCGTCCAACCACGCACGACGCCGACCACCGGCCGCAGGTCGCTGACCTTGTACGGCAGGTCGTTGCGCAGCAGCGGGTTGAACACCATGGGTTGCGGGCCGATCAGCAGCAGCGTGTAGCCATCGGCCGGTGCCGACATCAGGCCCTGCATTGCGATCAGGCCGTCGGCCCCGGGGCGGGTTTCGACGATCACGGGCTGTTTGAGCTGCGCGGCCAGTTGTTCGGCCAGCACGCGCATGATCACGTCGCCGCTGCTGCCGGCGCCGGAGGGCACCAGCAAACGCAAGCTGCGGGCGGGAAAGTCATCGGCCCGGGCCATGCCGACACCGACCAGGGCCTGCGCGAGCAACAGCAACTGGAACTGTCGGCGGGTGAGCATGGGGTTCATCGTGTTCATCTCCTGAGAATGAGCGGGGGTTGTCAAGAACGTTTCCTCGATGGCTGGTTCGCGGACGCGCGCAGTGCCGCAGCCGGCTACGGCTTGCGCGTGATCAGCCCGCGCATGCAGCCGCCGTACTCCGGCGGCGGCGTGGTGCACGGCAGCCCCGCGGCGCCGGCCTTGCGCCACGTTGCGCGATCGATGCAACGGACCCCGATCGTTCGACGTGCTCGCGTCGTATCAGGCACCAGTCACCACCCCCGTCGGGTGGCGACCCTGCGCCGCTGCTCAAAGCGCGAGGTCACGCACCCGCGCCACAGCCTCGTCACGCCCGGCCACGCCGAGCTTGGCGTAGATGTTCTTCAGGTGCCACTTCACCGTCTCGGGCGACAGACCGATCACGCGGGCGATCTTCTTGTTGGGCAGTGCCTGTGCGAGCAGGCCGAGAATCTCGAGTTCGCGCTCCTTCAGAGGTTCGACCGCGCCTGGCGCTGCCGCATGGGTCGTCGGTAGCGGCGCGGCGACACGCGCGCGCGCAGCCGCCTGCAACAGCCGTTGGACGTAGAACGACAGCACCGGGTCAAGCACCCGCTGCTGCTGTAGCGTGATCAAGGCGTCCGGTACGCGACGCGAGGCGTCGAGCAGCGTTCGCAGCAGGCCCAGCCGGTGCCCCAGGCGTAGCGCGTCGATCAGCAGGTCGGCCGCCGAGTCAGGCCGGCCGCGACGCTGCTCGACCAGGGCCAGTTGCAGGCGCATTGCCGCCACGGGACGCAGGCGCCGGGCGCTTTCGGCGCCGGCGATCAGATGATGCAGCATCTGCGCCGCAGCCTCGAAGTCGCCGCAGTGCAGGTGGGCCGATACCTGCCCGCGCCCCGCGAGCAAACCGATCTCCAGCGACACGGTGTCGCGTAAGGCGGCATGGCGGGCGGCCAGTTCCTCGAGCCGGGCCAGAGCGTCGGTCGCCCGCCCGAGTTTCGCCTTGCTGCTGCTGCAAGCGCACCCGCAGGCACAGCGCATGGGCCTGCAGGCGGTCGAGCCGGTGCGTTCCTGCGTAGTCCTCCAGGCGGTCAAGCTGGACCAGTGCTTCCAGCCGACGACCCGATACCCAATGCCCGCTGGCCAGGACGACCGCGGCGCGCAGCATCGCCTCGGGGATCGCTGCATGTTCGATCAGATCGATGCGGGTGTCGAGCAGCTGGCAGGCGGCCTCGACCTCGTCGAGTTCGTACAGCACATCGCCGAGCAGCGCCGAGGCCATGTTGGAGACGACGACGAAGTTCGCCCCCTGCTGCTCGGCGACCTGCAGCACCTCGCGGTACAGGCGCTCGGCCTCGACCATGCGGCCTTCCAGCGTATGGCTGAGACCGGCCAGGCAGCGCCCGGTCAGGCTCGCGTGCAGCCCGCTTTGTCTTGCCGCGCTGTCCTCGAGGATGCGCCGCGCCAGTGCGAAATCGCCTCGCGCCATGTGCACCCAGGCGAGAAAGTTGGTGCGCGTCGAACGCATGAACTCGTCGGCATCGTCGGGCCAGTGATCGAGCTCGGGCAGCAGCTGCAACGCCGCATCGACGTCGTCGCGCTGCAGCGCCAGGCCGCCGCGCAGCAGCGCCAGGTCGGCGCGCTGGCGCGCGTCCAACGGCAGCGCGGCCAGCGCCGCGATGTCGCGCTCCAGCTCATCCAGCTCGCGCGAGTACAGGTGCACGTGGGCCAGCGCCGTGCGCAGACCGATGCGTGCCTCAACCTGCTGCGGCGGCAGCTGGCGCACCAGCGCCATCATCTGGCCGAGCTCGCCGCGGGTAAGCAAGTCGCGCGCACAGCGCTCGACGGTGTCGGCAGCGGCCTCGACCTCGCCGGCCTGCACCGCGTGGCGCACCGCCTCGTCGACATGGCCATTGGCTTCGAACCAGCGCCAGGCCAGGCGGTGCAGCGCGCGCTGCTCCTCGGCCGGAAACTCGTCCCGAGCCAGCAGCACTTCGCGCAGCAAGGGATGCAGCCGGTACCAGGTGTCGCGGTCGCGGCCCGGGACCTGGGCGATGAACAGGCTGTTGCGGTCGAGCTGGGTCAGACGCATCACCATGCGCTCCAGCGCCTGCGGCTGATCCAGCAGCGTGGCGCACAAGGGCGCGCAGAAGCGGCTGCAGATGGCCACCCGCGTCAGCAGGTCCAGATCGTCGGCCGACAGCCGCACCAGCACCTCGCGTTCAAAGTAGCGCGCAAAGGCCTGTGCGTCGCGCAGCGGCACCGGCGCATAGGCCTCGCCGACCTTGGCCTTCATGTCCACGGCGAACAACTGTAGCCCGGCCACCCAGCCGTCGGTCAGTTCGTGCAGCCTCAGTGCGTCGCGCGTGTCGATGCGGCCGAGCTGCTGGCGCAGGAAGCGCTCGGACTCCGCCGCCGAAAAGCGCAGGTCGCGCAGGTCGAATTCGGCCGTCGAATGCTGATCACGCAATCGGGCCAGCGAGGTCGAGAGCGGTTGCGGCAATGCGTTGCGCGAGGTGAACACCAGGTGCAGCGTCGGCGGCGCATAGTCGAGCAGCCACTGCAAGGCCTGGAACACGCGACGGTCGTCGAGTTGTTGCAGGTCGTCGAGCATCAGCACCAGCTCGCGTGCGCGGCCGGCCAAGCCCTGTACCAGCGCGATGACACGGTGCTCGATCGCGGTCGAATCATCGTGGTCGCCGCCCATCAACAGTGTGGCTTCGCGTACCGCGGCGGCGTCAACGCTGCCCAGGCTGGTCAGCAGGCAGTCGAAGAAATGCGCCAGATCATTATCCTCGGGCGCCAGCGAAAGCCAGGCGACGTCGAAGTCCAGCGTCAGCAGCATCTGCCGCCAGGCCACCAGGGTGCTGGTCTTGCCGCTGCCGGCCGGTCCTTGAATAACGACGCAGCGTTGGCGGCGGGCGTCGAGCAGTCGCCCCAGCAGTGCCTCGCGCGGCATCAGGCGCCGTGCCGCACGAGGCGGCACGAACTTGGTGCTCGCGATCGGCTCGACGGCACGACCGCCGACCGGGGCCACGGCAGGCGGCGAAGCGCGCTCATCGGTCATGCGGGCATTGTAGCGCGGGCGCGCGCGGGCGTGCTCGGGTCGCCACCCGACGCGGGTGGTGCGCGGAGGCGCGCGCGCGGCCATGATGCTCGTCCAATAGCGTCGGTGCGCATCGCGTCGACTAGCCTGCAGTTGATGCTTTGCCCTATCGCTGAAAAGGGCGCCGAGAAGTCCAATTGGTGCTGATAGACATGGAGTATTCATGATATTGATGGATCGAGCTCTGTTGTGGAACGATCTCCAACCTGGCATCCGCTACCGTTCGCACGGCCGTACGATCACGGAAACCGACCTCGTCAATTTTGTCAACTCGAGTTGGTTAACCGAGGGGTTGTTCAGCAGCATCGATCCTGCGGACCTCGACGGCATGGCGATAACAGGTCGCGTGGTACCTGGGGCGATGATCTACGCATTTGCCGAGGGCCTGGCCAAACGAACCATGGAAGCAGTTGGGCTGGCCTTCCTCGAGGCGACGTTGACAGTCAAATCACCGACCTTGGTAGGCGACACCATCCATGTCGAATGCGAAACGATCGAACGTCGGCAGACATCCAAGCCGGGTCGTGCGCTGGTTCGCTTTCAAATCGACGCGGTCAATCAGCATGGCGCGACCGTGCTAAGCTACACGCCGCTGCGTCTTGTGCGCGCCCCGGTCTGACTTGACATCGATACCGCCATCAGGGCACAAGGCGGCGCTTACCACCATTCAAGCGCTGGCCGCTCCGGTCGCAGGCTCCAGACTTCAACACCAAGTGGTACCTGAATTACGGCTGTGATCAGGGCACTGTCGCCGGGTCCAATCTTCAGGGTGTCAGCAATGGAGTCAGATCCGGACGACCAGCGGGACAATTTTTCATCGCCGCCAGTGATGGTTGATGGCCTATTGTGTTGCCCCTGACACCCGCAGTCCACTGAAATTCCTGCCAGCGGCGGCGATGGTCCTCTCGCCGCGCAGCTGCGCCTATTCAGCGTCCCAGGCCTTTTCCGGCAACGGCAGCCCAGCGAAATCCCCGGTGCTCAGCCTGCGGTTCGGCTCGATCCCCAAGTCGTCCAGGATCAGCATCAGCTGGCGTGTATGCTGCGCGGGGTGCCACACGGTGCGCTCGAGCACTTCATGCAACGGGTGCCTGCCGAAGTAGGTATCCATTTCAGCGCTGCAGCTCTTGTCCGCATATCCCGCCCACCATCGCTTGAAGCGCGCGAGAACACCTTCGCCGTAGCGCGCAATATCCTCACCCGATCGCAGCTTTGCATCGGGTTCGGCCATGATGCGCTCGTAGGAGAGCGGCCCGGCGGGCACGACTTCGAGAAACGCCTCGGGAATGCGGAATACATGGCAGCCCAGCACGCGGATCGGCCGGTTGCGGTTGCGAAACGGCAAGCCGAGGCGATCATCGGGAATCTGCCTGACGTAGCGCGCCGCCGCGGTCAGCACGAGATCGAGTTTCTGCAACAATTCCCCGGGGCTCAGGGGCTCGTGCAGCTTGATCTGCAGGTCGAGAAACGCGACCACGTCGGTGAGCGTCTGCGCATAGACGAAACGCTCGCCGCGCGCGACAATCGGGACGCTGCGCGCACCGAGCTTGCGCAATTCCTCCATGGCGGCACTGTTGCCATGGACATTGATCGACTCGTAGTCTACGCCCTGCCGGGTGAGGAACTCTTTGGTCCTCAGGCAGCTCGTGCACCCGGGTTGCCAGAACACCTTGACGCGCTCGACTAGGTTCATGTTCGCTCCTTTGCTGGATTCGCGGCGGCGGCGTGCTTGGCAGCGAGGCTGGCGGCGATGCGAAACGCCTTGGTCATTGCCCCGGGATCTGCCTTCCCCTGACCGACGATGTCGTAGGCCGTGCCGTGCGCGGGCGTAGCGAATACCGTGGGCAGGCCGGAAGTTACCGTGACGCCCTCGCGAAATCCGATCAGCTTGGTCGCGATCTGCCCCTGGTCGTGGTACATCATGACCACGCCGTCGTAGCGTCCGGCGAGCGCCTTGACGAACAGGGTGTCGGCGGGCACCGGCCCCTCGCATTCGAATCCCGCGGCACGCAGCTTGTCGAGCGTCGGCGTAATGAGGGTGATTTCCTCGTCGCCGAACAGGCCGCCTTCCCCGCCGTGGGGATTGAGCGCGGCCACACCGATGCGCGGCCGCGGCTTTCCCATGCGCGCGAGCGAAGCGTGGGCGAGGCGCACCGCCCCTTCGATGCGCTCGGCGCTGATCATCTCCAGCGCGCGCTTGAGCGCCATGTGCGAGGTAACCCTGAAGGTGCAGAACTGGGGGATGACGTTCATTTCGCAGTAAAAGCCGCGATGCCCGGTGAGATCGGCGAACATCACGTGCTCGTCCAGGTAGTCCCATCCGCCGCGCTTGAGCGCCAGCTTGGAGAGCGGCGCGAAACAGATGCCGTCGAGTCCGCCCGCTTGCGCGAGCTCGATCATGCGTTTTAGCGTGGCGCCGACGATGCGCCCGCACTCGGGACTGGTTTCGCCGCGCCTGATGCGCGCCGGGTCGAGGTTGCCAAGATCGAGCACAGGCAGCGAATCGTCCGGCCATTGCCCGGCCGGTACAGAGTCTACGCGGTGCCACTTGAACGTCACGTGCGCGTCCGCCATCCCCAATTCGAGCACGCGCGCATCGCCGACCACCACCACCCGGGCCACCTCCTGCGCCTGTCCAGAGGCGAGCAGCCGCGCGCACACTTCGGGACCGATGCCGGTCGGATCGCCCGGCATCAGGCCAATCACGGGCAGATCGCTTTTCATCAGTCGACCTTCGCCCCGGATTCCTTCACGACTCTGGCCCACTTGACGCCTTCGGTTCGCATGAATTCGCTGAATTCCTCCGGCGTCCTGCTCGGCGTGGGCTGCAGTCCCACTCCGAGCAACTTCGCGCGCACGGCCGGATCATTGAGCGTCTCGACCGTCGCCGCAAAGATGCGATCGACGAGTGGCCGCGGCAGCTTAGCCGGGCCGGTCAGACCGTACCAGTTGACGGCTTGGTAACCCTTGAGTCCGGCCGCCTCCTCCACGGTGGGGACGTCCGGCAGATCGGCAATGCGATCGGGCGTGGTGACCGCAAGGGCCCGGATCGCCCCGGCTTTCGTCTGGGCAATCGCTTCTGACGCGGCGGCAAAATTGAGATTAACCTGACCGCCGACCAGATCGGCCATTGCGGGTGCCCCGCCCTTGTAGGGCACGTGCACCAGCTTTACCTGCGCCATCGATTTGAACAGTTCACCGGCCAAATGGCCCGCCGAACCGGCCCCCGAGGAACCATAGGTGATGGTATCTGGCTTCGCGCGCGCGAGGGCGATCAGATCCTGCAGCGTGCGCACCGGCAGCGAAGGATGGGCGACGACCAGGTTCGCGAGCAACACTGTCTGGGTTATCGGGGTGAGGTCCCGCAACGGATCGAGCGTAGCCCTGCGGTACAAGGAGGGGTTGATGGCTAGGGCAGCGATGGTACCCATGAGCAGCGTGTAACCGTCCGGCGCCGCCTTGGCCACCAGTTCGGCCGCGATGTTGCCGCCGGCACCCGGGTGATTCTCCACGATGATCGGCTGGCCGAGGCGCTTGGCGATTCCCGGCGCGAGAATACGCGTCGTAACGTCGGTTCCGCCGCCGGGCGCGAAGCCCACCAGGATGCGCACCGGCTTGGATGGATAATCGTCGGCGCGTGATTCGATCCCGGTCGCGAGCGCCGTGACGAGCGTCAATGCAAGCACTATGGTTTTCATGGCATCCCCCTCGGGGCGTATTGTCGACGCACCGCAACCACAATGCAACGGCCCTTGTCACTACCCGTGAAACGGCGGACCCGAGTCGATGGCGGAGCCGAAATGTCCTGTAGGCGGGCTACGGGTTACAGCATCGTCAAGCTAACAATTCTTTTCGGCCGAGCGCCCGCCAAAATCAACGCGAAAACCGAACGCGGGCTTGACGAGATCGCCGTGATCGACTTCGAAGGCGGTGACCTTCACACCGTCGCGGTCGTAGACGACGCTTTCTTTTATTTCGGTTACGGAAACCGCGACATTCTCTTTAGCCAGCTTCTGGTCGGCGATACGAGTTCTGATGTCCCACTCGTAGGCCTTTTCCAGGCCGTCCATCATGTTCCGCGTTCCGGCCGGACCGAAAACCTGGAATACGCCATTGCGCTGGGCGAAGGGAGGCTCCAGCCAGCCAGTGAGCCAAAGGTCGGGGATGCCGACTGTGTGATCAGAATGAAGGTGCGTAATGAACAGCTTATTGGCTGCTCCCAGCTTCACGCCCAATTGAAACAGGCGTTGAGTGACGCCACGCCCACAATCAAACAGCAGCGTCTGGCCGCCGGCCTGCACCAGCACCCCGGGTCCGAAGCGATTCATAACGGGCTGCGGACTACCGGTGCCAAGCAATGTCACCCGGAAATCGTCGCCATCGACCAAGCTTTGTGACCATGCGGACACAGATACCGCCAAAGCGAAGAGACCGAAGATTACCGAGGCACTCCTGGTTCTCCACGCTGTATTCATGTTACCCGCTCGTGTGAGCACTGGTAGATTCAGCCGCCCCGCTTTACGCGCCTGAGGATAAGGTTAACGATCCCCCCGCCAACCGTAGAAACCGGGCTGACGATCTTCATTTCATCGCCGGAAATAGCAATCAACCGGGTTTGATCCTCTCCATCCCAATTCGGGTAGGTACTACCTTCGTAATGAAATTGGATTTTGCCCTCACTCTCGTTAATCGAGAATCTGCCGAAATAGGCAATACTTCCCTGCACGATTGCCTTGTTTTCCTCGGCAGTACCGGTCAGCCTATTATTGGATGCGAATTTCGGCAGGCTCCGACGCTGAAGCACGAAGACAAACCGTCCGTCGCGATCGTAGACCGCTATACCCTTCGGGTCCGAGCCGAAAGGTTCGAGTTTCCTGCCGTCCTGATCAACGTACTGCGAGACTGCGGTCCAGGTCCCCACGATTTGTTCGCCTAGATTCCCGGATGATTGCCGAGCCATCAAAGGTCCCGTCGCTATTGTCGCACCCGCCAAAACAGTCAGCGCCAAAAGTGCCGCATTAAGGTTACGCGATGTGCTATTCATGAATCGTCTCTCCATAGAAAACAGAAACCGGCAAGAAGAGTGTGATCGTCAGTCTAGCGATTGTCGGCCCATTTCTGTGCAAGTAAATGGGCTCGACGACCCAATTCCACCATACCAAATGTATGGTTATAAGACGAAATGGACTACAGGTTTTTGCGCCAGCCGAGACTCTATTGAATATTGAGTAAATGTACGGAATCGGCAGGGCACTGAAGTACACCCAGTCGTGCCAATGGCCGGTATCACTGCACACCCGATCTACAATCCAAGAAATAATGCGTTCCCTATCGAGCGGCAGCTTTCGAGTAACTGTACTGAATCAAGGGCCGCATTGGAGAAGAATAGCTACTGGCCGGTCGGCCGATAGGGTGAATTCCAAATTGAGCCGCTAAACGGCCGGTCGAAAGTGCCCCTGCGTAGCTGCCGATACGCCGGCACACAATCAGATTCCATGCAACCGGAAAGAAGTCTGAAATGAAAACCGCTAAAACCCCACGATCTCTGGAACAAAGGCAAGCGCGTCGGTCGGAAGCCGCCGTTGAAGCTGAAAGTCATCTGGGCCATTCGCATACACCGTCAACTCGACAAGTGCATTCGTGCATTCACACTGCTTAATCTCGCCGCCGACAGCAAGCTCCGCGGCTGCGACCCAGATTATCTTCGGGTCCGCGACGTCGTTCATGCCGATCATGATCATGCCCAGGGGCGATGATCGCGCCAAGGAAAACTCAGAGTGCCGAAACATGGCGGAGGGCGGTAGAAACGCCCTGGCGGATTGCCTGAGTCCGTTTTGTGGAACGGGGATTTAGCGGGTAGTATTGGCCAACTGCGGACCCCCATCGAGCAGAAGTACCCTGCTGCCGGCCGACACGCCGTGCTCGGCCCCCACATCGTCTGATCACACAGGAGAAATCCATGTCGAAAACCGTGCTCATCACCGGCGCCGGATCCGGTTTCGGCCGCCTCGCTGCCGTTCAACTAGCCGAGCGCGGCCACACCGTCATTGCCACGGTCGCGAACAATCAGCAGGCCGCCGAGCTCTCGGCCGCCCACCCGGCGCTGAAGGTCGCCAAGCTCGACATCACGAATTCGGACGATGTCGCCACGGTCGACCGATGGAACCTCGACGTGTTCATCGCCAATGCCGGCCTCGGCCAGACCGGCCCCCTCGCCAGTATTCCGATGGATCGGCTGCGCGCGGTATTCGAGGTCAACGTCTTCGGCACCTTCGCCATCACCCAGCGCGTTGCGGCGGCGATGAAGCGCAAGCGCGCCGGGCGGATTCTGATCGTGTCGTCGATCGCCGGCGTACGAGCCGGTATCGGTTCCGGGCCGTATGCGATGACCAAGCACGCGCTGCAGGCAATGGGTGGCGTGCTCCGCAACGAGCTGGCGCCGTTCGGCATCGACGTCGCGCTCATCAACCCGGGCCCGTACGCCACCGGCTTCAACGACCGCATGGCCAATGATCCAGGCGACTGGTTCGATCGCAAGACTGCCGACCCCGAAGAGGTGGCGATCATGGACTCGCTCGTGAAGCGCATCACCGTCGGCCAACTCGACCCCGCCGACGTCGCCAGGCGCTACGTCGAGTTGGTCGAAGCCGACGAAACCGAGTTGGTCAACTTCATCCCCAAAGACATCCTAGAACGCCTGAGCAAGCCCAAGCCCGCGTGACCGCGCTCCTCGCGCCGACAGCGTAGAACCCCAGCATGAACAAACCAAATTGCAACAAACGATGCTTTGCCACTGCAGTCGCTTCCACTTTCAGCGCGTCCGGCGCAAGATCACATAGGTCGCGCTGAGTTTCGCGACGATCTCACCGCCCAAGTTCCGGACGCAACTCTCTGCTGATATCTCGGAGCGACCCTGCTCGGCCAATTCACCACCGATTCGATGCAGCAGTTCGCAGCTCAAGGAATAATCCACGACGAGTTCACCGCGTCCAGGCATCAGGAATTCAAGATTGGCGGTCTTGGTAAACATCCGGTGTTGCAAAGGAGAGAACTGCCACATCACCGCCGTGCCGTGGACTGCCTCAGCAAGCGCAAACAGAGCGGCGCCATGAACCGTGCCGGCCGCGTTCCTGTTATTTCGCATGTTTTTCAACCGAACGACGACTCGGCTGGAATCGGATGAGACCTCGGCGATCCTGATACCCATGACCATATTGGCTGGGACTGCAATGTAATTGCCGTACCAACGTTTGACCAGGTTGAGAAAGCGCGGCGCATGCGTGCTAAGCCACCATGCGGTTGCGGACAACAGACTGTCGCGACTACTCTTCATGGTGCGACGCGGCGGTGAGCGTCGATCCAGTGACCCCACAGGACCAGTAGCCACTGCGACTGTCCCACCCAGGCGATGGCCTCGGCGCTTGACGGTGGCGCACCAAATAGACTGCCTGCGTAGATCGCAAGCAAGAAAGCGATCAACGACCAAAAGCCCCAACGACCGACGCCGTCGCTGGCTACTGTTGCGCGGGCATATAGCCATGCGCCCAGCGCGAACAAGGGAATTTCCATAGCCAAGGTCAATGGCAAAGATGACCAGGCGTTGAGACCTACTACCGTAGTGCTGCCCGGAAACAACGGCAGGTCCGGCTGGTGAACGATCGCGTCCAGCCCCCAGTGGCTGAGGACCAGCGCCGCTAGAACGAGCGCTCCAGCCCGTTGCCGTCGCAGCAGAAAATAGACGCAGCCCACGAATATTGCCCAGCCGAGAACGGCAAGCAGACTGTGGGAAACGGGGTAATGCTCAAACAGCAAAGGCGTCACTGCGGTTGCGCCCGGGACAATGCGAATGCGCTCGAGGCCGATCAATAGCAGCGTAGGCCACAGCAGGTCGATGAACTGCGCGCCGAGGAAGAGCGAGCCCAGAGAGACTTTCGGGGCTATTGCTTTTGCGCCGAATCCGGCGCCGAAATGACCGATGAACATATCAGGTTATCGCGATTGCGCTTAACTTCAGCTACTGAAGGTCGAACAAGCGGTGTCCGCTTGCTTGCGCAGGTTCGGCCCGGTTACCCCATGGAGCCGGGACGTCATTGCCCCGAGCCGAACCGGCTCCAGCGCGTGAAAATGCAGTTCCCTCACCGTATCCAATTTGCCCCACAGAAATTTGTGGCCTTTGAAGAACCGAAATAACCGAACCTTTCTTTGCCAGCGGCTGCGCTCCGCCTCCGTTGACGCCCTTCTCGCTCCGGCAACTCCAGTCAGGCGAAACGCGGGCGGCGACGCAAAGCGGCCGGCAATGAGGGATCGTAGCCAAAACAATGAACTCGAATTCACGCCCAATACCGAAACCGGGCTGCCGCGATCCAGGTTGGCGCAGAGACGGTCGGCGAATACCTCGAAAAAGTAGCCCTCGCCGGGCGTACTCAGGATCAGCGAACCGATCGGGGTCACGAGCGGCGTGCCGTCGGAATTGACCGTGGCAATCGCGAAATGCAAGGAGGTCTCGAAAGTGTTCCCGGCGAGTCGCTTCAGTTCAGTCCATTGGCCAGTTTCGATACTCATTGTTTACCTCCCGAAATTTCTTGGTGCACCCCAATGTGTCAGCTCGCGGGCTGGTTAGACGCAGCGCGACATAATTTGATGGGCCGCCCATCGGCCGGATTCCGCCGCGCCCTCCGTGTATGGTGTGTTCATATAGTCGCCGGCCAGCAACACTCGCGCGCGTGAATGACGCGACGGATCTCTGTAGCGGCGCAGATCGCTTGCCCTGCCCAAACGGGAGAATGGCTCTGCTTGGGGCCAGCGACAAATTGCCGTCGACACGATATGTTCGGATAGCTCGGGCAGGTAGTTCTCCGCCTCAGGTATCGCAGCCTTCAACACTTCGTTGTCCGGCAAAGAAAGCATTGCCTCCGAAGATTTTCCGCACAGCATGACATTCAGAAGCTGGCCGCCGGGAGATCGGTCTCGGCTCTTGTTAGATTCGATGCCTATTGCGGCAATACACGCGCGTTCACGCCGCGGAATAAGCAAACCATAGACCGTGCTTAACTCCGCAGGCAATTGGAAATGACCATCCGTCACTATAGCAATGGATATGTTGGCGCTGTAATGCGTTGCCATTAATCGGCGCTCCAACTCGTCCGCGTCGACGTAAATGCGTCGCGCTTCAGTTGCGGGAATCGCTAGCACCACGTGATCCGCCTTCAAGTGAGATATGTCGGTGACGACAACCACCGAATCCTTCTCCGTCTGCAACGACGTAACGGGTAAATTCAGCGTTACGTCCAGCCGGGACGCGAGCATTGCCGGCAGTCGACCGATACCCCCCTCGATGGTCAGTGTCCGGCTGCGACGAAAACCGAACGCCGAGAGTATCAGCGACAAAGCCAGGGACGTATCTTCCGGGTCCTGGAAATAGAAGCCCTGCAACATGGGTTCGGTTACATATTCCGTGACGGACGGTGCGACAACTCTGTTCGTCCACGCCGCTGCGGTTTCAGTGTCAAAAGATGCCCATTGGCTGTAATCGTTCAGAGGCAGAGAGGTCAGGGGTTTCCGCATCTGCCAGGTACGCCACCCGAGCTTCAGCCACTCCGGTAAGCTCAGCAACCCGCTGGCCAGCGCATCGATCGGATTGTCACCCCGAAATCGACACCCTTTTCCATCGCGCACGATCGCGCTCCAGGGTGAAGTGCGACGAATAGCCGACTCGAACCCCATCTCACGAATCATTGATAGCAGCAGCTCATATCGGCTGGACAAAAACTGAGCCCCGCGATCCACGACGAAACCATTGATGACGTCCGTGCGCATACGGCCGCCGACTCGCCCGGATGCCTCCAGCACCTTGACGGCAACTCCAGCCTTCGAAAGCGTCTTGGCTGCGGACAATCCAGCAATCCCGGCCCCGACCACAATGACCTGCGGCATACCCATTTCATTCCTCCGCGTTCTGCATGGAGCTAACCGGACTGGCACGGCTCTATGCACCAACCATGGCGGGTTACCTGGTTAGGCCCAGCGGACAAGGAACGCGACGACATAGAGCGCTGTAGCCAAGACCGCGCCACGAAATGGAATACTGAACCAATAGAGCTTGCCCAGGACGACGTAGCCGGCGAGGAGCAACAGCCCCAGCAATTGGAGAAATGAGGATTGAAACAGGAACGCGCTGTGGAAGACGGCCAGGTAGCCATAGATGGACCCGAAAAGAACGGCACCGAAGGCATGACTTGCATTGAAACCTATCCATGCTTTCCACATCGTGGTCTGGCGCGTAATCACCGGGGAAACCGCTCTGAGCCTGGCTTCGAGCTCTGCATCCCGGGGGTGCAGTTTTCGACCGCGGAAGGTGTACAGGAGATGAATCAGGCCAAGCACGAGGATGATTGCAGCACTGGCAGCGATTAGCGACGATGCAATTGCGTTCATGTCTTTGCTCCGTAGGCCTGCGTTCGACGTTTGATTGCGAATGTGACTTCGGCAAATCCAAAACACGCTCCGAAGCAGCAAAGGGAGACGCCTCTCACAGTCATCGACGCACTCTTGATTTGTACTATGCAGATGGCATGACAACCCTGTATCTACCATTAAACTCGTTCCGATCGCCCCCCTGCCGGGAGTGCGTAGTGGAGGGAAATTACCATAATCCGCATTGCGCGCGGTCTTGGGCGGGCTCACGCACGCGATTGCGGCGCGCCGGCAGGCCTTCCCAACTTCGCGGCCGGAGTGATTCGCTTATCGCTTCGCTTTCTTGTCTTGGGTGGGGGGTCCATATACAGGGTTAGACCGCATTGGGTTCAGTGAGAACACGGTTGATCACCGCTGGGACAATGAGTTTATGCAATGGCGTTACCGGGAGCATATACACCCGACCCAACAGGTTGTGGACGTGAACGCCGGTGGTTATCGAAATCGATCGAACGCCATTTGAGCAGGGAGGATGCCTGAATACGGAAAGCACAACATCCAAATGTTTGTCGCTATTTCCAAGAAGTGCTTCGTTATCAGTATTGGAAATGAGCGTGAAGATACCGACTCGATCCCCCGGTGCGTAGGCCGACTCTGGTTTTGAAGGATCGAGTTCGCCAAGCCCACCGAAATCCTTTAGCCCAACAAGCCGCACGACCTTGTCCCGCAACGTCATGAGGCAATTTACCCACAGCGGAGTACCTGAGGTGTTTGGCACAGTAATGGCATAGCAATCGTAAAAGTATGCGCCGGGCAAGCGCGCATTGATCGCACTTTCAGTCGGGACATTGGATGGTACGGCGCGGGACGTCATCGCGGCCTAACGTAGCGCTTTTCTGCCTGGCGCGCTTGCGCCCGCCTTGTCAGCTTCTTCAGCTTCTTCACTTTGCACTGTTGGGCTCCTGCAAGCGTGACAGGTCAGCTACAACGCCCGGTTCGCCAGTGTTTGCTTATGCTTATGGACGCGCGACCAAAGGAGCAGCATAGGCAATTACCAGTATGCTGAACATCGCGATGAGAGAATAGTGCCCAACAAGTCGCACTTTGCTACGCTCTATCTTGGGGGGTGTGAAATAGACGATCTGCCAGATGAGTCGCCAGCACCACAAGAGAGACAGCGCAAGACAAATCGCCGATGCGCCTTCATTGGGTTGTGATAGTTGTGATGCGAAATAAATAGTGAAGACTCCAAACGCGAACAAGAGAATAGTTGTTCCGATGTGAAGTGTCATAAATAGCGTCGCATTGTGCGGGCTGATTCTTGCAAGATCTTCCTTCCACCCGAAAATGCGATAGAAGGCAGTATGACCTAGACCTACTATCAGCAAAATGCTGCCCGCAAGTTGAAGCCCGGCGATTACATAATGCTCTGGCATAGCGAATGCTCCTTTCTGCTTCTATTGGTTCCATTTGTGAGTAATGGCGTTGTGCTACGGCGCTTCTCTTCTAACAGATGCGGCCGGGGTTAGGCTGGCCTGGGTAGCGCGAGACCGGCTGGCGGAAAGGCGGCTGGGGCCGATCAGGAACGGCGAGGAGATCACGTTGCGAGGAGTACACAGGACCGCTCGGAAGCCGGTGGCAGAAGCCGGGTGGGACGCAACGCGATGATGCATGCGGAACATGCCGACTGATCGGAGACCGGATCGCGCTATGTGCGACGCTTCCGAGGTGTCGCGCACAGCGGCTGAAGTGCATTGCACCCATCAACACCCGGTTCTTTTCAGTGTGGTGAAGCCCAGGTCCAGAGACCCCGAGCCAATGCGGATAGGCTGCCATGACTCCCCTTCTATGCAACTAGTTGCAATACTGTAGCACAGGCCATGCCGATATGCAACTAGTTGCATTTTTAGTGGCGTGCCCCGGGCCAATGGCTGTATACTTTGATTAATGGCCCTCGAACATGCCTTGCTCGTTTCGCTGCTCGAACAACCCAGTTCGGGCTACCATCTGGCGCAACGCTTCGATCGTTCGCTCGGGCATTTCTGGCACGCCACCCACCAGCAGATCTACCGCGTGCTCGGACGCATGGAGGCCGATGGCTGGATCCGTACCGAGGCGGTGGCGCAGGGGGACCGCCTGCACAAGAAAATCTACTCGGTCACGGCGCGTGGCCGCAAGGCGCTTTCTTCCTGGGTGCGCAAGCCGAGCGACCCCGAGGGCGTGCGCACGTCGCTCCTGGTCAAACTGCGCGGCGCGGCCTTCGACAATCCGGCTTGCATCGCCGCCGAATTAAAGCGCCACCGAAACCTGCACGCGCAGAAGCTGGAAGAGTACGTCCGCATCGAAGCCAGCAATTATCCCCATCCCGATGCGCTGGACCGCGCGCAACGGCTTGCACACCTGGCCCTGCGCTGCGGCGTGATGTACGAGCAAGGCTGGGTCGCCTGGTGCGACGAAGCCGCGCACACTTTGGCCGAACTTTAGCACCAACCAAGCGGCCGTTTGAGCTTCCCTCTGTTTTTCGTCTTCCAAGGGTGCGGTCTCAAGCCGCCATTTTCTGCTCATGCTGAGTCTTGATCCAGTCCTTCAGGAACCGAATCGGCGACTTGTAGCCGAGCGTGGAGTGGCGACGACTCCGGTTGTAAAACACCTCGATGTAATCGAACAGATCGGCCGTGGCCGCGACACGGGTCTCGTAGCGCGTGCCATGCACCCGTTCGTTCTTCAAGCTGTTGAAGAAGCTTTCTGTAGGCGCGTTGTCCCAGCAGTTTCCCTTTCGGCTCATCGAGCAGGTCATGCCGTACTCAGCGAGCTTGTCCTGGAAGGCATGACTCGCGTATTGACTGCCCCGGTCGGAGTGATGGATCAAACCCGGTGCCGGTCGTCTGCGAAACCACGCCATCGTCAGCGCGTCGATCACAATGTCCGCCGTCATCCTTGGTTTGATCGACCAGCCCACCACCTCGCGGTTAAACAGATCAAGCACGACCGCCAGGTACAGCCAGCCCTCCTGCGTCCAAACGTAGGTCAGATCGGCTGTCCAGGCGTAGTTCGGTGCCGAAGGCTGGAAGTTTCTGTCGAGCAAATTGGGCGCCACCGGCAAGGAATGCTTGGAGTCCGTCGTAGCCTTGTAACGCCGCTTGTGCCGGCCTCGTATCCCATTCTCACGCATCAGCCGCTCAACCCGCTCTTTGCCGGCCGGGAATCCACGCCCTCGGATCTCCTTAACCATCCGGGGCGAGCCGTACGCCCCCTTGAGCTGGGTATGGATGGCACGGATCAGTGCCAGCAACTGGGTGTCCGTGAGTCGTTTTCGGGTCGGGCTGCCACCTCGCTTCCAGGCACGGTAGCCACTGATGCTCACCGTGAGCGTCTCGCACATCGCCGGCAGCGGATGGGTTTTGCGTTGCCCGTCTATCCAGGCGTACTTCACAGCACATCCTTGGCGAAGTACGCCGTCGCTTCCTAAGAAACACTCGCCGCCTCCTGCAGAGTGAATCCGAACTCTGCTGCGCGGCGATGCAGTTGCTTGATGACGCGTTCTCGGTACTTCTGCTCGTATTGCGTAGCCCCTGGATCTTTGTAGTTCATGCCGAAACGCATGGTGTTGTAGAACAGGACGGCGATCTTGCGCGCGGTCGCCGTCACCGCCTTGGACTTGCCAATGCGCGCCGACAAGCGGCGATAGAACGCACCGAGAGCAGTGTTGGTTCGCCCGACAGTAACTGCCGCCAGCCGAAGGTTTGCAACCACGCGGTTGGTCGTCTTTCGCGTATGAGCGGACAAGACCTTACCTCCGCTGATCTTCGATCCCGGAGACAACGTCAACCAGGAGGTAAAGTGCTTGGCGGTCTTCCATCGGCTCAGGTCAGTGCCACATTCAGAAATCAGGCGCAGCGCCAAGTACGGGCCGAGCCCATGAATCTGCGTCAGATCCACCCCCGCAAGCTGGTACAACACCGGTCGAACGTCGAAGTTTACGGCGTTGGGCTGGGCGGTGCGGTGACGAGCCTTAGGCATCGGTACGCTCGGAGGCGCCTTGTCTGCGATAAGCATGGCGAGGACTTCCTCTATTTTCGCGTCGCACTCATCGACCCGGGCCTGGTAAAAGTCGTACAGCTCAAGGGCTTGCCCCAGCGCGAAGACGTGCTCGGGTTGGTAGTTGCCCACCAGAGCGGCGCACACGGTCTCGATGCTTGCTTTGCAGCGCACGTCGCGCATTTCCGCCAGCACCTTCGGATCACGCTGTCCGTTGACGATCGCGCGAATGATCTTCATCCCGGTTACCCCAGTAACGTCGGTAACGACGTGGTGCAACTGCAAGTTCATGAGGATCAGCGCCTTCTGCATGTGCTGGATATGCGCGGCCGCGTAGTCAAGGTGCCGCTCGCGGAGGCGCAAGTAAGCACGCAGTGCGGCGATATCGCGCCCGGGCCGGAAACTGGCACGCAACAGCCCACAAGCATGCAAGCGTTGCAGCCACTGCGCATCGTTGACGTCCGTCTTACGGCCGGGAACTGCTTTAGCTTCTCGAGCGTTGGCCAACACCACCTCGATCCCCCGGCCTTCAAGCACTTCATATACCGGCACCCAGTACACGCCAGTGGATTCCATGGCGACTGTCTTGATGCCCGTAGCCACGAGCCAGTCGGCCATGCGTTGAAGATCACTGGTGAAGGCCTGAAACGTCTGCACGGGTTCTTCACCGAGTTCTGCTCCGACAGCGACGACATGAAAGCGCGATCCGATGTCGATCCCGGCTGCCCGCTCATGAATGACCGGCAGTCCCGTCGGTTTACTTTTGCGGCTGGACATGATCACCTCCTGTTGGTTGAGCACGCCGGACGGGGACTCGGATCAGATCACTTTCCTAAACGGGGTCACGCGCAGTGCCACCACAGCTGGGTCCGCAGCTTCCCCTGGGCCAGGTTTTTTGACGGGGACATACGCCTCCAAAAAGCAAGCGGCCACTGTCCAAGCGTGGACTCAGTGTACGCGCCGCTTGTTTCTACGCATATGGGCCGCGGCAACCCGCGTGGGCGGTTTTTTAAGATTTCATTCTCCATTCTGAGCCGAGCATTCTCCGCACGCACCCGCGAGAGTTCCATCTGCTCCGGCGTGACTGCTTTGCCATCAGGCGGATTGAGCTTGCCTCGCTTGTCCGCCTTGACCCAGTTGCGCAGCGTCTGTTCGACCAGTCCCAGATCTCGGGCTACCGGCCCGATTCCTTGCCCCGCCTTGACGCGCTTGACCGCCAGTTCCTTGAACTCCGGCGTGTATTCCTGCTTCGGTATTTTGAACATCTGCTCCCTCCATTTTCGTCATCCTATCCGCTTCGGCTTGGAAGACGAAATTCCGGGGGAAGCTCAGAGCTGACCCCCAATAAGCGCGATCTTAGGCGAGGCCGTAATCGACTACCCGGGCTGATGGGTGGCAGACCTTCGCAACTAGGTGTACCGTGTTCACATGGGATACCCTTAGGATGCGGACATCCAGATTGGGGGCGTCATGAGCCTGTTCAAGAACCTTAGCCACGTGAGCATCACGGTCACCGACATCGAGAAGGCGCGTAATTTCTACTCGGGGGCGCTCGGTTTTAATGAAATCGCGCGTCCGGCGTTTGACTTCCCCGGCATTTGGTACAGCCTCGGCGGCGATCTCCAACTTCACATTATCCTGAACGAACAGCTAGTGCGGCCAGCCGTAGAGCGCGAGAAGATTGCGGCGCAGTACCCGCACTTCGCGCTCTGGACGGAAGACTGCGACGAGACCGCCGGCAAGGTCAACGCGCTCGGCCTGCCCTGCCGTGACGTGATCTCGGGTCCGACGGGCCTACGACAAATCTTCGTCAAGGACCCCGATGGCAACATGATCGAGTTCATCGGCGCTTCTAAAAATGCGGGCGAACGCAGGATGGAGGCGCCGCGTCGCTGACATCTGTCTCGGGCCGTCGTTCGACCCCTCATGACCTGCCTGTTGACCCGGACACCCGCCGCTTTCTGAATTTCCGGCCAGGGTCCGCTTTTGAAAAACACGAACCGTCATTGCCGACCCACAAAAGACATAGGGTGTCGCGCCAATCGAACGTCGGTTTCACGTCCGCGGACGATTGCATTCCGAGCACCGATTTTTCAAGTTCTGGTATAACGATTCCACTTATCTAAACGTTCATAGGGACCTTCATGGTAAATCATGATTTCAACGCCTTGCATACCGCGATGCAAGCGCAGGTCGATCAAGAATTTCTGCCAGGTGTCTCCACTGTTCTTTTTAAGGGGCGCGAAGTAGTTGATACCTTCTGCTACGGATTTGCCGATAGAGAAACCAAAAACCCATTGCGGGAAGACCATATTTTCAGAATATTTTCTAACACCAAGCTGGTTACTTCCTGCGCGGTGTTGATGTTGTTCGAGGAAGGACGCATTCAATGGGACGATCCAATCGAGGCATACATACCCGAGCTGGGTGCACGACAAGTGCTGAAGATCGGCGCGACGCGAATTGATGATGTTGAACCGGCAAGGACTTCAATAACGATTCGCCATCTCATGACGCATACGTCAGGCTTGTCCTATGGGGTGTTCGATCCAGGTTCTGTTCTTTTCGACGCCTACAACAAAGCGGTTGTAATGCATCCTGGCAAGCCTTTGAGCGAAATGGTGAAGACGCTTGCCTCGCTGCCACTTTCATTTCAGCCAGGGACGCAGTGGGAGTATTCCGTTGCCACAGATGTTCTAGGCCGGTTGGTAGAAGTCGTTTCAGGCGAATCATTCGGCACGTTTCTGTCCCGGCGCATCTTCGAACCCCTTGGGATGGTGGACACGGATTTTTGGGTCCCTGAAGCAAAACTTGACCGACTATGTGCACTGTATGTAGGCGTCGATATTCTGGATCCGGGCAAGCCTGGACTACTTCGACTTGATGACAAACCTTTCCCCGGTGCCTACACGCGCAAGTTGCAGCGAGAGTCGGGGGGCGGAGGGCTTGTTTCCACGCTAGGCGATACCGCTAAATTGATCCAAAGTTTGCTTCCCGATGGTCCTACCTTGCTGAACCCGAAAACGATCGATTTGATGTGCCAGAATCAGTTGCCAAAAGGTTTATGCGTTCAGTTCCCCAACATGCCTAGATTTGAAGGTAGATGCTTTGGACTTGGTTCATCAGTTGCGACTGGGGCCAGTGCATGGGAACCGACAGAAGTGGTAGGTGAGGTCGGGTGGGGAGGACTAGCAGGCACGATCTGGTGGATCAATCCTCGAATTGGGATTGCTGCGGTGTTGATGACTCAGCGGTATATGGGATATGGCAATCCCTACACTTTTGAATTTAAGCGGAAAGCCTATCAGGCGCTTGGCTATTAATTTGTCCGGCCCACACTTTGGCTAATCGCTTCTAACGCAGGAGTGGCTGGTTTTGAACGCTTTGATTCAAGCCCAATAGCAGCAGTCAGTCTCAAGCCGACCTCGGCCGGGATGTCGGGCATTTCCTTGTCTAAACGGCAGTTCAAGGGCTGATTCCCGCCGTTTAGGCCGATTGGATGTACGAATGGTGTAGCGTCGCATGAGGCCCGAACTTGCAACTCCACTGCAACCATACAGTGTCTCTTGCGCGGGCGGCTGGCACAGTTGCCGCATTGGCGTCTTTCAGACAGGCGAACGTTTGAGGCACTGACAGAAGCACTGCGATCAGCGCCGTAACACTGTGGAGTCCGTTCGTTTTGTCCATCCGGGACGAACAGAAAACTCAGTCCCGCAGTGGGCCGCAGCATGGTTGCTTACCGTCACATCCTGAGTCGGGCTCGTGGCCACGCACAAACTCGCAAAGGACTGGCTAGCCGGGGATACTTGCAGCAGCGGGATATCCACCTGGCTGATGGATCCTAGTGTGACTGCATAGCTCGCGCTGGCCATCGAACCATTGAAGAAGGACTCACCAAGCGACGACGACAGGCGATAGCTGGCGGAGCGCATGTCGGACACGCCCGAATTGAAGGTATCGGACTTGATTTTGTAACTGGCACTCGATTGGCCGGCGGCCCAGGCGTCGGGTAAGGCGAACGCCATGGCGATGATCAGGGCGAAGAATTTCATGATCATTGCATGCTTCTTGTCAGGTTCATTTCAGGCCGAGCCTGGCCTTGATCGCGACGAGTTCGCGTTCGATTCTCGTGTTCTTGGCTTGGATGCGCGCCATCTGACGATCCTTCTCCAGCAGCTTCTGATACAGCCCCTTGATGGCCGCCAATGCGACGCCATCGGCATCCACCGTGTCGATATGTTTGTTGTCTGTCCCTACGCCAAAGGCCGCGCTGAAATCCTGCGCCATCGGGCCTATGTGCCGAATCGAGGCATCCTGGGCCTTATAGCTCCAGCTGCTGACTTGCATCTCCACCAACTTCTTAAGAACGGTGAGTCCGTCCACCGGCACAATATTGGTCTTGCTGGCGCGGTCGCTATAATTGGACCATGACCCGCTGCCAGAGGCGAGGCGCACACCGGCGGTCCCATAGCCGTAGCCATCAATCGAGCTAGTGAAGAACACGCCACCCGTAGCACGGGCGGTGAAGGCGTTGTCAAGGGTGCAGGTGTAGTCGAAAGGGTTCGAGTCGGCCCAGGTGAAACAGCCGGGATTGAGCGATTTTGCGCGGTTCCCGGCGGAGAAGCGCGTTCCCGCTGTGCCCAGTTGTCCGGCGCTGTCGATCACCACGGGCAGGGGATCATTGACTCCGGGCGTCACCCCCCGAATACCAGCGATGAAGGCCTTGCTCTGATCTCCAGGATTTCCGATGCGTATGCTGCCGGATTCTGCGTAAACCCCTTGATTGCCGAGGTAGATATTGAAATCACCGGTGGTTAAACGGTAGCCTGCGAGGTTGCCAATCGCAATGTTGTTACCGCCGGTGGTGGAGGATGAGAGCGCTCCGTTGCCGATCGCGGTGTTGTAGCTTCCGGTAGTGGTAGTGTTCGATTCGAGCGCGCCGGCGCCGATGGCGGTGTTGTTGCTTCCTGTGGTGTTGACGACGAGCGCTCTGGTGCCGATGGCGGTGTTGTAGTCTCCGGTAGTGTTGGATTGGAGCGCAGATGGCCCCATCGCCGAGTTGTTTCGGCCGCTGCCAGGAACCTGCGGCAGCGCGTCAGCTACCGCTGCCCGCAATGCGGTTGCAGTGGACGACAGCGGCTGGCGCGGCGTCAGGAGTTCTGCTTGCCCGGGGGGCGGTGGCTGAACCGTGATCTCAAGCCAATAGGGCACGTCGAAGGGCAAGATGAGGGGCGTCACCGAGCCGATCTGGACGTTGAAGGTGCCGTTGTTCACGGCCACTGATTGATGCTGCTCGGTGTAGAGCGCCGTGCCGCCGCTGGCGACGTCATAGAGCATGAAGGTGAAGCCGACCGGCGCATTGAGCGGCGCGCCGGTCGGGTTGCTGAGGTAGCCTTGGTAGTTGAGCGTGGCAGGCACGGCGGCGAGAACAGGGGTCAGGTGAAAAAGGATGGCAGCAGCCAATGCGGCGCTGAGGTGGCGACGTGGTTTCATCTTTGATGTTCCTTTCAATTGAGGCTTACTCGAGGCCCAACTTGGCCTTGACCACCGCGAATTCACGTACGAGCACAGCCACGCGCGCAGACGATAGGCAATTCGATCCTGCCTCTTTTCGCGCGCCCCCTTGTGCCAACGGCAGCGGTATGCTGCTGATTTGGAGCGACCGAGCATTCCCTTGTTGACTCATGTTTTCCGGAGGCGACTTTCTAGGAACGCAGGGCGATACTGGGTTTCTCCTACGATCTCAAATATACCCAGAGTTGGATCGTCTCTTGCGTGTTTCGAGGTCCGTTCATATACAGGCTCATTTCGGGGCCAACTACGTTGAACGTGTGAATCTTCGCGTCAAGCGGCAAACTGAAGGCCTCTGCGCAAGTATTCCCACTGATAGTCCCCATAGTCAATGTACGTGCCACGGATTGCTGGGACGAAATGAGAACGCTCACTTGTCTATAGCCGGTTATGTCAACGACGTTTCCGCTTGTCGCATCCAGCTGTATCTGGCACATTCCACCACTGTCGTATCGGATTTGCCCTGATGCTTGTGAATGCAGATAGATGAAACGTGTATTTGGTTGCTCCACCACTTTTGTCGCTCTCGCAGCTGTACCCATTACGCGCTCCTTTCAATGTCATTGCGATGTGCAGCTTTCTCGTTTCCGGCAATCAATCCGCAGCGTTCCGGCCGGACACGGTAACGCTGTTGTCGTCTGCGAAACCAGCGGTCGATTCGGTTCATGTCCTCCGCTTTCCGCTCCTTATCTTTGGCCAGCTCTTTTTGTAGGGAGACAGTTTTGCGCCCTAACTCCGACCCCCCCCCGAACTCGGCGCGTGGTGGATGGCATTGATTGAACATAGATTCGCTGGTAATCCAGCGCAAGGTAGCCGCGGCGCCGAGGGTGTAGGGCCGGTGTAATGAGCGCCGACAGAGTGTATATTTGGTGTAGCCCCAATTGAGGGAGGGCTACTAGAGCGGATGCCCCCTGATGCCGGCAGTCGAAACCTTGAACGATACGAAATCCGATCCTGCCTTCTTTCGCACGATTGGCCGATGGCGACGGTTTGGCGTTGATTCGGCGCGAGGTCGGGAAGAAGCGATTCAAGAAAAAGATGCCGCAGAGAAGACTTCCGATTGACCGACCCTGCCGCGCGTCGAGCAGCTGATCGGATACGCGTTAGTAGTCCGCGAATGGCCGGATTGAGGTCGATGACGCCAGTTCGGATTCTTTCGAGAGCGGCCGCTCAGTTCCGATGCGCCGATTACCTCCTGGACGGATCGCCAGCCGCCGCATTGGCCGATGCGCCGTCGTGTAGTCATCGGCCGGACCTGCCATTCGAGGTAAAATCGGGCGAATAATCGACTCGTAAATGTGCAAGGGATCAAGACGCTTCACCTGCGGGTGGCGCACGCTTGGCAACACGAACGGAAAGGGAGTTGCCTGAGCCGAATCCGAACCGACGCCCGGCGAGGGCGTCACGTTTCTGCATAACTTGAAGAGGAAGGTCGTATCGAGCGCCTGGTTCGAATACGTATAATGCCTATCCAAGGAGATCCAGGATGACAACTACGATTGCTACCGACCGCGGCGAACCGCGCGCGCTCGAAGAATTCCGCACTGCTACGCGCGCCTGGCTCGAAACCAACTGCCCGCCAGAAATGCGCAAACCCTTCGCCAGCGAAGACGACGTGTGCTGGGGAGGCCGCGATTGGGCGTTTGCTTCCGCGGCGCAAAAACTATGGCTGCAGCGCATGTCCGCACGCGGCTGGACCGCGCCTGGTTGGCCGCGCGAATACGGCGGCGGCGGCCTCGATCATGCGCAGGCCAAAGTGCTTGCCCAGGAAATGCAGGCGCTCGGCTGTCGTCCGCCGCTCTACAGCTTCGGCATCTGGATGCTCGGGCCGGCGTTGCTGAAATTCGGCACCGAAGCGCAAAAGCTCGAGCACCTGCCGCGCATCGTGCGTGGCGAAATCCGCTGGTGTCAGGGCTACTCGGAACCGAATGCGGGCTCCGACCTGGCGTCGCTGCAAACGCGCGCCATCGACCAGCGCGATCACTATCTGGTCAGCGGTCAGAAGATCTGGATGTCGTACGCGGACAAAGCCGACTGGGTGTTTTGCCTGGTGCGCAGCGAGCCAGATGTCAAAAAGCACACGGGCATCAGTTTCGTCTTGTTCGACATGAAGAGTCCCGGCGTGACGACGCGGCCGATCCTGCTCATCTCGGGCAAGTCGCCGTTTTGCGAGACCTTCTTCGACAATGTCAGAGTCGATAAATCCAACCTGGTCGGCAAGCCCGGCGGCGGATGGGATGTCGCCAAGTACCTGTTGACTCACGAACGCGAGATGATAGGCGCCGTTGGCGCGAACCAGGCGATGCGGCCGCTCGGTCAAGTCGCCGCCGATCAACTCGGCCGGGATGACCAGGGCCGCCTCGACGACCCGGTGCTGCGGGCGAAAATCGCGCAGTTCCAGGCCGACGAGGCTGCGTTCCAGCTGACCATGGAACGCTATGGCGACGAAGCCAAGCGCGGCCGGGCGCACCCGGCGTTCTCGTCGGTGCTCAAGGGCCGCGGTGCAGAGCTCAACAAGCGGCGCTACGAACTCCTGATGGCGGCGGGAGGCAGCGACGCGCTGGAATGGGAAGGCGCGCGCTCCAACGACGGTTTCCGCGCGCGCGCGTGGCTGCGCACCAAAGCCAACTCGATCGAGGGCGGGACCACCGAGGTGCAGCTCAACGTCATTACCAAGCGCATCCTGGAACTTCCCGGCGCCTGAACGCATTTCCAACGAGGACCAGACCATGGCACTGGTATTGACCGAAGAACAACAGCAGCTGCGCGACAGCGCGCGCAGTTTCCTCGCGCAAAGCGCGCCGGTATCGCAACTGCGCGCCCTGCGCGACGAGCGCGATGAGACTGGGTACCGGAAGCAGTTGTGGAAGCGCTTTGCCGAAATGGGATACAGCGGCGTGCTGGTGCCGGAAGAGCATGGCGGCATCGGCCTGGGGCATGTCGAAGCGGGCATCGTGATGGAGGAAATCGGACGCAACCTGGTGGCGTCGCCGATGCTGGGCTCGGCGATCGTCGCCACAAGCTTGCTGCGGCAGGCGGGAAGCGACGCGCAACAACACGCCTGGTTGCCCGGCCTGGCCGCAGGCGAGCGCGTCGCCACCCTGGCGGTGGACGAACGCTCCAAGCACCGGCCGCAGGCGATTGCGCTGCGCGCCGCAGCCGTCGACACGGGCTATGTGCTGAACGGCGACAAGACCTTCGTGGTGGACGGACACGTCGCAGACCTGCTGCTGGTCGCGGCGCGCACGGCCGGCGCAGCGGGCGACGCCGCCGACATTTCCCTGTTTGCCGTAGAGCACGGGACGCCGGGTGTAGAGGTGGAGCGAGTATGGATGGTCGATTCGCACAACGCCGCGCGCGTGCGTTTCGATCAGGTCAGAGTGCCGGCATCGGCGCTGCTCGGTCCCGAGGGCGGCGGATGGAGCGCATTGCAGAGGGCACTGGACGCCGGCCGGGCGGCGGCGGCGGCGGAATTGCTGGGGGTCGCAGAGGCAGTGTTTGCGCGCACGCTGGCTTATCTGAAGGAGCGCCGGCAGTTCGGACACCTGATCGGGGAATTCCAGGCATTGCAGCACCGCGCTGCCGAACTGTATTGCGATATCGAATTATCCCGCTCCGCAGTCCTCGGCGCGCTGCAGAGTCTCGATGCCGATGCGCCGAACGCGCCGCAGGCGGTCGCCGTGGCCAAGGCGCACGCCGGGCTTGCGGCCGCGAGGGCGGTGCAGGAAGGTGTGCAGATGCACGGCGGAATGGGGATGACCGACGAGCTGGACATCGGTTTCTTCATGAAACGGGCGCGTGTGCTGGACGAACTCTATGGCGACGCGAACTGCCACCTCGACCGCCTGGCGCGCGCCAGCGGCTACTGACCAAGGGCGGTGGCGCTCGCCGACGCAACTGCCCAGCCCCAGGTAGGAACCGACATGAACTGGCCAGTAATGACGATTGCCGACGCGCATGCGGCGATGACCGCGCGCGGCGCCGCCTATGAAACGGAGGAGCGCACCATCTTCGGAGTGCGCCAGCGGGTGTGGAAGAACGCGCCGCCGACGCTGCGCGAGGTCTTCCTCGAAGGTCGCGCGCACGGTGACAAGACCTTCCTGGTCTACGAAGACGAGCGTGTCAGCTTCGAGCAGTTTGCGCTCGCAACGCTGGCTCTGACTGAAGCGCTGCGGGTCGAGGGCGTTGTCAAGGGCGACCGTGTCGTCATCGCGATGCGCAACCTGCCGGAATGGCCGGTCGCTCTGTTCGCAACCTGGCTGGTCGGCGCCGTCGCTGTGCCGTTGAATGCGTGGTGGACCGGCCCCGAACTCGAATATGCCCTGCAGGACAGTGGCGCAAGCGCGGCGCTGGTCGACGCCGAACGCCTGGAGCGCATCGCCCCGCTACTGCCGAATTGCGCGGCGCTGCGGCGCGTGTTCGTCGCGCGCGCCGCGCCGACGGCCGCGGTGAGGAACGTGGTCGCGCTGGAAAGCGTCATCGGTGCGGCGCACGCCTGGGGTCAGCTGACTGAACGGCCTGTGCCTGGGATAAGGCTGGAGCCCGAGGACGACGCCACGATTTTCTACACCTCCGGCACCACCGGGCACCCGAAGGGCGCGCTCGGCACGCATCGCAATGCGGTCAGCACGGTGGCGACGACGGCCTTTACTACAGAGCGCAACTACTTGCGCCGCGGCGAACCCGTGCCGCTGCTCGAAGACCGCGTCACGCAGCTCGCCGTCATCGTCGGCATCCCGTTTTTTCACGTCACCGGCTGCCTCTGCGTGCTCTGCCCGCCGCTGCTGGCCGGGGCCAAGCTGGTGACGATGCACCACTGGGACACCGAGCGCGCCATGGCACTGATCGAGCGCGAACGCTGCACGCATGCAGGCGGCGTGCCCACGCTGGCCTGGCAAATCCTCGAGCACCCGGCGCGGTCAAAGTACGATCTGTCCAGCCTCGAGTCCATGTCCTACGGCGGCGCACCGGCAGCCCCGGAATTGGTGCGGCGGATGGAGCAGGTGTGGCCATCCACGGTGCCGGGCTTCGGCTGGGGAATGACCGAAACCTCCGCTACCTTCACCCACCACAGCGGTGAGGACTACCGGCGTCGCCCCGACAGCAGCGGCCCGGCATTGCCGGTGTGCGAAATGAAGATCGTCGGCGACAGCGGCAACGAATTGCCCTGTGGCGAGGTCGGCGAGCTCTGGGCCAAGGGGCCAAATGTCGTCAAAGGCTACTGGGGCAAACCGGAGGTCACGGCCGAAACCTTCGTCAATGGTTGGGTGCGCACCGGCGATCTGGCGAAGATGGACGACGAAGGCTTCCTCTACATCGTCGATCGCAAGAAAGACATTGTGATCCGGGGCGGCGAGAACATCTACTGTGTCGAGGTCGAGGCAGCGCTGTTCGAGCACCCGGCGATAATGGATGCCGGAGTCATCGGTCTGCCGCATCACCAGCTCGGCGAGGAACCCGCCGCCGTGGTCACGCTCAAGCCCGGCCAGGAAACCACGGAACACGAACTGCGCGCGTTCGTGCGCGCGCGGCTGGCCGCCTTCAAGGTGCCGATGCACATCGTTGTGCTGCGCCAGGCCTTGCCGCGCAATGCCAATGGCAAGATCATCAAGAAGGCGCTACGCGCATACTTTGCCCACGAACAAGCAACGGCCCCGCTTGTCGGTGCGATTGCCAGGAAATTGGGAAAAGAAAGCTGAAACCCATCGATTTCAAATTCCGCGTCGCGATGTTCGCCGACGCCGGACGTGGCGTCGGCGCCGGACCAGGGTAGCGTAGAGAATTCTTACTGCAAAGGGTAACAAGATGAGCGAACGCTTCGATGATCTGTTTTCTATCAAGGGCAAGACCGCGCTGGTGACGGGCGGATCGCGCGGCATCGGCGAGATGATCGCCGCCGGGTTCTTGGCCCATGGCGCGAAAGTGTATATCTCCTCGCGCAAGGCGGATGTGTGTGACGCGACCGCCAAGCGCTTGAGCGAGGCCTATGAAGGCGAGTGCACCGCGCTGGCGGCCGACTTGTCGCAATTGCCTGGCGTCGAAAGCCTGGCCAAGCGACTGGCAGAGCGCGAGTCGCGGCTCGACATTCTGGTCAACAATGCCGGCGCCGCCTGGGGCGCACCGCTGGAGCAGTTTCCGGAAGCCGGCTGGGACAAGGTAATGGACACCAACGTGAAGGGGGTGTTCTTCCTTACGCAGAAGCTGCTGCCGCTGCTGCGCAAGGCCGCGAGTGCGAGCAGTCCGGCGCGGGTGATCAATATCGGTTCGATCGACGGCATCAAGACAGCGGTCTTCGACTCGTTCTCCTATGGCGCCTCCAAGGCTGCGGTGCACCATCTCACGCGATTCATGGCGGCGCACCTCACCAAGGAGCACATCCTGTTCAACGCCATCGCGCCGGGTCCGTTTCCGACCTGGATGCTCAGCACCGGTGTCGGTTTTGGCGGCGAGACGAAGAACGTGGACTGGGGCATTGTCGCAAAACGCAATCCGAGCGGCCGCGTCGGCACGGCGCAGGACATTGCCGGACTGGCGATCTTCCTCTGCTCGCGCGCCGGTGAATATGTCGTTGGCCAGACCATCGCCTGCGACGGCGGCGTGGTCGCTACTTCTTGAACCAGGACGGAGACGGCGCGTCGGTGGTTTCGTTCAGGACAACTCAGACTTCGAGATATTTCTCCCGCGCCGTGCGATTGTCCTTCAACTCTTCCACCGTGCCGTTAAACCCAATATGCGCCTTGCCCATCAGGTATACGCGGTGGGCCAGCGACAGCGCCACCTTGAGGTTATGTTCCACCAGCAGAATGGAGACGCCCGCCTGGTTGATCTCAAACAGGACGTTGCGCACTTCCTTCACCATCAGCGGAGCCAAACCCTCCGTCGGTTCGTCGACGAGCAGTAGCGTCGGGTTCCCCATCAGGGAGCGGCCGATCGCCAGCATCTGTTGCTCGCCGCCGGACAGGAATTTCCCCTTTTGATCGATGCGTTCCTTCAAACGCGGAAAGTGATCGAATATCCGCTCTAAGGTCCAGACCTTGGGATCGGCCGGATCCGCCGTCTTGCCCCCTTTGATGCCCAGGAGCAGATTGTCCAGCACCGACAGTTCCGGGAAAATGCGCCGCTCTTCGGGCACATAGCCGATGCCCGCCCGCGCCACTTTATAGGGCGCATGACCGGTGATCTCGCGACCGTCGAAGGTCACCGATCCCGACTGGCCCTTGACCAAGCCCATGACGGTCTTCAGGGTGGTGCTTTTCCCCATGCCGTTGCGCCCCAGCAGGGCCACCAGTTCTCCCTGGCCGACGTCGAGGGTGATCCCCTGCAGCACATGGCTGGCGCCATAGTAGGTATTGAGGTTACGCACTTGCAGGAGCATGTTCGCTCGCGTCAGAGAACAGACATCACATCGACTGCGCCAGTCGCGTTTCGCCGCGAAGCTTGTGCGCGCCGCAACATCTCAGACCTCGAGATCCCCAAGGTAGGCATCTTTCACCGCCTGGTTCTCGCGGATATCCGCCGGCGTCCCGGTTGCCAGAATCTCGCCGCGATGGAGCACCGTAATCCGGTCCGCCAGTGAAAACACCACATCCATGTCGTGCTCGATGATCAGCACCGTCTTGCCTTCGGTCAGGCGCCTGACCAGCCCGACCGCATAATGCGTCTCGTCGCGGGACATCCCGGCCGCGAACTCGTCGAGCAGCACCAGTTCCGGGTCGCCTGCCAGCGCCAGGCTGATCTCCAGCGCGCGATGCTTGCCGTAGGACAAGGCGCTGGCCGGTCGATCACGCTCGGCCGCGAGATTGATGCGCGCGAGGACCGCATCGGTTTCCCGGGTGACGTCCTGCATCTTGTCGACCCGCCGGAACAGATTGAAACGGATGCCGCGCTTGGACAGGACCGCCAGACGGATATTCTGAAACGTGCTCAGCCTGGCGAAGGTGCTGGTGATCTGGAACGAGCGGCCCATGCCGATGCGCGCCAGCTGGTTGGGCTGGAATCCCGTTATGTCCCGGCCTTTGAAGAAAACCTGCCCCCGGCTCGGCTTGTAGGTTCCGGTGATGAGGTTGAACAGCGTCGTCTTTCCCGCCCCGTTCGGGCCGATGATGGCGTGCCGCTCCCCTTGTTCTATCTGCAGATTGACGCCGAACAGCACCTGCAGGCCGCCGAAGTCATGGAACAGGTCCTTGGTCTCCAGTATGTTCATGGCGTCTTCTGCGTCGCATTGCCTGCAGCAGGACCAGGAAACCATTTTTGTTTCAGCATTCTCATCACGCCGAGCATCCCCATCGGCGCATACATGATGACGAGCACGAACGTCAGTCCCATCACCAGTTCCACCTTGTCGGTAAAGCGGCTGACCAATTCCTCGATGATCTGAAAGATCGCCGTGCCCAAGACGGGGCCGAGAAAGCTGCCGATGCCGCCGAGCATGATATTGATGATCGGGGCAAACGAGACGAGCACGCCGAGCGCACCGTCCGCCGACACCAGATTGTGAAACAAGCCGTATATCGATCCGGCAACCCCGGCGAAGGCGGCGGACGCGACGTAGATGACTGCCTTCGATTGCGGCACCTTGAAGCCCAGATAATCGACCCGCTTGGCGTTCTCGCGAATGCCGAGCTGCACTTGACCGAACGGGGTTTTGGTGAAGAACCACATCAGCCACAGGCTCACCCCGAGAATGATGATCGCAAAGTAGTAGAAATTTTGCGGCGAATCCTTCATTGGAAACGATACCAGGCCGGGAATCGTGAATGGCGGGATGGGAAAATTGCCGATTCCGTCCTCGCCCCCGGTGATACCGCGCAGCTTGAGCGCCAGCACATACATGACCTGGGCGAAGGCGAGGTGCAACATGGCAAAGGCCGTCCCGCTGAGCCTGACCACGATGGGGCACAGAATCAAGGCGAGGACAACCGCCGCCATCACGCCCGCGCCCAAGGCCGGCAACAGGGACATGCCGGATATGTGCTTTAAGGTCAGGGCCGTACCGTAACCGCCGGCGCCGAAAAAAATGGCATGGCCAAAACTGAACAACCCGGTAAATCCCAGGAGCAGGTTCAGCGAGACCGAAAACACCGCAAAAATCGCGAAGTTGACAAACAGGTTCGTATAGTAGGGGCCCAATGCCGCGGGGACTGCGGCGAGTGCGCCGAGCAAAACCACCCAGCCTATCGCGGGCAGGAATTTCTTCATCCTTCCCTTGCTCCAAACAGGCCATGTGGCCGAATCACCAGAATGATGGCCATGAAACCGACGATCAGCACCGGCGCAAACTGGGAAAAGAACTGGACCCCATAGGAACTCAGCAGACCGAAAATGATAGAGACGATGAATGCTCCGGTCAAACTGCCGAACCCGCCCGTCACCACCACGATAAAGGCATCCATGCCGACCTGGTCGGCCAATCCGGGGAACACCGTCAGGATCGGGGCGATGGCGACGCCGGCAATGCCGGCCATCCAGATGCCAATGCCGAAGACCGCCATGAACACCAGGGGGATGTTGATGCCGAGGGCATTGACCATCCCGGCATCGGAAACGGCAGCGCGGACGATTTTGCCCAAACGGGTCTTGTACAGCAGCAAGGCCATGATCGCCATGACCACGAGCGCGAGGCCGATGATGAATAGCCTATAGACCGGATAGTTCAGTCCCGCCCAGGCTACTTGCCCCTCCAGAATAGGCGGCATTTTCAGCGGCAGGCTCTCCGACCCCCAGATGCTTTTCACGCCCGCCAGGACAATCTGGGCCACCCCCAAAGTCAGGATCAATTCGCCCATATGACCGAAGGCATGCACTTTCCTGAGCAGGAATCTCTCCATCAGGACCCCGCAGATCGCGGTAGCGACCGGTGCCAGCAGCAACGCCATCCAGAAATTTCCCGTCAGGCTGACGAACTGGAAGCCCAGATAGGCCGATAGCATGAAGAACGAGGCATGGGCCAGATTCAGGACGCCCATCATGCCGAAAATGACGTTCAGGCCCGAGGCGATCAGGAACAGCACCATCCCGTAGGCAAGCCCGTGTATCCCCTGGGCCACATACATCGCGGTAATCGGATCCATCGAACCATCCTCAGGTCAGGACAGAAAAACAGCGCGCGACACCCCGGGCATCACGCGCTGCGCGTTGCAGTCAACGCTGCTTGCTATCAGCCTGCGGCACTCTTGCCCTTGCAGCGGTCCAGGTTCGGATCCATCAGCGGCAGCACCGACGTGGCCGGAATCGTGAATGCCGGACCGGTCGCGGCAGCACCCGTGTACCAATAATAGGGCGGGATATTGAAGGATTGCTTCTGCAGATCGGGGGGGACAAATTCCAGGATAGTCAGGTCCTGGATGGCCTTATGGTCGCAGGCCCGCATACTGATTACCTTCCCGGTCGTAAACTGGTAGCTATCCCCTTCCCACACTTTGATGATTCTTTCCGGGTCCGTGCTCTGGGCGCGGGCGATTACGTTCAGAAGCCAATAGGTCTGCTCGATATAGGAGCCGATGTTCCCCGTTCCATGTTCAAACAAGCGGCTGTTGAACGGCGGCGTCTTCCACTTGTTCTTCCACAACTCATTCCAGGTCTTGTAGTATTTGATGTGTTCGGGGGTCTTGAAGTTTGGATTCGCCGAACCATACTGGCTGATCTGCACCAATCCCTTGGTGCCCTCGACGCCAACCTCGTGCAGGAAATTGGGCTCGTCCAGGAAGATGTGGGCGAAGGGTAGGGCGATCCCCATTTGCCGCGCCTGCTTCAGCAGATTGGCCGCGTCGGGGATCCAGTCGCCGGTAAATATTACCTCGGCGCCGGAGGCCTTGATCTTCTCCAGATAGGGGGCGAAGTCGGTGAGGAAGAGTTTATGGAAATCCTCGCCGACGATCTGCGCATCCGGGTAATACTCCTTGAGTCCTTTCTTGAAGCCCTCGGCCAGGACATGGCCGAACGAGTAGTCCTGGCACAGGATATAAAACTTTTTCTCCTTCTTCTTGATTTTTCCGTAGTAGTAGGCGAGGCCGCGGCCGAGCTGGTCGGCCGACATGCTGCTCTGAAATGCATAGCGGGAGAAGTTCGTTGCATCCTGCAGATCGTCTGACAGTGAGGCGGTGTTGATGGAGATGACCTTGTACTTATTGGCCGTCTCGTTGATGATCTTTTGCAAATTGCTGCCATCGGTGCCCCAGAGCACATGCACCTTTTCCTGCAGCACCATGCGCTCGGTGATCTTCTTGGCCTGGTCAGGCTTGGACATGTGATCGGCCTTGATCAGTTCGACCAACTTCTTCTTGCCGTCAACCAGGATGCCGCCGCGCTTGTTGATGTCGTGCGCCGCCCAGAGTGCCGAGGCCCAATATATCTGCCCCACCAGCGCCGCCGGTCCGGAAAATGAAGCCACGATTGCTATCTTGATGGTATCCCCGGTCGGGATGATCGGGTTGGTCGGATCAAAATCCGACATGTCGCCGATGCTCTTGAAATCGAAGGCCGCTTTTGCCGGCGCTTGGGCATAAGCCGACGAGAACAAGTGGCAAAGAATGCACGCCAGGATGAAAACACCGCGAGCGGTCTGTTTCATGATCGATACTCCTCCTTGTGGACATGACTTCCTCGCCGCGAACAGTCCGCCTATTGTCGATCCATGGCGGGCACATCCGAAAGGTGTCAAATCTGTTCGCAAGCAGCAAGCGCCGACCAAGATACCATAAATACCGGAAAACCAAGTCCAGGTCGTTTCGCGCGGCGGCGCGGGTTTCCTGCCAGCATGCAGTAAGCAGCCTAGAAAGCAGATCGGGCGGGAACGCCGCAAGCGCGCGCGGATTCGTCTAGAATGCCTTGCGCGTTGAGTGTATGTGCTCCGCGCGAACACCTTTGCGGCTGCGGCCAGATTACAAGATGGAGCCCTGCATGAACCTCGTACGTCCGATCGCAACCTTCGCGCTCGCTGCTATGGCGTCGTTCGCCACGGCGCAGGATTACCCGACCAAACCGATACGCATGATCATCCCGCTGACGCCGGGCTCGGGCGCGGACATCGCCGGACGCATTATCGCCAAGCACCTGGGCGATGCGTGGAAGCAGCCGGTCATCGTCGAGAACCGCGCCGGCGCCGGCGGGCAGATCGGCACGCAGGCCGTGGTCAAGGCCGACGCCGATGGCTATACGATTTTGGTGCAATCGGCATCGCACGCCGCCAATTCCGCCATCTACAAGAGTCTGCCTTACGATCCGCAAAACGATTTGGTGGACGTGGCGCTGCTCGGCGTCACCCCCTACGTCATGGTCACGCAGAAGGAGGGCCCCTACCGTACGCTGAAGCTGCTCATCGATGAAGCCAGGTCGAAACCCGGTGCCGTACCCTTCGCGTCGGCGGGCGTAGGCAGTTCGACCCACCTCGCCGCAGAATACTTCGCGCAGGTGGCGGGGGTGCAGATGCTGCACATTCCGTATAAGGGATCGCCCGAAGCGATCCAGGATTCGATCGCCGGGCGCACCTCGTTCTACATGGCGCCGATCAATACGGCGATCGGCCAGTTGAAGGAGGGCAAGCTCATTGGACTCGGCGTTTCGACCAAGCGCCGCGCCGACGTGCTGCCCGAGGTGCCCTCACTTGCCGAACAGGGGCTGAAGGACTTCAATATCAGCCTGTGGTTCGGCATGTGGGCGCCGGCCGCCACGCCTGCTGCGATCGTGCAGAAACTGAACGCACAGGTCACGGCAATCCTGCAGAACCCGGAAGTGCGCGAGCAGTTCGCCAAGCTCGGCATCGGCCCGATGCCGATGAAACCGGACGAGTTCGCGAAGTTCGTGCGCGACGAGATTGCCAACTATCAACGCATCGTCAGGGTCGCCAACATTCAACCGCAATAAGCTTCGATCCGGCACTGGACCAACGAAGAGTACGAACTTGGGCGCTAGCAAGTTCAAGACCTGGCAGGTCGGCGATGTAAGGATCACGCGCGTCGCCGAATTAGGTGGCATGCCGTTTCCGAGCACCTTTATGTTTCCCGAGGCGACGCCGCAATTGGTTCAGCGCCATGCCTGGCTCAGGCCCCATTTCGCGCACGAGGACGGGCGACTGTTCGGATCCATCCACAGTTTCGTCATCGAATCGGGCCAGCGGCGCATCATCGTCGATACTTGCGTCGGCAACGACAAGGCGCGCACCATCCACGCGTGGAACCTGCTGCAAGGCCCGTTCCTCGCCGATCTCGCACAGGCCGGTTACCCTGCGCAAACCATCGACACCGTGCTGTGCACCCACCTGCACGTCGATCACGTCGGCTGGAACACGCGCCTCGTAGACGGCAAATGGGTGCCGACGTTTCCGAATGCGCGCTATCTGTTCGGCCGCAAGGAATGGGAACACTGGTCATCCGACGCAGCCTTGCATCGCGACGGCGACGTCATGGGCGACTCGGTTCAACCCATCATCGATGCGGGGCTGGCCGAACTGGTCGACATGGATCAGGCGCTCACTCCAGAGGTGCGGCTGGAACCGACGCCGGGCCACACGCCGGGCCATGTCAGCGTACGCATCGCCTCGCGCGGTGAACAGGCCGTGATCACCGGCGATCTGATGCACCATCCGCTGCAGTGTGCCGAACCGGATCTGGCCAACAACTTCGACGTCGATGCCGCCGCCGCGCGGCGCACGCGGCGCGATTTTCTGTCGCGCTACGCCGACCAGCCGGTGCTGGTTCTCGGCACGCATTTCGCACCGCCCACCGGTGGTTGGGTGGTCGCCGCCGCGCCCGCCTGGCGCTTCGAGCTCGCGCCGCCGGTTACCGACAAGCGCTAGCTCGCCATGTCAACCGTCGGTCGCAATCAACTCTGTCCCTGTGGCAGCGGCAGGAAATACAAAAACTGCTGCCTGGCGTCGGCCGCGCCGGGCCGGACCACGGGCGCGGCGCATGCATCGCTGCGTCTGGCGTCGCAGCTCCTGCAGAGCGGACAGGCCGGTCAGGCGGAACAGATGTACCGGCAAATTCTCCAGCGCGAGCCAGCGAATGCCGAGGCGACGCATTTTCTCGGCATGTGCCTGGTGCGGACGAATCGCCGCGACGAGGGCCTGGCGGCGCTGCGGCGTTCGGTCCTGCTCGCTCCTGCAAATGAAATCTACTGGCGCAACCTGGGCATCGTATTGCTGCAGTTCGACGAATTGTCCGAGGCCGAAACGGCGCTGCGCCGCGCCGTCGCGGCGAGCCGCGATTCTGCGCCGGCGCACAATTATCTCGCGGTGGCTTTGCTGCGCAGTGGACGCTTCGACGAGGCGGTGAGCGCATTCGAGCGCGCACTGGCGCTGAATCCCGGAGATGCCTCGGTCCGCAACAACTTCGGCTACGCGCTGCTGGAGCATGGAGAGTTGGAGCGCGCATGCGAGCAGTTTCGGCAAGCGCTAGCACTCGTTCCGCGGCACGCCATGGCGCACAACAATCTCGGTAATGCGCTGCGCGCGCTCGGCGATATGTCGCTCGCCCTGGCGAGCTATCGGCGTGCGGTGGCCATCGAACCAGGCCTTCCCCAGGCCAGGCTCAATCTCGGACGGGCGCTGGTCGATAGCGGTGATCCGGATGCCGCCCTGGAGCATCTGCGTGCGGCAGTTCGGCTGGCGCCCGAGGCGTCGGCCGCCTGGCAGTTGCTGGCCGACGTGCTGGCGCAGCGACGCTTCGACGTCTACACGCCCGAAGCCGAGGCTGAGCTCCTCCAATGTTTTTCGCGGGAAGACACCGACCCGGATTCGCTCGCCCGGGCCGCGGCACACCTGCTGCGCGCCGACGCAGGATTTCGCGACGCGCTGCTGCGCGCGCGGAACGCTGCGGATTTCCAGCTTGACGACAGCGCACTGCGTCAACTCGCGCGGCCACTGGTTCTCGCGATGTTGGAGCACGCGCTCATCCCCGATCCCGGGTTCGAAAACCTGATTTCCCGTGTTCGCCGCGCTGCCCTCCTCGCCTGGAAAGCGGGCGCGACCGGAAGCCATGCGCTGCTCGGCGACGTGCTGCCGGCAATGGCGCATCAGTGCTTCCTGGGCGAATATGTGCACGCGGAAGGCGGCGACGAGACGCACGGCGTCGAGCACCTGCAGGCCGACCTCGAGCTGGCCTTGGCCCAGGGTGGGCAGGTGGGCGCGGCAGATCTTTCGCTGTTCGCGTGCTATCGCCCGCTGCAGGATTTGCGCGGCGCGTCGGTCCTGCCCTCGCACTTGAGCCCGATCATGCAGCGGCTGCTGTTGCGCCAGGTGACCGAATCCGCCGAGGAAGCCCGCATCCGCCGCGAACTGCCGGCGCTTACCGCAGTCGGCAACGCCGTATCGCGCGCAGTGCAGGGACAATATGAGGAGCGACCCTATCCGCGCTGGATGCGCGCGCCAGCCACCGGCGGTGCTTATCCGCTTGCGCTGAGACTGCGCACGCTGTTTCCGCAGTGGATTTCGGCGACCGATGTTCCGCCGCGGCCGACCATATTGATTGCCGGCTGCGGCACCGGAAGGCATGTTGCGATCGCCTCGATGCTGAATCCCGGCAGCCGCATTCTCGCCATCGATTTGAGCCGGGCGAGTCTCGCCTATGCGGCCAGGCGCGCCCGCGAGCTCGGGCTGCAGAACGTGGAATTCGCGCAAGCCGACATCCTGGAGCTCGAAGCACTGGAGCGGCGCTTCGATGTGATCGAGTGTGCGGGCGTTCTGCACCATATGCAGGATCCCGCGGCGGGCTGGCGGGTGCTGGTCGACAGACTCAATCCGGTCGGCTGGATGAAGGTCGGGCTCTACAGCGAGATCGGACGCCGCCACGTGGTTGCCGCGAAGGCGCTGATCGCCGAGCGCGGATTCGACGCGGATGTGCAGGGTATGCGCGCGGCGCGCGCCGCAATTTTGGCGTTGCCTGCAGGGGATGCGGCGCGCGCGGTCGCGGATTCACCCGATTTCTATTCCCTGTCTGGGTGCCGCGATCTGTTGTTTCACGAGCAGGAACGGCGCTACACGCTCGCAGAGATCGAAGCTCTGCTCGCCGCGCTGCGGCTGGAATTTCTCGGCTTCGAGTTCGAGTCGCGCACGACGCTTCATGAATATCGTCGCGAGTATCCGCGCGACGCGGCAGCGGTTTCTCTAGCGAACTGGTCCGAATTCGAGGCGCGCCATCCCGGCACCTTTGCCGGGATGTATCAATTCTGGGTTGCGGCGCGCCGATGAGGATGCGCTCGCTGCAGTCGCCGTCGTTCATGTGCATACGCCGCGGTCGGCGCGTCGCGCGCGCAAACAGCCTAGCTGTATTCGCCCCAGTCGGTGATCGAGGCGCGCTTGCATCCCTTTGCACCCCGTCGAGGAATCTCAACAACCGTTGCAGAACCGGGCACAATACCCGCAGAGTCAATAGGGAAGGGCATTTCCGGCCGATTTCCAAGTACAGACCGAGAGGAAATTCATGAACGCAACCCCATCTACACCGTCATCCGAGGCATTCAAGCACCTGCTCGACGAGCGCTACAGCTGCCGCGCCTTCCTGCCGCGGCAGGTGGACACACCCTCGATCACGCGCATGCTGGAGATCGCGCAGCGCACACCCTCATGGTGCAACTCGCAGCCGTGGAAGGTGGTGATCACGCGCGGCGCCGCGACCGACCGCTTTCGCAACGCGATCTTCGACTACGCGACCGGGCGCAAGCCGGAACCCGATTTTGCGTTTCCGCGAGAATACCGCGGCGCATACCTCGAGCGCCGCCGCGAGTGCGGTTTTCAGCTCTATGAGAGCGTCGGCATCGCGCGCGGCGACCGCGAGGCGTCGGCGAAGCAGACGATGGAGAACTACCGCCTGTTCGGTGCGCCGCATGCGATGATTGTCACCACCGACGAGGCGCTGGGCGTATACGGCGTGCTCGATTGCGGCGCGTGGGTGAACAACTTCATGCTCGCCGCGCGCAGCCTCGGCGTCGCCAGCATCGCCCAGGCCGCTCTCGGGGCGCATCCGAAGTTCCTGCGCTCGTATTTCGGTTTGCCTGAGGACCGGCTGGTCGTGTGCGGCATGTCGTTCGGATACGAGGACGCGGCCCATCCGGTTAACCGTTTTCGCACCGGCCGCGCGTCTATAGACGACGTGGTGACCTGGGTGGACGCGTAGCGGGCGCGAAGGGCAGTCCTCGAGGCGCAATCAGCGTGCCGTTGCAGACTGCGTTGAGGTCTCCAACCAGGCAACCGCACCGGCACCGGCCGCGCGGCCGCTGGCGAAGCACGCGGTCAGCAGATACCCTCCGGTCGGCGCCTCCCAGTCGAGCATCTCGCCGGCGCAAAATACGCCCGGCAGCGCACGCAGCATCAGGCGCTCGTCCAGACCTTCAAAGACGACGCCGCCGGCGCTGCTGATCGCTTCATCCAGCGGACGCGGCGCAATCAACCGCAGCGGCAAGGACTTGATCGCCGCTGCGAGACGCACCGGGTCTGCGAATTCCGCAGCAGACAGCCGTTCGCGCAGCAGTCCCGCCTTCACACCGTCGATTCCCGCCCGGCGCCGCAGATGATTCGCCATCGAGCTTGAACCGCGTTCGCGCGCGAGTTCGCCTGCCAGCCGTGCCGGGTCCCGGCCGGGCGCCAGGTCCAGACGCAGCTGCGCCGACCCCGTCGCGTCGATCGCGTCGCGCAAGCGCGCGGACCAAGCATAGATGAGACTGCCTTCGACGCCGGTCGCAGTAATCATGAATTCGCCCAGCTGGCGATGCTCGATGCCATCAACACCGGTGTAGGCCAGGCTCACCGCCTTGACCGGATGCCCGGCGTGGCGCGCGCGAAAGTGCTCGCTCCAGCCGACATCGAAACCGCAGTTCGCCGGCCGCAACGGTGCGACACGAACGCCGCGCGCGGCGAGCAATGGGACCCAGGCGCCGGTTGAGCCCAGCCGCGACCAACTGCCCCCGCCCAGCGCCAGCACCACGGCGTCGGCGGCCACCGTGCCCTCGCCCTGCGACGTGGCGAACTTCAACGCGCCGTGCTCGTCCCAACCGCACCAGCGATGGCGCATGTGAAAGCTGACGCCGGCGGTGCGCAAACGATGCAGCCAGGCGCGCAACAGCGGCGCCGCCTTCATCGTGGAGGGAAATACGCGGCCGGAGCTGCCGACGAAGGTGTCGACGCCGAAGCCGCGTGCCCACGCGCGCAGGGCTTCGGGGCCGAAGCGCGCGAGCAGGGGCTCGAGGAATGCGCGGCGATCGCCGTAGCGCGAGAAAAAGGATGCGGACGGCTCCGCGTGCGTCAGGTTCAGGCCGCCCTTGCCCGCCATCAGGAACTTGCGCCCCACCGAAGGCATGGCATCGTAGACAGCGACGCGCACACCGGACGTGCTCGCTGCCTCGGCTGCCATCAACCCGGCAGGACCGCCACCGACGATTGCGACCGTGCCGAGAGAATCGCGCGTGCCGGTCATCGACTTTTCGCGTCGGTCGCGCTCAGTGCAGATCGAGCGCGTATCGCTTGAGTGCGCGCAACGGCACCAGCTGCAGCACGTTTTCGTGCGTGGCCTCGAGCACCACCTTGGGCGCATTGCCTGCCTCCCAGGCCTCGATCCAGCGCAGCACATGCAGGCACCAGCGATCGCCCGGCTTCAAACCGTGGAAGCGCATCTCCGGGCGCGGCGTGGAAAGATCGTTGCCGCGCGCCAGCGAAAACTCCAGAAATTCCGCCGTCACTTTGACACAGACGAGGTGCGCCACGCCATCGGCGCCGCGCGTTGCACAGCAGCCGTCGCGAAAAAAACCGGTCAGCGGGTCGTAGCCGCAGGCTTGCAGCGGACCGCCGAGGACGTTCTTTTCTTCGAGAGAATCACTCATGCGCGCAATTCTATCGTGAAGCGCGGCCGATGCTCATTCGAGCTTGATGCCGCCGTCGCGTACCACTTTGCTCCACTTGGCGATGTCGGACCTGAGGTGCACCGCGAGTTCGGCCGGCGTGCTGGTCACCGGTTGCATCCCCAGGACCGCCAGGCGCTCGCGCACTTCCGGCAGCGCCATCACGCGTCCGAGCTCGGCGTGCAGGCGCTCGATCACCGGCGTCGGCGTAGCGGCCGGAACGAACAACGCCAGCCAGATATTGGTTTCATAACCCGGCACGCCCTGTTCGGCGATGGTCGGCAGCGCAGGCAGGTCGGGACTGCGCTTCAGGCTGGCCACGCCCAGTGCCTTGACCTTTCCCGATTTGATGTTCGGCAGCGCCGAATTCATGGCATCGAACATCACCTGGATCTGCCCGGCGAACAGATCCTGCGCCGCCGGCGCCTGGCCCTTGTACGGAACGTGGATATACGAAATCCCGGTCTGGTTGCGAAACAGTTCGGCCCCGAGATGATAAGTGCTGCCTATCCCCGAGGAACCGTAGGCGAGCTTGTCCGGATTGGCTTTGGCATAGGCGATGAATTCCTGCACGTTGTTCACGGGGACGGAAGGATGCACGACCAACACGTTTTCGATGATGGCGACCAGAGACACCGGCGCAAAATCCTTGACCGAATCGTAGGGCAGTTTCGTCGACAGCGCGGGGCTCGCTGCCATGATGCTGCTGGTGCCGAAAAGAATCGTCGCCCCGTCGGGGGCCGATTTCGCCACCTGCTCGGTGCCGATGGCGCCAGTGGCGCCGAGCTTGTTCTCGACGATGAACGGCCGCTTGTAGGCCTGGCTCAGAAACGGCGCGATCACGCGCGCGGCGATGTCGGTCGGCCCGCCGGCGGCGAACGGCACGACCAGGCGTATTGGGCCGCTGCCTTGCGCCAGGGCCGGCGTGATCCAGATGAGGGCAAGGAGCGCGGTGGACAGAGCGCAGCCTACGGTGTTCAGCATGAGAAGCTCCCGCGTGGGACCGCAAGCGGATCTTGCGTACTGGACGACACCCTATACAAAACCGCCGTACGCGTCCATGATCTGGGCCTGCTTTTGCGGCAGGCCCCGGGGGAGTCAGCCCGCCTTGGTGCGCTTCGCGTTGGCCATCAACAGCGCGATGGCGCAGGAGGCGGAGCGGGCTTCGGCGCTGTCGGCGCGGCTGGTGAGCACGATAGGCACGGCGGCGCCCACCACCACCCCCGCGAGCAGCGCGTCGGCGAGGTATTCCAATTGCTTGGCCAGCATATTGCCCGACTCGAGGTCGGGCACCACCAGGATGTCGGCGCGCCCGGCGACGGCCGAGCGTATGCCCTTCGATTTCGCGGCGACGATGGACACGGCGTTGTCGAATGCGAGCGGCCCGTCGAGGATGCCGCCGGTGATCTGGTCGCGGTCCGCCATTTTGCACAGCGACCCCGCGTCTATGGTGGCGCGCATTTTCGCCGTCACCGTTTCCACCGCCGCCAGGATTGCCACCTTGGGCTCGGGCACGCCCAGGATGTGCGCGAGGTCGATCGCGTTTTGGACGATGTCCACCTTATCGTCCAGGGTCGGTTCGATGTTGATCGCGGCATCGGTGATCAGCAGCGCGCGCGGATAGGTCGGCACGTCGGCGATGAAGACGTGGCTGACGCGCCGCTCGGTGCGCAGGCCGGTAGCGGGCGCGACGACCGCGCCCATGAATTCGTCGGTATGCAGCGAGCCCTTCATCAGCGCTTCGGCGCGCCCGGCGCGCACCAGCGCCACCGCCTGCGCCGCTGCGTCGTGGCTGTGCGCGACGTCAACGATCTCCATCGCCGCGAGGTCGAGTTCCTGCTCCAGCGCGACGGCGCGGATCTTCCCGATCGGACCGACCAGGATCGGTACGATGAGCCCGGCTTCGGCCGCGGTGACCACGCCGCGCAGCGACTCGGCATCGCAGGGGTGCGCCACGGCCATCAGTACCGGCCGCATACCCTTGGTGCGATCCAGCAGGTGCTGGTAGCGGGCACCGCGATCGAGCAAAGTCACCTCGGGCATTTCGATGCGCTCGCGCTTGATTTTTTCCGTCGGCGCCAGCACCTCGGCCGTGCCGGCGATGACCTTCTGCCCGTCCTGATTGCTGCACAGGCAATCGAAGATGATGTGGTGATTGTGGTCGAACTTGCGCGTCGCCGTCAGCGTCACGGTGATGATGTCCCCCAGGCTGACCGGACGCGAAAAGTGCAAGGTCTGGTCGATATAAATGGTCCCCGGCCCCGGGAATTGCGTCCCGAGCACGGTGGAGATCAGCGCGCCGCCCCACATGCCGTGCGCGATCACCTCGTGGAACATGCTGCTCTTGGCATACTCCGGATCGACATGGGCGGGGTTGACGTCACCGGACATGATCGCAAACAACTGGATGTCCTGCGGCTTGAGGGTACGTGTAAGCGTTGCAATATCGCCGACCTTGATTTCGTCGTAGGTACGGTTTTCGATGTAGTTCATGGGTGTCATGTTTGCTGCCTCGGATCATTGGGTATGCCTCAATTTATGCCAGAAGCAACGCGCATCTGTTGCGCAAAGTCAAACACCAGCAGCGCACCCGCGGCGCCGATCACCTGATTCCTCGCCGCAGTCCTTGAGCCCCGCGCGCCTGCGTGATACCGTGCAGCACCATGATTGGTAACACTTTCGGGTTTATTTCAAGCTGAGGGACCGGATACCACCATGACCGATGCCATGAATGCCGATTATGATGCGCAATACAACGCCCGCGCCATGATTCCCGATCATGCCGAGATTTTTCTGCGCTGGAAAGCGCGTTCGCTAGCGGCGCGCTCGCAGCTTTCCTGCCGCCTGGACATTTCCTATGGCGCGAGCCCGGCGGAAAAACTCGATATCTTTCTCGCCGCGGGCAAAAGCAAAGCGCTGCTCGTATTCATTCACGGCGGCTACTGGAGATCGCTCGACAAGGGCGATTTTTCCTTTCTCGCGAGCGAGTTCAATCGCCGCGGTGTAACCTTGGCTCTGCCCAACTATGCACTCTGCCCGACGGTCGGGGTCGAGGATATCGTCAAACAGAACCTGCTTGCCATCGCCTGGCTGTGGCACTATGGCGCGCGCTACGGCGTCAATCCGGGCAGGATGTATGTCGCCGGCCATTCGGCAGGCGGCCACCTGACGGCGATGATGCTGGCCGCGCGCTGGAACGTGTACATGCCCGAGCTGCCCTACAATCTGATAAAGGGCGGGCTCGCAATCAGCGGCATCTACGATCTGGAACCCTTGGTGCATGCGCCGTTTGTGAATCAGGACCTGAAACTGGACCGGATGCAGGCGCGCAGGCTGAGTCCCGCTGCCATGCCGCCCGCCACCATCGCCCCGCTCTATACCGCAGTCGGCGGCGATGAATCCGACGAGTTCAAGCGCCAGAACGCGCTGATTGCCAAAACCTGGCGCCATGCCTTTGCCGGGGATATTCCCATGCCGGGACGCAACCATCTCACCGTGGTCGAAGAACTCGCCAACCCGGACAGCGCCCTATTCAGGGCCGCGATCGGCATGATGGAACGGTGAATCCGGCCGTGCACTGCCCGTAGTGAGTATTGTCTTAGCCGATTTGCACCGGGCTGGTGGTGCTCTTTTTGCCGCAGTGACTGCGCGTGGCGAGCGTCGCTGAAAGCTGCTATCTTTCGCCGACCATGAATCCACGCGAACTGCTGATTGAAAGCTTTCACGCCGCGGTCGGCGCCGCCGATCCGCTGAAAATTTTGCCGCAGCATCTGCCGCAGCCGCCCGCAGGCAAGACCTTGGTGGTTGGAGCAGGCAAGGCCGCGGCGGCGATGGCGCTCGCAGTCGAGCAACACTGGCCTGCGGCCGCACCGTTGGACGGTCTGGTGATCACGCGCTATCGGCACGGCCTGCTGACCAATCGGATTAAAGTCATCGAGGCGGGGCACCCGGTCCCGGACGAGAGCGGCGAGAAGGCGGCGCTGGAAATCCAGCGCCGCGTGAAGCTCCTCGGCGCGAACGACTTGCTGCTCGCGCTGGTGTCGGGCGGCGGCTCGAGCCTGCTCAGCCTGCCCGCCGAGGGCATCAGCATGGACGAGCTGAAGGCGACCACGAAAGAACTGTTGCGCTGCGGCGCCCCGATTCAGGACATGAACACGGTACGCAAACACATTTCCAGCATTCAGGGCGGCCGGCTGGCCGCGGCGTGCAAGGCGCGGGTGCTGGCACTGATCGTGTCCGACGTCACCGGCGACGACCCCACGCATATCGGCTCCGGACCTTGCGCGCCCGACCCCAGCACCTATCAGGATGCGCTCGACATCATCGCGCGCTACGCAATCAAGGCGCCGGCGACGGTAGCGGCGCATCTGCAACGGGGACTGCGTGGCGAACTCGCCGAGACACCCAAGCCAGGCGACAAGTTGTTCGCTCGCGTCGAGAACCGCGTCATCGCCAGCGCGCAAGGTTCGCTGCAGGCCGCGGCTGCCTATTTTCGCAGCAAAGGCATCGCGCCGGCGGTGCTGGGCGACAGCGTCACCGGCGAAGCGAGCGAAGTCGCCAAGGTGTACGCGGCGCTCGCGCGCCAGATCAGGGATCATGGCGAACCGCTGAACGCGCCGGTGGCCCTGATTTCCGGCGGCGAATGCACGGTTACCGTGCGCGGCAAGGGCCGCGGCGGGCGCTGCACGGAGTTTCTGCTATCGCTCGCGCTCGAACTCGACGGCATGCGCGACGCCCATGCGATCGCCTGCGACACCGACGGCATCGACGGCTCGGAGGACAACGCCGGCGCAGTGCTCGCGCCAGATTCTCTCGCGCGCGCTGCCGCGGCCGGCGCATCGGCCAAGAAACTGCTCGCCGACAACGATGGTTACAACTTCTTCGAGGGTGTGAACGACTTGGTGGTGACCGGCCCAACCCGGACCAATGTCAATGATTACCGCGCGATCCTTGTGCTATAGGGTCGGTTGCCGCCAGCCGGCGTCGGGCATTGACTGGATTTGCGTTTGAGTCCGGTGTGTATCTCGAAAAGAAAAGGGGCCGGACGGCCCCTTTTCCATTTATAGATCTACGCCCTTATTTCATCAGCGCATCGACGCCCGCCTTCGCGCACTGGGCATCCTGGTCGCCGGCTGCGCCCGAGACACCGATTGCGCCGACGATCCTGCCGTCGATGACGATCGGCAGACCGCCGTCGATCGGCACCGCGCCATCGAGCCCAAGGATACGCAGGCCGGCACCGCCACCCGCCACCGCGTCCTGGAACACTTTGGTCGGCCGCTTGAACATCGCCGCCGAGCGTGCCTTGCCGACCGCAACCTTCACGCTGCCAGTCTGCGTGGCATCCATTTTCTCGAGATAGACCAGCGCGCCGCCACCGTCGGTGATGGCGATCGCCATGTTCCAGTTGTTCTTGCGCGCCTCGGCAGCCGCCGCGGCTGCCGCCTTCTTGGCGGTTTCAAGGCTAATCGGCGCACCGTAGGGGTTCGGCATCTGCGCCAGCGCGCTCGATGCACACAGCGCTAACAGCATGGACAGCAGGGCCTTTAGCAATGTCTGCGACATGGTTCTCCTCCTTGAGTGGGTTGCAGTGGGAGTGGCACTGTACCGCCGAACGATAGGAAATTCAATCCTAACGCTTTTCGCGCGGGGAGTTGCTGCCGGCAGTCTGGCGCTGCGCGCGATTCATGCCGTCGCTCGAACTCGAGTTCGAGGGCCTGGGGCTAACCGGCTCGATCTCGACCAAGGTCAATGATTTTCTGGCAGCACTTGTGTTATAAGAACCATTCTCGTTGGTCGTCAAATTTGAAGGAGGATGAATGAAACAACTGAAATTTGCATTGGGCATGATCCTGATGCTCGCTACGCTCACCGCGTGGGCGCAAAGCGGCAAGGTCGCAGTACAGTGGCTGGGGCAGTCCACGATCAAGCTCACGACCCCGGGGGGCAAGGTGATCGTGATCGACCCGTGGCTTCTCACCAATCCGAAGACGCCGGCGGAATTCAAAAACCTCGACGCACTGGGTAAAGTCGATCTGATCCTGGTCTCGCACGGCCATTTCGATCATTCGGCGGATGCACCGGCGCTGGCGAAGAAGAACAACGTGCCGGTATATGGACCAGCCGGTCTGAATCAGGTCTGGATCACGCTTGGTGTCTTGCCACCCGAACTGTCGATACGCTTCGGCAAGGGCGGGATGATCACGCCCCTGGGTCCAAACATCAAAATCACGGCTACGCACGCCGAACATTCTTCCGAAATCATATGGAAGAACCCGGCCACCGGCAAAGACGAGAGCCACATCGGCGGCGAGCCCGTGGGCTTCATCATCGAGCTCGAAAACGGTTTCAAGATCTACCATACGGGTGACACCGGATTATTCGGCGACATGAAGTTCATCGGCGAGTACTACAAGCCCGATCTGGTGATCATTCCGATTGGCGGCCATTTCGTCATGAGCCCGGTGGACGCGGCGTTCGCCACGCGCGAGTGGATCAAGCCAAGGTATGCATTGCCGGTGCACTACGGCACGATCCCGCAACTGAAAGGTACTCCGGAGGAGTACATGCAGGCGCTGGGTACCAACTCGGCCAAAGTGTTCCCGATCAAGCCGGGAGAGAAGATCGAGTTCTAGTGCGGCCCCCAAATCGGCTGAAATTTGACCAAAGTCAATCCAGAAGCGGCTAGCGGGCGTAGATTGAACTCGCCTGCTGCCCCGGTTCGGGGAGCGCCGTGCGGCGCCTGCGCGCGCTGCATGCCCCTGGACTCTCTTTGGGAGGAAAGTCGATGAAATCCTGTTTCTCATTGCTCCTGGTTGGCCTTGCCGCCGCGACATTTGCCACCACCGCTGCCTCAATGCCCTCCGGCGCGGCCCCCGGGAAGGGTCCGGGCGCCCATCCCATGGATTGCGCCAAGGCGAAGGACAAAGCGCGTTGCGAATCGCTCAACAAGGACATCGCGGCGTGCAAAGACAAGACAGGTGATGAGTGGCGCGCCTGCATGCATCAACCGGCGTCAACCGCGAAGTTCGCTCCGCCCAAGCCACGTGACTGCACCAAGGCGCGCAACAAAGAACGCTGCGAGGTTCATACCAGTGCGCTCGAAAGCTGCAAGGACAAGACCACGCGCGCCGAGCATCGCAAGTGCATGGCTGCGCAGTTGCCGCCACCCGGAAAAAGCTAGGTGCGCGCCAGCGGTCGATTCGGGCTGGGGCGATCAGGGTGCTGCAAATTCGATATGCGGCGCGCGACCAGCCCGGTCAAGTCCAGGCTACCCCATCGCCGATCTTCAAGTTCAGCAGTTGCGCAGCGTGGCCGCAATTAACCGCGATCTCGACCAGGCCCTGGCTGTTTTCGTACCAAAAGGCCTCGCCTTCCGCGACTTCGGAATAAACGCGCGCATACGGTAGCCGGCGTTCGCCGGCTGCGAGCAAACCCTCGCGCGGGATCCCGCGCGCGCGGATGCCGGTATGGGCGTTGCCGTAGTGATCGACGTAGACGATCTCGGGCAAATCGTCACCGCCGAATTCCACGTCCAGCTCGCCCGCGTGCTCGAACCAGCCCTTGGGCAGGCTTGCTTGCAGCGCCAGCGTCGCCGCGACCGGGGCGAAAATATCGCGTCCGTGAAACGAATCCGAGAGTTGCTCCGGCTGCCAGACGATGCGCCAGCAGTCTCCTTTCACCGCCCGCGCGCCAACGACCGAAAGCAAGCCGTTGTCGGGCCCGACATACCAGCGATCGTCGGCTCGTACCACCAGCGCATTGCGCACTCCGCCTACGCCGGGATCGACCACCGTTAGAAACACGCTGTCTTCGGCAAAGCAGCCGACCATTGCGGCAAGCAAGTGCGCACTCGCGCGCACATTGAACGCGGGTGCTTCGTGCAGCAAATCTATCACCGGCACCGCCGGCGCAAGCCGCTGCAGCACCGCCTTCACCTGGCCAACGTACAGGTCGCCAGCGCCAAAATCGGTAAACAGGACGATCGCCATGTGCCTATTGTAGCCTGCTAAAGCAAAAAAGCCGGCTCGCGAGCCGGCTTTTTCAGGGCGATGATGCTGACTAGGATTTGTCTTGCGCTGCGGAAGCGTCCGCGGCAGGCGCGGGACGATCCATCAGCTCAACCAGGGCCATCGGCGCGTTGTCGCCCTGACGGAACCCGTACTTGAGAATGCGCAAATAGCCGCCGCTCCTCTTGGCGTAACGCGGGCCGAGTTCATTGAACAGCTTGGTCACCATGTCGCGGTCGCGCAGGCGATTGAAGGCAAGGCGGCGGTTGGCAACGGTGGCGATCTTGCCCAGCGTGATCATCGGTTCGACCACGCGCCGCAACTCTTTAGCCTTGGGCAGGGTGGTCTTGATCACCTCGTGCCGCAACAGCGAATTGGTCATGTTGCGCAGCATCGCCAGGCGATGGCTGCTGGTTACATTGAGCTTTCTCAGTCCCAAGCGGTGACGCATGTTCGTGCCTCTTTTGTTCAGCCCTCGTCCCGAGGGCGATATTCTCAGACGCGGGCGATTTCCAGCCCTGCGGGTGGCCAGTTCTCCAGCTTCATGCCCAGGGTAAGGCCGCGCGAAGCCAGCACTTCCTTGATCTCGTTGAGCGACTTGCGGCCCAGATTCGGCGTCTTCAGCAGTTCGGTTTCGGTGCGCTGAATCAGGTCGCCGATGTAATAGATGTTCTCCGCCTTCAGGCAGTTGGCCGAACGCACCGTCAGCTCCAGATCGTCTACCGGACGCAGCAATATCGGATCGACCTGCGGCGCCTTGACCGGCTCGCTGGCGACCGGCGTGCCTTCGAGCGCGGCAAACACCGACAACTGGTCTACCAGCACGCGCGCGGCGTAGCGGATGGCTTCTTCCGGCTCGACCACGCCGTTGGTTTCGATGTCCATGATCAGTTTGTCGAGGTCGGTGCGCTGTTCCACCCGCGCCGACTCGACCGCATAGCTGACGCGACGCACCGGCGAGAACGAAGCATCGAGGATGATCTTGCCTATGCCCTTGGTCTCTTCCGGGCTCGCGCGCAGGTTGCCCGGCTCGTAGCCGCGGCCGCGCTCGACCTTGATCTGCATCTCCAGCTTGCCGCCTGGCGACAGGTGGGCGATGACATGTTCGGGATTGATGATTTCGACGTCGTGCGAAACTTCGATATCGGCGGCGGTCACTGCACCCTCGCCCTTCTTCTTCAGCGTCAGCAGGGCTTCGGTGCGGTTGTGCACTTTCAGCACCACGCCCTTCAGGTTGAGCAGGATGTCGACCACGTCTTCCTGCACGCCGTCGATGGTCGAGTATTCGTGCAGCACGCCCGAGATTTGCACTTCGGTCGGGGCAAACCCCGGCATCGAAGACAGCAGCACGCGCCGCAGCGCGTTGCCCAGCGTGTGGCCATAGCCCCGCTCGAAAGGCTCCATGACCACTTTGGCATGATTGGGAGCGATACTCTGCACGTCGATGATGCGCGGTTTCAGAAATCCACTGCTTTGCATGGAGGTTCCTCTGGGAAGCTTTGACAATTACTTCGAGTACAGTTCGACTACCAGGCTCTCGTTGATGGTCGATGGCAGCTCGGTTCTCTGCGGCTTAGCCTTGAACGTGCCTCTGAGCGCCGTGGTATCCACCTGCAGCCACTCCGGGATGCCGCGAGACGCTGCCGCCGCGGACGCACCTTTGATGCGCAGTTGGTTCTTGGCCTTTTCCGCCACTTCGACGATGTCGCCGGTTCTGACCTGGTAGGAAGGAATGTTCACGCGCTTGCCGTTTACCATGACGCCATTGTGGCGTACGACCTGACGTGCCTCGTTGCGCGATGCGCCAAAACCCATGCGGAAACACACGGTATCCAGGCGCGATTCGAGTAGTTGCAGCAGGCTCTCGCCGGTGATGCCTTTCTGACGCGCGGCCGCCGCATACATGCCGCGGAACTGGCGTTCGAGGATGCCGTAAATGCGGCGGATCTTCTGTTTCTCGCGCAGTTGCTTGCCATAGTCCGAGAGTCGCTGCCCGCTCTTCTGGCCGTGCTGGCCGGGCGCATAGGCGCGACGTTCAACGGCGCATTTGTCGGTAAAGCACTTCTCGCCTTTGAGGAACAGCTTTTCGCCCTCGCGGCGGCACTGGCGGCATTTTGGTTCTAGATTGCGGGCCACGTTCCAGTCTCCTCTTAGATCCGGCGACGCTTGGGCGGGCGGCAACCGTTATGCGGTACCGGCGTCACGTCGCTGATGCTGGTGATCTTCAGTCCGATGGCGTTCAAGGCGCGCACCGCGGATTCGCGTCCGGGTCCCGGGCCTTTGATACGCACCTCGACGTTTTTCACGCCGCATTCCTGCGCCGCTTTGCCCGCATGCTCCGCGGCAATCTGGGCGGCGAACGGGGTGCTCTTGCGGGAACCCTTGAAACCGGCGCCGCCGGAGGTCGCCCACGATAGCGCATTGCCCTGGCGGTCGGTGATGGTGATGATGGTGTTGTTGAACGACGCGTGGACATGCGCAATGCCTTCGGCGACATTCTTCTTCACCTTCTTGCGCACGCGCGCCGCTGCTGTGGCGTTGGTGCTCGGGGGTTTGGCCATGTGTACTTTCCTCTACGTATCCGTTGATCCGGGCTTTAAGTCTTGGTCGCCGCGGATTTCATCTTGATCGCTGCCTTGCGCGGACCCTTGCGCGTGCGCGCGTTGGTGCGCGTGCGCTGTCCGCGCACGGGCAAGCCCTTGCGATGACGCGAGCCGCGATAGCAACCCAAGTCCATCAGGCGCTTAATCGACATCGATACCTCGCGCCGCAGGTCGCCCTCGACGGTGAATTTGGCCACCTCTTCACGCAAGCGCTCCATGTCGGAATCCGACAGGTCCTTGACTTTGGTCGACGTGACGATCTTTGCGGCATTGCAGATTGCCTGCGCGCGCGCACGACCGATGCCGAAGATCGCAGTCAGCGCGATTTCCGCGTGTTGGTGGTTTGGAATGTTGACGCCTGCAATACGGGCCATTAGTTCACTCCGCGAATGCGAAACCGATAATTATAGCTCGATATCATCTTCTGCTCCAGCCTTTAGCCTTGACGCTGTTTATGCCGTGGATTGGTGCAAATGACGCGCACCACGCCCTTCCTGCGAATAACCTTGCAGTTGCGGCACATCTTCTTTACCGATGCCTGTACTTTCATGATCCTCTCCTGCTCCGCCCGGGTCCGCCCGGCTTCATATCCGGGCTACTTCGCGCGGAAAACGATCCGCGCTCTTGTCAAATCATACGGCGTCAGTTCCACCGTCACCTTGTCGCCAGGCAGGATACGGATGTAATGCATGCGCATCTTGCCGGAGATATGTCCCAACACGACGTAGCCGTTTTCCAGCTTTACCCTGAAGGTCGCGTTCGGGAGATTCTCTACGATCTCCCCTTGCATCTCGATAACGTCTTCTTTCGCCATCAGCGTGTTGGGAATCCAGAGCCCTTGAAATTGGCCTTCTTCAACAGGCTTTCATACTGGTGCGACATGATGTAGGCCTGCACCTGCGACATAAAATCCATGGTCACCACCACGATAATCAGGAGCGATGTCCCGCCAAAGTAGAATGGCACGTTCCATTTCAGAATCATGAATTCGGGCAGCAGGCACACCAAAGTCACATATACCGCGCCGGCCATCGTGAGGCGCGTCAGAATCTTTTCCAAATAGCGCGCAGTCTGATCGCCCGGACGAATGCCGGGCACGAAGGCACCGCTCTTTTTCAGATTGTCCGCGGTATCCTTGGGGTTGTATTGCAACGCAGTGTAAAAGAAACAAAAGAAAATTATCGCCGCCGAATACAGCATGACGTAAATCGGCTGGCCCGGAGAAAGCGTGGCGGAGATGTCGGAGAGCCAGCTCATATTCTCGCCGCGGCCGAACCAGGTCGCCAGGGTCGCCGGAAACAGAATGATGCTCGATGCGAAAATGGGCGGAATCACGCCAGCCATGTTGAGCTTGAACGGCAGGTGCGAAGCCTGGCCGCCATAGATTTTGTTGCCGACCTGGCGCTTGGCGTAGTTCACCAGGATCTTGCGCTGGCCGCGTTCGACGAAACACACGGCCCAGGTTACCAGCACCACCGCAGTCGCGATCAGCAGCGCCGTCAGCGGATGCATGGACCCGGTTCGTACCAGTTCCAGCGTCCCGCCGATGGCATTGGGAAGACCCGCGGCAATACCGGCGAAAATGATGATCGAGATGCCATTGCCCAGGCCGCGCTCGGTGATCTGTTCGCCCAGCCACATCAGAAACATGGTTCCGGTCACCAACGTGGTTACGGTGACGAAGCGGAACATCAGCCCCGGTTCCAGCACCAGCCCTGCCTGCGATTCGAGCGCGATGGAAATTCCCGTTGACTGAAACAACGCCAGCAGCACCGTGCCGTAGCGCGTGTACTGGGTGATCTTGCGCTGTCCTGCCTGCCCTTCCTTCTTCAGCTGCTCGAGCTGCGGCGACACCGTCGTCATCAGCTGCATGATGATCGAAGACGAGATGTAAGGCATGATGCCGAGCGCGAAGATGGTGAAGCGCGACAAGGCGCCGCCCGAGAACATGTTGAACATGCCCAGGATCCCGCCTTGCTGCGACTTGAACAGTTCGGCGAGCACGTTCGGATCGATTCCGGGCACCGGAATATGCGCACCGATGCGAAATACGACCAGCGCGCCGAGCAGGAACAGCAGACGCTTCTTCAGGTCGCCGAATTTGCCGGTCTTGCCGATATTTTGGGTCGGGGTAGCCATTTAGCTCTGCGGCAATTAAGCCTTCTCGCCCTTCGCCTTGGGTTTGGACTTCGCCTTCGCGGCCGGCTCGGCCGCGGCTCCCTTGACCGCCTTCGGCGCCTTGGCCTTGGCCTTCGCCTTGTCGGCGGGTTCGGCTTTGACGCCCTTGGGCGCCTCGGCCCTGGCTTTGGCCTTGGCAATGGCTTCGACCCTGGCCTTGGCCTTCTTGCCCTTGCCCACCGGGGGCTTCACTTCGATCGCGGCGATGCTGCCGCCGGCGGCTTCGATTGCGGCCCGAGCGCCCTTGGTGACGCGCAGGCCGGCGAGGCTCACCTTGCGCTCAAGCTTGCCCGACAGAATAACCTTGACCGTTTCGGTCGCCTCGGGAACCACACCGGCTTCCTTCAGCGCTTTCAAGTCGATATCCGTGCCCGCCATTTTCTGCAGGTCCGACAGCCGTACCTCGGCGGTCAGTCCGCGCGCAAGCGAATTGAAACCGCGCTTCGGCAGGCGCCGTTGCAGCGGCATCTGACCGCCCTCGAATCCCACCTTGTGAAAACCGCCGGAGCGCGACTTCTGTCCCTTGTGCCCGCGCCCCGCGGTCTTGCCGAGGCCCGAACCGATGCCGCGGCCGACGCGACGGCGGGCGTGCTTGGCGCCTCCCGCGGGCTTGATCGTATTGAGCTGCATTTATGCCTCGCACTTCACCAGGTAGTACACCTTGTTGATCATGCCGCGGACCGCAGGGGTGTCCTGCAATTCCACGGTATGGTTGATGCGCTTCAGACCCAGGCCGCGCACCGTAGCACGATGCGTCGCCTTGCAGCCGATCACGCTCTTCACCAGCGTTACCTTTAGTTTCTTGTCCGCCATGATTGCCCTCAACCGGTGATTTCTTCGACCGTCTTGCCGCGTTTGGCGGCGATCTCGGCCGGCGAATTCATTGCTTTCAATCCCTGCAGGGTGGCGCGCACCACGTTATAGGGACTGCCCGAACCGATGCACTTGGCGAGCACGTTGGTGATGCCCATGACTTCGAACACCGCGCGCATGGCGCCGCCGGCGATGATGCCCGTGCCTTCGGACGCCGGCTGCATATAAACCTTGGCCGCACCGTGCCGGCCCATCACCGCGTGATGCAGCGTGCCGTTCTTCAGGCTGACGCGAAACATCTTGCGCCGCGCTTCTTCCATCGCCTTTTGCACCGCCACCGGCACTTCGCGCGATTTGCCCTTGCCCATGCCGACGCCACCGTCGCCGTCGCCAACCACCGTGAGCGCGGCAAAGCTGAGGATGCGGCCGCCCTTCACCACTTTGGTGACGCGATTGATCGCAACCATTTTCTCGCGCAGGCCGTCGCCGCGGTCGTCCTGACCCTGCATCTTGCCCTGCATCCTGCCTTGCATCTTCGCCATATCTGTCCCCGATTAGAGGTCTAACAAGACGAGGGGAAACGTCCCCTCGTGCTCCCCTATTACGGCCGCCTGATGAAAATTTTGTCAGGCGTCCTTAAAACTTGAGCCCGGCTTCGCGCGCCGCCTCTGCCAGCGCCTTGACGCGGCCGTGATACTGCAAACCGCCGCGATCGAACGCGACCCGCTCGATACCGAGTTGTTTGGCTTTGGCGGCGATGCGCTTGCCCACGGCTTCGGCCGCCTTGACGTTGCCGCCATTGGCCACCGTTGCGCGCACTTCCTTCTCCAGCGTGGAGGCCGCGGTCAATACCTTGGTGCCGCAGGCGGAAATCACCTGTGCATAGATGTGGCTGTTGGTGCGATGCACCGCCAGCCGCACCGCCTTGAGTTCAGCAATCTTGGCACGGGATCTGCGCGCCCGGCGCAGACGCGCCTGCTTTTTATCTATCATGGCTTTAGCTCCGCTTACTTCTTCTTGGTCTCTTTCAAGACCACTTTCTCGCCGGTATAGCGCACGCCCTTGCCCTTGTACGGCTCAGGACTGCGGTAGGCGCGCACTTCGGCGGCCACCTGGCCCACCTGCTGCTTATCCATGCCGCGAAGGATGATCTCGGTCTGGCTCGGTGTTTCCACCTTCACGCCGTTGGGCATCTGATGCACCACGGGATGAGAAAAACCGAGCGACAGGTTCAGTTTGTCGCCCTGCGCCTGCGCGCGGTAGCCGACGCCAACCAGTGTCAGCTTCCGCTCGAAGCCCTTGGTTACACCCTCGACCATGTTTGCCACCAGGGCGCGAATGGTGCCGGACATCGCGTTGGCCTGCGTCGATTCATTGTTCACCTGGCACAGCAGCGTGTCGCCATTGCGCTCGAGCCGGATATCGCTGCTCAGACGCTGCGTCAGCGTGCCTAGAGGCCCTTTTACCGCGACCTGTTCGGCCGACACGGTTATGTCTACACCCTTCGGTACCGCGATGGGGTTCTTTCCGATTCGTGACATTATTTCTTCCCCTTAAGCCACGATGCACAGCACTTCGCCGCCGATGCCGGTGGCGCGCGCTTTTCTGTCGGTCATCACGCCCCTGGAGGTCGAAACGATGGCGATTCCCAGGCCGTTCATGATCTTCGGAATATCGTCGCGGCCCTTGTAGATGCGCAAACCAGGTCGGCTGACGCGCTCGATCTTTTCGATCACCGGTTCGCCGGCGTAATACTTGAGCGCGACCTCGAGGGTGGGTTTGCCGTCCTCTTCGCGTACCTTGAAATCCTCAATGTAGCCCTCGTCCTTCAGCACCTGGGCGATGGACGCCTTCACGCGTGAGGAAGGCATCGCTACCGACAGCTTTTCCGCCAGTTGCGCATTGCGGATGCGGGTCAGCATATCGGCGATCGGATCACTCATGCTCATGCTTTGTCTCCTCTCACCAGCTGGCTTTAGTCATGCCGGGGATCTCGCCGCGCATGGCGATCTCGCGCAGCTTGTTGCGCCCCAGGCCGAACTTGCTGTACACGCCGCGCGGGCGGCCGGTCAGCTTGCAGCGATTGCGCACGCGCGTCGGTGACGCATTGCGCGGCAGTTTCTGCAGTTGCATGCGCGCCGCCATGCGCTCATCTTCGGGTTGTTTGAAATCGTTGATGATGGCGAGCAGCGCCGTACGCTTGACCTCGAATTTCTTCACGGTTTTGCGGCGCTTTTCGTTACGGTTGATGACCGCGGTTTTTGCCATGGCGCAATCCTTCAGGTCTTGAACGGGAATTTGAAGGCCGCGAGCAGCGCTTTGGCTTCTTCATCGGTCTTCGCAGTGGTGGTGATGCTGATGTTCATGCCACGCAAGGCATCGATCTTGTCGTACTCGACCTCGGGAAAGATGATTTGCTCTTTCACCCCAAGGTTATAGTTGCCGCGGCCGTCGAACGCCCGCTGCGAAAGGCCGCGAAAATCGCGGATGCGCGGTATCGCGATACTCACCAGGCGGTCGAGAAATTCGTACATGCGCACGCCGCGCAGTGTCACCATGCAGCCGATCGGCAGGTCCTTGCGGATCTTGAAGCCGGCAATAGGTTTCTTCGACAGCGTGACCACCGGTTTCTGCCCGGCGATCTTGGTCATGTCGCCAACCGCGTTGTCCATGATCTTCTTGTCGTTGACCGCCTCACCGACGCCCATATTGAGCGTGATCTTTGAGATGCGCGGTACCTGCATCGCGGTCTTGTAGCCGAATTTCTTCACCAGATCGGGGACCACGGTTTCTTTGTAAAAGCTGTATAAGCGTGCCATAGCGTTTGCTCTCTCAGGCGTCCACTACTTCGCCGTTGGACTTGAAAATACGCACCTTGCGGCCGTCCTCAAGCGTCTTGAAGCCGACGCGGTCGCCTTTTTGCGTTTGCGGGTTGAACAGCGCGACGTTGGAAATATCGATTGGCATATCCAGATCGACGATGCCGCCGGTCTGACCTTTCATCGGATTGGGCTTCTGGTGCTTCTTCGCGCGGTTGATGCCCTCGACCAGCAAATGCTGGTCATCCACGCGGCGCAGCACCGTGCCGCGCTTGCCTTTGTCCTTGCCGGTGGTGACGATCACGTCATCACCTTTGCGAATCTTTTGCATGGCCTTCGATTCCTATATTCCTGACTTGGGAGAGTGACGAGGGACCGGGTGGGAAGGGACGGGTTCCACCCCTTGCCTAGGCCCCTGGTTTCATCGGCCCGTCTCTTACAAAACTTCGGGTGCCAGCGACACGATCTTCATGAAGCGCTCATTGCGCAATTCGCGCGTCACCGGTCCGAATATGCGCGTGCCGATCGGCTCCAGTTTGGCGTTGAGCAGCACGGCGGCATTGCTGTCGAACTTGATCAGCGAACCATCAGAGCGGCGCACACCCTTGGCGGTACGAACCACTACGGCGCTGTAGATCTCGCCCTTCTTTACGCGGCCGCGCGGAGCGCAGTCCTTGATGCTGACTTTGATCACATCGCCGATGCCGGCATAACGCCGCTTCGAGCCGCCCAGCACCTTGATGCACATGACCGCGCGGGCACCGGTGTTGTCGGCCACATCCAATACACTTTGCATCTGAATCATGATTTATTTCCTCTCCAACTTGGACCGCGTGTGGCTCACCGTTCGGTGCGACCGGTACATCGCGGCCAGTCTTGGAACCCGTTTGCGGGTTTGAACGCCCCAGCCTGAGGCAGGACGGTAACGCGAAAAGAAAAAAATTATAGCGGATCAGGCCCGGCAGAGCAAGGTCTTTGTGTGCCGTAAATCAAATGTTCTTGCCCTTTTCGACCAGCTTGGTGACCTTCCATGCCTTGGTCTTCGAGATCGGGCGCGTCTCCTCGATCATCACCAGGTCGCCCGTCTTGTACTCATTATTTTCGGAGTGAGCATGGTATTTCTTCGACAGGGTAACGATCTTACCCAGCATCGGGTGACGCACGCGGCGTTCGATCAGTACCGTCACCGTCTTGTTCATTTTGTCGCTGACCACGCGGCCGGTGAGGGCGCGAATAACCTTGGTTGCCTTGGTTGTCTCGGTATCGCTCATTTGCTTGCCGCCTTCTGTGCAATGATAGTGCGCACGCGCGCAATGTCGCGCCTGGTCTTCTTCAGCTGGCTGTTGTTGGTCAGCTGCTGAGTCGCAATCTGCATGCGCAGGCTGAATTGCGCCTTCAGCAGATCGTTCAGTTCCTGATTCAGCTGCGCCACGTCCTTAGCCCGCAGTTCGCTCGGTTTCATCTCTTTACCCCACTAAACGGTGGACAAAGGCAGTTTCGATCGGCAGCTTGGCTGCTGCCAGACGGAACGCCTGACGTGCAAGCACTTCGTCCACGCCGTCCATTTCGTACAGCACCTTGCCAGGAACGATTTCGGCGACGAAATACTCGGGGTTACCTTTGCCGTTGCCCATCCGCACCTCAGCCGGTTTCTGCGAAATCGGCTTATCCGGAAATATCCGGATCCAGATGCGCCCGCCGCGCTTGATGTGGCGCGTCATGGCGCGGCGCGCAGCCTCGATCTGGCGCGCGGTCAGGCGCCCGCGGCCGATGGCCTTGAGCCCGTACTCACCGAATGACACCTTGTTGCCGCGCGTAGCAATGCCCTTGTTGCGGCCCTTTTGCTGCTTACGGTATTTTGACCTGGCTGGTTGAAGCATCTTAGGCTCCTGTCTTCTTCGTCACGCGCCTGACCGTGGTCTTGGCCTTGGCTGCGGGTTTGGCGGATTCCTCGGTCGATCCCTCGGCCTTGGGCTCGGTCACGGCTGCATCACCCGCCTTGGCAGCTTCATCCTCCGCGGCGGGCTTCTTGCGGGCGCGCGTCGCCGCCTTGGGCTTTGCATCGCCTTCGGGCTTGGCCGCCGCTTCGGTCTTGCCCGTCGGAACCGGTGCTTTTCTCACTCTCTTTGGCTGCGGCGCTTCCTCCGGCGTGGCGCCGGGTACCGACGCCGGCTGTTCGCTCTTTCCCACCGTCTCGCCCTTGTACACCCACACCTTGATACCGATGACGCCGTAGGTGGTCTTGGCCTCGCCGAAACCGTAATCGATGTCTGCGCGCAGCGTATGCAAGGGCACACGGCCCTCGCGGTACCACTCATTGCGCGCGATCTCTATGCCGTTCAACCGGCCCGAACTCGCGATTTTGATACCCTGCGCGCCGAGACGCATGGCGTTTTGCATCGCGCGTTTCATTGCGCGGCGGAACATAATGCGCTTTTCCAACTGCTGCGCGATGGAATCGGCAATCAACTGGGCGTCGATCTCGGGTTTCCTGATCTCCTCGATGTTGACGTGCACCATCTGCACGCCCAGCATCTTGCGCAGTTCGGCCTTCAGCACCTCGATGTCCTCGCCCTTCTTGCCGATCACCACGCCCGGGCGGGCGCTGTGGATGGTGATGCGCGCGTCCTTTGCCGGGCGCTCGATCACCACGCGGCCGACGGAGGCGTGCGCCAGCTTCTTCTTCAAATAGTCGCGCACTTTCAGATCTTCGTTGAGCATGTTGCCGAAGTTCTTGCTGTTGGCGTACCAGCGCGAGCCCCAGTTCTTGTTGACTGCGAGGCGGAAACCGATCGGATGGATTTTCTGTCCCATGACTGTCCTTTATCCTTTGGCCGCGACATCCGCCGCGCGTGCTTTCGCTACGGACTTGGCAGGGGTGCGTCTTGCTTTGACCTCGTCACCCACCGTGATGAAAATATGGCAGGAGTGCTTGTTGATGCGGTTGCCGCGGCCTTTGGCCCGAGCATGAAAACGCTTGAGCATCGAGCCCTGTTCGACGTAGATGGTCTGCACCTTCAGTTCATCGATATCGGCGCCGTCGTTGTGCTCGGCATTGGCGATCGCCGACTCCAATACCTTCTTGATAATCTTGGCGCCCTTCTTCGGACTGAACGCAAGCACGTTGAGCGCCCGATCCACCGCGAGGCCGCGGATCAAGTCGGCAACAAGCCGCCCTTTCTGCGCCGACAGGCGGACACCGCGCAAGCTAGCTCTGGTTTGCATCGCTGTCACTCCTATTTCTTCGCCGCGGGAGCGGGAGTTCCGCCGCCCGGCGCTGCGACTTTTCTATCGGCCGAGTGGCCCTTGAAGGTCCGGGTAAGCGCAAACTCGCCCAGCTTGTGGCCTACCATGTTCTCGGAAATGTACACGGGAATATGCTGCTTGCCGTTATGCACGGCAATGGTGAGGCCGACAAAATCCGGTAAAATAGTGGAGCGGCGCGACCAAGTCTTGATCGGGCGTTTGTCGCCGCTGCCGCGCACCTTCTCGACCTTGCCCAACAAGTGGTGGTCAACGAACGGGCCTTTCTTGATTGAACGTCCCATGTCTGTCCCTTATTTCTTGTAACGGCGATTGATGATCATGCCGCTGGTGCGTTTGTTCTTGCGCGTGCGGTAGCCCTTGGTGAGCGTGCCCCAGGGGCTGACCGGATGCCGGCCGGCGGCGGTCTTGCCTTCGCCGCCCCCATGCGGGTGATCGACCGGGTTCATGGCCACGCCGCGCACCGTCGGGCGCACGCCGCGCCAGCGCATGCGACCGGCCTTGCCCACCGATTCCAGCGAATGCTCTTCATTGCCGACCTCGCCGATGGTGGCGCGGCATTCGATGTGGACCTTGCGCACTTCGCCCGAGCGCAGGCGCAGCTGTGCGTAACTGCCCTCGCGCGCGAGGAGCTGCACCGAAGTGCCGGCCGCACGCGCGATCTGCGCGCCCTTACCGGGCAGCATCTCGACGCAGTGCACGGTGGTGCCCACCGGAATATTGCGCAACGGCAGCGCATTGCCGGGCTTGATCGGAGCTTCCGAACCGGACACGAGCAGCGCGCCCACCGCCACGCCTTTGGGGGCAATGATGTATCGGCGTTCGCCATCGGTATAGCACAGCAGACACAGGTTGGCGCTGCGGTTCGGATCGTATTCCAGGCGCTCGACTTTGGCCGAAACGCCGTCCTTGGCACGCTTGAAATCGACGATACGGTAATGCTGCTTGTGGCCGCCGCCCTGATGGCGCATGGTGATATGGCCGCTGTTGTTGCGCCCGGCGCGCTTGGACTGCGGCTCGAGCAGGGGCGCATGGGGTTTACCCTTGTGCAGCTCGGGATTTACGACTTTGACCAGGGCGCGACGGCCTGGTGAAGTGGGTTTTACTTTGACGAGTGCCATGGTCTACTCCGCCGCGTGAAAGTTGATTTCCTGACCGGGCTTCAGGCAGACATACGCCTTCTTCCAGTCTTTGCGCCGGCCGGTCAGTTTGCCGAAGCGCTTTTGCTTGCCCTTGACGTTGGCGACCTGCACGCTCTCGACTTCGACCTTGAACAGCAGCTCGACTGCAGCCTTGATCTCGGGCTTGGTCGCGTTGCCGACGACGCGGAACACCACCTGCTCGTTCTTCTCGGCCACGAAGGTACTCTTCTCCGACACTTGCGGGGCGAGCAGCACCTGCATCAGGCGTTCCTGATTCTTCACAGCAGTCTTGGATACGGGCGTGTTCATCCCAGCATCTCCTCGAATTTGCCGACCGCTTTGCGGGTCAGGATCACGTTCTTGTAGCGGATGAGCGATACCGGATCGGCTTCCGCCACTTCCAACACCAGTACGTTCGGCAGATTTCTGGAGGACAGGATTAGGTTGTCATCGAGTTCGTCGGTGATGAGCAGAAGCGAATCAGAGACACCCATGTCCTTCACTTTCTGCAAGAACAGCTTGGTCTTCGGCGCATCGACAATGAAGCTCTCGACCACTTTCAGGCGGTCTTCACGCGCCAGTTGCGACAAGATCGAAGCGACACCGGCGCGGTACATCTTGCGATTCAGCTTCTGCGTGAAGTTCTCATCCGGGCTCGAGGGGAATATCCTGCCGCCACCTCGCCATAGCGGGCTGGAGGCCATACCGGCACGGGCGCGGCCGGTACCCTTCTGGCGCCATGGCTTGCGCGTGGATTTGGCGATCTCGCTGCGCCCTTTCTGCGCGCGCGTGCCTTGGCGTGCGTTGGCCTGATAGGCCGTCACCACCTGATGGATCAGCGGCTCGTTATAGTCGCGCGCGAACAGCGCGTCCGATGCAGCCATGGTCGAGGCAGACTGGCCTTTAGCGTCGATCAATTTCAGTTCCATTATTTCTTGACTCCCTTGGCGGGCGCGGCAACGATTTTCTTCGCGCGTGCCTTGGTGGCTGGATGTACCAGCAGATCGCCGCCCTTGCTGCCGGGTACCGAACCCTTGATCAGCAGCAACTGGCGTTCGGCATCGATGCGCACGATCTCCAGGCGTTGTGCGGTGCGGGTGACGTTGCCAAGCTGGCCCGCCATGCGCTTGCCCGGAAACACGCGACCCGGATCCTGTGCCTGCCCAGTCGAACCGGGGGTGTTATGCGATCGGGAATTACCGTGGCTGGCGCGGTTGGAGGAGAAATGGTGGCGCTTGATAACACCGGAAAAGCCCTTTCCCTGGGAGGTTCCAGTCACATCCACCATCTGGCCGACCTGAAACAGGTCTACGCCCACCTTGCCGCCCAGCTTCAGGCTGGCGAGTTGCTCTTCGGTGACGCGAAATTCCTTCAGCGTGTGCCCGGCCTCGACCGCAGCCTTGGCGAAATGCCCCGCGGCAGACTTATTGACACGCGAGGGACGGCGCTTGCCGAATGCGACCTGCACGGCGAGATAGCCGTCGGTCTGAGCGGTCTTGATCTGGGTTACGCGGTTGTCGGATACATCCACCACGGTCACCGGGACGGAGTCACCGTCATCGGTAAAAACGCGGGTCATGCCGACCTTGCGACCGACTAATCCTAAACTCATCTTCTTTCCCTTCGTTAAAAGGCGCCGACTACAATTGGCCGGCAATCATCAATTCGCGCCCGCGGTTTTTTTCGGTGCGCGCTACCGCAATTACAACTTGATTTCTACGTCCACTCCGGCCGGCAAATCCAGCTTCATCAGCGCATCCACGGTCTTGTCGGTCGGGTCGATGATATCCATCAGCCGCAGGTGAGTACGAATCTCGAACTGGTCGCGCGAAGTCTTGTTCACGTGCGGCGAGCGCAGCACATCGAAACGCTCGATGCGGGTAGGCAAGGGAACGGGTCCCTTGACCACGGCGCCGGTGCGCTTCGCCGTCTCGACGATCTCCAGCGCCGACTGGTCGATCAGGCGGTAGTCGAACGCCTTGAGGCGAATTCTGATTTTCGTGCTTTGCATTTTATTTCCCGGTTATGCGCGAATCGCGACAGGGCGGGCCCGTTTGGACTCGCTCCTCGCGCTGCGCGCTTTATTCGAATATCTTAGCCACGACGCCGGCGCCGACGGTGCGCCCGCCCTCGCGTATCGCAAAGCGCAGCCCCTGCTCCATCGCGATCGGCGCAATCAGCGTCACCACCAGCTTCACGTTGTCCCCAG